>Ga0326728_10006641_pt1 | contig 30868 bp, 29 predicted proteins | sample MB3enrmetagenome_FD_207602 | JGI IMG/M metagenome (GOLD analysis project Ga0326728, IMG submission 207602) | Lab enriched peat soil microbial communities from McLean, Ithaca, NY, United States - MB31MN | ecosystem: Environmental > Terrestrial > Soil > Wetlands > Peat | place: USA: New York...
TCTGATAAACTACCTTGATTTCATCCGGAACAAGAAGTCATGGGGCTCTGCGTTCCGCTTTGGCATCCTCGAGATACAGAAACCCGATTTCGACCGGATCGAAAAGGCGTTTGAAAACGAGGGGTGACTGCCCGGCCAGTTTCCTGTCTGGCCTTGTCGGTTTTGTTTCGGTGCGGAACCAATCTGTCATTTCTTTCGCAGATATACCTTTATATTTCATGACATCGCATCCTCGAACTGATTGGTATGATACGGGGTTCTTTGTGCATGGTTATACTCCTCGCTCTTGTCGTTCCTGTTGTGGCCGATTATTCCACAACTCCCTGGAGCTGGAATAACTACACCGGAACGGTTACGTGGTGGGTAACAGTCACGGAAGATCAGTCAGCGTGCAGTGGGCCGGTTCTGACAAACCGGTATTCTGTCCCGATCCAGTTCAATGCCGGGAGTGCCGTGATGGGGGATGTAGGTCACGGATCCGCCGGAGGGACGTTCACTTCAGATAATATACTGCATATCGATGGCAGGACGGTAGCTGATCCCCCGGGAGAATCGGCATTATCCCCGTATGATGTACAATTCAGCCCTGATTGTTCTGCTTTCACCGCAAAGTATACCTGGGCTTACACAGGCTCTGACGGTAATTGCGATGGTTCAACATCGCTGTCCGGCAGGATAGCCAGCGATTCATGTCCGGGCTCAAGTGCAGCTACGCTTATTCCCACGGTCGCCCCTGCTTCAGGAGAATATCTTACATCAGAAATTGCTTCGGCCCACGAAGATCTCACTACCGATCTCGGATCGCGCCTCGACAGAGATGTGGTGACCTCAATGCTCGACAACGGGTGGATGAGAAAAGACACTGCAGACCCGATCATTGCCGGTGATACCGCCACGATCAATGCAATAGAGCCAAAAGTCGAAGGAGAATACCAGGCAATCCTCGGTAAAGATCCAACCAATTTCTGGGCAAACAGCGATATGGCCGAACTGAGGAAGAGCCAGGGGATCTGGGACGGAAATGACGGGTATTTTGCCTACATGGACAAGGCATTGAGCAACACAAACATAGCCGCAGATACCGCAAAAACGATACGGGACAATATTGTCGCACAGTATAACCTGGCCCAATGGCCTGACCCGGGTGACAGTGCATTTATGGACAGGCTTGATCGGGATGTCCATAGCGACCAGGATGTCCATGGCACGAACATCCAGAGTACATCAACAGGAACGTCCTCTTCAGATACGCTCTCGCTGAAAGCATTTCTTACCTTTGGCAGCGGAAAAAGTGTAGCTGATGCTTTTACGGATGCATTCAAAAAACTGGCGTATCAATAGATGGGGTGCATCATGAGAAAAAAACAACTGGTAATTTCCGCAGTTCTCCTGTCAGGAATAGTTCTCCTGCTCCTCGCCGCTGGCTGTTCATCAACTACCGGGGCGGCTCCTGTGTCCGGAAGCCCGAGCCCGGAACAGGCCGCGTTCATCGCTGCAGCAAACAACTGCACGAATATGAATCTCACCGACAACGAGGATATCGGGACATTTTACCTGACGTCATCCCAGGGCTGTGTTTTTACAAAGACGCTCGTCCATCTCAATGACAGCGAAATGCAGGGAATGAAGACGATGCTTGAAGGAACGAACCTGACCTGCAGTTATACACAAGGAAATTTTGATTCCCGGTGGGTGACATCCCTTGTGGGGGGCATAGAGTACTGCAACGGTGACCTGAAAGACGCCATTGCAAAACTGACCATATTTACGACATAAGGGGCCGGGAGCCTGCAGCCAGTCCGGGCCCGCTGCAGCCCCGGATACCACATTTTCATCCGGTACGAATACTGATATCCACCAGTTTGTCGACAGGTTCCTTTACGTTGAAATACTCTTTGGGGCAAAGCCTGAGCATGTCGGCAATAAACCGGCTCGGGATCGTCTGGAGTTTCGTATTGTAGAGCATGACGGTATCATTGTAGAACTCCCGGCGGAGGGAGATCTCATTTTCGATCGTGGTCAGTTCCTTCTGGAGGTTGAGGAAATTTTCGCTTGCTTTCAGGTCAGGGTAATTTTCAGCAAGGGCGAAGACCGGTTTGAGCGATTCGCTGACGGCCCGGCTTCCCTCAGCCTTTTCGGCAATGTTTTGCGCCTGCAGGGCAGATGCCCGGATCTTTGTGATCTCAACGAGCACGCCCTGTTCGTATTTTACGTACCCGCTGACGATCGCCACGAGCTCGGGGATCAGGTCCAGCCTTTTTTTGAGGAGCACATCGATGTTGGCCCATGCCTTGTCCACGTTGTTGCGCATCTGCACCAGACCGTTGAAGATAACGACAAAAAAGAACGCGGCAATAATAACAAGACTAATGACAATAAAGGCGACGCAGTCCTCTCCAGAGGAGACCACAGTCCCAATAAACGTCATATTAATGCCTCCTCATTTTGTAAATCGCATAGAGTACGGCACAACCGATCACCATGGTAATAATTAAGTACACAAACTCATTTGCTTCCAGTTCAGACAGGCTCAGGATACAGAAGAGAACCGCTGCACAAAGGGCCAGCCCCCCGAAAATTTTCAGGTGTATCCATGAAGAGAATTCCTGGATAACCTGTCGTTCGCCGGTTGTGCTGATGTACAGCGTCTTGTCAGTGTCGCCTTTCCGGATCTCAAGGATCTCATCCTGCCCCGCACCAGACGCGTCTTTGAGCGGTTCGGCACTTCCCATGATGTAGAGCGGGTCATTGTCTGCGATATAATATTCGGTGACGCGGATGGGGGCTTCTTTGTATCGCATGAATTCCGCTGCATCCTTACCGGGCAGAGACCGGATATAGTTCATGACCCTTTCATCCATGTCCGCCGGTTCGTTGGAGAGGAGCCCGTGAACGGCGATATAGCCTTTGAACTTCTCAGCAGGGATGTCCAGGAGGCCGCCCTCGGGATCGACATGCATCCTGCCGGTATTGTCCCTGATATAGAACCGCTTCGCAGATGTTGCCGTGTAAATCCGCACCCAGTGCCCGGATTTGCCTGAATGGAAATATTCGCCGGTAATCCTCCAGTACACGCACGGGTTTCCGCTGATCGGACCTGGCTCCGGTGTATCGGACGAAGCCCGGCCGGAGAGTTCGACAAGACCGATCGCTGCCGATGCAATGCTGGAGACCGCTGTATTTTTGATCTTATTGACAAACCGGTAATTCTTCAGGCCGCTATAAATGCTGTAGAGGCCGACGACGAAAAGAATTAACAGGAAACCAATAAAATTCAGGTCTGAATTCAAAATGAGCTACCCCTGCTTCGTTTGAAGGTGGGTTTCAATATATTATATACATTATTTTTCATTTTTTCTATCGGATTTTTATCAGATCCGGTGACAAGCCCGGAGGAGGCGGTGGCGTCACCCGGCGTCATCCCAGACCCTCTTTACAATAGTATAGATCCCCCACACCGCTATCGCAACGACCATAAGGATCAAGGCAAACGATTCAGCGTCCCATTCACTCAGTCCGGGCAGGATATAAAAACCGTATGCGGCTGCTACACACAGGAAAATCCCGCCGAATATGTTCAGGGGACACCATGAAGAGGTCTTTTTTATGACCTGCTGTTCGCCGGACGTCGTGATGTACAGTATCTTGTCCGTCGTGCCTTTCCGGATTTCAAGGGTATCTCCCATGCCCGTACCGGGTGCTACGGTGACCGGTTCTGCACTTCCCATGACATAGACCGGGCCGTTGTCAGCGATATAATATTCAAAGATCCGGATCTGGGACTGGTCATGTTCCCGGAACGGTGCCTGGGTGTCATCATCCAGCGAATTGATGTACTTCATAACCTGCCCATCCATCGTTGGCGGGAGGTTCTCCATGAAAATTCTGCGTTCAGCGATTGTACCTTCGTACCTGCCAACGGTAAGATCCATTGTTGCGTCTGTTGGATCGATCCGAATCCGGCCTGTCTTGTCAACGATCGAGAACCGCTTTTTTCCCGATTCAGCACTATAAAACGGCAGCCAGCGCCCGGACCTGCCTGAATAAAAATAATATTCACCGGTAATTCTCCAGTACACGGACAGGATCCCGCTGATCGGGCTGGGTTCCGGGGCATCGGACAAGGCCCGCCCGGAGATCCCGACAAGGCCGACTGCAACGGAACCTGCCTTGGAGACCGCGGTATTTTTTATCTTCTGGGCAAGCAAAAAATTCTTAAAGCCGGTCCAGACGCTGTAAAGACCCACGAGAAAAAAGGCGATAAGGATAGCGAGGATTATCATATCGTTTAGGATCATCTTGTCACATTCCCCCTAAATGAGTATGGTCTACTTCATTTCATTCCGGATTACTTTGAATGCATACACCGCTACGAACGCCATAATGAGGAGCATGATATTGGCCCCCATGAAACCGGCATCATGGTCATTGAGCCCGGGAAGGAGGGTCATACCAAACAACGTTACTGCGCACAGGAAAATCCCGCCGAAGATTCTGAACGAGAGCCCGGAAGATACCGTTTTTACGGCCTGCCGTTCACCGGACGTGTTGATATACAGGGTATCGTCAGTGTCGCCTTTCCGTATTTCGAGCGTATCTTTTGGTCCCGCACCGGACGCATCGATGATCGGTTCTGCACTTCCCATGACATAGAGCGGACCGTTGTCAGGAATACAATATTCGGTCATACGGATTGGCCTGAGTCCGTGTTCGATGAAGGGTTCCTTGTTATCATAATCGAGCGAATTGATATAATTCGTAACCCGCTCCTCCAGTACCGGCATGGAGTTTTCCACGAAAAGCCCCTGTTGAGCGGTCGTGCTGTCGTACGTGCTGACCGTGATATCTATCCGTGCACCTCCCGGGTTGATACGTATCCGGCCGGTATCATCAGCGACATAGAACCGCTTATCAGATTCCGCCACATGGATCAGCTCCCAGTGCAGTGCATTGCCCTGGGTGAGATATTCGCCGGTAATTTTCCAGTACACTGACAGGATCCCGCTGATCGGGGCCGGCCCTGGGGCATCGGACGAGGCCCGCCCGGAGATCTCGACAAGGCCGATCGCAACTGAACCGGCCTTTGAAACCGCGGTATTTTTGATCCTCTGGGCGAGCTGGAAATTCTTAAAGCCGGTCCAGACGCCGTACAAGCCGATGATGAAGAGGACGATCAGGAAAAGGAGGTCCATCCAACTGTTTGGGTTCATTTCGTTACATTCCGCCTGAAGAGGTATGGGGCGTTGTTTATTATATACATTTTTTTATTTTTCTCCGGGCTGTTACCAGATACCAGGAGGCGCAGGGCGTAAAGTACCCTTTCCATTATGTAATTCCATCGGAGAGAAATATTGCTATATGGGGGTCTATTCGCCAGAATACACCTTTAAATCCTCCGGATTCCGACCCCTTGAGAATCGGCCGCTATCGTGTCTCCGGTGGCCGATCTCCCTTTGATCGGGCCAAAGTATGCCGGAAATGGAAAAAACCGCCATTATGGCGATCGGGATCAGGGGGAATACACGCGGTATTTTGGTAAAATGGCCCCGTATAACCGACTTCCGGATGGCCCTGAAATCCGGGCATTTTACGGGGTTTTTCAGGAGGGGAAGTGGGCAATCCGGGGCCGTATAGGGCGTGTTTTGGGGGTGGGGAAGGGGTGATCCGGGGTCGGATTTTGGGGTTGAAACGGGGTATTCTCACCCCGAGTACCTCTGCGAATAAGGGAGAGTTACACGCTTCGGTATGCCACGCTCCGGTGCCGGATATAGTACACGATCACTTCGCGGGATTCGTGCAGCACCTGGTAATTGATCCGGTGCTCTCCCACCCGGATCCGGTACAGCAATTCTGCGCCGGCCAGTTTGATCGCATCGTGCGGGAGCGGATTTGCTCCAAAGATTTTCTACGTGCTCAAAAATATTCGGGAGCAGGTCTTTGGAGTTTTCCGGCACCCTTTTTCCACGCTGTTTTTAAAAGAGAGCGTGGAGGAACAATATCGGGGTCCCGCTCACATCACACGCTTTTTTAATTCGGCAAGGCTTATGGTGCCTTTGTCCCGCCGTTCTGCCACCATCGCAAGATCGTGAAGATCTTCTTTGAGGTGCTGGTATTCCGTTAGCGGGAGGATGACGGCGACCTTGTTTCCCTTCGACGTATTGTTCAGCCGAACTCATGGGATTTCCTTGTACCTGTATGTTTTCTGTTATGATATAATCGCTTTTTGTGAGCAGGGTACAAACACCGGTCCGTACCCGACCGTGCGGTTGGATGGGAGTGGCATACAACGTAATAGAAATGCTGCGCCTTGACATTGAAGGCAGGCTGAAGGGGAAACTGGTACCTGTCTGTGAATGAGATAAGCGGGAAAGGGGCACAAGCTCCGTTTTACCTCAGCATCAGGTTTAACACCTCGCTCGTTTCATGTGGGTATATGCTTGAGGAGTTCTGCGAAGGAAACCATTGCGATCAATACGCCCCTTCCACGGGAGGGTCTTTTGCAAAGTGTCTCATGATGCAGAGAGAATTATCCCGGGTTTGTTATTGCCCTCTCGGGAATGACAAAATTGTTTCACCGAGTACGAAAAAATAAGGGGATCCCCCTGTCTGCAATCGGTTCGGCAAGAGCACGAACCGCACTCCTGGCTTTGCACTCTCTCTTGCAACATCTGCCATTCTTTCCTCCCGTCCTTAGGCTGAATAATACTCTGTGGGATGAAGGGGTCTGTTGCGTCTTTCGGTTGGCAACCAGCTTTCACCTCGTTAAGATATTCACATCAAAAGTAAACGCACCGACACCGTCCGGGATGGCTGCTCCCGGGATTACCGGGACAATTCCTTTTTCATCTTTGCATGGACCTCTTCAAGGTTCAGCGGGTTGAGCGGTTTACAGAGGATCTCATGGACACGGAGATTTTTCAGGTGCTGCGAGGATGCCGCCTGCATGACGAGCGCCGTATCTGATCCTCTTCCTGTGCCTGCGATGGCGATGATCTTCTCACCGCTCTTTACGTGACCACCGTCGGTCGCCATGAGCACAATTTCAAAACAGACCTTGAACCCCTGGCAGAAGCAGCGCAGCAGGTTTGCCATCACGACAGGTGTTGTCGATTCATAGAGGTCGGTGGTGTGAAAAAGCATCGTGCCAAAATGAACCACATGTCCCGCTTCCCTCAATGTCTTTGCCAGTTCCTTGGGAAACGCATTGACCTCGCGGTGAAAGTCCCATTGATGAGGAATAACGATCAGCTGTATACCGTCGTTTTTGAAATACTCCATTGCTTTCTTCGCAGTAGCACCGCTCGTAGACGCGATCACTATCTTCCTGATTTCGAGCTGGTGAGCACGTTCGCGTGCTAACCGGAACGTGATATCCGTGTTCTCCGGATCGAGTGTTTCAAAGTATGTTACCAGGTGTTCCATGATCGGAACTATTGCATGAGTTGTTGATAAGGTGTTTGATCTGGCAAAATACCAAAAGCCGGGGCCTGAGTGGAACGTCGGGAACCTTCTGCACATTATTACTTCACAAAAATTGGTATTTTCCCTGATTCTTTCCGCAAAAGTCCTGAGAATCTGTCAGAACCCACAAAACGGTTCTGTTGCGGTGTCGGGACGTTTAAATAGTAACCATTTATAAAGCCTATCCTGATATCTGATGTGGGGTGATTGCCCCAGTTTCGTGAAAAAACAGACAGGGAAGGCTCTGTTAACTTGTTGGTAGATAATCAATTTTTCCATGCCTGAAAAAATATACTGTCTCTCGACAAGTTAACAGAACCTACAAAACCGAGAAAACAATATCGAAATTATTATTGTATTATGCTATAATTAGGCAGATATGCAGGGGCATGTAATCTTCCTCCTCCTAATTATCTGCATTGGGGTAATATTTGCCGCTGGATGTACAAACACGGGATCTACGAACGTGATCCCTCAAGTAACTACTGTAATATCATCACCTACACCACAGATCGTTTGCACGACAGTGCTCCAAACCTCAACACCTACACTAACCCCAACATCAAACATTGCCTCCGCATCCGCATCAAACTCGGCAGATACATCAGCATCCTTCAATTCGGCCGGCGCACTGTACACCGAGAGCGTCGATCTGGCAAACGCCGGGGATTATCAGGACGCACTGAACGCTGCCGATGCGGCACTTGCAGATAACGTCAGTTCTCTCATACCTATTATTCAATCCAACCGGGCGGGGATCCTCGTGGAACTGGGCCGCTACGATGAGGCGATTGCCGCAGCAAATGTGGCGATCAACACTCCCGGGAACCTGCCCACTCTGCGTTCCATCGCATATTACAACGAAGCAAATGCCCTGCAGGCACTGGGAAGAAGTGCAGAAGCCGATGCGGCGTACGCAAACGCCTCTGCGCTGAACCCGACACTGAAACATCCATAATACACTCCTGTGGTGCTGTTGCATCAACGGGACCTGGCGAAAATTATATTGTTGTAACCCCTCAATGTTGACTTTTTAAAAGTCTCGTAGATGCAAAAGAACTGGAACTCACGAACCAACCAGGATCGGGGTCTGCATCTCGGGAGCTATATTCTGCGCCGTTGGTTGTTGGAACGAGGCATAATGCATGGGCTCTTTGGATTTTTCCTCAGTATGCCCGGTCAGGATATGGTTCTGCTGAGTGAGTGCAGCAAGGATCTGCCGGTTTACTTCGAGGTTTTCCCTGGCAAGTGCGAAGATCTCGCCCATAATCTTTGTCTGCCGAGCGATCAATGCAGCAATCTCATGCGTGGATTTTGTTCCTGTTTCTGCTGCAGGAACAGACAGCGGCCGTTTTTTTGCAAATTCGCTCCTGCGCTTCCAGATCTTTGAGATACTGTCGAGACCTTTTTTTGTATCGGGGAACGCCTTGAGGTATCGATCATAAAAGTCACGGCTGTCTTTGCACTGGATGACGAGGTCTATCTCTGCTTCTTCGACCACCTGGTATTTACGGACCGGGGTTTTTTGCGTAGCACCGGATCAGTGCCCCACTGAGAGGGATAAAGATCCGGCCATGAGCGGTGTGAAAGTGAAAAAACAGTAACTAAAAAAATGTGGCTCCACCACGGATAAGCAAAAATATGCATACTACTACAGTAAAGAAGGGGGCGAGGAGTGCAATATCCCAGGTACCGACTGGATAACCCAAAACTCTCCTGACTACAAATACCATCACTATTCCAACAAGTATCGGTATTAATGCCTGTTTTCTCCCTTCAAACCAGGTATTCGCCTCACCCATAACCGCACCATCATTTCATATCATTTGTATTGGTATAAAAAAACCATTTTACAAAAGCAAATGTATCATTTAAAAATTATGCCTGCACGAACGATATGGGAGCCTGTACCGGGATTTTAGTTGAAGATCCGGCCGTGCTGGAAGGAAAGTGACCGGACGCCGGTGGCTGCCAAAACATTGATGACCTCCTGCACAAGAATGAACGTTTATCATGTGCGGCCGGTACTCGCTTGCCTGTATCGACAATCTCTGCGGGAGGTTCCGGATTATCGACCCAACCATCGGGTTCCGGTCACACTTCAACATCGCGCCGGGCAGCACGAACCCGGTGATCGTGGCGCACGAGCGGGCCGAAGCGGTCATGATGCAGTGGGGGCTTGTACCGCACTGGTCAAAAGACGTTGCTGCCTGGCCGTCTCTCTTTCGACTGCCGGTTATGTGGGGACAACTCGTACCGCACTCAGCAAAGGACATCCTGCCCACCCATCGGCCCTTCAATGCACGGGCAGAGAACCTTACGGAGAATAAGATGTTCCGGGAATTGCTGAGGGGTAACCGCTGCCTCGTACCTGCAAGCGGGTTCTTTGAATGGAAACATGAGGGCGGGCGCAAAGTCCCGTTCTACATCCATGTTAAAGACGACCCGGTCTTTGGCTTTGCCGGGCTCTATGATATATGGCACAACCCGGCAGGGGTGATGCTCCATACGTATGCGATCATCACGACCACCGCGAACGAACTTATGGCGCCCATCCACGACCGGATGCCGGTGATCCTCAAACAGGATGACGAGATGCGCTGGTTATCCCGTGATGTTCTTCCTGCTGATGAACTACAGCGGATTCTTGCATCGTATCCTGCGGAGGGGATGGAGGCGTACCCGGTGTCGGTCCGGGTGAATGATGCGACGGTGGATGATGAGAGGGTGATTGAGAGAGTGAAGGGGTTGTGAGGGTTTTAGTATCGCAGCTGAACTTCTGCCGGTGGCTGCCAAAGGTGAGTGATCCAAAGGGAGTCTCAAAAAATAGAAAGTAACAGCGAATTTTTAACGTTATCCGGTTTAAATCGGTCCGGCCGCAAGGCAGAGCGGTCAAAAGAGCATCTCTCACATATTTGGTTTTGCCGGGCACGGGAACCCACATGCCCGGCTTCTTTTCCTCCATTCATCTGTTGTTAACTTGTTCTGTTGCGTTGTCGGGACGTTTACTGTTACCCTCCGGTCACATTGCCCACCGCACCGGAGAATCCCGGCCTGGGCATGTCGTGAAGGATATTACTGATGAAATACAGCGGATCCTTGCACCGTATCCTTCGGAGGGGCCGACCGGATCATGTTCTCTGCCGACTACCCGTATAGTTCCATGGCGGAAGCACGCACCTTCCTGGAACAACTCCCGGTGAGCCTTGCGGATAAGAACAGGATAGCGCACGGAAACGCAGAGCGCCTCCTCAGAGCGCCTCCTGCGACTCTGACACCGGGGTGAACAACATTTCCGGAATTATTAATGGGAGTTAAAAGTCCCGACAATGCATCAGATGCCGACAATTTTACAAAAACCGCATACAGCATAATAGAGAAGGCATATATCATCACCCTGACAAGAGACCACGTCAAGTCTGATGAATACAACAAATAAGGAGATCGTGTATGAGTGCATACCATTTTTGTACAGGTTGTGAATACATCAAAATCAGGACGGTCCCGGGACCTAACACATCGACGGCAAGCGAATGGTCATGCCCGGCCCGGTTCAACCCGAGGGAAGGGAAATGGCCTTCAGCGGATGGGGTGAATCCGCACGAATGTCCACGGAATGAGCAATTTATGGCTCTTCAGAAACAGAGTGGCGACCGCAAACTCCGGTGAAACCCCTGTCTTTTCTGATATTGAGGCTGTATTTTCATCGTCATGATCTCCATCGCAATGCTGCATACAACGCCAGCATCATCGGCATAGAAGCGGGTGAGGTATAATGGTGCTGTTTTTCGTTAATGGAACTTAACGACGAAGGTGTCGTCGTTATCCATCAATTTTGACTGTTTAATCGTCCCGCAGATGCATCAAAAAAACTTCAAGTGCTGGTCGGTTATAATCTCGTGTCTTATCCTGCGTGATCACCATATCTTTTTCTCGACAGACATCAAACGCAGAAACAATTGGAGGATGGTGCTGCAGAATGGACGACCCGGAACCAGGCAGTGACGAGCAGGTGCTCGCCCGGGCACAGATGGTTCGTATCAAATCGGTATTATTTGAGGCGGTGCTCACCAGTAAGCGGATTATTTTGATAGACAGGATCAAAGATCTTCATCCCAAGAAAAATATTCCGCTTACCACGATAAAAGACTTCAAACCGGGTGAAAATGCCAGCCGTGAACAGGTTATCACGTTCACGCTTCTCACTAATACCGGCGATACCCGACAGATGGTTATCACCTTTGACCGGCAAACTGCCGGTGACCCCGGGCGCGAAGCTGATGAATGGGTGAAAGCCCTTAAAAAATATGTAACGGAAGCAGTATCGTACCCCGTGGATATGGCGATGGGCATGCAGGTTCCCGGGCAATCCCGTCCGGAACATACTGGTAATTACGGTGAAAAAGAAAAGATCGAAATTGCCCGCCCCATAAAAGATCAGGATGGACACCAGCCATCTGCCTCCAGACCTGTCGGGACCACGTCGCTCCCTGAGGGAACTTTCGGCAACCGGGGTGGTACTCAGGATGTCGTCCAGGGAGACGAGATGGCAGATTCCGCCGCAACCGGGCAGATTGCCACGACCCCGGTAACCGCTCCTGTACCGGGTGACCGTAATGGCTTGACCATGGAGCAGATCATCCACTCGATAGGATCCCTGAGCGAAAACCCGGTGCCCCGCACGGAAGCTGCGCCGGCAGTGCCTGAACCCGTATCGGTCCCCCCGGCAGAATCGGCAGCCCCACCGGTTGAAACAACGCCAGCTGCTGACGGCACCCCGTCACTCGTGGCAGAACAGGTACCTGCGGTACCGTTAATCCCGCCCCCGTCGGTACCTGCAGCGCCCCGGAAAAAACGTTCGCGGATCCTTGCGGCGGCTGTTATTATCATCGTGATCCTTGCGGTTGCAGCCGGGGGATTTATCGTCATGAAAGACCTGCAGAAAACTACCGTTGTCCGGCCGGTGACGACGCCACAACCCACCTTGGTTACCACCGTGCCGACACCAACGCCGACCCCTGTCGTGACAGTGGCAGTAACTACGGAACCGGTGCCACAAACGACACAGGTGCTTATTCCGCAAACGGGTGTATGGGTCGAGATCACGTACGACAAGAACTACACCGGTTGGGTTGGTACACCGAATGTGGAGCAGGATGTATCTGATACCGGCGACCATATCTATAGGATCTTCACCACTGACGGGACGGTTGCTGTATCCGTCCAGAAGACGGATGGTTCGGGTGACGAACTGAAAGTAATCGTCTACAGTGACGGCGAAACGGTAAAAACGGTATCGACAACCACACCATCGGGGATCATTGATCTGCAGCTTTCGCTCGCAACCCCGACACCAACCGCGACCCCTGAGCTTACGCCTCTCCCAACCCTCCCCCTTACATCCAATGCAACAACTGTGGTAAACACACCGAGCGGTAATTTATCCATAAAGGTGGGGTGAACGTTGTTGGACGGGCAAATGAGCACCATCGGTGATCGGATGCTCATTATACCGTGTAACGCTTCACAACTCCCTCAACTCTTATAGCGGGGTAACCAACCGGTACAAGGAACTGGCGGAAAAACCGGATATCGGGATAATACTCTGATCCTCATTTTTATTTTAATCCGGCAGGACCTAAAATGTCGGACCGGACAAAAATGACCTATCATAAAGGTTGTCCATTAGTCTTATGCTTCGAAGAAAGTCATAGAGTAGACGATGGTTGATAAAAAATACGAATCATTGAAGATTGAGAATATCGTTGCATCCGGTGCCATCGCCGATTCTATTGATCTTGTTGCGTTAGCAGATAAAGTCAAGAACTGTGAACTTAATAAGAAACGATTTCCCGGTGCAGTATATCGTATCAATGACCCCAAGATGGCGTCCCTGATCTTTTCATCGGGCAAGATAGTGCTCACCGGAGGCCGCAGTAGTAAGGCGGTTACGGATGGACTTGCTGTCATCACCACATCGTTAAATCAGGCAGGTATTGAAACTCTCAAAGTACCCAAAGTTGCGATCACCAATATGGTCTGTTCATACGACCTCGGTAAATACATCAATCTCAACAAGGTAGCGGTCACGCTCAATGTCGAAAATATTGAGTACGAACCCGAACAGTTCCCCGGGCTTGTATACCGAGTCAAAGATCCCAAGATTGTCGTCCTGATCTTCTCTTCAGGAAAGATCATTCTCACGGGTGGCAAGAATCTTGAAGACATCAGGAAGGGGCTTGACGTCCTCGAACAGAAACTCGAAAGTATCCTGTAAAAGGGAACTATAACAATTTTGTGAGTAAATACCTGGCCTGTTTTAACGGTTTCCGGTCCGGATTTTCCGGGGGTTTTCCGGGGCAGGAAAATCTCTAAAATTTTGGATTTTTGAGTCATTCCTGTAATAAGAATTAATCACGGTAACCATAATGGAAAGAACCATTGGCCCCCCTGACTCCCTCCTTAAAGAGGGCCCGGGCACAAAAAAGGGATTGTTTTTTTAGGAAATCAGGGAGGAACGGTCATCCTGCCAGGGGTGCCATTCCTGCCTTGGGCGGCCGGTAAAGCCGGAACTGTTGTTTAGCGTTTCCAGGTTTCCAGGCTTGACATATTCTTTCCGTGATACGCAATCTCGCCTGCAGTGAACACGATTACAACGAAATCAGGATTCTCCGGCGTTTTGAAGTGCTGTTCGAGCATCGGGTTCCAGTACTTTTTCTTCGTGGCAATATCTTCATGGACCTTGCCCTTTGCCTTGATTTCGACATACGGGTCGGAATATTCCTTTCCCGACCAGATGGCAAGAGCCGTGTCAGGATTTTTCTTCAGCTGCTCGACCTTTTTCGAGGATTTCATCGTCGCCCCGACAAGGGTCATGTCAGGCAGGCCGGCAAGCACCATGAACCGGACTGCCGGCAGCCTGCCATCCAGCGTTGCAACAGCGGCAACGTGAGGACCGCTGATTACTTCCATGATCTGCTCTTTGAGTGGCATGGAGGTCATTCTCATGTACGATCGTATAAAAATACGGATTGAGGAAGCTGGGATACTGTCCATCCTGGCCGGCCACCTGCCGGAACGGCGGCGATATGAGCAGGTCCTGGTGTGTTGTCGGGATCTTCTCAATTTTCACAAGAAATCTCCGAAAGATTTTCCCTCCATTCAACCTGACAGAATGCTCTCATACGTTTACAATTGCCGGCGCCCGGATCTTATTTTCCAGAAGAGGATGTACAGGTCGATCGCGATGAAGAAGATCACCAGCGCGTAAAGGGTGGCTATGCCGATACCTCCCACGAGGTGTTCCATGATACATACTTTAGTTCTTCAAAAATAGAGATGGCGATGGGTAAAAAATAATTTGCAGTTATCCTTAAAAAAAGTGTTTTACCCGGTCCATCCTGCATATTTCAGCGCATTGCTGGTTGCGTCGTAATAAGCGGTGCAGGGGTGGCCGACCGGGTCAGGAGCAAGAAAAGAATACCTGTTGGCATCGCCGTCCGGGCCCGACTGGCCCTGCCACTACCGGGTCCGGACTTTTATTTAGCTTTAGGATGGGATTTGAACCCGGACGGTGGTACGCCGTGACAGGTACCTGAACCTGTACACGAGCAAAAAACACATGAAATGCAGCAGAAAAATGATCCTGCAGGGCAGGTCCTTGCAGCGTTTACGGCCGGTGAACAAAAATCACTTCGTTTGAACTTCTCCTGTCAACCGCGGACGCCAGAGGGCACCTCAGGACCTGTTGCGGAGCCCGGACTATTTTTTAACGATATGGAGCTCCCAGAGACTCGGTGCGAGCGTTTTGGTTTCCACCGACATCCCGTTCTCCTTTGCGAACTGCGGGATGTTTTTCGTGGCTGCCGGCGGGTGATCACAGGTCACCACCAGATCATCACCGGGTTTCATCGTTTTGGTCTCTTCTTTTACGGCATTCAAGCAGTGCGGGCACACTTTCCCGCGGATATCGAGGGTTTTTCGGGTCATGACAACACCTGTTCTGCCGCGTTTTCGGCAATGAACAATCATTCGGAATGGGGATAAATGCATGGAATGGTACGACCGGGTGGTCCGGAAGCGGTGTCCTGGTACGGTATCGTGACCCAAAGAACGCGATTTCCTTCGCATAACACCGCCCGCACAGCATCACTTCCACCACCTCATCGATCCATTCCACCTTTGCCACCCCGCGACACCGGGCTGTTCGAAAGTGTCCGGACCAAACGCCTGGTTTCACGTGTCTGAACAAAGTCAGTCATGTTTTTTACTCCACCTTCGGGCGCCGTTGGGTGAAAAAAAGATTGGGGGGTGTTTAGCCGTGACTGAACCAAAAAGGGGGGAGAAAAAAGAGTGCGCTCATTTTTTCCATAAAACAAAAGAGATGGTCGGAAAACGTACTCAATTTCCCTTTTGTTTCTGTTAAAGGAACGATTTTGAAGTCAGAATTTTCAGACCGTCTCCTGCCCAAAATACCCGCCGGAAAATTCGGGGATTCTCCTCTGTTTGGGGTAAGACCGGGGGTCAGAATGATACGCGATTATCCGGTTCATAAAAGGGGGATTTGTTGATGATTAACTACATTTAAAACTCAATTTCAAAAGGTTTATTAATTATTATAAACTACAGATCCGTAAATAAAAATCTCGTTAACTTCCCAATCTGAAAGTGTGCAATCTGAAGTGTGATGTGCATGGCGTTTTCAGTACACGTGAATATCAACCGTTGTACCGGATGCGGCAACTGCGTGGTTGCCTGCCCGGTGAATGCGATCGAGCTCTATACGTTCGACCCGGTGACAAAGGAGAAGATCTACGCAGTCAGGGACGGGAAATCGGTCAGCCTTGATGTGAAGATGGAACTCTGCGCAGGCTGCGGTGTGTGTGTCGGAGCCTGCCCGTACAAGGTGATCACCCTTTCCGGAAGGGGAGAGACCGGAGCCCTAGGCATGGTGTAGGGATCGGTGGACATTCCATGACAAAAATAATCATGAATATGATCACCCAGCGCTCGATCGAGGAAGGCGCCGCGATGGAGCAGGGAAAGACCAACCCCAACTACTTCGATGCCTGCTCGATCTGCGAGATCAATCCTGAAGACATGAAAAAGCTCGGCATCTGGAGAAACACCAATGTGAGGGTCACGAGCGAGTGCGGCAGTGTCATCGTGAAGGCCATCGAGCCCACCCAGTACTGCCCCCCCGGCCTTGCGCATATACGGCAGGGTGTATGGGCAAACCAGGTAGTCCCGCCCCGGACCCAGTCTACAGGCACCCCCCAGTACAGCGGGTTTCCCGTGACCATCGAGCCGGCAATGAATGAAAAACTCAAGACCGCCCTCGAGCTCGTGCAAGGCTCGGTCGGGCTCTGGAAAGGAGGGAAGTAATCATGCCAAAATTGATCACCGGTGTCGGATGCCCGTACTGCGGTTCATCCTGCGATGATCTCGAAGTCCTCATATCAGATGACGAAACAAAAGTGCTGGAAGTGCGCAACTCATGCATCATCGGAAGCAACCTCTTCCACCATGCAAACGACCCCACCCGCCCGAAGCTCCCACGGATGCGCCAGCCGGACGGCTCCATGAAGGAGATCCCCTACGATGAGGCAATCGACTACTTCGCAAAGACCCTGCTCGCAGCAAAGAAGCCTCTCATCTACGGCTTTGGATCCACCAATTGCGAAGGCATGAGTGCTGTCGGCCGGATCGCCGAAAAGGCAGGCGCTGTGCTCGATAACTGTGCGACCATCTGCCACGGCCCGTCGTTCCTTGCGATGTTCGACAACGGCTACCCGAGCTGCACGCTCGGTGAGGCGAAGAACCGTGCTGACGTCGTGGTCTTCTGGGGCTGCAACCCGATGCACGCCCATCCCCGGCACACCTCCCGGTACTCGATCTTCCCCCGTGGCTACTTCACCGCGAAGGGCCAGATGCAGCGGACGGTCCTCAGCGTCGATCCGCGCGAGACCGATACCGCAAAACTCGCCGACGTCCACCTGATGCTCGACCAGGGACACGACTACGAACTCTTCGATGCATTCCGGACCGTACTTAAGGGCCATGATATCCCCGACAAGGTAGCCGGTATCGACAAGGAGACGATCAAGAAGTCGGTCGAGATCATGAAGAAAGCCCGCTTCTGCATGATCTTCTTCGGCATGGGTTGCACCCACACAGACGGCCGCAACCACAACATCGATGCTGCTATCAGCCTGACCCGTGACCTCAATGAGCACACCAAGTGCTCGATCATGGCCATGCGGGGCCACTACAACATAGCCGGTCCCGGCCAGGTCTGGTCCTGGCAGTTCGGGTTCCCGTACTGTATCGACCTCTCGAAAGGCTCCCACGCCCACATGAACCCGGGCGAAACCAGTTCGATCGACCTCGCGATGCGGGACGAAGTGGACTGCTTTGTCAACGTCGGTGCCGATGCCGGCGCCCATTTCCCCATCCAGGCGGTCCAGCACCTCAAGAAACACCCATTCATTGCAGTAGACCCGAACTTCTGCATGGCCAGTGAGATCGCGGATCTCCACATCCCGGTCAGGATTGCTGGAGTCGATGAGCCGGGCGTAGTCTATCGTATGGACAATGTCCCGATCCAGTTCAAGGCTGTGCTCAAGGGCCTGCCCGGAGTACCAAGCGACGAAGAGCTCTTTGACAAGGTCTACGAGCGCATGTGCGAACTGACACAGACCGAGCCGATCTGGCTCGCGGCAAAGGAGAACCGGAAATACCCGCACAACACGAACCCGGTGGTGAGCTGAAATGACCTCAGGAGAAATTCTCGTCAAGGGCGGATTTGTCATCGACCCGACCCGTAAGATTGACGGCGACGCAGGCGACGTAGCCATCAAGGACGGCAAAATTGTCGACAAGGTCAGCTCGTCTGCAAAGGTCATCGACGCGAAGGGCAAAGTTGTCATGGCAGGCGGGGTGGACGTCCACTCCCATGTGGCAGGCCCCAAGGTGAATGTCGGGCGTCTGTTCAGGCCTGAGGACAAACTCCTGTCAGGAACCTGCAGGAGTGCGATGGCGCAGCAGAACGGTTACCGCATGGAGTCCGGGTTCTCGATCCCGAGCACCTTCAAAACCGGCTACGATTATGCCCGGATGGGCTACGGTTTTGTCATGGAAGCCGCCATGCCCCCGATCCACTCCCCCCACGTACACGAGGAGATCCACGACACCCCGATCATCGATGAGGCAGCGCTCCCCGTCTTCGGCAACAACTGGTTCGTCATGGACTACTTAAAGAAGGGCGAAGTCGAGAACACTGCAGCCTACATCGCCTGGCTCCTCAAGGCCACGAAAGGCTACGGTGTCAAGGTCGTCAACCCCGGCGGCACGGCAGCCTGGGGCTGGGGGCTCAACTGCCTCAGCCTTGACGATGTCGTCCCGTACTTCGAGATCACCCCACGTGAGATCATCAAGGGCCTTTTGCAGGCAAACGAGTACCTCGGTCTCCCGCACTCGATGCACATTCATCAGAACGATCTCGGAAACCCCGGTAACTATGAGGGCACCATCGACTCGCTGAAGATTTCTGAAGGTGTCAAGACGAAGAACAAGTTCGGACGCGAGCAGGTTATGCACTCCACCCATCTCCAGTTCCACTCGTATGGCGGCGATAGCTGGGGAACCTTCTGCTCGAAGGCAAAAGAGGTCATGGATTACGTCAACAAGAACAAGGGCCTCACGATCGACCTCGGTTGTGTGACCCTTGACGAGACCACAACCATGACTGCCGATGGTCCCTTCGAACACCACCTCCACAGCCTCAACCATCTCAAGTGGTGCAATGTGGATGTCGAGATGGAAACCGCTGCAGGAGTCGTTCCGTACATCTACAGCAAGGATGTTCTCCCCAACGCGATCCAGTGGGCAACAGGTCTTGAACTCGCTCTCTATGCTAAGGACATGAACCGGACCTTCCTCACCACCGACCACCCGAACGCAGGACCGTTCACCCGGTACCCCCGCGTCATCAAGTGGCTGATGAGCAAAAAGGCGCGTGAAGCGACGCTTGCAACCATGAAGAATAGTGACAAAGTGATCAATGCAACGACAATCCACAACATCGACCGCGAACTCACCCTCTTCGAGATCGCCCAGATGACCCGGTCAGGCCCGGCAAAATGCCTCGGCCTCGGCAGCCTCTACGGCGGCCTCGCACCCGGTATGATCGCCGATGTCGCAGTCTTCGACCTCAACTACAAGAACATGCCGAACGATGCCGAGAAGATCGAGTCCGCGTTCCAGCGGGCAGCCTGCTTCATCAAATCCGGTGAGATTGTTGTCAGGGACGGCGAAGTTGTCGGCCACGGCCACAAGAAGACAGTCTGGGTCAACGTCAACATGCCCGAAAACCCGCAGGTAAAGCGCGACATCACGCAGAGCTTCACCAAGGACTACACGGTCCAGCTTGAGAACTACTCGGTCAAGGATTACCTTGCCCCCCACCCATTCGTCATCAATGTAGATGTGGAGGCCTGAGGTGCGATTATGGCAACAGTAACCCTGAAACCCACGAAAGTCCCCGAGCTGATGTTCGAGGGCTACAGTATCACGCCCGATGCATTCGCAGGAAAGACTTCAGCCCAGATCGCCGAACTCCCGGGGCACGAAGGCAAGATCCACGTTAAAATCGGGGACTTCTTCACCGTCAGCGGTGAGGCAGGCGCAACCGCAGCAGACACCGATATCGTGATCGCCGGCGATGCAACCCGCGTAAAGTACATCGGCTCCAAAATGACTGCCGGTACCGTAACGGTGAATGGCAACGCGGACATGTATGTCGGGGGTTGGATGAAAGGAGGAAAAATCCATGTTACCGGCAACGCAGACTCCTTCTGCGGGATCCAGATGGAAGGCGGGGAGATCCTCGTTGACGGGGATGCCAAAAACCATGTCGGTTGTGCATACCGCGGCGACTGGAGAGGCATGAAGGGCGGCACGATCCGGATCAAGGGCAGTGCCGGCAACGACATCGGCACCTTCATGCTCGGCGGCACCATCATCATCGAGAAGAACGCGTTCATTCATGTCTCCACCCATGCGGAGGGCGGCACCGTCATCATCAAAGGCGATGTTGAGGGCCGTGTCGGTGGCCAGATGGTGAAGGGCGACATGTACGTGTTCGGCACTATCAAGTTCATGATGCCGGGTTACCAGAAGGTGGACCGGGTCGAGAAGGAGATCGACGGCGCAAAGTTTACCTTCGACCACTACATCGGCGATCTCGGCGAGCGCCACTCCAAGAGCAAGGGCCAGGTCGTCTACGCGAACCTGTACCTGAAGGCGGCATGATCAGGCCCGATACATCACAAGCATCACACACATCCGGCCAGACCGGCCACCCGTCTATTTTTAATCATTATCAGGAACAGATGTTCCCGAGGATCCTATGAACGATATTGGCAATGCATTCATCAAAGGGACGCGGTACCCGGATTATTCCACGGTTGACCTTGTCCTGCGTGTCCCTGAACCGCCCCACGAACTCCCGGTCCGGGATGGGCAGACCGTCATCAAACTCCCCGGCCCGAAACGGTTCAAAGTACCGGAGACGTCGGTCCGTTCTGCCATCGAGAGCTGGGAACCGGTCGGGTTCTTCTCCCGCTCGTCCATCACCCTGAAAGAACTCTCATTCCTTCTCTGGTGCACGCAGGGATTCAAGAGGACCGTGGCAGAGACGGTTGAGATCCGGAACGTCCCGTCAAGTGGTTCCCGGTATCCGCTCGAGACCTACTTTGTTGCAAGCGAAGTGGAAGGACTCGAAACAGGACTCTACCGCTACCTCCCGAAATCCCATAGCATCGTGGCCGAACGGATCGATTCCGGCCTGAGGCTGGAGATGAGCACCGCGAGCATGAACTTCAAGATCGTGACAAGGGCCGCTGTCACCTTTCTCTGGGTTGCAATTCCCTACCGGACGGTCTGGGCGGTCGGCAACCGTGGCTACCGCAGTGCCCTCATCGAGGCCGGCCATACCTGCCAGAACCTGATCCTGGCCGCAGCCTGTTTCGGGTACAGTGTCTGTCCCATCGATCTCTTCCACGATGAAATGATGGCAAAACTGGCAAATCTCGATACAGAAACGCAGTGGCCGATCTACCTTGCAGCGGTAGGAAACGCCGGGGAGAATGTGACGCTGGGCTAGACCCGTTTTTGGTCCGCTGTGAGATAAAAGGGGGCATGTGTCGTGTTCATATCAGAAACTGATGCTTTAACGTCGGATAACCGGGCAGGCACCGGACAGATAACCGCTCCCCCGTTTCCCACCAGGGAAGGTGCTTCCCTGCCGGTTGACGGGGAACTCCCCGCACCAGTCCCGATGGCAAAGCACCTCCGCTGCATCAGGATTGACGGGGAGACGACACATCCCGGGACCCATGAGGTCATCGAGGAGATACCGTTTGCCCTGTTCGTGAACGGCCGGCATGTGATGACCGCCATGATGAGCCCGGTGGATCTTGAAGAGTTTGTTACGGGTTACCTCTTTACCGAGCAGATCATCAAAAATGCCGGTGAGATCGAGTCGGTCCGGATCGAAAAGAACCGGATCAGCGTGATCACGACGAATCTCTTCAGGGTAACAGGCCCCAAAAAGACCATCCTTTCCGGGTGCGGAGGAGCCGCATCGTTTATCGATACGGACAAGCTTCCCCGGATCCCTCCCGGTTTTTCCGTTTCGCCGGAAATTGTACGCACGAGCGTCAGGGAGGTCCTCGCATCCGAACTGCATATCCTGACCGGCGGCATTCACGTGGTCGGTCTTGCGTCTGAAGACGGCGTCATTACCCGGTCCGAGGATATCGGGAGGCACAATGCGCTTGACCGGGTGATCGGGTACGGGCTCCGGAACGGTATCGATCTTTCAAGGACATTTGTTATCTGTTCCGGCCGGATCTCATCGGAGATGATACGCAAGTGCCTGGTTGCAGGTATCCCCGTTGTTGTCTCCCGGGGCGCGACCACGAGCCTTGCAGTGGATATCGCGGAACAGACCGGGATCTGCGTTGTCGGGTTTGTCCGGAGTACAAAGATGAATATCTACTCCCATCCCGAACGCATCGGGGGGATCCCTGCTTTTCCCCACTAGCGGCAGCGTTTTACCTGGGGTTGGCTGGCAGGGAGAGGTGAAGGTACCGCCCATTGGTTCTGCCGGGATGTTTTGTATTCAGGAATCTCTCTTGTCTGCCGGGAGATCCGGTTTTGCCTGCCCTGCCTTTGGCAGGGTGCCTGTGATCTCGTCCCGGAGCTTTTCGAACTGGAGTTCATCGAGCTGTTCGGAGAGCAGCCGGCCGCTCCATGCCCGGCGGTACACCCAGTCAACAATCTTTTCTATGGCAAAGATGACCTGCTCTTCGGTCTCCACGGTAAGGAGCTCCCGCCCGACTTTCGGGTGCCGGCCCCGCCGCCCCCCGACCGTGATGAGGAAATGGGTGTGAGCCTCCTTGAGCAGGTTAAAGGAACAGGATGTAACGCACATCCCGCACTGGACACATTTCTTCTCGTCGAGTTCGGAGATCCCGTTGCGGATTTTTATCGCATCCTCCTTACAGTAGTACACGCAGGAACCGCACCCGGTACAGAGGCCGGGGGTACGGACCGGCCGGATCCTCCCGATCACCCCGATCTCGTTGAGCATGGGGCTTGTGCAGGCATTGGGGCATCCTGAGAGTGCGATGCGCATCTTGACCGGCATTGCTTTCCCGAACAGGTTCCTGTCGATCTTTTGTGCAAGGCTGATAGTATCGATATTTGCAAATTTGCAGCGCTCCATCCCGGGGCAGGAAATGATGTTGACGATCTCATCCTTTTCTGAACCGACCGGTGTTCCATTCTTTTCAAGCTGCTGTGCGATCCGTTTGATCCGGGCCGGGCTGACATGCGGGATCTCAATGGTCTGGCGGGTGGTACAATGGACAACGCCGGTCCCGTACTTCTTTGCGATCGCCGCAATTCCTCTCAACTGATCAGTTGTAAGAGACCCGGCCGGTGCGCGTATGCGGATTGTCGTGAGATCGGGGATCCGCTCGGTGATGATGCCGCCTTTCATGTGAATTCCGAACTCGTTCTGCATTAATAGTACTGATGGGAGTTGGGATATTAAGGAGGAGGTTATGACGTTTGCTTATTTCCCGATCCTCCCCTCTTCTCTTTCTCATCCTGGCCGGACTGGTATCCTCTTCCTGTAGCACCGGCCGCACAGCATCACGCCGGCCTCCTCATCGATCCATTTCATTTTCGCAAACCCCGCGAGACCGGGCACTTCCCGAGATCAGCTGTCGACCGCTTCATTTTTGAGAGATCGAAGATCCCCGGCAGGAAATCCTCCCAGAATACAATGAGTACGAGCCATCCCCGCCTCAGGTCCCCTCCGGGGCACGGCGGGGCGAGTGCAGTTTTACCCCACACGATCCGCTGCGGGGGCGGCGGGAGTCATCGTACCAGTCCATCACGTGGTTCAGATTGGATTTGACAGCGGCGGCTCCCTCTCTGCCAGACAACCGGGAACCAATGAAATCATGAACGGGAAAAATGAAGTACCTCATGATGCATACGGGATCCTGGTGGATTCCTGCCATGCCCCAAACGGGAACAACCGGCCTCCTGGTGAAGGTGATATCTAACGTCTGATGCTCTTGAAGGCTTAATCGAAAGGCTCTCTGATGACAATGAAGGGATGCGGTGGAATGCGGCAGAAGCGCTGGGACGGCTGGGAGATCCCCGGGCCGTGGAGCCGTTGATTGACACCCTCTGGGATGACGATGCACGGGTGCGGCTGAAAGCTGCCTGGGCACTGGGCATGCTCGGGGATCCCCGGGCTCTTGGTCCCCTGCAGAAACTCTACCGGATCGAGCGGGAGGATGCACGGGAGACCATCCAGGAAGCGATGGAGATGATCAAACAGGTGATGGCCGGCAATCTGGATTGAACGTGTGCGCACCGGGAGCCGTTAGGTGGCGGGAGTCAATCGCACCCGTTTATCGTGCTCCGGAAGGTGATCCCGACACCGGTCAACGACCTTGCCGAGCTGGAGAAGATGTACCGGCAGCACCAGGTGAAAGAATAAGGGCCCCGGTCATTTCACTATGGTCCCGGTGCGGCGTCGTGACCGTTTGAATACATCAGTAGTGTAACAACGAGGGAATGTGATGTGAGTCCCGTGAATGCCCGGGCCCTGTCCCTTATCGGCATCCTCATAAGGTAGCAACGGGAAAAAAATAACGGACAATCCACAATGCAGACGTTTGCGTTCCTTTCGCTCATCTCGTCAATCATCGTATTAGCGCTGGGGATCTTCGTATTCTCCACGAACCGGAACAGTCCGCTCAACCGGATCTTTTTGTTCCTGTGCATCATGGCCTTTTACTGGGCTTTTGCGGAATCCATGCTCCGCGACGCGGACAGTCTCACCTCCGCATTCATGTGGTTGAAGCTGACCGCATTCTGGACGTTTGTTCCTGCAGCCACCTTCCATTTTATCCTGTTCTTTACAAAATCCGACCTTGTCCGCAAGGGCAGGTGGTTCTATTTTCTCATCTATGCCCCCGCAGCACTGTTCACTCTCATTGAACTGACCACCAGCCTGATCACGACCACGCCGCTCGTGAGATACTGGGGCTATACCTACGGGTATTCATCCAGCCCCCTCCTGTTTTTTGTCGAGCTGGCATGGGCCTTTGGCATACTCGTGGTATCCTTGTTCATAACTATCCGTCATTATTTCCAGGTACCGGATATACAAGAGAAGAGCCAGACAAAATATATCCTGGCCGGTATCAGCGTTGTCGTTATCGCCTCATTCGCAAGCCAGGTGATGCTCCCTGCAGCCGGGGTCATGATCCCGGAACTGGATACCATTTTTATCATGGTATTCTCCGGCTTTATCGGGTATGCAATCCATAAACACGACCTCTTTATCGTCAGTCCCGCGACTGCCGCAGACAATATTTTCTCTACGATGACAGATTCGCTGATCCTGCTCGATACCAGTCACACGATCATTTCGGTGAATGAAGCAACCCAAAAGGTCCTCGGGTACCACAAAGAAGATCTCATCGGCCTGCCGTTTTCCGCCATTTTTTCTACGCCGTCCGACAGCGAAGTAATCCTCTCGAAGATCGCAAGCGACGGGCCGGTGACGGACCTTGAGACCGCGTACCGTTCGAAGGACGGGACAACGGTCCCCGTCAGTTTTTCCGGTTCGATAATCAGGAATGCACAGGGAGACCGTGCCGGTGTTGTCTGCATTTCACGGAATATCACCCGGCGCAAAAAGCTCGAGGATGCACTCCGTGAAAATGAGAAGCGGTTCCGCGACCTCGCCGAGCAGTTCCCCGAACTGATGTTAGAGTCCGACATGCAGGGCAACCCTGCCTTCATCAACCGTTATGCATACGAGGTTCTCGGGTATTCAGAAGAGGACGTACGGAAAGGTCTTTCCGTCTTTGACCTCGTTATCCCGGAAGACCGGGAAAGGCTCCGGCAGAATCTTACAAAACTTCTGAACGGTGAAGTCCTGCGGGGGAATGAATATACAGCCCTCAAAAAGGACGGTACCCGGTTCCCGGTGATCCTGTATTCAGCCCCGATAGTATCGTTTGGGAAAATTACCGGCTTTAGGGCATTTGCAGGAGACATCACCGAGCGGAAACGTGCGGAAGCGGCATTTCAGCAGGCAACAAAAAAACTCAGCCTGCTCAACCAGATCACCTTGAGTGACATCCAGAATGCCGTTTTCCTGCTTGAGGGATACATGGAACTCGCGACATTACCCCCGGCTGGTACACAGGGGGACGACTATCCCAAAAAAGAACGGGAGATTGTGCGGAAAATGGCGGGCTCACTGAAATTTGCCCGGAGTTACCAGAATATCGGGCAGAAACCGGCCAAGTGGCAGGATGTCAACCATGTATTTTTAATGGCCATCTCGCACCTGGATTTTTCAAAAATTGCACGGAACCTCAACCTCGATACACTCCAGGTGTATGCCGACCCTCTCCTTGAAAGCGTTTTTTTTACCCTCGCAGAAAACGTGATCCTCCATGCGACGACGGCGACCGAAGTCTCGTTCTGGTACCGTGAGTCCGGCAGGAACCTTACCCTTGTCTTTGAAGATAACGGCCCAGGGATTCCCAAAGAAAAGAAGGAAAAGATTTTCCAAAGGGATTTCGCGGAAAAAAATGGTCCGGACCTGTTCCTTGCCAGGGAGATCCTCTCTATTACAGGAATTACCATTGCAGAAACCGGGGAATCCGGCAGGGGTGCCCGGTTCGAGATCACGGTCCCTAAGGGGGCCTACCGGTTCGGCGACCAGGATTAAAAACAACAACCGGGACATTTGCGGCCTGCAATGAATTCCCGGGTGTACTCCCCCCGGCGGTTCGTGTGCTGTAGGGGTTTTTCGTACTCTCCAGGTGTCTTTTGTTCTGCCTCTACCCGGGCTCCTGCGGCGATGACCTCCGTTGCCTGCTTCCACTCCCACCCCTAACACCTCCCGCACAGCATCACGCCGGCCGCATCATCGATCCACTCCGCCCGGGCAGTCCCGCAAGGACCGGGGGGCTGATGGTGGTTCCCGGCTCCTGCTCTTTTGCCGGTACGAATCCCCGGTCTCACGTATTGAATTCCTTTTGCCGTGGTTGCGGTATCGTTCATCCCTCCCGGTCCCTCTCAGGAAGAATAACTTCTAAAAAAACGAAAATGAAAAGCAGATCCTGTAAACAACAGGCAGGTCTCTATACTCACAAGCCATGTATTCACCTTGTCTGGTATGAAATAACACATAACGGGTTATCAGGCCCCTTTTCCTAAAAAAAGCCTGGAAAAAATCATCATATCAGTTTTTGAGTTATGAAAGGAGTTGAACACTTATGCAGAATACAACAACACACGATACAACGATGACCGGTACAAAAATCCAGGAAACCGCCCTCCAGAAATCCGGGTCTGGCACGGGTGGGCATCTGTCCACGGTGGCATCGAAAGTGATTTCCCCCGTGGCAAAACACGTGAAAGCGTTAAAACACGCGTCGCACAAGATCGGGTACCGGAAGGACCATCCAAAAGCAGGGGCCGGTGTGAAAACCCCGTCCGCACCTGTCCTGAAATAACCTGTCCTCCACTCACCATACATTCGACCCATATTTTTTTTCGTCCGCGGTTCAGAAGGGTACGCACGGACAGGGATGCCGGCCGGGTTATTACTGCACGTTGCCTGCGACCGGGACCCGGCCCTTCGGATATCTCCCTGGCATATATCCGGTAAAGATTGTACCCTCCTGTCCTGTCATGTTGCCGGAAGTGAAGATAAAAAACAGGGATACCGGCGGCGTCCCGTTTCCCGGGGACGTGAGAAACCCACATTTTATAATTCTCAAAATCTAACAAGTACCGGTTTCTTTATATCCCTGCTGGTCAATACCACGCGCGGGACAAAGGAGAAGGATATGTACCGCGTCCTCTATGTCGATGATGAACCGGCACTCCTTGAAATTGGCAGGCTCTTTTTAGAGCAGAGCGGACAGGTTCTGGTCGATGTCATCACGTCTGCCCCGGCCGCGCTTACCCGCATGCAATCGGCGAGCTACGATGCCATCGTCGCCGACTACCAGATGCCCGAGATGGACGGGATTGCGTTTCTCAAAATTGTCCGTACAACGTACCCGGAGCTGCCGTTCATCCTCTTTACCGGCCGGGGCAGGGAAGAGGTGGTCATCGAGGCCATCAACAGCGGGGCAGATTCCTACCTCCAGAAAGGAGGGGACCCGACCGCACAGTTTGCCGAGCTTCTGCACCGTATCCTGATCGCGATCGAACGCCGGCAGGCAGTCAGGGCACTTAAGGAGAGCGAAGACCGGTACCGGGCGGTGGTCGAGACCCAAGCCGAACTTATCTCCCGGTTCCGCCCGGACGGGACCCATATCTTTGTCAACGAGGCATACTGCCGCTATTTCGGGAAGACCGCTCCCGAGATCCTTGGGACACGGTTCCACCCGGCGGTCTCGGTCTATGACGAACGGGCAATCCGGAGACTTCTGGACAGCCTCACGCTCGAACATCCTGAGGCAACGCTGGAACATGCCATTATCATGCCCGACGGCACGACCCGGTGGCAGCAGTGGAACGACCGGGCGATCTTCGATGCATCCGGCCAGGTCCGGGAGTACCAGTCCGTGGGCCGGGATATCACCGAACGGAAGAAGAGCGAGGACGCCCTTAAAAAAAGCCAGATCCTCCTCAATGAAGCCATGGACCTCGCACGGATGGTATACTGGGAACTGGACGTCAGGACCGGGGTGTTCATGTTCAATGACAGGTTTTTTGCATTCTACGGTACGACCGCTGAACGTGAAGGTGGCTACCAGGTGCCGGTGGAGGTCTATGTCCGCGAATTTGTCCACCCGGAAGACAGATCAGCGGTCACTGAGGCGATGAAAAAGGACCTGGACATTGCGGGCCCCCGGTCCAGCTCCCAGACAGAGCACCGGATTATCCGCCGCGATGGGACGGTCCGGACCCTTCTTGTCCGGTATGCTCATGAGATGGGGCCGGAGGGAACGCCTGTTAAGGTGTACGGTGCCAACCAGGATATCTCTGAGCGCAAGACCGCTGAACTGGTGCTCGTGGAGAGCGAGAAGAAGTACCGCTCGCTCCTTGAGGGCCTGTACGACAGTATCCTCGTGCACCGGAATACAAAGATCCTGTACCTGAACCCGGCGTGTGAAAAAGTGCTCGGGTACTCCCGGGACGCGCTGTTAGGCCAGTCCATCATGCTCCTTGTCCCTCCTGAATTCCGGGAGAGGGTCACTGTTGCCGTCAGGAACCGGATGGCAGGGGAGTCTTTTGAGCCCTACGAACTGGACCTCGTCCGGGGGGATGGCAGCCGCATCTCGGTTCTCATGAGCGGAAACCTGGTTGACTTTGAAGGAGCTCCCGCGTCCATCAACCTGATCACCGATATCACCGCCCGCAAACGGGCAGAGACTGCCCTGCAGGAGAGCGAGAAGAAGTACCGTGCGGTCATCGAGAGCATACAGGACGTATTTTACCGGGCCGATATCCGGGGTACCCTGACCATGGCAAGCCCCAGCTGGGGAAAACTCCTTGGCTATGACACGCTTGAGATGGGCCTGGGGAAAAATATCGCAGATACCATGTACTACAATCCTCTCCAGCGGCAGGCATTCCTCGATGAGATCAACAAGAAAGGGTTTGTCAACAATTATGAAATTACCCTGAAACGCAAAGATGGGACCCCGGTTATTGTGTCCACGAGCAGCCACCTGCTGTTCGATGATGCCGGGAAGATCGCCGGTGTTGAAGGTATTTTCCATGATGTGACCGCACAGAAAACCGCCGAGGCCGAACTCGAGAAGAGTCACCGGTTCCTTGAATCCATCGTCCAGGGTTCACCTGTCCCGACCTTTGTTATCGACAAGGACCACCGGGTAATTTCCTGGAACCGGGCGCTTGAAGAGTACAGCGGGATACCTGCCTTCGATGTCCTGGGTGTTCCAAGGGCGTGGAAGGCCTTTTACCAGGTGGACCGCCCCTGCCTTGCCGACCTGATCATCAGCGCACGGCCCGACGAGATTGCCCGGTTATACCGGGGAAAATACGCCCCGTCCCGTCTTATTGAAGGGGCATACGAAGCAACCGATTTCTTCCCCCGCATGAAAGGCGGAACGTGGCTCTTTTTCACTGCAGCACCCATCCGTGACGCGGACGGCACCGTTATCGGCGCAATTGAGGTCCTGCAGGACGTGACAGCCATACGAAAGAGAGAGGATGACCACCCGGGACGATCGTGAACCTTGGGGAGACCCGGTCGGGCGGTGCCGGCTCTTAATGTTGTGGTTCTTTTGCGGTACATGTCCTGAAATGATGGTTGTCGATTCAGCTGTCCTTCCGGTTGTCAATTCCGGAGCATACGATGATCCGGTCATCCTTCAACCCAGATCACCTCGGTCTCGACCCGGTGGCGGATATATTTGTCCAGCCCTTCGACCGTGATGAGATCCACGTTCCGGTTGAAGAGCGCTTCAAGATATTCCGCAAGCCCGACAAAATTTTTGAGGGTTGCATATCCTGCGGCAAAATCCACGAGCACATCGACATCGCTCTTTCGGGTCTGCTCCCCGCGTGCAAACGATCCAAAGATGCCAATCCTTTTTACCCCGAACTCCGCGTGGATGGCCGGTGCCTGTGCTTCCAGTTTTTTTATGACTGCAGGCCGGCGCCTGCGAGGTGCGACAAGTTCGGGCATACGCGTTCTTCCTTATGTATGGTGTTTGGCGATTCTGGTACAATAAGCGTGGGGTTGCCCGGGAAAATCCGGCAACTTCATACAGTTTAATCCCGTCGAATTCGACGGGTTTAGAAAACAGACCGG
>Ga0326728_10006644_pt1 | contig 30852 bp, 19 predicted proteins | sample MB3enrmetagenome_FD_207602 | JGI IMG/M metagenome (GOLD analysis project Ga0326728, IMG submission 207602) | Lab enriched peat soil microbial communities from McLean, Ithaca, NY, United States - MB31MN | ecosystem: Environmental > Terrestrial > Soil > Wetlands > Peat | place: USA: New York...
TCTTCATTCTCCAGTAAAGGAGCAATGCAAGGCGGCGTCGAGCCGCCGCAGTCCAAGGCGCTGCCCGTGCGACATGTGTGATAGTCAACCTTGAAAGCGAGGAACAGCATGAGCAAGGATAACCAGGAAATCATTCTGATCACGCGGGCCGACGACATGGGCTATACCCATACGGGAAATATTGCCATCATCGAATGCCTGCGCAACGGGATCATCCGGTCTGCCGCCATCCTGGTCATCGCGCCCTGGTTTGAAGAAGCGGCCAAACTGACTCGCGACAACCCCGACCTCTGCTTTGGGGTGCACCTCGGGCTGATCGGTGAATGGCGGGGGTACCGCTGGCGGCCGGTGCTGCCCTATTCCGCAGTCCCGAGCCTGGTTGACGAAGACGGTTTCCTCTGGCAATCGCCGCGGGACTTCTGGGGACACAATCCCGACATGACTGAGGTGGAAAAGGAATTCACCGCTCAGATCGAGCTGGCGAAAAAAAAGGGAGTGCGGATCAGCTACCTCGACACGCACTACGTTATGCCTTACAACGAGCACTACCGGCCGGTGATGGAGCGTCTCGGCAAGAAGTACGGCCTCCCCGTTTCCTGCCTGCTCGGCGAACGCGAACTGGATGACTTCGGCATTTATACCGTGCCCCCGGAGGAAAAGGAAAGAGCCCTAGAGCAGGTTCTCCGAAGGCTTGAGCCCGGGGTTAACCTGTTGATTGCCCACCCGGGGTTACCGTCTTTGGAGAATGATGCGCTCGTGCATTTCGAGCCCGAACATGTGCAGTTGATGGGCACGGGACGCCTGCGCGCCGCCGAAACCTTGGCCTATACCAGCCCGCGGATCAAGCGCCTGGTCAGCGAGCTGGGCATCAAGTTGATGAGCTATGCGGAGTTCAGTAGTCGGTAGGGGGCGGGAGGTCGCTATGCAGCTCCGAAATTTGAAACGTGTTGAGTCCCTGACGTTAGCCGTGCTGGCTCTGGCCGGCGCCGGCGTATGTTGCATCGGATGGAGCGAGCCCTCATCCCGACCTTCGGAGTCACCCGGGACCTTGGCAATCTCGGCGCTTCAGGACGACTTTCGCAATCCTCCGGAGGACGCGAAAATCATGGTGCGCTGGTGGTGGTTTGGGCCGGCGGTGACGACGGAAGAACTCGATCGGGAATTGCATCAGATGAAGGATGCCGGAATCGGCGGGTTTGAAGTCCAACCTGTGTATCCCCTCACGCTCGACGATCCCAGCAAAGGCCTGCTGAACCTCCGCTACCTCTCTCCCGAATTTCTTGCCGCGGTCAGTTCCACGGCACGCACGGCGCACGAGCTTAGCCTGCGTATGGACATGACCATGGGCAGCGGCTGGCCATACGGGGGACCTCACATCACGCCGGAGCTCGCCGCCGAAGAGTTGCGCTGCCTTCGCATTCCCATCAAAGAGGGCGAGCACACAGTCATCGGTCCGCAGTTGCCAGAGGGCCAGCGATTCCTTGGGGCGTTTGTGGTTACCGGAAATGGAAGGAGCTTTGACGCCAGGTTTATTCACCAGATTGCTCCGCAGGATGACGGAAGCTTCCAGATTCCAACTTTGCCGGCCCCTGCGCATGAACTGCTGATCTTTGTGGCGAAGTTAACCGGGCAACGTGTAAAGCGTGCCGCAGTGGGGGCGGAAGGAAATGTTCTTGACCATTACAACCGGGCGGCAACCCAGAAGCACCTGGAGGCCGTGGGCGCACCCTTGGCGGCAGCGGGCGGCGGGAATATTCGCGCCATGTTCTGCGATAGCTTGGAAGTGTACCAGTCTGACTGGACGGCGGGGGTTCTGAAAGAATTCGAGCGCCGGCGCGGATACGATTTGACGCCCCATCTGCCCGCGCTCATCGCCGACACCGGACCGCAGACAGCGGCTCTGCGGCATGACTGGGGGCAAACGCTGACTGAGTTGTTCAACCAGAATTTCCTTGAGCCCTTTCAGACGTGGTGCCACCAGCACCACGTGCTGGCCAGAGTTCAAGCCTATGGCACGCCGCCGGCGCAGCTCTCGAGCTATCGGTTCGTGGACCTTCCGGAAGGTGAACAGGGGGATGAGGCGGGCCACTGGAACCACTTCACGGCTTCGCGCTGGGCTTCCTCCGCGGGGCATCTTTATGGAGCGCCAGTAATCTCCGCCGAGGCCTGGACGTGGTTACACTCGCTTCCGTTCCGCGCCACGCCACTCGATTTCAAGGCCACGGCCGACGAGTACTTTTTGGCAGGAATCAATCAACTGGTCGCCCACGGGTGGCCTTATTCGCCCCCCGGCGTGCCGGAGCCCGGCTGGCATTTCTACGCGGCAGGGGCGCTGAATCCGCATAATCCCTGGTGGTTTGCCATGCCGGACCTCGCGCTCTATTTGCAGCGTGCCAGCTTTATGTTGCGCCAAGGCAGGCCCGCCAACGACATTGCGGTTTACCTGCCCACCCACGACGCCTGGGCCAGCTTAACCCCCGGCCACGTGAATCTGTGGGAGGCGATCTGGCGGCGACTCGGCCCAGCCCTTGTGCCCAGCCTGCTGGAGGCTGGATACAACTTGGATTTTATTGATGACGAAATCCTGGCGCACGAAGCGCGCATCGAAAAAGGCAAGCTGGCCATTGCCAACCAAGAATTCTCCATCGTGGTTCTGCCGGGAATCGAGCGTATACCGTTTGCGACTCTTACCAAACTCGGTGAGTTCGCCAGAAGTGGCGGGATTCTGATCGCCACCCGACGACTGCCTTCTCTTGCGCCGGGTTATCTCGAGCAGGAGAGGGAGACGGACATCGTGGCGCGGCAGGTGGAAGAACTCTTCAAGAAGCCGTCCGCGCCGGGGCACTTCGTTGCCGATGAGGGGAAGCCTCTGGAAGATGAATTGACTCGCCTCTACCCCCCTGACGTGGCCTTTTCTCCGCGTTTGCGCGATGTGGGCTTTATTCGCCGCCATACGGACACGTCGGAGATTTATTTCATCGCCAACACCTCCAACCGGCGCTTTGAGGGCACCGCCACTTTTCGCATCAAGGGCAAAAACGCGGAATGGTGGAACCTCTTCACGGGCGAGGTCAACCCGGCGGAAATCCAACCTGGTGCGGAGAGCGGATATGTATTAAAACTTGACATCGAACCCTACGGTTCACGCCTCGTGGTGTTTAGTGACCGGGAATCGCCGAAAGCGCCGGCCCCGGTGGAATCGGGCCTGCCGGAGCCTGTGGACCTCAGTCACGGATGGCAAGTCACTTTCGAAGGCAGCGGAAAACAAATCTCCATGGATTCGCTGCATTCCTGGACGGATGTCGAAGGCATGCAGCATTTCTCCGGGCGCGCCACGTACCAGAAAAAATTTGACGTTCCCGCCGGCTTCCTGAAACTGACGGTTCGGACGGAGTTGAACTTCGGCGAGGGAATTCCCCTTCCGGTCGAGGAGCACGCCCACTTCCAGGCATGGCTTGACGGCCCGGTGCGCGAAGCGGCGGAGGTTTACGTGAACGGCCAACGCGTGGGCGCCGTGTGGCATCCGCCCTATGAATTAAACGTGAGCCGCTTTCTGCGCGCGGGCGAAAACGATCTGCGCATCGTGGTGGGCAACCTAGCGGTCAACGAAATGGCGGGCAGCCCCTTGCCCAATCGGGCGGAGCTTACCGCGCGCTATGGCGAAAGGTTCCAGGATCAGGGGAATAACCTGATAAAAGTGATACCGTCGGGATTGATGGGGCCCATCCGGCTCGTCGCGCACGGTCTGCCGGTGGGCTATGCCGGCGATCGGTGAGGACCTTGCCTCAATGGCTGCATTTATCTCGACACGGATTCCGCTTCGCTTCTGGAGGACTGAGCTGGATTTTTCGCGGCGGAACATCGGATTCTCCTATAATGGTTGCTGGTCGAGCGGAAATTCTACGCGCGCAAGGCTTCAAGTATTTTGTGGTGGGACAACGAACCGATTTGCCGTCAATGCCAACCTCGCCGGGGACCGAGACCTCCCCTTTGGCCGGGTGGAAGCTGTCCCAGCCCCCACGGGAGGATAAGGCGCTGGGTCCTCGGCGAAACACTGCTATCGTGATTGTTCCCATTCTTCTGGTTTTGATCACTTTCCTATTTTGGTATCAAACCTGGTTTGGGCGGGGGCTTTCCGACCAGGAGATGGGACAGGATCTGAGCGACACGACTGTGCCGCACAAGACGCAACACGCCCTCGCGCAACTTTCTGAGCGCATGGCGAGGGGCGACCCGACCGTCAAGCGCTGGTATCCGGAATTGCTGGCCCTGGCGCAGAATAAGGAATCGCAACTGCGCCTGGAAGCCGCGTGGGCAATGGGGCAGGATAATCACTCGGAGGAATTTCACCAGGCGTTGCGCAAGCTGACGGATGATCCCGTGCCGATGGTGCGCTGGAATGCGGCCTTGGCGCTGGTGCGATTTGGCGACGGGGCAGCGGAGCCGCAATTGCGGTCCATGCTGCAACCCTTTACGCTCAGCGCCCCGGGGCCGGGCACGATCAAATTCCGCATGAAGGAAGAAGACGCCGTCCGCAATGGCAGCATCATTGCCCGCATCCGCCCGGCGGAGACTAACCAGCAGCAGGATGTCCTATCTCCGGTAGGGGGGACCATCGCCCGATTGCTCACCAAGGATGGCGCAACCGTGGTCGCGGGTGATGCCGTGGCGGTCATTGATCCGGACGAAGGCCAGGTGGTGGAATCCCTGCGCGCGCTCTATTGGGTGGGCCAACCGCAGGACCTCGACGACGTGGAACGCTTCGCGCGCGGAGCACCCCATATGTCGGAACAAGTGCGCCAGCAAGCGGAAGCTGCCGCCCGCGCCATCCGGCAACGGTCAGCGAAAGGGAAAAGCTGAGTGGCGTGCCAGGGGTTAGACCGAGAACTTGATTCCGAGATGAGACTCGACTTCTTCTGTCGGTACCATCTCGATGGCGTCCCACGGGCAGCCGTCCAGAAAGCTGCCGTCCGGACCTTTGCTGGTACACTTCTTGCAGCCGATGCAGAGTGCCGGGTCGACTTCAATCCGGCCGAAAGGAGGATGGTCCTCGTCGGGGACCCAGTACATGCAGTCGGCGACGGGGCAATAAGGAACGCAGGCGGGGGAACCGGAACAGCCCGTGCAGCATTCGGTAATGACCGCGAGTTCCTTGGGGCGCTTTTTGCGCGGTGTTTCAATGCCAATGGATTTGGGCTCGCTCTTGACGACTTCCCCTACGGGAATGTAATACTCGGCCAAGTTGGTTCTCCTCGCCCCGAATGTAAAAACATTCTCCCAGAAGGAGGCGGGGACGTCAACCGTCTGTATTGGGTCATTTGATCATCGGGTCATTGGGTCATTGAAAAGCTGGCCTTTGTCCGTGGTCCGTTGTCCGTAGCAAGTGATACGCGGAGATCCTGAGGCTGAGGCCACTGACAACGGACAACTGACTACGGACAGCCTTTCAATGACCCGATGATCCGATGGCCAGATGACTCGATCCGGATAGCGAGGTGTCATGGTAGCCTGGACGCTGGTTTTTCACATTATCGGCTTGGTTTTCTGGCTGGGAAGTCTGCTGGTGGTCACTCAGATCCTGGCGATTCACGCGGAGGAAACTTCACCTGAGACGCGCGTCACCTTGGGCCGCTTGGAATCGAAACTCCTGAGGGGGTTGGCGCACCCCGGCGCCGCCATCATGGTGATTACGGGTTTCCTGCTGGTGACCCATGATCCCAACTATCTCCGGGAACATTGGTTGCATGCGAAGCTGCTTTTGGTGGTCATATTGGTGGCGCTTGATCTGCGGCTCACGTTTCGAGCGAGGGCTTTTCAGGAGGGGAAAATCGAGTTAAGCCGCCGTGAATGTGTGGTCTTGCATGGAGCTATCTCCCTGGTGTTCCTGGCAATTTTGATTCTGGTGCTGATCAAACCCTTTGGCCTGCACCGGCGTCTGGCGCAGTGGGAGGGGAGCGGCAATCCGATAGTTTTCAGTGCTGAGTTTGTTCAATAAAGTTTAGGCAACACAGGAGGATAGTTTGGCGAAAATCACCATTAACAACAACGGTTCGATCCGGGTGGAAGGCGAATTCACGATCTGCGACGCATCCGGGGGCACTTTTGATTTGTCAGGCCGGTCCGCGATCGGACTTTGCCGCTGCGGGCATTCGGAGAACAAACCCTTTTGTGACGGCGCCCACCGAAAGGTGAATTTTCAGTCGGAGGTGCAGGCGCGGACCTTACCGCCCCCCGCTCCCAAGCCCGCGTAAAGCGGCCTTGACTGGTTGTAGGGGTACGGCAAGCGCCAAGAATTGCGCATGGACCCTATCGCCCCGTTCCGGCCGGAAGTCGCACCCCGGCGGGCAGGGCGGTTGCTTTCCCGAGAGAACCCCTTGCTCTCCTTTGATCAGGAAAGTCCGCGGTTTTTGCCAACCTCAAGTGTTGTAATGGGTTAATCATTCTGGCCGGAAGCGCGGCAGTGCCCCTCATTCCGTTGACTTGAATGGGGGCGTATGTTACGTTTAGCGGACAGTCCACACCATCGAGGGGCAGTTGGAGCGTACAGATGGCTTTTCATAAGGCCAAAGCGCTGCAAGAGGCTGAGAAGTCTGTAGGTCAAGGCAAGATTACTCAAGCCATTAAGCAATATCAAGAAATCCTTGATAATGACCCCTCCGACGTGTCTCTGCTCAACACGGTTGGCGATCTCTATATTCGCGATCGGAACATCACCGAGGGATTAAAGCAATTTCACAAGCTGGCGGAAGCTTACGTCCGCGAAGGCTTCAACGTTAAGGCCATCGCCATCTACAGGAAGATCTGCAAGGTTGATGCCAATTCCGTGGACACTCTCTTGAAGTTGGCGGAGTTGTATCAGCTCCAGGGCTTGAGTCGAGAGGCGCGGGACCAATATCTCCAGGCAGCGGAGTTTTTCAAAAAACGAAATCAGACCGAACGCGCCCTGGATATTCTCCGCAAGCTGGTGCAGCTTGACCCGGAGAACATCAACTTTCGCAACCGCTTGGCGACGGAATGCGAACAGGCGGGCAAGCGCGAAGACGCCGCCCATGCCTATCTGGAAGCAGCGGAGATTTTACTCCGTCGTGAAGACCAGGCAGGGGCTGAACCCGCCTTGAAGAAAGCTGCGGAGCTGGACCCGAAGAATTCCAAGATCCAGATTCTGCGGGCGCGCGTGGCCATCGCGCGCCAGCAGCCGGAGGAAGCCGAGAGAATCATCAATTCTCTGCCCGAGTTGCAATCGGACCCCGCGGGCAAGCGTATATTGCTGGACTCCTACCTTGGCACCCGGAAGCTTCCGGAGGCCGAAAAGCTGGTGCTGGAGGTTTTCCACGCTGATCCCACAGACTTCGCGCCGGTCTCCAATGTTGCGGCGCTTCTGGTGGAAAAAGGGGACATTGACGAAGCATCTCAGTTACTCAACAGCGTGGCAGAGCAGATGATCGCTCAGAATAATGCCGGTCCCCTGATGGAAGCCCTCCGCCGGACTTGGAAAGCAGCCCCCAAGCATATTCCCACCATGGAATTGATCCATAGGGTTTGCGAACGGACCGCGGATGAATTGACTTTGCCGGAAGTCCTGGAAGCGCTGGGCCGCGCCCACGAGCAGGCCGGCGACCTGGAGAAGGCCGAGGCGGCCTATCTGAAGTTAACGGAGCGCGAGCCCGATAATGAGAATCACCGTGGCCTTCTGAATGCGGTTCAGCAAAAGCTTGGCAGGGTGGTCAAACCGGTGGAATTCTCCACCCGGGAGATGGCGCTTTCGGTGGAGGAGGAGGAGCCCCCTCCAGAGCCGGCGGGCGTTGATACTAACCAGGAAGCGGTGGTGAAAGAGGCCCTCGAAAACAGTGACTTGTTTGCGCGTTACAACCTGACCGAGAAGGCCATCGCCGAACTGGAAAGGGTTTTGCAGACTTACCCCGACCAAGTCGATATTCACCGGCGCATCCTGGAAATCTCCCGCAAGGGATTTCCGGAGCGGGGAGCCGCGGCAGCCGCGCAATTGGCTCGAATATTCACGGACCGCGGGGATCTCGAGACGGCAAGCAAATACCATGCCATCGCGACGGCCAAAGGCCCCTTGCCGGAGATTCCGCCTCCTCCCCCGCCCCCCAGCAAGAAAGTGGAAGAGCCCGTGGCGCCTCCGCCCGCCCCCCCTGATGAGCCGAAAGCGGAAACGACCATGGAGTTTCAGATTCCCGCGATCGCTCCGGAGGAACCCCCTGCGGCGGCCGCTCCGCCGCCGCCGGCAGAAATTTCTTTCGACCTCACGCCTCCCGAAGCTCCGAGCGAACCTCCGGATGCGCCACTCCCACCGCCCGTGCGGGCCGAACAGACCATGGAGTTGGATCTTTCCGGAGACTTGGAGAACATGGCGGCATTTGGTTTTCAACCGCCTGCCCCCTCTGTCCCTGAACCGGTTGCTCCACCCCCGGTGGAGATACAGATCCCTGAAGAAATCCTGACACCCCCGGAAGAACCTGCTCCGCCGCCGGTAATTGAAGAGGCGCCGGTTTTGGAGGAAGAGGCGCCGGCCGCCGAAGCCCCCCCGGAGATCCCAGAACCACCGCCTGCGCCCCGGGAAGAAGCGATACCTCCGGAATTTGAAGATAGCAGGATTGAAGTCGAGTTCTACCTTGAAAACGGTTTTGTCGATGAGGCCCGGCAAGCGGTGGCTGCGCTGGAGGAGAAATATCCGGGCAGCTCGTTTGTGGCGGAACTTCGCCAGCGGCTGGATGCGAAGGTCGGTGAAGCACCCCCTGCGGAACCACCGGTGCAGGTTGCCCCAGTGGAGGAAGTGGTCGCCGCAGAACCGTCGGTGGAATTTGAGCTTCCCGACGAACCGAGCCTTGCGGAACCGCAAATAGAAATTGTGGAAGAAGAACCCGAGCCGGCGCCTTCGCCCCAGCCCGCGCCGGTGGCGGAGGAGCCCGCGCACGAAGAATGGGAGCTTCCCACCAGTTATGCGGTTACCCCCGAGGCTGAGCCCGTGTCGGAGCCGGAGGCCCCGCCCCCCGCGCCGGGATTCGCGGCGCCACCTGCTGCGTATGAACCCGTGGCTGAGGAGCCGGTCGCTGCCGAGATCGGCGGCATGGATATGCTGGGCGACCTGGCCGGGGATCTGGCTTCATCGCTGGACGGATTGACGACCTCCCCAGAGGCTCCCCTTCCAACGCCTGCCGCCTCACCGATGCATGCGGCCGCTCCTCCCGCGGGCCCTGCTCAGGGTGCAGCGCAACTCAGCGGTTTGCTGGCGGAGATGGAAGAGCCTGGCGCCGCCGCCGCCGAAGCCGCCCGGGACGATCCCGAGACCCATTACAATCTGGGTGTGGCTTTCCGGGAGATGGGACTGTTGGACGAAGCGATTGGCGAGTTTCAAAAGGTTGTGAAGAGTGCCGGGAAAGGAAACTTTCCTACCAACTTTCTCCAGGCGTGCAGTCTGCTGGCGATTTGTTTTATGGAAAAGAAAATGCCCGCGATTGCCGTCAAGTGGTACTTGCGGGCGCTGGAAACGCCCGGCCTCGAAGAGGAAGCCCTGCTGGCATTACAATATGATTTGGGCGTGGCGTATGAGCAAGCCGGTGATTCCCGCAATGCGTTGGAGAGATTTACTGAGGTTTATAGCCAGAATATCGACTTCCGCGATGTGGCGGACAAGATCCGCGAACTTCAGCAGAAGGCCTGAAAAAAATCCTACCCGCTGCCGCGGGGGTGACCCCTATCGCCTTGCCTGAGACCGAATTCCCGGGATCGATCAAATAAATGAATCGCCTTCTGACGATCGTGTACATCGTGTTCTGCTTTGAGATTGGCGTGTTTCTCTTCGTCTTGCCGTGGATTTCGCTCTGGACCAAAAATTATTTTGTCGGCCACTACCCTCTGTTTGCCAGCATTGCGCGCAACTACTTCCTGCGCGGGGCGGTTTCCGGCCTCGGTCTGGCAGATGTCTGGCTGGCTTTCTTTGAGGTGTGGCGCTTCCGTCGCGAATTAGGCTTCGCGAGCTCCCGTCCGAACCGTTGACCCGCTGATGAAATGACCCGACGCTTTCAACTCTACTACATTACGGACCGCAGCCAAATTCCATCCCCCACGCTTGACACCTGCATCGCGGGAGCCATCGCCGCAGGCGTGGATTGGGTGCAGATCCGGGAAAAGGATCTGTCTGCCCGCCGCCTGCTTGCCCTGACGGAAGCTGCCCTTGCGTCCGCACACCCACGGGGACGCACACGCGTGATGGTAAACGATCGGCTGGACGTGGCGCTGGCGGCCCAAGCCCACGGCGTGCATCTGGGCACGCGCTCGATGCCGGCGGAATTGGTACGAAAACTGGCGCCGCGCGAATTCGTCGTGGGAGTTTCCTGCCACTCACGGGACGAAGCTTCAGCGGCGCAAGCGGCAGGGGCGGATTACATCCTGCTGGGACCGATTTTCGAAACTCCCTCCAAGCTTGCGTATGGCCCGCCCCTCGGTCTCGTCAAGCTGCGCGAAGTGACTTTGGAGGTTTCCATTCCGGTTTTCGCGCTGGGCGGAATCACCATCGACCGCGTCGCCCCGTGCCTCGCGAACGGCGCTGCGGGAATTGCGGGAATTCGAATGTTTCAGGATTGCGAATCAGTGGAGGAGTTGGTTCGCACGCTGCGCGAAAAGGCAGGAGAGTAGCGCCACTCTTCAGAGCCCGCCCTCATCGGCTGGGGCGCGGCGCTGCTTTCAACGTTCGGCTATCGACAGGGAGCAATTAACTTCTCTTGCCACGCCTCACCCTTCACCCATCCAGGCGCCGTAGGGCTTAAGGGCCTCCACGTTATCGCATACGGCTTTGATGGCGGCGGTGATGGGAACCGCCAGAACCAAGCCAAACCCTCCCCACAGCCAGGACCAGAACATCATGGCAATGGTTACCGAGAGCGCATTCAGATTGACGCGCTGGCCCACGAGCTTGGGTGTAAGAACGTTGACGGCCACGAAATGGACCACGGCAACGGAGATCCCGATGGTAATGAAGGGGCCCGTGGTGTCGTATTGCATGAGCGCGACAAGCAAGGGAGGAAGAATCCCCAACGCCACGCCGATATAGGGAACCAGGCTGAGAAGCGCAGCAAGGGGTCCCATCAACAAGGCGTATTGGAGATGGATGATGGCAAAGACAGGAGTGATGAGGCAGGTGGAAATAAGTCCGACGAACAGGTTTCCCACCACAAACTGACGTAACATGCGGGCGATGGCATCGATCACATCCTCCGCCTGCTGACGCTGGTGGATGGGAAAAAGGTTCAGCGACGACGCCCACAGCTGGTTCTTCGAGGTCAGCATGAAAAACACCAGGAAAGGAATAAACATCACCGTGACGGTAAAGGCATAAGCGGATCCGATGCCCCGCAACAGGAATTGCGCCCAGGGGGATTCCTGCTGCAAGCGCACGGTGGGCATGTTCGCCTCAGGGGAAGCCGGCATTATGGTCTGCGTGCTCTGCTGGATGTTGTGCGCCGTCACCTGAATGTGCGCGGTGATTTGTTTCAACCTCTCGACCAGCCTGGGCATGGCCTCATAAAAGGCCTGCGCGCGATCGTAGATTGCATAGATGACCAGGTACGCGACGGCAAGCATCAGAAGCACCATGATGAGCGAGGCCAACCAGCGCGGAACGCGATAAGTCTCCATCACTCTGACTCCCGGGTCGAGGACCGAAGCGATCAGGATGGAGCAGATCAAAGTAATGACCACCGAACTGGCGTAGTAGATGCAACCAAAAAGGACGGCGATGGCGATGATTTTGACACTGGCCGAGGCGGCTGCCGCGGAGGGAGTCTCAGAATGGGTTTCAGACATGGGGTGTGCCCTCGAAAGGGATTCTAGCTTGCTGCGCCAGGAATTACCAGAGGAGAGCCAAACTATCACGGCCTTCACTGGGTGGGCGCGCCGGCACGCATAGTATAATGGCCCTTTTTAACCCCGCGCGACGAGTCGGTCTTCCTTTCCAGCAAGGGGGGCTAGAAAGGCGACGGCTCGCTGTGGCGCTTCAGGGATGACATGATATTCTCGCGTCGCAATTGGCTCGGTTCTTCGGCCACACTCCTGGGATCAGAAATTCTTGAGGTTCTCACCACGCCCCTGTGGCGATGGACAGGAACTCCCGTCCTTCAGGCGGCCACCCCACCTCCTCCCGAAACGCCTTCCCCCGTCACTTTCGTGGATGTGGCAAGAGACGCCGGCCTCAACGTTCCCAACGTCTGGGGCGGTGTCACGCAAAAGAAATACATCATTGAAGCCAAGGGCAGCGGGCTGGCCTTTTTCGACTACGACCAGGATGGCTGGCTCGACATCTACCTCACCAACGGCGACCGCCTTCCGGGAGAAGATCCTTATCCCGATGGCAAGACGCCCACGCAGCACCTTTTTAAGAACAACCGCGACGGCACGTTCACCGACGTGACGGAAAAATCCGGCTTGGCCCGCACCGGATGGGGCACGGGCGTTTGTGTGGGCGACTATGACAACGACGGCTGGGATGACCTTTTCTGCTGCTATTGGGGTCACAATGTCCTGTGGCACAACAACGGTGACGGCACGTTTACGGATGTGACCAGGAAGGCGGGGTTGTGGGAAGACCGCGTCCGTTGGGGCACCGGCTGCACCTGGCTTGACTACGACCGTGACGGCTTTCTCGACTTGTTCGTGTGCAACTACATCGAATTAGACCTTCAGAAAGTGCCGGTACCGGGGCAGCCCGGCTATTGCCAATGGAAGGGCATCCCGGTGATGTGTGGCCCACGCGGCCTGCCGGGCGGAATGAACCTTCTTTACCATAACCACGGCAACGGAACCTTCACCGATGTTTCGGAGAAGGCGGGTGTTCTGAAACCGGGGCCGCGCTATTCGATCACCGCCGTCTCCTACGATTTCGATAACGACGGCTGGCCTGATATCTATGTGGCCGTCGACTCCGAGCCCAGCATTTTACTTCACAACCAACACGACGGGACTTTCCAAGACACCGCGGTCACGGCCGGGTGCGCCTACAACGAGGACGGGCAGGAACAGGCCGGCATGGGCATCGGCGTGGGCGACTACGACGGCGACGGCTGGCTCGACATTTTCAAAACCAATTTTTCCGACGACACCCCCGATCTGTATCATAACAACGGCGACGGTACCTTCAGCGATGTGACGAATGCGGCTGGCCTGGGGGTGAACACACAATACGTGTGCTGGGGAGCGGGGTTCATCGATTACGACAACGACGGGTGGACCGACATTTTCCACGTCGCCGGCCATGTCTATCCCGAGGTCGAAGAATATCACATTGACAGCCACTTCAAGTGCCCGCGCTTCGTTTATCGCAACCTCGGGAACGGAAAGTTCAAAGAAGTCTCGAAAGCAATGGGCCCGGGGGTAGCGGCACGATATTCCAGCCGCGGTTGCGCCTTTGGCGACTTCGATAACGACGGCGACATCGACGTGCTGGTCCTGAACATGAACGATTACCCGTCGCTCCTGCGGAACGATGGCGGCAACAAGAATAATTGGATCACCCTCAAATTGCTAGGCACCCAGTGTAACCGCACGGCCATCGGGGCGCGCGTGCGCTTGGTGACCGGAAAGCATGCCCAAATCGACGAAGTTCATACCGGTACCAGCGTGATGTCGCAGAGCGACCTGCGCCTCCATTTCGGTCTGGGACCATCCCCGCAGGCGGACCTGATCGAAGTAAAGTGGCCCACCACGCAGAAGGTGGAGAGATTTGCCAATATCGCCGCCAACCAGTTCCTCACTATTCAGGAAGGCGCGGGAATCATCAAACGCCAAAAAGCAAACCCCACTGCGAAGCCCTGATAACGCATGTTAATAGAACCTTACAAGTTTTTGAGGAGGTGAAGCTTCAGTTACATCCGTCCGCCGCAAGGGGGTATGGGATAGGGGTAAGACTAACTCGAAAGGCAACTTACCATCGAGGTATTACTATTTGGTAAATAAGATTAAGATTGCAGATTTGTCAAAATATTGCTTGTGATGACTGGGTTGTAGGATTAAACTGACCATGCCGGTGAGTGTTTTTCTCCCCAGTGCCGGATGCGTGGTGGGAGCCTTGCGTCCTGGACCCAAGCATTGCGGGAACGAAGCTGACCGTAACCGCGCCCTTGTCCGCTGTGCCGCGTAGTGGTGGGCTCAGTGGGAACGAAGAAAAGCCACGCATGCGAGTTTCGAGAAGCATTGGCATCTCGGCGCTTGCCTGTCGGCATTTAGGGACCTGCCCGCGATAACTTCCCGGGCCAATTTCCGGGGAGCGGTGTGGTTGAAGGGTGGCTGATGGAAGCCCCTCCGAAACGGTGGCAAGCTCTCGGTTTGTCGTCGTTTCTGGAAGCGGAGTTGCACTGGACAAAATGACTAACCCGCGTCGTGCGGAACTTTTCGCACACGCTGGGCCGGGGGGCTAAGTGCCGCCGTTGGAGAATGCGGACGGCGGATCCGGGGGGCAGCCTATAGGAACTTGGTAAGGAATGTGTTGAAGACGTAATTTGAAGGGGAGATACGGAGTTTCGCTCTCGCCAGGAGAGACTCCGAGGTCGGAAACACCATGTGTATCCAGCGGTTCCGCTGGCGCGCAACGATCCTTTTTTGGGGGGCGGGGCTCCTCCTGGCAGGGTTGTGCTCCGCGGGTCCCATGCCCTCGACGCAGACGGTTCGTGGCGAAGTCGTCGACGAGAAGAACGTTCCCATTCCCGAAGCCCTCTGTACCCTAACCAGCCGGTTGCTACCTACAGACGGTCTCACCGCCACGACCGACCACAAAGGCCAGTTTGAGTTTGCGGGCTTACAACCCGGCGAGTACTCCCTGCTTTGTGCCGCCGCGGGGCACGTACCCCTGAAGCGTGTCCTGGAAGTGACGGACGCTCCCCCGCCGGAGTTCCAACTGGTTTTGCCGCCGGAGGTGGTGCTGCACCAGACCGTGGAAGTCAAGGACAAGGCCGCCACGGTTTCCACGGAGCAGGGGGCGCCCTCCGCCAAACTGGGCAGTACGCAACTCGCCAACCTGCCGCTCGTCGAACAGAAATTTAAGGCGGCACTGCCTTACCTGCCGGGCGTCATCCGCACGCCGGACGGGAAGATTAATATCGATGGGGCTCCGGAGAGCCAGGGTCAATTGCTCGTAAACTCGGCGGAGTCTTCGGATCCGGTAACCGGGAACCTAGCCATTGATGTTCCGGTTGCCGCTATCGATTCCCTACAGGTTTACAAGAACACCTACGATGCACAATACGGGGGGTTCACGGGCGGACTGACGACCATTCACACTCGACCGCCCGCTGACAAGTGGGAGTTTGAGGCGCAGAACATTCCCCCCAATCCTCGCATCAAGAATGGTTCGCTGGTAGGAATCGCGGATTTCAATCCCCGGCTGTACATCACCGGCCCATTACTCACCAACCGGTTGAGTTTCTCCGAGGCCTTGGGATACGACATCGACAAACAGCCGGTGCGCGGACTGGCCTGGCCGCACAACGAGATTTGGACTCACGATTTCAATTCCTTCACTGACTTTCATTACGTCTTTTCCTCCCACCATTTGGCGACGGTGACGGCAAACGTTTTCCCCCTGCGCCGCCAATTTGCCGACATTACCTCCCTGGTTCCCTTGGCGGCCTCCTCTGATTATGGCCAGCACGGTTTTCAGATCGCCCTGACGGATCAGTTCATAACCAGCGGGGGCGGCGTTTTTACTACGGTTCTTGACGGAATGCAATTTTACAGCTGGGGCCACGGTGAGGGTGGGGCCGACATGCTGGTTACGCCCAACGGTTGGGGCGGGAACTTCTTCAATGCCTACCAGCGCGGCAGCGAGCAAGAACACTTTTCGGAGATGTATAAACTCCCCCGGCTGAAATGGTGGGGAAAGCACGAATGGACGCTGGGCGTGGGTTTTCTAAATCGGACTTACAACGGCAACAGCCTATCGCGCCCCGTGAGTTTGCTCGCGGCCGACGGGTCTGTGGTGGAGAAGATAAACTTCCTGGGTGCAGGCATACTGGCGGCGCGGGACTTGGAAGGATCCCTCTTTGTGGCCGATCACTGGGTGCCCAACGACCGGATCTCTTTTGATTTCGGTTTGCGTTACACCGGCCAGACCCTGGGAAGTTCGGCGAACCTGGCGCCCCGCCTGGGAGTCGCCTATTCACCCGGCCAAAGTGGGAAGACGGTTTTCCGCGGCGGCGTGGGCCGCTTCTACGGTCATATTCCTTTGCTGGCCGGCGATTTTACGATGAATCAGGCTCGCCAGGTGACCTCGTTTGACGACTTGGGAAACCCTCTGGGGCCTCCGGTTACTTACGTGAACGCCTATGGGGACCTTAATCCCCAGGGGGCACTGGTGGCCTCGTCAACCTTCCCCGGCAATGTACCCTACAATTGGACTTGGAGCCTGGAAGCGGACCGGGAGTTGGCTCCTCGCGTTATGCTGCGGTTGAGCTACCTTTCCAGCCGCGGCTACGATCAGTACATCGTGAACCCGGTCACCGATCTGGCGACGGGCCCCGCCATGCTGCTAACTCCCCATGGTTCTTCGCACTATGACGAATTAGAATCCACCGTGCATTTTCGTATCAACGGATTTACGGACTGGAACGTGTCCTACGTGTACAGCAATGCGCGCGGCGATTTGAACACCCTTTCGCAATTGTTCGTGCCTTTTGAGCAGCCGGTGATTCGCCCCGATGTTTACTCCAACCTGGCATCTGACATACCGAATCGCATTGTGACCTGGGGACGATTCAAAACGCACCTCTGGGGAATTGAAGCCGGGCCCGTGGTCGATTATCATTCCGGATTTCCTTTTGCCCCGGTGGACGTGCAGCAGGATTACACGGGCCTACCAAACACCAAACGTTTCCCCCAGTTCTTCTCGCTCGATATGAAATTGAGCAAAGAATTCCACCTCCCGGTGCCCTTGTTCAGCAAGCACCTGATGCGCGGCTCCCTGACGATTTTCAATCTGTCGGACCATTCCAACCCCCGCGATGTTTTCGACAACACCTCCTCCCCGAACTTCGGCCATTTCGTGGGCAATCAGCACCGCTTATTTGACGGCACGTTGGATGTTCTCTACTAATCGCCTTGCACCAGGGCATCCCCCGGCTCCATCATAAGGGGTCAGGGTATGAATCCCGCGGCTTCCGAAAAACCGCTTCTGGTTTACGACGGCGATTGCAGCTTTTGCCGCCTCTGGATCGACCGCTGGCACGCCCTCACCGGGGACCACGTTCGCTACGCGTCCTTCCAGGAAGTGGCGGGGCAGTTCCCGCAAATTCCCCGCGAAGCCTTTGCCCGTGCGGTGCAGTTGATCCTCCCGGGCGGCGAGGTCTTCAGCGCCGCGCACGCCGTATTTCGCACGCTCGCCTTCGCCCCGGGCCGCGCCTGGATGCTCTGGCTCTACCAACATCTTCCCGGCGCCGCTTTCGTCGCAGAATTTTTCTACGGGTTTGTAGCGCGGCACAGGAATCCTCTTTCCCGCCTCACACGCCTTTTTTGGGGAAAGCATTTCGAGCCGCCATCTTTTTCGCTCGCTTCCTGGCTGTTTCTGCGCCTACTGGGGGTCGTCTATTTCTTCGCGTTCCTTTCTCTCGCCACACAGATCCTCGGCTTGATAGGGCACAACGGAATCCTGCCGGCCGGAGACTTTCTCGCCATGGTGAATGCCCGCGTGGGCACGGAGCGCTACTGGTTCTTCCCCACGCTCGCCTGGCTGAGCTCCAGCGACACGGCGCTGCAAGTGATGAGTGCGGGCGGCGTGCTCGGCTCCCTCCTGCTGATCTTCGACATTGCCCCGATTCTGGTTTTACCCCTTTTGTGGATTCTCTACCTTTCTTTGGTCACGGCGGGACAGGATTTTCTGGCCTTTCAATGGGACAACCTTCTTTTGGAAGCCGGCTTCCTGGCCATACTTATTGCGCCGTGGCGCCTCTGGCCCCGGGGATCGCCGCAAGCCCCTCCAGCCAAAGTCGTGCGCTGGTTGCTGTGGTTCCTGCTCTTTCGGTTGATGTTTTCCTCTGGAATGGTCAAGCTCACAAGCGGCGACCCCACCTGGCGCAATTTCACGGCGCTGGAATACCACTACTACACGCAGCCGCTTCCCACGTCCATCGCGTGGTACGTTCACCTTGCGCCGGCCTGGTTCCAGTACGGCTCGGTAATGTTCATGTTCTTCTTCGAACTGGCCATTCCATTTCTGATTTTCGCGCCGCGCCTTTGGCGATTCGTGGGGGGAGGCTTCTTAATTCTGTTGCAGCTCCTGATCGCTCTCACCGGAAACTACGCTTTTTTTAATTTGCTCACCCTCGCGCTGTGCGTCCTGCTTTTTGATGACGCTTTCCTGGCGCGATTCTTCCCGCGCGCCCTGGGGGAGGGTCTGCGCGCCGCAACCTCAGTGTCCCGGGGCTTTTCACTTCGCCGCTGGGTGACGACCTCTATCGCACTGGTCATTTTAGCGGCGGGACTGCTCCACCTCGCCGATCTCCTCTCCATCGAGTGGCTGCCGCCGACGGCGTTCCAACTGCTTTCTGACCTCGAGCCGCTGCGTGTCGTGAACAGCTACGGCCTCTTTGCGGTCATGACCACTTCGCGCCCGGAGATCATCATCGAGGGCAGCAACGACGGCGAGACTTGGCGCGATTACGAATTCAAATTCAAGGCCGGGGACCTGCGCCGTGCCCCTCGCTGGGTGGAGCCCTTTCAGCCGCGCCTGGATTGGCAAATGTGGTTCGCGGCGCTGGGGGACTATCGCAGCTCACCCTGGTTCAGCCACCTCATGCTTCGGCTGCTGGAAGGTTCGCCCCCCGTCCTGGCCTTGCTCGAGCGGAATCCCTTTCCGCTGTCGCCACCCAAATATGTTCGCGCGGTGATCTATGACTATCAGTTTACGACATGGTCGGAGCGCCAGGCGCAAGGTGAGTGGTGGCATCGCCGCCTGCTGGGAGCTTATTTCCCTGCCGTCACCCTGAAGGGAAGCGCGAAAGGCGAGGCGCCGTAGAAGCGAACCATGCCAGTTGGATTGCGCTTCCATGATTTAAATAGGTATAATCAGCGCCAGTGGGTTGCACAGGGTGATGATAAACGTCTTCCGGGGCAGCGGGGTCAAGCTGGCACTCCTCGCGTCTTTTTTTTCGGTGAGCATGGTGAGCTGGGGGAGCGATCCGGCTTCGGGCACGGTTCTGTTCAATCGCGATATTCGTCCCATCCTGTCTGACGTTTGTTACACTTGCCATGGTCCGGACAAAGGCAACCGCAAAACCGCGATGCACTTTGATACCGAGGAGGGCGCGCTTACTCCTTTGGCCAGCGGCGGTCGTGCTTTTGTGGGCGGGGACTTGGCGAAGAGCGTGATGTATCAACGCCTCATCTCCAGTGACGAAGCGTTTCGCATGCCGCCCGCCTATATGGGCTATGCCAAGCTTCCGGCGCATGAAATCGATTTGATCAAGCGCTGGATTGAGCAAGGGGCCCAATGGCAGAAGCACTGGTCATTGATCCCGCCCCAGGCCGCGCCGCAGCCGCAGGTGATGCACCCGCAGTGGCCGCGCGACGCCATCGATTACTTTGTGCTGGCGCGCCTGGAGCACGAAGGACTTGCGCCCTCGCCGGAAGCCGACCGGGCCACCCTGATTCGCCGCGTAACGCTTGACCTCACGGGGCTTCCCCCCACGCCCGCCGAAGTTGAGGCTTTCCTTCACGACCCTTCTCCCAATGCCTACGAAAAAGTCGTCGACCGCCTGCTGAGTTCCCCTCGTTACGGAGAAAACCTGGCTTGGCAGTGGCTGGATGCCGCGCGTTATTCCGACACCAACGGCTACCAGAGCGACGGCGTGCGCAGCATGTGGCGCTGGCGCGACTGGGTGATTGACGCCTTCAACCGGAACATGCCTTTTAGTGAGTTTACGATCGAGCAGCTTGCCGGCGACATGCTCCCCCATCCCACCCGCGACCAGATCATCGCCACGGCCTTCAACCGCAACCATCGCACCAGCGCGGAAGGCGGCATCATCGACGAGGAGTTCCGGGTAGCTTACGTGGTGGACCGCGTGGACACCACCTCCAACGTCTGGATGGGCCTGACGGTTGGCTGTGCGCGCTGCCACGATCACAAATACGATCCCATCTTGCAGAAGGAGTACTACCAGCTTTTCGCCTATTTCAATAACGTGCCGGAAAAGGGCTTTGTGTATAACTTCGGCAACGAGGAGCCCTACATCAAGGCTCCCACGCCCGAGCAGGAAGCGCGACTGAAGGAGTTTGATCAGAAGGTGACCGGGGCGGAGGCCTCTTACGCCGCGTTAAAGCCGGAGATCACCCGCAGCCAGCGTGCCTGGGAGCGTTGGGTGAAGGCGTCGCACGTCCCCGACTGGAACGTGAGCGAGGGGCTGATCCTGCACTTCCCCCTCGATGGCGACCTGAGCGAGACCACCGGCGTGTACGAGCGGCAAAACTCCTTCCGGCATCAGCCAGAGGGAACCCCTCCGCCAGCCAAGTCCGACGATCCCCATCAGCCGGAGGTGGCGGGGAGCGCGGATTCGAGCCTGCCGTTTGTGCCGGGCAAAGTCGGGCAGGCGGCCAGCTTCGACGGGCATCGTTACATCAATGGCGGCAAGGTGCTGAACTTCGATTACCTTGATCCCTTCAGTTTTGCGGCCTGGATTAACACTGCGGCCCCCAACGGCGCAATTCTTTCCAGCGTCGAGGACGTGCACGAAGGTTCCGGTTACGGCCTGTACCTGCGTGACGGCAAGCTGCGCTTCAATTTTACTTTTCGCTGGACCGATCTGGGCATGCGCCTGGAAACAAAACAGTCCTTGGCGCTGAATCAATGGCACCACGTGGCGCTGACTTACGATGGCAAACGGAAGCCCGCCGGCGTGAAACTCTACGTGGATGGAGTCTCGCAGGAAATCAACGTTCTATTCAACGAAATGTCGTGGCCGCTGGGAGGCGCGCAACCCTTCCGGATCGGCGCGGGCGAAGGCCCCGAGGATCGCTTCCATGGCGCCATTGCCGACGTGCGGATTTACAACCGCGCCTTGTCGCCCGAGGAAGCGAGTGTGCTGCCGGTCATTGAAACCGTGCCGCAGATCGCCGCAATTTCTCCCGCCAGGCGCACTCCCGCGCAAGCCCATAAGCTGGCGTTTTGCTTTTTGGATCAATATGCTCCCCAGGATGTTCAGGAAGCGCGGCGCAGCGTGGCTGTAACGCAGGAAGCGCGCGACAAATATTATGCCACCATCCCCACGGTGATGGTGATGAAGGAAGGCCCGCACCGCGACGCGTTCATCCTGAAGCGTGGCGCTTACGACGCGCACGGAGATAAGGTGTCGCCGGGTCTGCCCCACGTGCTGCCTCCCATGCCGGCGAATTTTCCCAACAACCGGCTGGGTTTTGCCGAGTGGCTGGTGGATCGCTCGAATCCCCTGACGGCGCGGGTGACGGTGAACCGCTTTTGGCAAATGCTTTTCGGTGTCGGTCTGGTGAAGACGGTGGAGGACTTTGGCTCGCAAGGTGACTGGCCGGTCTATCAAGACGTTCTCGATGACCTGGCCACGCGCTTCATGGACAGCGGCTGGAATGTGAAGGCCCTGCTGAAGACGATGGTGATGAGCGCCACCTATCGCCAGTCCTCGCGGGTCACTCCGGACTTGCTGGAAAAGGACCCGGAGAATCGCTTGCTGGCGCGCGGTCCGCGCTTCCGCCTGCCCGCCCAGGTGATCCGCGACCAGGCGCTGGCCGTTTCCGGACTGCTCGTGGAAAAAGTCGGAGGCCCCCCGGTGATGCCCTATCAACCACCCGGCCTGTGGGAGGAACTTTCCTTTAGCGGTGAAGCTTACAAGGCCGACGAGGGTGAGGGGCTTTATCGCCGCAGCTTGTACACATATTGGAAGCGGACCGTGGCTCCGCCCGCCATGGTAACCTTTGACGCCGCCAATCGCGAGACGTGCATCGTGCGGGCGAACCGCACCAACACGCCTCTCCAAGCCCTGGACCTGATGAACGACGTCACCTACCTCGAGGCCTCGCGCAAATTCGCGGAGAAAATGCTGAAGGAAGGCGGCTCCACGCCCGAGGCACGCATTGATTACGCGTTCCACGTGGCCTTGGGGCGCGCGCCGAAGCCGCGCGAGCAGGCAGTGCTGGTGGAGACCTTTAATCAGTTCCACACGCGCTTCCAAGCCAAGCCCGCCGACGCCGCGCGTTTCCTTTCCGAGGGAAAATCGCCACGCGACGCCAGCCTGAATACGGTGGACCTGGCCGCCTACACCGCCGTGGCCAGTCTGATATTTAACATGGACGAAACCATCACCAAGGAGTGAGCTATGGGCCCTCTCGATGAACACGGTCTTCTCATGACGCGCCGGCATTTTTTCAGCCGGAACGCGGCGGGCATCGGTACGGCCGTTCTCGCCACCTTACTCGGCAAGGATTTAAAGGCGGAGGAGACGGTTCAACCGGCGGCCGGCGACCGGCCCTTTCCTGCCCTGCCCGGTTTCCCCAACTTCGCGCCCAAGGCAAAACGCGTGATTTATCTGTTTCAATCCGGCGGGCCTTCACAGATGGACCTGTTTGACTACAAAGCGGCGTTGAAGGATAAGCGGGGCGAACAACTGCCGGATTCAATACGCAAGGGTCAGCGGCTCACCGGCATGACCGCCACGCAGGACCGCCTGCCGGTGGCCCCTTCGATCTTCAAATTTGCCCAGTACGGTAAATCGGGCGCATGGGTCAGTGAGTTGCTCCCGCACACCGCGAAGATGGTGGATGACCTGTGCATCATTCGGACCGTAAACACTGACGCCATCAATCACGATCCGGCGGTGACTTTCTTTCAGACCGGAGCGCCCATTGCCGGCCGGCCCAGTATCGGATCGTGGCTCGCCTACGGTTTGGGAAGCGAAAGCAAGGATCTTCCGGCATTCGTGGTGCTCATTACGCAGGGCGGTACTGGCCAACCCCTCTACGATCGCCTTTGGGGAAGCGGCTTCCTGCCCACCAAGTATCAGGGGGTAAAGTTTCGTTCCGCGGGTGACCCGGTGCTGTACCTGACCGATCCCAGCGGCTTTACCCGCGACGATCGCCGGCTGTACTTAAACGCGCTCGGCAAGCTCAACCAGGGGGCTTTGGAAGATTTCGGTGACCCGGAGATATCCACCCGGATCGCGCAATACGAAATGGCCTTTCGCATGCAAGCTTCCGTGCCCGACCTTACGGACCTTTCCCACGAGCCCGAGCATGTGTTCAAGCTCTATGGGGACGACGCGCGAAAGCCCGGCACCTTCGCGGCCAATTGCCTGCTGGCGCGGCGCCTGGCGGAGCGCGGCGTGCGCTTCATCCAGCTTTTCCACCGCGACTGGGACCATCACAACGCGTTACCGGAAGGGCTGCCCAAGCAGTGCAAAGCTACGGACCAGGCGGCCGCGGCCCTGGTGCAGGATTTGAAAGATCGCGGCATGTTGGAGGATACGCTGGTGGTTTGGGGCGGGGAATTTGGACGCACCGTCTACTGTCAGGGCCGCCTGACCGAAACTGACTATGGCCGCGACCACCATCCGCGCTGCTTTACCATGTGGCTGGCGGGCGGGGGATTCAAACCGGGCATAACCTACGGAGAAACCGACGACTACAGCTACAACATCGTCAAAGATCCCGTCCACGTGCATGACTTACACGCCACCATGCTCAAAAACCTGGGAGTGGATCATACCAAGTTGACCTTCAAGTACCAGGGCCGGCATTTTCGTTTGACGGATGTGCACGGGGAAATCGTAGATAAACTTCTCGTCTGAAGTTGACTGACGGCTATTGCGGGCTTTTAGTTTGGACCTTCCGAAGGGTTGCCAACGTCCCTCCCAGGAGACAAATTTCTTTTCCAAGAAGTTGCATAAGAAAGAGCTACCCGGTAAGATGTAGCTCATCCAATTTTTGTTTGTATACCGGGGAAGTATGGAAACCGAGCATCGACGTTCACCTCGCATTATGTTCACCATTCCTGTGAGTATCCGGGGAGTGGATGATAAAGGAAAGCCTTTCGAAACGACCGGCCGCACGATCACGATCAACCGCCATGGGGCGCGCATCCAGTCATCACGCGCACTAGACCCAGGCCAAACCATTCGCGTCATCAATCAAGCCAGCAACGCGGAGGCGGATTTCCGAGTCGTCGGCCCCATCTCTCCTCCCCTCAACCATGTAGGCGAATGGGGCGTCGAATGCCAGCACGTGGACAAGGATATTTGGGACATCTATTTTCCTCCCACCCTGGAGGATTCTGATGCCCATGTCCTGCTCGCCTGTCGGAATTGCGAAGGGTTGGCGCTGCAATCGCTCTCGCTGGTGGAAGTGGAAGTCCTGGAGACGGCGGGGTTGCTCACCAAACCCTGCATGCGTTGCGGGGAGTCCACTCCCTGGGGATACCCGAAGCGGTCCTTCGAGGTGGAAACCATTACCTATCAAGCCGCCGTAAAAGAGGCCACCGGCCAGTTCCCCACCTTGGGGGGGGAGCGGCGAAGAGCGTATCGGAAGCCTGCGCAACTGCCCGTGCGGGTGCGGGATTATTACGGGGAAATTGAAATTACCCAAACCGAAAATATCTCCCAAGAGGGCTTCTGTTTTTCCAGCTCCCGGAAGTACCTGGTGGGCCAGGGTATTGTGGTGATTTGCCCGTACGATGCCGCTAATGAAAAGCCGGAGGTCCGCGCCCGCATCGTCCGAGTGGAAACCGTGGCGGACCAGAACACCTACGGCGTGCGCTACGAACAAGCCCCGCGTTAGGCGCATCGCTCCCCAACCCGCACTGCGGGGAAAGGTCCGCAGCCTCTTCTTACGTCATGGGCAGGGGTCTTTTGCCCGTTACGTGGGCTTGCCCGCCCCCTCGATCCCGCACCATTAAGCACCCCTCCAGCCAGGAGATTTTCTCTCACCGGCAGGAACCATTTCCGCCTATTTAGCCTAAGCCGGTAAACCTTGAAATATTTACCAAAATTTAAATTGACAAGTGAAACATCAACGATATACTTTTCAGTAGGCCAGTCCCCGACTGGCGGAAAGACCGCGGCCCTATCCGATGGGTCGGCGTAATCCATACTTGAAGGCAGTGCTTAGTGCCTGGGGGTTAGTGGCTAGAGAAAGCCACGCGAACCCATGCTGTGGAACCAAGTTCGCCCTTTCGCCACTTACCACTAACCACTGACCACCAGCCACTGCCCTTTGGAGGTTCTTATGTCTTTAACTCGCAAGCAAAGGATGACGGAAAAAAATCTGGCAGCGAAGCGCTCAAACGGGCGCAAAGCGCGGGGAGCGGTTACGCCTAAGGGCAAGGCCAACTCCGCCGCGGCCAGGTTGGTCCACGGGTTCTATTCCCAGGCCGGTGGCGAAGCGATGATCGCCCTGGGGGAAGACCCGAAGAAATACGCGGCCCTGCTGCAATCCGTGGCGGATGATTTGCAGCCCCGGGTTTAGAAAGATGGCCGCGCTAATGGCGCCTCGGGACGAAAATTCCCAGCTCATGCAAAGACAGGAAGACTCCAACCTGCGCCGATTTTGGCGGCTGACCAGACTTTATTTAATGATCAGAGGCCAATCCGGCGAGCCGGAGGGGGACGAGGATGGGGCTTAAAAACGATTATGTCTATGAAAATAAAGCTACTTCGTAGAGATTTGAGGCGGAAATTGACGAAAGCTCGCAGTTGACGAGGATGGCGCCAATAACGATTATATTTATGAAAGGAAAGCTAGTTAGCATAGATTTGAGGCGGAAATTGGCGAAAGCTGGCATCGGAAACGATTATGTCTATCAAAATACAGCTACTTAACAGAGCTTGTGGAGAAACGCGGTGCGGGAAGCGAAAATCAAGTTATTGAAAATAGGGAGGTTAATCTGACGCAAATGAGGACCGGTGGCGGCGACACAAAAAGATGTTAAAATGAAGGATGATCCGATTATGTGTATGAAAACAAAGGTGGCGATGTGACAAATTGTCACTCGATGAATCCGGCTTTCTACACGAAAGTCCACCCCTTCCGCCCAGTGCAGGGGCTGAATTGGCGAAGCCGCAAATCCCACACGAAGCTCTAATCACCCAGTGGCTCTGTGGTCAGATGACCCGACCACCGAATCATCCGATGGCCTCATCGCCAGACCACCCGAAGGCTCCGCACTCGAAACCCAGCTCAGGACCGCTTCCAGCCGCTCCATTTGCACTGGCTTTTCGAGGTAGTCGTCCATGCCCGCCGCCAGGATCGCTTCGCGGTCGCCGGCCATGGCCCGGGCGGTCATGGCCACCACCGGAAGGCGCAGGCCGGTCATAGTCTCCACCTTACGGATGCGGCGCACGGCTTCCAGTCCGTCCATTTCCGGCATTTGGATATCCATGAGGACAAGGTCGAACGAATCACGCTCGATGGCTGCCAGGGCCTCCACGCCGTTTCCCGCGACGGCCGTGGTGTGCCCACGTTTCCGGAGCAGGGCCAGAATCAGATACTGGTTTACCCGGTTGTCTTCAACCACCAGGATCTTCATGGGGCGGGCAGGCTTCTCTTTGGAGGGTTGCACCATCGGAGTTGGTGCGGAAGCCGCGGGGGCTTGGATGGTGAACCAAAACGTGCTCCCCTTGCCCGGCGCACTGGTGAGCAGGAGTTGCCCGCCCATGGATTCCACCAGCTTCTTGGAAATCGTGAGCCCCAATCCCGTGCCTCCGTATCGCCGGGAAGTAGAGTTGTCCGCCTGCTGGAAAGCTTCGAAGATGGTGTCCTGTTTTTCGGGGGGAATGCCAATGCCCGTGTCGGACACTGCAAACTTGAGTTGGTTCGCCGAGTGGGACACCTGCAAGGTCACCGCCCCTCGCGAAGTGAATTTGAGGGCATTGCCCAGCAGGTTCACCAGCACCTGCCGCAGGCGGCCCTGGTCGGCAATCACCCATTCGGGGGCGGAATCCTCAACAACATTCTTCAGCTCGAGCTTTTTCCGCGACGCTTCCCGTCCCAGGATCGAAGTGATTTCCATGATAAAGGGGCGCAGCGCAAATGCCACCGGAACGATTTCCACGCGTCCGGCCTCCATTTTGGAAAAGTCGAGGATGTCATTGATGAGATTCAGCAGCCCCTTGGCGGAAAGGTCGACGTTTCTGAGGTATTCGGCCACGTCCGGCTGGGCGGCCATTTCGAGAGCGAGGTGAGTAAACCCAATCACCGCGTTCAACGGCGTTCGCATCTCGTGGCTGATGTTGGCCACGAACTCGCTCTTGACGCGGCTGGCCTGCTCCGCCCGCGCCCGTGCGGCGTCCAGATCGCGGGTGCGCTCTTCCACCGCGACCTCGAGTTGGGCGCGAACCTTCCGTTGGCTGGCCTCCCGCCGCTGCCACCACAGCCAGATGGTGCCGCCCAGCAAAAACAGCAGGCTCACCCGGCAGGGCCAGGAGAGGAACCAGGGCGGCCGAATCCGGAACTCAAGGAGGGCGGGCTGGCTCCACACTCCCGGCTCCACTTCACCCTGCACCTCGAACCGGTAACGACCCGCGGGAAGCTCGGCGAAGCGGACCTCGCGGGCTTGCGTCTGCACCCACGGGTCGGTGTCAGGTCCAATGTGATAGCGAAAGGTGGGATTTTGCCGGCGATAGGACAACATCGTGAACCGCAGCCCCAAGGAATGGATGGAGGAATCGAAATCCGTATCCCGCGTGGCCAAATCGTTGCGGAGCACGGACGTAATCAGGGTTGCCGGCAGGATGAATTTCGACGGAACCGATGGGTGAAATCGCGCCAGGCCGGCGCTGGTGCCGATCCAGACGGTCCCATCGGCCTCGGCCAGATAGGCGTGGGCGTTGCAGTCATCCCAAATCAAGCCGTCGGAGGCGTCATAGTGTGTCCAGCGATCCCCCTCGTACACGGCCACACCGCTGTCCGTAGTCAACCAATGCCGATGGCGCGCGTCAAAGAACTGCGAGTAGACGACATTGCTGGGAAGGCCATCCTCCACCGTAAAGTGCTGCAACTGAACTTTCCCTCCGGTGAGGTCGACGCGCGTGATCCCGGCAGAGGAGAAATAATCGATCCACAGGGCGCCATCCGGGCCAATCACGACCGACTGAACCGTACTATCCTTCAGCCCGTTGGCTTTGGTCAGCAGGCGGCGCATCGACCCCTGCTGGATGTAAAGACCCCTTTTGCTGGCGACGAACAGGCCGTTCCCGGTATTTTTGACATCGAAGGCCGATGCGCCATCAATAGGAAGTGGCACGGGCTCGAGTTTTGCACCGCCGGGTGGAAGGCGCATGACGCCGCGCGGTGTGGCTACCCAAATCGTGCCGGAGGCGTCACGGTCGATTTCGTAAGTGGCGAATTGCGGAAAGGGTTGAGAAGGAGGGTAAATCACCTTCTTGCCCGTTTGGGGATAATACCGCACCAAGCCGTGAATCTGGCTTTGAAATGTTCCGACCCAGAGCGAGCCATCGGTTTCGGCGGCCAAACCATACACCGTGAACTCACCCACCGCATCCGTGCGATGAAACCGCCAGCGGCCGCCCTTCCAAGTACCCTGGAAGAGGCCGTGGTTGGTGCCGAACCACAAGTCACCCTGGGCGTCGCGGACCATGCGCCATATTCCCGGATCCGCCAACCCTTCGTCCTCGGCGAAACCCTGCCACTGGTCGCGCCCCAGCCAGCGGGCCAGACCGTGCCCGCTGTAACCGAGCCAGATGGAACCCTCCCGGTCTTCCAGGGCCGCGATCACCCCCGTATGCCGCAGGCCGCTTTCCACACCGTAGTTCCGGCAATGGTCGCCGTCGCACGCTATCAATCCTGCGTCGTGCGGAATCAGTATCTGTCCGAGGTGGTTGGGTACCAGGAGCGAGTTGTGGGTGGAGGTCAACTTGGGAAGGCTGGGCGGAGCGTGAAAATTCGCGCTGGCCGATTCCCGCACCAGGACCTTATCGTTGGAGCGAATCCACAGGCGTCCGGCCGTGTCCTCCGCGATGCTCGACCAGCGCGCCGGGGGCACGCCATCCTTGCCGGCCCACTCGCGCTCGCGCCCGTCCCGGAGCGAGCAGATTACCGAACCGCAGGTAAACCAGATGGTCCGGTCGGATGCCACGTACACGCTGTAGGACCATTTCGGCGAGACGAGGCGCGGCCGCCCTCCACCCCGCAAGGGCAGCGACTGCAGGCCGGCCGCCGTGGCCACGTACAGCGTCGCAGCGTCGCTCCCGATTGCCTGACCGCTTTCCAGTTCCACGCCTTCCAAGCCGGGAACGGGGGCGAAGTGCTCCCCCGTCCACCGATACAAGCCCAGGCTGGAGCCGACCCAGAACTGGCCATCCGGCGAACTGTACAGGGAGCGCGTGTCACCCCGGGTGGCGACGGGGTCCGCGCTGAAATGCTGAAAGCGGTCGCCATCATAGCGGAAAAGTCCGCCCTCCGTGCTGACCCAGAGGAAACCTTCGTGGTCCTGGTGCAGGGCGAGGATGGTGGGATTGGTCATGCCCAAGTCGGCGCCGTACGTCTGGAATTTCCAGTGCTGTGCCTGCGCCGTCAAGGCACAGAGCAGCCAACCCGTACTGAAAATCCAGACACGTGGCCTCATACAAATCCACTATCTTTATCGGTTGAAACTGCATGGTGCTTAAGTCCTGTGGGACGAATCCGGTACGGGCTTTTTGGTCCGTTCGGCGAAACCACCGGAAGCCCTTTATTAACGCCCTTTTCCCGCGCACTTCATGGCCTTCATGATGAATTCGCTTATCTCGGGGCGAACCTGCCAATTTTGTTTTGGCGCCTCCGGCCAATTTCCCTGGTCGGCGTACATTCTATTCAAGCCCTTCTGGATTTCCGGGTCGCCGCCCGTGAACCCTTCCACCAACTTCCTCCAGCGAGCCGCCAGGGCCTGCGCCTTCTCCCCGGCGGGATCTTCGCCCAGCGACGCTTCAATATCCGCGAAGAGTTCCGCCCACTGCTTGCTGACCCGCTCTTGCAGTTCCGGCGACCACAGGGATTTGCGCGCCTCCACTTTGGCCTGGCCTTCCTCGCTGTAATACTACTTTGTCCACTCCATGTCCTTTTGCATCTCGATCTCCTTGATGATTTGTTTGAACAAACTCCAATCCGGTTTCCGCCGGGAGCGGAACCGCCGCGCCGCTTCGCTGATGGCGGCAATGGCCCGGTCGAGCAGCCGGCGCTTTTCGGCCAGCATGTATTGCTGGCGCCGCAGGGTATCCGGCAGGGCCGTATCGTCCTGAAGCAAGTCCCGGATTTCGCTCAGGGGCAATCCCAGAAACTTCAACACCACAATCTGTTCCAGCCGCGCCAGATCGCCGTCCGTGTAGAGCCGATAGCCGCTCTCCGTGCGCCGGGTGGGCTTGAGCAAACCGATATGGTCGTAATGATGAAGCGCACGCACCGTGACGCCCGCCAATTCGGCGAACTCGTGAACATGGTACAGACCCGAGGTGTGAGGTTTCAAAGTTGCCTCCGTGACGATGATCCACTCTAACGTTACGTCAGAGTCAAGAGGTGTTTTAGGCTTTTTTTGAGTGCGGCCAGGCAATGCCGGCCGTTGATGGGACAGGAGGTGCAAAAAGTATGTGAACCGGGATAAGGCTAAGCAGGCGGGGCGAATCCGGATACGCCGGGCATGTCGCGCGGAATTGGGCGCGCAACGCTGCCTACTATTTCTACCGCTCTCCCCACTTCAACTTTTTCTGGAGAATCTCAAAGTACGGAGTGGACGGCGGCCGGACCAATTCCACGAAGGAATCAGCCTTGCGCATTCGCACCAAGTCTTCACTGTGGGCGGCGATGCCCACTTGGCCGTCGACGGTAAGGTAGGCGGCCTCA
>Ga0326728_10006645_pt1 | contig 30837 bp, 23 predicted proteins | sample MB3enrmetagenome_FD_207602 | JGI IMG/M metagenome (GOLD analysis project Ga0326728, IMG submission 207602) | Lab enriched peat soil microbial communities from McLean, Ithaca, NY, United States - MB31MN | ecosystem: Environmental > Terrestrial > Soil > Wetlands > Peat | place: USA: New York...
GGTCCCCCTGCGACGGCTCGGTTCTTCAACTCCGCACCGTCGACAGATTGGTGCACGTATTCGATTCTGGGACCGCCCCCGCCCCGCAGTTTGTCGCCCGTCTGGATGCGTCAGTTCAAGATCTACTACCTCCCCAGACCTTGGCCTCTATGGATGACATGGGTCAAACCGGCGCTGCGTCCAATCAATATGGTGCCGTGGATCTGGAGCCTGTTGAGCATGGCGCTAGCAGGACTCATCCTAATTTGCCGGGGGTTCGGAATGGGGCACAGGCGAGCGAAGACCGAAATAGGAGCACTCCAGCGGAGCTTGCCTCAGCCCTTATAAGCCTGGAACAAGAACCGGCCGGCAGTGCGAGAAATACTCATGCGCCCGGCCACTTCGCTTGGCCATCGAGGCGCCGCGAGGTCGGCCAACTTTCGGCGTAAGAGGCGAGGATCAATGTGGTCCCACCTGCTTGTCACCGCGTCGGCGCGGTCATGCTTGCAACTCCCACCGCATCCGGCCTCACGAAGACATAGACTGGCAGGTTATATGGGTACATTCGAAACATCCGTATGAGTCTGTACTGCCGCGCCAAAGTCTCCACCGCCGCGATCAGGTCCCGTTGACCGCTGGGCTTCCCAAAGCGCCAGTATAGTTCTCCCCCCAGCAGCGACTGCTCCATTTGAGGGCCATAGATCAGCACGGCGGGGCGTGCCTGCAGCAGCCTCTGAGCTTCCTCCCGGGCGAACGAATCCGGAACCACATCTATGTTGTGCGACGCTGAAAATGTTGCTGGCCTTCGTTCCGTTGCACCGTAGAAAAATCCGAGTTCTGGATATATGAAGATCGTGTCCTTTGGGGTGGAATGCCCCCGGATAATGCGAACAGTAGAATCCACGAAGTCGACAGTCTCCGGGGGCAGCAGAAATCCGCGCAGCTCGGGCAACGAAGAGGCCGTATTTGCAGCCCTCGCAGGAGGCTCGAACCAGCCGTCAAACCCGAACGGCATGCCTTCCTTGAACAGGGCGGTGCTGAACATCAGAACTCCGCAAGCAGCGTAGACAACCCATCGCCGCCACCCTTCAAATTCGCTCAAGAAGACTGCCAAAATCAGTCCCAGCCCCGGGACGATCATGGCCTCAAATGCAGGCCAGGAGAGCGACGTCATGAAGGCACTAATGAAAGCAATCGTCGCAAAGAGGCCAAACTGCGATTGCCGCCTCGACAACTTTCCGCACAGTAATAGCCACAGGTAGTCAAGGATCAGCAGGCCACTTCCAAGCAGTGAAATGTAAATTACCGGTTTTGTAGGAAGATTCTGGAGTAAGACGTAACCTGGTGGTAAATGTAAATTCAGCAGGAATCCGACCATGCGCCAGGTCACGATGGTAGCGGCGCCGATGCTGACCAGCCCAAGCAGCAATACCGGCAGAATTCCGCTGAGCGAATCCGGGGCTGAATCCATTGGGTTCTTATGTTCGGCTCTGCGCAAAACTCTCCAATAGAGCAGCAATACGGCCAGGGCGATCAATGCCGCCCACCAGAGGCCAGCCACGACCATGAGCGAGCGCACCGCAAAATCACCGAAGTGCGAGGCCTTAGCTGCTGGGGCGGTAACAAATGCCTGTATAAGAAAAGCGTGGAGGATGCCAGCGTGCGCCATCCAGGCAAGCAGCACGCCCGCCGCAAGCAGCCAGCCCGCCGCAAACCCCGCCAGAAATTTGACTGCCTTGGACGCCGAATCCAGCCTTATCAGGCACAGACCCAGTGCCGCCGGAATTGCAAGCGTCACCCCGAGCCCAATGGTCTGCTTCGTAGCGAGGCAGAGCAGGGAAAGCACCCCGGTCAAAGCTCCGATCGCCAGCAGAGCCCGCCGCGTGCGTCCTTCATCAAGGGCATAGCTCGCCGCAAAGCCGGTGGCGACAGCAAGCAAAATCGTAAAGTGATTGTAGGAACTCACAGGATCGGCAAAGTCGCCGGTCGAAAGGACTATGGTAACGACTGCCGCCAGTGCCGCATCCTTAGCCCGGAAGAAACGAGCCAGCCAACCGTATACCAGCAGCGAGAGAATCACGCGCTCAAAAACGGCGAAGCCCCGCAGTATAATTGGCAGCTTTCCAAAGGCAGCCAGCACCGCAGCGCAGCGCAGTACAAATAAGGGCGGGGTCGGGGCGAAGTAATCCCGGTACGGTAATACTCCCTTCAGAAAAAACACCCCGCCTGAAAAGCCGCCGTCCCCTGACCTCAACCCCACGAAGCGATTCCAGAAGAGCAGCATAAAGCAGAGCGTTATCAGAGCCGTAACCATCGCGCCCGCAATCACCGCCCTATTCTTACCAGCGGGCAAAGAAGCCGACTCTGTCCCCGAGGGCGCGACTGCATTTTCTGTTTCGCCCGACTCTATCGTCCTGATCTGGATGCCCCCGTCTGGCCATCCAGACCGCGGCTTGCCTTCAGCGGCGGGGTTGGGCGTGACAGTCGGTATTTTGTTGTTCATCGTAGTTCTTAGTCTCCTCTGGAATGGGACCGTAGTTCATTTATCACACATGTGAGGCACCAAGGCAGGATTACTAAAGTCATCCTTCCGAAGGCTAAACAAGCAGCTACGGCGGGGAACTTATCACAGTCGAACGAACGCATTTGTTGCAAGCAAGGAGATACTGCGTGTCCCTAAAACCGGGCAGCGATGCGGGAATGGCGAGTAATACGACCGAGTAATACGACTATGAGATCCAGATCTCGCGCCTGGCGGAATGTTCTCAGGCCAGCCGGCGTCGCTTGCTTTGGGATGGGCCGGGGCCGTCAAAGACGAGGCAACTTATCCCACCACGGGTGCGGCCGCCCGCTTCGGAAACATGTCGCCGACGCGCCGAATCTCCGCGCCGACGGCTTTCAGCTTTTCCTCAATATTTTCGTAACCGCGGTCGATGTGGTAGACGCGGTCGATGATCGTCTCCCCGTCGGCTACCAGCGCAGCCAGCACCAGCGAAGCTGAAGCTCGCAGGTCGGAGGCGAGCACTGCCGCAGCGCTGAGTGCTGACTTGCCGCGCACGACGGCGCGCCGTCCTTCGATCCTGATGTTCGCGCCCATGCGCACCAGTTCCTGAGCGTGCATAAACCGGTTCTCGAAAATGTTCTCGACAATGATCGAGGTACCCTCCGCCTGGGTTGCGAGCGCCATATATTGCGCCTGCATATCCGTGGGGAACCCGGGATATTCTTCCGTATTCAGGTCCGCAGCTTTCAGAGGGTGATCGCCCATCACCCGAACCGAGTCAGCTTTCATGGAAGTCTTGACTCCCGTCTCCGCGACTTTTTGGAGGATTGCGGCGAGGTGCTCCGGCTCGCACCCAGTCACGTTGAGATCCCCACCAGTCAAGGCGCCGGCGACAATAAACGTACCAGCCTCGATGCGGTCGGGAATGATGCGATGCTTGGCTCCGTGAAGCTTGCTCACGCCCTTGACGTGAATTGTCGGCGTGCCGGCGCCGTGGATCTTCGCGCCCATGGCGTTCAGCAGGGCAGCCAGGTCGGCGACTTCAGGCTCCCGCGCACAGTTCTGCATCACGGTCTCGCCTTCGGCCAGCGCCGCCGCCATTAACAAATCCTCAGTGCCCGTGACCGTGATCTTGTCGAAGACGACTTCAGCTCCCTTCAGGCAGTCGGCAACCGCTTCGATGTATCCATGCTCCTGCGTGATTCTTGCTCCCAGCCGCTCCAGTCCCTTGATGTGCAAGTCAATGGGACGCGCGCCGATCGCGCAGCCGCCGGGCAGCGAAACGCGGGCGCGGCCGCAACGCGCCACCAGAGGTCCAAGCACCAGCGTAGAGGCGCGCATGGTCTTGACCAGTTCATACGACGCTTCCGGTGCGTTCAGTGTCTTGGCGCAGATGGTGGTGCGGTGATGCGCTCGCCCATAGCCCAATTCGACCTCAGCTCCCATCGCGGCCAGGAGCTTCCGGGTGGTTTCAATGTCGCGCACCTGGGGGATGTTCTCAAGGATAACCGGTTCCTCCGTGAGCAGCGCCGCAGCCATGCACGGCAAGGCGGCATTCTTGGCGCCGCTAATGCGCACCGTGCCCAGCAAGGGATTGCCGCCGCGAATTACAAGTTTGTCCATTGAAGCATTCCTAAGGTGTTGACTATATTTTATCGGGTAACAGCAACATACCACTGTGGATTTGAGGGCAGTGTTGCGTTCGTAACTAGCCGCGCGGACGGCTTGCTATGGCAATGGCCTTCCGGATATGTCCCCCAGCTGACTTGAGAGCTTGTGCCGCGCGTTTGCGTGCCACTCCAGCTTTCGCCATCACCAGCGCTACCGGCACGCTATTGCCTGCAGACGCCAGAAGCTTGCGCGCCTGGTCGCGTTCGAGACCGGTGGTCTCCTCAATAATGCCGATCCCACGGGCCATCAGCTTTTCGTTCTTAAGATGAAGGTTAACCATCAAGTTGCCATAGACATATCCCAGCCGAGTCATGGCGCCGGTGGTGAGCATATTCAGAATCATCTTTTGCGCGGTCCCGGCCTTCATTCGAGTCGAACCGGCAATCACCTCCGAGCCCACATCCGCCACAATTCCGATGTGTGCCGCCTTTTCCAGGGGCGAGTGCTGGTTGCAGACCACGGCGACGGTCCGGGCTCCTCGCGAGCGAGCATATTCGATGGCGGCAATCGTGAACGGAGTCCTCCCGCTGGCCGCCACGCCGACAACCACATCGTTTCTGCGCGGCTTCTTTTTCGCCATCGCTTGCTGGCCCAGCTTGCGCGAATCTTCGCTGGCTTCGCTGGCCACAGCCAGGGCCTTGGTTCCTCCGGCGATGACGAACTGCACCATCTTCTGACTGGTATTGAATGTCGGAGGGCATTCCACCGCGTCGAGCGCAGCGATGCGGCCGCTGGTGCCAGTTCCGATGTAGATGAGGCGCCCACCCTTCGCCACACTGCTAGCAATCCAGTCGATTACTTGCGCAATCTGCGGCAGCGACCGCTTAACGGCCAATGCAACGCGCGCGTCCTCGGCATTGATGATGCGGGCGATTTGCAGAGACGATCTGAGGTCGAGTTCGCTCGATGCCGCATTTGGCTGCTCCGTTTCCAGAATGCGAAGCTGCGTATCGTCCTTTGGAAACTTCACGCTGGCTTCTCCGTCCGCAGCGCTTCGACGACTGCATCGTGGAATCCGGGCCTGACTTGTTTGAAGGCCTGATTCTGGCAGTCGGGCCAGGTGCGGTTGGTGAGCAGCGTGATCGAAAGCTGCTGCTCAGGATCGATCCACAGAGAAGTTCCGGTGTAGCCGAGATGTCCAAATGACGCGGGAGAAAAATATAGGCCCGACTGCGAGGGCGCCGAAGGCGTATCCCAACCCAGTGCGCGGGAGGTACCCTCCGGAAACGGCTCGCGCCGGGTGAATTGAGCGATTGTGTTTGCCCTCAAAATTGGATGTCCTCCGTTCAGCATAGCGTGTGCAAACCGAGCTAGGTCCAGCGACGTCGAAAACAACCCGGCGTGCCCAGCGACCCCACCCATCACGCTGGCGTTTTCATCTTGAACTTCGCCTTGGATTACGCGGTGGCGAAAGTTGAGGTCGTCGGCCGTGGGTGGAATGGATGCGCGCAGCGCCTGAGCGGGATTAAAACCGGTATGCGACATGCCGAGCGGCCCAAACACCTCGCGCTGGCAGAAGGCGTCTATGGGCTCGTCGGCCAGGCGTTCCAGGGCAACGCCAAGCACAATGAAGCCGATGTCGCTGTATTCAACCCGAGATCCCGGGTCCGCCTTGAGTGGGACGGCAAACGCTGCGCGCAGCAGTTCTTCGCGATTGCTCGTTCGCAGGAAGAGCTTTTCGTAGGCTGGAAGGCCCGAGGTGTGCGCCAGCAGCATGTGGAACGTCACCAATCCGCGGCGCGCATCCCGACCGGCGAACTCAGGCACAACCGCCGTGACCGGAGCTTCCAGATCAAGAAGGCCGCGCTCGTAGAGGACCATTGCCATCGCGGTGGTCGCGACAACTTTTGTTGTGGAGGCCAGATCGAAGAGGGTCTCCATAGTAACCGTAGGTGAAGACCGATCGTAGTTAAAGTGGCCACGAGCGTGGTGAGCGACAAGCGCGCCGCGGTGCGTAACGGCGAGCGAACAGGCGGGAAATGCCTGTACTTCGATGGCTTGAGCAAGGATGTCAAAGGCACGGCGGAAAACGGTGTCTTGCTGGTCCGTGTTGCGTGCCAGGAAAGAAAACCCATCCATCGAGTTTGAAGCGCCGGTCAAGGGAAAAGTCAGTTTAGCTCATAAGGCCAACTCGCACTCGATCGCGTGATTCGCCAAGGTACAGATCCAGATGCATCCTTGATGCAGGTTACCAACCTTGGCCCGCATTCTTGAGAGTGGTTCGAGGGCGGTGTAGAGTCACAGCAACCGTGAAATTGTTGCTCACAACTCTGCTGTCGTTGTTGGGCAGCATAATGGTGTTTGCCCAACCACCTCTGGACCAGCGCCTCTCCGTCCTCGACCCCATCATCAACGATGCCATCGCGCAACAACAGATTCCGGGGGCCGTCCTGATTGTCGGCCATGATGGCAAAGTCATATACCGCAAGGCCTACGGCGAGCGCGCGCTCGTTCCTCGCCGCGAGCCGATGACGCTCGACACTATCTTCGATTGCGCCTCTCTTACGAAAGTTGTTGTGACAACAACGGCAATCATGGAGCTGTGGGAACAAGGAAAGGTTCGTTTGGCCGATCCCGTCGCCAAATACGTTCCCGAGTTTGTGCAGAACGGCAAGCAGGATATTACCGTTCGTCAATTGCTCGTGCATTATTCCGGAATGGCCGCCGATCTCGACTTGACGAGGAAATGGGAAGGCAAAGGAACCGCTTATAAGCTCGCTTTCGAAATGTCGCCGGAGAAACCTCCGGGGTCGGGTTTTCTCTATAGCGACGTAAATTTCATTGTGCTCGGGGCGCTGGTGGAGAAACTATCGGGCGAATCGCTGGATGCTTACGCAGCCAAGCACATATTCGCTCCCCTCGAAATGAAGGAGACTCGCTTTCTGCCTCCCTCAGCCTGGCTTTCGCGCATTGCGCCAACCGAGGACGAAAACCACCAACCACTGCAAGGCATTGTGCACGATCCGACGGCGCGGCGAATGGGCGGAGTCGCCGGACACGCTGGCCTCTTCTCAACCGCCGACGACCTCGCCATCTTCGCGCAGGCCTTGCTCGATGGCGGGCGCGGTGTATTGACTCCCGCAACCATCGCGAAGATGAGCGCTCCACAGCAGCCCGCTACCGCAACCACGCTGCGCGGCTTCGGCTGGGATATCGATTCTCCCTTCTCAATGACTCGCGGAGAGCTTTTACCGGTAGGGAGCTTTGGGCACACCGGATTCACTGGCACTTCGCTTTGGATTGATCCGGCGACCAAGACGTACATTGTTCTGCTCACAAATGCGGTTCATCTGGGGACGGTTCCCGGCCACGAAAGAGGGAGCGCAGTTTCGCTGCGGACAAAAGTTGGCACCGCGGTCGCCGCTGCCTTGGCGCTCGATCCGTCTCAGGCAGAGAAAATGCGATTGGCCTCCGTAACGGGCTACAACGAGATGCAGAGTGCGGCGCGCAAAGTTGTGGTGCGAAACGGCGCCGTAAAGACGGGAATCGACGTGCTCGAAGAGTCGCACTTTGCCGCCTTGCATCCAGGAAAAGGCGGCAGCCCGCGCAGCATCGGCCTGTTGACGAACCAGACGGGCATCGATGCGGCTGGCCGGCGCACCATTGATGTTCTGGCCAATGTCCCCGGAATCTCGCTCGATGCCATCTTCAGCCCGGAGCACGGAGTCGCCGGAACGCTCGATACAACCGATGTTCGCAACTCCAGGGACGCCGCTACCGGGATTGCCGTTTACAGCGTCTATGGCACTACCGACGCCGCCCGCCATCCGCCAGTTGACATCTTGAAGCGGCTGGATGCGGTTGTAATCGACCTTGCCGATGCCGGAGCGCGTTTCTACACCTACGAAACCACAGTCGGATTTTTTCTTGAGGAGGCGGCGAAGGCCGGCATTGAGGTCATCGTGCTCGATCGTCCCAATCCAATCACCGGCTCGTACGTACAGGGACCGGTCTCCGACGAAGGCAAGGCGAGCTTCACAAACTATTTCGCCGAGCCGCCGCGGCACGGCATGACGCTTGGCGAATTGGCCCGAATGTTCAACGCGGAGCGTCACCTTGGAACCGAACTCCAGGTTGTGGCGATGGAGGGCTGGCAGCGCGGCGACTGGTTCGATTCCACTGGCATCGCGTGGGTGAACCCTTCGCCCAATCTGCGCAGCCTGACTGCGGCGACGCTCTACACGGGGGTTGCGCTGATCGAGGGCACAAACGTCTCGGTGGGAAGAGGGACCGACACGCCATTTGAAGTCGTGGGAGCGCCATGGATCAAGGGAAGGGAACTTGCGGCTTACCTCAACAGCCGCGAGGTCCCCGGCATCCGTTTCATTCCGACTGCTTTTGCTCCCACCGCGGGCCCATTTGTTGGTGAACGATGTGAGGGTATCAACCTGATTGTCCTCGAACGCAACTTAGTGGATGCGCCGGAACTTGGGATTGAACTAGCTTCAGCTCTGCACAAACTCTATTCGACAGACTTCAAGCTCGATAGCATGAGCGTCTTGCTGGCGAATCAACAAGCGCTGGATGCGATTGCGGCCGGAGAGGACCCAAGGCGCATCGCCGAGGAGTGGGAAGATCGTCTCGCCAAGTTCATCGAAGTGCGCCGACGCTATCTGCTCTATCCCTGAAGGCCATCCCGTACCGGACCGCGATGTCGCGCAGGGGCCCTGCGATAGAATAGCGTTCAGAGACCATGCGCGAGACCGTGACGAAGGTTCCGGGTTCATTTTCCCGGTGTGCCGGACCGAATTGTGGCGTGATGAAGGGAGTTAGCGACCGCTGGTGGATCATGTGGACCTCGCTCGGTGCCGATGGCGTCCCCGTGATGCATCTTGCGCCATGGGATGAAAAGCTGGTCCAGACGGAGGGCGCTCTCCCGGTTTGTGGCGAGGGCTGCGCCCAAAAGCTGCAATCACAGTTCATGGGGAATGTGCTGGAAGGTTTGCGGCACAAACGTAAGCGTTAGCCGCGCGGCGGCAGAGCGGCGGCAACAGAGCGTCGACAACGAAGATGGATCGTTGCTGACTAACGATCGTAGCTAACTTCTGGTACAGGCAAGGCATCTGAGTTCGCAGAAACTGCGATCCATTCTTACAGGCAGGTTGGAATGACCATTCGTTACGTTGCTGTCAGCATCCTGTTATTGGGCGGACTTGCGGCTGCTCAATCGTCTCTTGAGCCCAACCCCAGCGTCGCTTCGGTCGAAGCCGAGAGACCAACGCTCGTAATTCCGGCCGGAACGAAAGTGCCGATTTCGCTCAAGCAAGCTATCTCAACGAAAACCGCAAAAGAGGGCGATCCCGTATATGCGGAAACGGCCTTTCCCTTCGTTCTAAACGATCGCATTGCGATTCCCGCCGGAACCTACATTCAAGGCAAGATCACGCGGGTTGAGCGCGGCGGTCATGTGAAGGGACGCGCGCAGCTTTTGATCCACTTCACGTCCATGATCTATCCCACCGGGTACACGGTGATGTTGGGTGGTTCGGTCGATAACGCTCCGGGCTCGGAAAAGGCTACCGTGAAGGATTCCGAGGGAACGATCAAGCAAGACAGTGACACGGGACGAAAAGCCAAAGACGTGGCCGGTGCTGCATCGACGGGGGCGATCATTGGCAGCATTGCTGGCGGAGGCAAGGGAGCCGGCATTGGAGCGGGGGTCGGCGGCGTAGCCGGCATGGCAATCGCGCTGCTCTCGCGAGGCTCGGACGTGAGGTTAGAGGTTGGCACCTCGATCGAGATGGAAATTCAGCGCGAAGTCGCGGTAGACCCGATCCGTATTGTCGCCGCAAGCCCCCCGAAATGACTCGTTCGACTTGAAGAAAGTCTCGTCCCGCGACCAGGAAACACTCGCTGCCCCTGGCTACTTCAGGGCAAACATCGCATTCACATGAGCAGTTACCGTAACGTTCTGCGGGCTGAATTCCTCTGTCGGCGTGGGCGTTTGCGCTGCGGTCGCAGCCATCGCTCTGGTGCGTGGCGCGTATGCCATTGGCCGGATATTCTCAAACGTATCCACGGAAGCATAGGACAGCTCGCCCAGGGTTCGTCCGCTGGCGTTGGCGAGAGACTGTGCCGATGCTCGTGCCCGCCGGTAAGCATCGGCGACTGCTTTGCCCTTGGCTTCATCGATCGATTCAAGAGTGTAGGTTAGCGACTGGCTCTCGCCGACGCTGGCATCGGCGAGTTGCTGCGTAACCGGCCCGATCTTGGAGAAATCTTTCAGCTTCACGCTAACGCTGGTTGTGACCTGATAGCCAATAATCCGGTGTTTCACATCTTTCCAGTTGTATTGCGGATTCAGCGAAAAGAAACCAACCTCGGCTGATTTGGGATCGATCGCGTTTGTCCGCAGCACCTGGCGTGTGGCCTCGGCCTGTTTCGAGGCCAACTCATACGCGTCTTTGGCGGTATCGGCTTGCGCCGAAATGTTGAATTGAATCAGCGCCGTGTCCGGCGCAGTCTCGAACTTCCCGTCCGCGGCTACGTACACCGTGTTGGGAAGAGCAGTCACGGCAGGCGCTTGGCCGTACAGAGCCGTACTCACGGCCAGAATGCAGAAACAGCCCAGCATGAAAACCCTCATCGAATGCCTCCTTGGAGCGAACAGATAGAAGAGTGAACAGATGAACCACTCCTTAGTGAGAACGCCGGAAGCTGATTCTACTTGCGCGCCGCGCCTGGCTCAATTGGTCTTGATGGTCGCGTCTGCGGAATTGTGGAGAAGTGTACGGAGAAAACCAGGATCGCTGACAGTCAATTGCTCCCCGCACCCTTTTTGTTGGCCGCCGGACCCAAACCTGGGCTGCTCACATCCTTGCGCAAGCCGACCCAGAAAGAAGTGGGAATCGATAGGAATACATCTACAATCCGGGGGTCGAATTGAGTTCCCGAGCAACGCATGATTTCGTTCTGCGCCGCCTCATAAGTTTGCGCGGGGCGGTACACACGGTCGGAGGTGATGGCGTCGAGCGTGTCCGCGATCGAGAAGATTCGCGCCCCCAGTGGAATTTGGTCCCCCTTAAGACCGCGTGGGTAGCCGCTGCCGTCGTAGCATTCCTGGTGCGCGTAAACGATCTCGGCCGGCTCGGCGAGGAAACGGATTTTGCTCAGAATCTTGTAGCCGGAATAAGCGTGCTCGCGCATGATGGCAGTTTCTTCCTCGGTTAGCTTACCGGGCTTTTTCAGAATTTCATCTGGGATGGCAAGCTTCCCGATGTCGTGCAGGAACGCGCCGCGGGCGATGATGTCTACCTGTTCCTTAGGGATTTCCATTTTGTGCGCGATGGCGATCGCATACGCCGTAACCCGGCGGGTGTGGCCCAAAGTTTCCGCGTCCTTGAGCTCCAGCGTATCGCCGAAGGCAGCCAGCGTGATGTCATACGATTCTTTGAGGTCGGCCAGAGCCACTTTCACTTCCTGAGTGCGGATCTCGACCAGGGCCTCAAGTTTTGTGCGGTACGCATCGTTCTCACGCTTAAGCCGCCGATGTTCGAGCGCCCGCCGCACCATGGCAAGAAGTTGATCACGCTCGAAGGGCTTAAGCAAATAGTCGTAGGCCCCATTGCGCAACGCTTGCAAGGCGACGGACAAATCGTGCACCGCCGTCACCATCACGACCGGCACGTCGGGGAACCGCTCTTTGGCTCGCTCCAGCAAAGCGATGCCATCCATTTCGGCCATCATCAGGTCGGAAAGGATGAGATCGAACTCTTCTCCTGATTCAAGAATGGACAGCGCTTGCATTCCGCTGGCAGCTTGCCGGCATTGAAACTGCGCCCCGACCAACATCGAGGAGACAATCTCTCGTATGGTTTCCTCATCATCAACTACAAGGATTCGTTCGCTGTGCATAGGCCCGACTTTAATGTATCTCCCATCCTAGGTTGGAAATGCACATTCCGAAAGTAACCAATTGTACGCGGATTTCCGTACCAGTGTCGCCCACGCGTGATATGTAGAAACCTAGGAATTCGTGCATTTTCTTATGGGTCCAGCCCAGATGTTTGCGAGGATGGTGCGGGATTTGCCCGTCCCGTGGCTGACGGAACGCGAGACGGCGGCCTTGATCGTCGTTGCGCTCAGTCTCCTGTTTTTTCGCGCCTTGCGCGAAGACTATTTGCTGGTCTGGGGCGCCGGTTGGCTCGCCTATGGAAGCTGCCTGTTCCTGGAGCGGCTCGGCGAACTTCCCCACCAATCGATCATCATTGCCTGGGGAACCCACGCCAGCTTCATCCTGGCCCTCGGGCTGATGGCCGGCGCCGCCCTGGTTTCCGCCAAGTCCTGGAGGGTGATGACCGCCTGCGGTCTTGTCACCTCCGGCCTCTTAATGCTCGCTCCGTTACAGCCCTTCTATTTTCCCGAGTCCAATTCTGCCCGCCTGGCTCTGGAGGTTGCTTGCCGTTTGGTCGCGGCCGTCGCTGCCTTCGAACTGATTCGCTCTCGCTCCGGGCGCGTTGGTCTCGGTCCATGGATGTTCGCGGGACTACCCCTGTTGAATGCGGCGTGGCCGCCTTTCACGCGCCTTCTTTCGTTTGAGGAAAGCCTGCTCGCTGAGGTGCTGATGAGTTCGAGCCTGTTCCTGGTGGCTCTGGATGATTCCCGCAGCCGAACCAGGCGTCTTGCGGTTCTGAATCAGTTGACGGACAACATTGCACGCAGACAAAATCTGGCTCCGATGATGCAGGTGACCCTCGAGAAACTTGCGAATGCGATTGGCGCCAAAGCCGCCTGGTTCCGGCTCATGGACCACGACAATCTTATTCCCACTCAGCACGTCGGCTTATCCCCGGACTTCATGCGGGCAATCGGGCAAGTCGCCATGGATGAGAATCTGGCGCTGGCGTTGCGCTCCAAGTGCGCTCTCGTGGTGAGAGTCTCACAAACGCCCGGACCGGTGCGCGATCAACTCCGGCGACGGGGGATTCATCAGATCATCCTCGTGCCGGTGCTGGGCAAGGAAGCCGCAATCGGAGTCTTGTGCTTAGGCTGCCGCCGCTTCTGGCGGCAAACAAGTGAAGAGCTGAAGTTCCTGGAAACAGCGGCACAGAAGATCGGAATGGCCGCAGAGAACCTTCGTTTGCTGGAAAGAGTCCTGCGCTCGGACAACCAATGGATGAGCACGTTTGACTCGATTCAGGATCTGATTTTGGTGCATGACACCGAAGGTAGGGTCCTGAAGATGAACCGGGCGCTCCAGGCCAGGCTGGAAAAGCCTACGGAAGAGGTCCTGGGGAAGCCGTGTGAGGCTGTACTCCCGCATACGCATGCGTGGAGAGTCTGCCCGTACTGCGACCGCGGCTCAGGACTGACGGAAGGCCTGGACCGCTGTCTCGGAGGTCGTTCGGTGGTTTCCACATCCTCCTACCTGGAACATGGAAGCCGGCAAGAGGGCACGATCCACGTCATTCACGACACGACCGACTCTCACGCGGCCGAGGAAAAGTATCGAAGGTTGTTCGAGCAGGCGCAGGAGGGTATGTTTGTGGCCACTCTCGATGGCGATCTGCTCGACTGCAACCACGCCTTTGTAACCATGCTGGGATACGGCAGCCGCGATGAACTCATGGCGCTCGATCTCGCCGGCATCCTCGGGGCCAATGAGGAGGAACGCAACGCGTTCCGCAAGGAGCTCGAGGCCCATAACTACGTCCGCAGTTTTGAGATGACCATGCACCGCAAGGACGGCGCTTGCCTGACGGTCGCGCAAAGCTGCTTTGCCACCCGCGATGCCAACAACGAGGTTGAACGTTACCAGGGCTTCGTTCTCGACATTACGGAAAAGAAGCGCTCGGAAGAGGATATGCGCCGGCGCAACCGGGAGCTGAACGCGCTCAATGCCATGGCGATCATCGCGACTCAGTCTTTCGATCTCGACGAGATTCTGAATTTAACCCTGCGTCAGGTCATCTCGCTGTTTGGGGCGGAAACAGGCTCGATTTATCTTGTGGCTGAACAGCCAGAGACCTTTCGCAGGCGAGCTGGCTGGGGTCCCCGGAGCGAGTCGCGCGCGCGTCAGTCCGAAGTCAGATTCCCGGAAGGTCTTGGGGATCTCCTGCTGCGCTCGCGGGCCGAGGTTGTCACGCACGATTTCCTGCCGCATCTTTCGCCGGCGGTTGTCGAGTTTGTTTGTGCCGACCGCTTGCCCTACTGGATATGGGTTCTGCTTTGGGGCAACGACAAACCCATCGGCATGATGGGTATTGCCGGCCGGGATGGCCAACGCTGCTCCAGCACCGACGAGAATTTGCTGGTCGCCATTGGCCGCCAGTTGGCAACCACCATTGAGAAGGTTCAGCTGTACGAAGAAACCAGCCGAGCCTACGAAAATCTGCGCCGGACGCAGGAACAGCTTCTGCAAAGCGAGAAGATGTCGGCTGTCGGTCAGTTGATTTCCGGAGTGGCCCATGAACTGAACAACCCGCTCACGGCGATTCTCGGATACGCCCAACTGCTCGAGGGCTTCCGCCTTGAACAGCGCGCCAGCGATTACGTTGCCAAACTCTTCAAGCAGGCGCAGCGGACCCAGCGCGTAGTCCAGAATCTTCTTTCCTTTGCCCGCCAGCGCCGCACGGAAAAGCAACCAGTAGATTTGCGCAAGGTGCTGGAGGAGACGATTGGCCTGCGTGAATACGACCTCAAAATGAGCGGCATCATCGTGGAGCGCGACTTCCCCGATGAGATTCCACTTCTGATCGGAGACCCTCATCAGTTGGAGCAGGTGTTCCTGAACATCGTCAACAACGCCGTTGACGCCATGAGGGAGGTTGGGGACAAAGGCGTTCTCACCGTGCGTCTGCGCAAGAAGGAAGCGTTTGTGTGTGTCGAGTTTGCCGATACCGGCCCCGGCATAAAGGACGCAGCGCGAATTTTCGACCCGTTCTACACCACCAAGTCCATCGGCAAGGGAACCGGTCTGGGGCTGAGCATCTGCTATGGCATTGTCAAGGAGCACAACGGCGAGATCGTGGCCCGGAACCGGCCGGAAGGCGGCGCATCGATTGAAGTTCTCCTCCCAGCCAATGAGCAGGCGCCTCTGCCCGAATTCACGTCTGCGCCGCACCGGGAGACCGTGCTCAAGGGACGAATCTTACTGGTCGAGGTCGAGGAGGCTGTGCTCGAATTCGAACGCGATGTGCTCATGGGAGCGGGAGCCGAGGTAACAACCTGCCTGAGTTTCGATGAGGTCAAGGCAACCCTGCAAAAGGGAGCCTTCGATGTTGCGGTGGTGAATGGCCGTCTCCCTGGCGGCTTGGGCGCGGAAGAAATCTACGAATGGTTTGTAGCAAATCAGCCCGGAACCGAGCATGGTTTGCTCTTTACCTTTTCCAGCGAGGCCAATCCCTCGACTCAAGAGTTCCTGCAAAAACACAACATACCTTCACTAACCAAGCCCTTTGAGATTGCCGATCTCATTGCCCACGTACGACCCCTGCTCCAACCGGCCAAAGCTGCGCCAATCGATAACAATGCCAGTGCGGCGCACGCCAGTTTGTAGGCGGACGATTACGAATTTACCCGACTACAACATTACGAAAGCCGACTTACTTCTTCAGAATCGGATTGTAACCGTCGGCCATGAGCCGCTTGCGCATCGCATCGGCATCTTTGAACTCGCCATAGGGGCCGACTTGCACGTGATAGAACCGGTCCGCGGCTGAACTCTTGGTGGAGAAAGCGGCGTATTGCTTTTTCTTCAATGCTTCCACCAGAGCGTCCGCATCCTCTTCGCGGGTTACCGCGGCTACCTGAACAACATATCCACCCGCTGCGGCGGGAGTTCCACCCGCCGGCGCCGAAGGATGATTGGGCGCACTTGCGGCTGGCTCCGCGGCTTGAGCCTGAACCGTTGACGATGTAGCTGGCCCGGCGGCAGTCTTGCCTGAATCGGCAGGAACCGCGGAAGCCGCGGCCGGCGCAGCTTTCGATCCTATATCTTTATCTCCGGGAGACCTTCCCGCGAGCGCCGCCGAACCGGGCGAAGAACCTGCGCTCGAGGCGATTCCCACCATCGAGGATTTTCTTCCCAGCGAAAAGCCAATGGCGAAAAATACCGCGCATACAAGCACAATTCCGAAGAACAGCGCCAGCATGCGGCCTGTGCCGAGTGTTATCTCTGTATCGTTTTCCGTAGCGCGCATTCGTCTAATGTTGCGGGCCGTAGCCCGATTCCAGGAACCCGCCGATCTACGCCCCCGTAGCCGGCGTCGTCGCAGCCGGCGGGGTGGCCAGCAATTTCTGTATGCCCGAGAAAAAGTCCACCGGCACAGGGAATACGACGGTCGTGTTCTTCTCCACTCCGATTTCCGTCAGCGTCTGCAAATACCGCAGTTGCACGCTGACCGGCTCGGTCGATAGCAGGCGAGCGGCATCCACCAGTCTCTGCGCGGCTGAGAACTCGCCTTCCGAGTGGATGATCTTGGATCGCTTCTCGCGTTCCGCCTCCGCCTGCTTGGCCATGGCGCGGATCATCGATTCGTTCAAATCCACCTGCTTCACTTCCACGTTGGCGACTTTTACTCCCCACGGCGCTGTGTGAGTATCTAAAATGCTCTGCAGCCGCAGGTTGATCTTCTCGCGATGCGCCAGCAATTCGTCCAGTTCCTGTTCGCCCAGCACCGAGCGCAGCGTGGTCTGCGCAAACTGCGAGGTCTGGTACACATAGTTGGATACTTCGACCACCGCCTTATTCGGATCGATCACGCGCAGAAAGATCACGGCATTCACCTTCAGCGTGACGTTGTCGCGCGTAATGATGTCCTGCGGCGGTACTTCCAGCGCCTCCTGCCGCAGCGACACGCGCACCATGCGATCGATCGGCGCAAAGACGAGAATGATGCCCGGCCCCTTGGCGGTTCCAAGCAACCGGCCCAGCCGGAAGATCACGCCCCGCTCATACTCCGCCAGAATCTTGATCGAGCTGAGAAGGTAAATGATGAAAATGACCACCACAACGGCTATCACAGGGAACCCAAGATCCGGCATAGATGCCTCCAGGCAACTTCTTCTTGCGATTCAGAACGTTCAGTGTCTATGCGGATTGTAGCGCAACCCAGCAGCGTTCTGCGCCGCGGACCAACGATCGGAGTGCTCACGTTGGTGCAGGCTTGAGTGGCGCAGATTCCAAAGCTACCCGTAGACGAACGGTCGTTCCTCGCTGCTTGTCCAGAAGTAGGCCAGGATGATTGCACTCGCGACTGCCGCGTAAGCGCACCACAACGAGGTAAACGCATAGCGCTTGATCTCCATCACGACCAGCAGGATCGCAAGGTTGGCCGCGCCGAACGCCACCATCATCCTGATCCTTGAGAAAAACAGCGCGCCACAGGTTACGATCACATAGAGCACCGCAACCGTTATATTGTTGGTCGCCTGGTTGATGTAGACAATACTGTTTCCGCGGATATACACCTGCGTTGGGAATGCCGTCAGCGCCCATAAAATATAGAGCGTCGTGGCTCCGCCGAGCACCACGAACGGCAGCATGCGCCTGCGGGCCTTCCGCGTAGGTTCGAACAGCATCACGCTCAAGGGCAGCAGCCACGGGAGCAGCCCCTGCGCATAGAGCATGAATGCCGCGCCCATGTCGTGCGCCACCGCCGGCGAAAGAATTCCGTCCAATCCCAGCCACACGAATCCCTCGATGAACTGATGGATGGCAAAGAGCACGGGCAGCGCCGCGAAAAGCACTTCACGCCTGTGCTTCACCTTCGTCAAGGTGACGACCCCCGCCGCCGCCAAAACCCCGCTCCCCACAAAGTTGACCGTCGCCGAGAAACACATAGCTAATCCTCTCCCCTGTGAGTATCAAAGTTACCATCGCGGAGCGCATATCGCCTCATCGGCGGAGAAATGTTCCACGTGGAACATCATACAGACCGAATTATATGTACAAAATGAGGTATGCGCCGGAATGTGAATGACTTAGGTGGCCGGTTCGCGTCAGCTTATTGGCGTAAGATCTCTGCGCAAAAAATATATTTTCGGAAATGGTTTTCTAGTAGAGTTTTCGGCGGTCATGCAGCGACCGGTTCTTTTGTTGTCATCTTCTTAGCGGTATGAGGTTAAGTTGGTGGGCTTTCAGCTACGTGGTACGTGTCAAGTTTTATAGTAGGGTTTGCAAAAAAGCGCCGTCGTTTCCCTCCCTCGTGTCCAGGAATGCCAGGATTGGTGCGGGTTGTCGTCGCTACGCGAATGGATGCGAAGGGGGCGTAGAGATCGAATTCGACTTGACAAAGCGGGCCCTGGGGCGCTGGGTGGGCGCGGTTTATACATACCAGGTTATACGTACGATAAGACCAACAAAAATATTTTTGGGGCGAGCGGGATTTTGGCTCTTTGGCGGATTCGAGGGTTGAGGCGCGGAGCGGCGTTTCGAGAGTGGTCTGGGGAAGCCGTTTATGCTCCGCGAGTTAGAGGCGACTTGTGAAAAATGGAGCAGTGGGGTTCGGAGGGCCAATTCTTCAAGATGACAGGGTTGGGTGTCAAGTCGGAAATTGTGGGTTGGCGTGGGGACCCCAACTGGTAGTGGTCGGCGTGCATGTGGGAGATTTCTCGGGCGGAGCCGCGTCTTATTAGCCAATTAGTGGAAGGGCAGCGAAACCCACACATCGCAAAATGCGCGATGTGTGGGGTACCGAGCGGGGCAGCTGGCTGTTTAGAGAATTCCCTGAGATGGTGGGGAGCGGTCAAGAATGCAGGGGTCCTTCGACTACGCGCTGCTACGCTTCGCTTCACAGCGCTCCGCTCAGGATGACAGTTCTGAAAAGGGGTATGAAGGCGACGCGTCTTTACGCCAGCACCGTCCTCGCCGCTGTCACTGGATCGACTCGCAGTATGAGACCGTCGACCTGGCTGACTACCACGCGCTCGCCCGCGGCGATGTTTGCGGTTGAGACTGCGTCCCAGATCTCGCCGTGGACAAAAACTTTTCCGCTGGGGGCGAGCGGGGTTTCGGCTATGCCGATTTCTCCTACCAGTCCCTGTTTGCCGGTAACAATTTTGTTGCGGCGCGCGCGGACGGCGATGCTCATGAGGAACGCGGTGATGATTCCCAGCGGAATGCTGACTGCTAATGCGGTCACGAGGCGGACGCGCATTTCGGGGATGGGGCCGTCGACCAGCAGCAAGCCTCCGATGACTAGCAATGCAATGCCGCCGATGGTGAGCACTCCATGCGATGCGAATTTCGCTTCGAGCGCGAACAGCGCAAATGAACCGAAGATCAGAACCAGCGCGGCGAAGCGAACGGGCAGAAGATTGAGGGCAAAAGCGGCGAGCAGAATGAAGACCACTCCTACCGTGCCGGGAATGACCGCGCCGGGATGATTGAATTCGGCGTAGAGCGCTAGCGCGCCAATCGCCAGCAGGATGAAGGCGATGTTCGGGTCCATGATGTAGGTGAGGATGCGCTGCTTGAGCGTCATGCGATAGTCGCGCACCGGCTGATCGGCGAGGCTAAGCGTTACGTTCTCGCCATTGAAGCGTTTGAAACTTTTTCCGCTGACCTGGCGAAGCAAATCCTTTTCGGTGGGAGCGATGTATTCGATCAGTTTTTTGTCGAGCGCCTCCTGATCGGTGAACGACTTGGATTCGCGCACCGCGCTTTCGGCCAGCTCGACATTGCGGCCGCGCTTGGCGACGACCGAGCGCATCAGCGCCGCCGCGTCGTTTTCCATCTTCTCCTTCATGATGTCATCCATCTTGCCGCCGAGGATGACAGGATGCGCAGCGCCAGTATTGGTTCCGGGCGCCATCGCCGCAATATCGGCGGACTCGAGGATGAAGAAACCGGCGGAAGCAGCACGACTTCCGCTGGGAGTTACGTAGATAATCACTGGAACCTGCGAGGCGACGATCTTCTCGATGATCTCGCGCGTGGAGTCGACCAATCCGCCTGGTGTGTTGATCTCAATCAGCACAGCCTGATCGTGATTGGCCTGCGCAGTGTCGAGAGCGCGCGCTATGTATTCGGCGGTCACGGGCTGAATGGCATCATCGACCGAGACGCGCAAGACGTCGGCAAAGCAGTTGGCGGCGAAGATGAGCGCTAGCGTTGCTATCAACACACGCAGAACAGGAAAGAGCGTTCGGGACCGCGCTGTGCCATTTGCGCGACATGAGAACCCGATGCGTGCCGAGCGTTGAAAGCTGAGAGTGGTTGTCATGGCTGCTCCTTGCCGTTAAGCGTAGCGGTTACGGCGCGCTTCAGATCGAGCGCAGTAGAATTCCGCGGTTCCAGTTGCAGGGCGCGGTTGATTTCTTTCTCCGCTTCCGCGGCATGGTTCTCGCCCAGATCGAGCCGCGTCAGCACCACGTAAGCTTCAGCCGATTCGCGAATGCGCAGCGAGGCTTCGGCTTCGTTGCGCGCCTGGGCCGGATCGCCTCCGGCCACGTACGCTTCGGCGAGCGCGGCGTGGGGAAAAGGGCTGGTTGGATCGACAGCGGACGCGTGACGAAACTCGCTCTCGGCCTCGCTGACAAAACCGTGGCCGAGCAACTCTCGGCCCAACTCGACGTGATAGCGCGCGTGCGATCGCGGATCGGAGCGGGCGAATTGCTGTTCCGCCCAACTCTGGATCTGCATCTTCATTTGCCGGAAGACATTTTCCTGATATTCGCGCTTCAGACGCTCAGCAGGGAACCTGGTTGGGTTATTCGGCGCGCCGCTCGCGGCGGAATTGAAGGACTCAAGCAGCGTCCGCGCCTCGGCATCACCGGGACGATGTTCCAGCACGATGCGCATTTCACGTGCCGCGCGCGCCCGATCGCCAGCGCGGCCAAGCGTCAGGCCCAGGTTGAAATGATAGTCAGGATCGCTCGGGTCGTTCTCGACGGCACGCTCGAAATCGGCGGCAGCGCGCTTTTGTCCGCGGCGCGCGGCTACCACGCCTAGATTGTTGTAGACCTCGGCGAGCGGCAGACGCGCGACTACGAACTCGAACGCCTTCTGGGCTGTATCGAGATCGCCGCGCGCGCAACTGCTCAAGCCCAGATAGAAGTTCGCCTCGCGAGCGACGGCCGCCGAGGCGGGAACCTTCTGCAAGGCCGCGCTCGCCGACTCATAGGATTCGTTGGCGAAGTAGGCTTTGCCGAGTTCGAGCCAGGCTTCGGCAAAGGTCGGGCTTATGCGAGCGGCCTCGCGAAAGTAGCGGATTTTCTCGTCTGTGTCCGAGGCGAGAACGCCGTGGACATAAGCATCCAATGCATCCAAACGCTGCGGCGGTAAGCCGGCTACATACTTATCCTTGGGCAGCACAAAGTCGGGACGAATCTGATGCAGCAAATCCCAAGCCAGCGCCGATTGGAGGTTGCCGAGGTTCGGCAGTTGTCCGCTCTCCGATACTTCGGGCAGGAGCTTGGGAGCGTGCATGTCCAGAAGCTGGGCGTTCACCGTCAGACTGTCTCCGTCGAATCGGTAGGAGCCGAGCACGGTGTAGTCGACGTCCATCTGCTCGGCGAGGCGATACAAGGTCGCGCGCGAGGGATGGATCCCCGCAGGAATTGCCTGGCGGTCATAAGCGCGCAGGCGTTCTTCGCGGGTGGCTACGTAGAGCAGCGGGGAATCAAGCTGCGACCGCAAAGTTTCGGCGAAGCCCTCGCCCAGCCATTCCAGGCCCGGCGTGGGAGATGAATTTTCAAAAGGAATCACCAACAGAGTGCGGCCCGAACCTTCGGGGGGTTGGGCGGAGACCGTCATACAAACCAGCACCGACAGATAAAGCAGGCAAACCGCGCGTATAACCACGTTTCGATTATATCGGGAGGGAAGAGCAGGCTCACGGCATGAATGTCGCTCGCCTAGCGAGCGGGGGTCTCGGAGAAGATCGTTTCGCGGGCGGGCTGTCCCCCAGCGGCTGGAAGCCGCCATTGATTCGGCGGCAGTTGCGGCACGAGTGGAACTCGTGCCCTTCCCGGTCGTGCCGAGTTTCAGAGTTTTCAGCAAACTGTGCTAGGCGGCGTGTTCATCCTTCGTCGGCGAACCTGCGTGCTCAACCGTCGGCTTATTTGCCTTCTCAACCCAGCCGGGGAGTTGGTTGCTTCCCGTAATCAGGCGCGCGCCGCGTTGGTAAGTGAGATAGGCCCAAGCCCAATTGAGCATCACGATGATGCGATTGCGAAAACCGATCAAGAAGAGAATGTGGACGAAAAGCCAGGACAGCCAGGCCAGGTAGCCCGATAGCTCAAGCTTGCCGATCTGCGCGACAGCGGCGGCGCGGCCGATAGTAGCCATGCTCCCTTTATCGCGATAGTGGAAGGCAGGGCGCGGCTTGTGCGCAAGGTCACTGGCGATAACTTTCTCCAGCCAGTGTCCCTGCTGGATTGCCACCTGCGCAACACCTGGCAGCATCTTGCCCTGACTGTCGTGAAATGCCGCGAGGTCGCCGATGACAAAAACCTCCGGATGTCCGGAGATGCTGAGATCCGGACCCACCGGCACCCTGCCCGCGCGGTCTACGGGCACGCCTAATTTTTGGCCCAACGGAGACGCGGCGACTCCTGCCGCCCATAAAACGACCGCGGCTTCAATCTTTTCGTCGCCAACCCAAACTGCGCCCGGCTCGATTCGCGTGACCATCTGCGAGGTTCGCACTTGCACGCCGAGATGTTGGAGTTGGGCTTCGGCGCTATGCGACAGGGCTTCCGAGTAGGGAGGCAGAACGCGCGGACCGCCCTCGATCAGCAAAATCTCGGTCTTCTCGGGCCGGATCTTCCGGAAGTCGTGTGCCAAGGCGTGGCGGGCAATCTCGGCCAAGGTCCCGGCCAACTCAACCCCGGTTGGGCCGCCACCGACAACAACGAAGCGAAGCATAGTTGGAGGCTCACCCAGCGCTGCCTGCCGCTCCGCCAATTCGAAAGCCAGCAAAACTCGGCGGCGAATTTCAATGGCGTCTTCAATCGTCTTCAACCCCGGCGCGAACGGCTCCCATTCCTGGTGGCCGAAATAGGCGTGGGTGGCGCCAGAGGCCACCACAAGATAGTCGTAGGGCAGGGCGTGGTCCTTCGTTATAACTTGCTTGTCTGCCAATCTAAAATCGATTACTTCCTCAAGTAACACTTCCACATTCGAGAAGGATCGAAGTATGGATCGAATCGGAGTCGCGATCTCGCCGGGAGAAAGGCCGGCAGTCGCAACCTGATAGAGGAGGGGCTGGAAGGTATGATGGTTCTTGCGATCAACGACCAACACATCGACCCGGAGCGGCGCCAGGCGCTGGGCAGCGGTCAGGCCGCCAAAGCCGGCGCCAACAATGACAACCCGCGGTTTCGGCGTTTCTTCCATTCCGTTGTATAGATTCGCCGTCCGCGGAAGGGAACGCAAAATCTTTGACTTCAATTGGGCTGGCTTCACCAGCCCCCAGCGCAATACACTGCTTGCTGAACCTTGACGACCACCGGCCACAGCAATGCCAATGTTGCGCTCTCGCGCTTCCTTTTGCCCTCGGTCCGGGACCTCATTTTTGTTTGCCTTTTCGCATCCCTGCTGGCCGGAACCCTATCGAGCCGTCCGCTGGCTGATCCTGACATAGGCTGGCACATTCGCACCGGCGAGCGGATCCTGACTACGCATGCATTGCCTCGCATCGATACTTACTCTTCGCTGATGCAGGGCCAGCCATGGTTCGCGTGGGAGTGGCTCTACGACGTGGCGCTCGGGATTTTACACCGCTTCTGTGGACTGAACGGCGTCATCTGGCTATGCGCATTGCTGGTGGCGACCACGGTCACCGTTTTGCTGGCTGAACTTCTAAAACTCGGGACCGGCCTGTTGCTTTCGATCGCTCTGACGCTGGCCGCCGAATGTACCGCGGTCATCCACCTGATGGCGCGGCCACACATTGCCAGCTGGCTGTTCACGCTTCTGTGGTTTATCGTTCTCAACCGCTGGGAGCGCGGGGAACGGTCGCGATGGTTGCCCGGGCTTTTCCCGCTGTCGTTTTTCCCGCTATCGTTTTTCCCGTTATCGATGGTGCTCTGGGTGAATGTGCACGCGGGCTGGATCCTTGGCCTGGCGCTCCTGATGATCTACGCCTTCACCAGCGCCGTTGACAGCTGGCGGGAACCGGATGCTTTTGCCGCCCTTCGCAAGGCGCAGCAGGCCCGCAAAATGGCATGGGTCTGCGCCACATCGGCTCTGGCTACGCTGGTCAATCCTTATGGCTGGCGGCTGCACGCCCACATCTATCGCTATTTGAGCGACCACTACCTGATTGACCGTATTTCCGAGTTCCGCTCGCCGAATTTCCATTACTGGTCCCCGCGCTGCTTTGCGGCCCTCGTAGTGCTGACCATGATTGCGTTCGCCAGCCCGGGGCGGCGCATCCGGCTGAGCCACTTCCTGATTGCTCTGCTGGCCGTGTACATGGGCCTGTTTGCCACACGCAACTTGCCGATTTCCTCCATGCTGCTCGTCCTGATCACCGGGCCCATCTTATGGGAGGACTTCGTAAGTTTCTCCGGAAGTTCGGGTCCCTGGAAGTGGGTGCGTGCCGGCTGTGCTTACATCGCGGGATTTTCGGATCGCATGGCTGGCGAAGAGCTTCAGTTGCGTGGACACTTCTGGCCGGCGCTGTGCGTGATTGCTGCGCTGGTCTTGTGCCTGCACGGAGGGAAGATTGGGAGATGGTCGCTGATTGCCGCTCATTTCGACGATAAGGCCGTACCCGTGGCAGCGACAGATTTCCTGGAGAGAGAACGATCTGCCGAGCCTGTTTTTTCCACCGACTCATGGGGAGGATACCTGATCTACCGTCTCTATCCGCGCCGCCAGGTAGTGGTCGACGACCGCCACGATCTGTATGGCCCGGCAAGGGTTGGCGAGTTGCTTACGCTGATGGACGGCAAGTCCGGTTGGGAAAAGAAGCTCGACGAATTGCGGATCAACACGATCGTGGTCCCCGGCGACTCTACCCTCGCCGGTCTATTGCGCCTTTTGCCAGACCAATGGCCGCGCAAGTATGAGGACAAGGTTGCGGTGGTGTTTGAGAGGCGTGTACCGTAATCCAGTCCATTCTTTGCATCTTCGGCAGGTTGGTTTCATCTGATCTACGAGGATTCTGCATGGCGGGGCGACAGAGTATTCAAGAGCTTCCGGCGGGTATCGATGACGGCGATGAGCATTGTTCCAGTCTCGGAGAGATGCCGGTGAACGCGTCGTGCGTACCCTTTCAGCTCATTCCTCACACCAGCCGCCTTTTCCTGGATTACCTTTCGCACACCCCATCCGCCGCCGAGTTTTATCCGCGTTCCGTGAACATTTCCAATTGGGTGAAAGAGGAAGCTGCTCGCGTCAGCTATGATCCTGCGCGGCGTGCCCAGGTCGCCGGCATTCTTGAGCGGCAGAATCGAGTCTGGGATGCATCCGCCAAGACCTTCGCGAATCTGGATCGCTTCCGGCGCGGCGCGCTGACCATCGTAACGGGGCAACAGGTAGGACTGTTCGGGGGGCCGCTATTTTCCATTCTTAAGGCGCTTACCGCCGTCAAACTGGCGGAGGAATCCACGCGGGCTGGAGTGGATTGCGTCCCCGTGTTTTGGCTTGCTACCGAGGATCATGACCTTGCCGAAATCAACCACGTCTCGCTGTTGTCGCCGCAAGGCTTACCCGAACGCGTGGGAGTCGAGAGTCACGGGATTGCCGATGCACCCGTCGGGACGATTCGCTTTGGCCCCGAGATTGAGAGCGCTGTGGAGCAGGCCGCGGCGCAGCTCGGCGAGGGCGAAGCGGCGACCTGGCTGCGAGAGTCCTACCGGCCCGGGGAAACCCTGGGCAGCGCCTTCGCTCGCCTTTTCGCCCGCATGTTTGCCGATTGGGGAGTGATTCTGCTCGATCCAGCAGACAGGGAATTCCACGAGATTGCCAAGCCACTGTTCCGCGCCGCCATTGAGCGCGCGCCCGAACTCGATGCGGCGCTGTTGGCCCGCGGCAAAGCGCTGGAAGCGGCCGGCTATCACCAGCAGGTGAAAGTCACGGCAGCCAGCACGCTTCTTTTTGAAGTCAAAAATGGTGCGCGCACGGTTGTAAAACGCAGGGCGAATGGCGGTGGTCTCGGCGAGTTCCAGTCCGGCCACGAGAAGCTTTCGGCGCGCCAGTTGCTCGACCGCATTGAAGCGGGGCCGGAGAATTTCAGCCCGAACGTGCTGCTTCGCCCGGTGGTCGAGGACTACCTGCTGCCTACGATTGCCTACACCGGAGGCGCAGCCGAAATTGCCTATTTCGCGCAAGTGGGCGTGGTCTATAAAGAATTGCTCGGTCGCGTGACGCCAGTTTTGCCGAGATTCTCCGCCACGCTGGTCGAGCCCAAAGCCGAACGCATCCTCAGCCGCTACGGGCTGCGGATCACTGACGTCTTCCAGGGTCCGGAAAAAGTACGCGAAACCATTGCCACCCGCTCGCTTCCAGCCGACCTGCAAAAACGTTTTTCCGAAGCTTACGCCAGCGTTGAGCAATCGATGACCGCGCTTCGAGATTCCGTGGGTGCGCTCGATTCGACGCTGATCCGCTGCTCCGACAAAACGCGCACCGCGATGTGGTATCAGGTGAACCGGCTGCACCGGCGCGCCGCTCGCGCCGAAATTCTCCGCAATGAAGTGATTGCGCGGCACACCGACGCGGTGTGCAACGCGCTGTGGCCGCATAAAACTCTGCAGGAGCGCGAAATCGCGGGGCTGAGCTTCGTGGCAAAGTACGGCCCCGGGCTGCTGGCCACACTTCATGATGCAATCACAACCGACTGCCACGACCACCAGGTGATTTCGCTGGCGTAAAAATGCCCGTGGCTTTGTTTGATATATAGCCACCAGTTTTTCTTCGGGGATGTTGTCTTCCCTTGGGCCGCCCGCACGCGGTAGGGGTGCTTCGCCTGCGGTTGAGCTTCGCGTTCGCGAATCTCAATCCTCGCTCAGCATGACTCGCTACAGGGATATTCGATCGTTCGTGATTACCAGCGCGTTCTGTAGTTCTTCCAGGGATTCCACTCGCGCCACACCCTTGTCCTTGTAGGCTCCCGGCACATCCATCAGCATGGCGTGCAGGCCCGCTCCGGTCGCGCCGAGATAGTCCACCGAGTAGACGTCGCCAACGTACAAGCTTTCTTCCGGCTTCGCATTCAGACTTTCCAGGGCGCGACGAAAAATCTGCGCATGCGGTTTCTCATATCCCACCAAGCCCGAATCGGTGATGCTCCGAAAACAATCGGCGATGCCGCATCGGCGCAGCACATCTTCAATCCGGCCATCGGCGTTGGAGATCACGGCGATGCGATAACGTTCCGCGATTTTCTCCAGTTGCTCGCGTGTCCCTAGGAGCATCTGATCCCAGTTACCGGAGTCCTGTATATTGCTCACCAACTGCTCCAGCAGGGCTTCATCCTTCACTCCAATCTCGGCGAGCAACTGGGCGTAAAACATCCACCAGAAACTCTTGTCGGTACTTCCGTTCCTGGTCATCTGAGCATCGAAACTGCTCTTGGTCCGGCATTCCAGATCACGCAAGTGGGCTTTGTCCGGCGTTATACCTCGCTCCGTCAGCGGTTCGTCAATGCGCGCGCGGTTGGGAAACAGCAGGGTGTTTCCCACGTCGAAGAAAATGAATTTGATATCCGCTGCCATAGCTTGTGGCGGCCTCGTGTAATGGACAGACTGCCTCGCGTTGCGGCAGTTCCATCCCGATTCGCAACTGGGACAAGGAACTATTGTACCGTTGGTGCTAATCGAAGAGGCACTTCCCACTGACCTCGCGCCGCCGGGCAGGATACAATCAAACTTTTCGCATGAAGCTCGGCAAGGTGATTTCAAAATCAAACCATTTCTCGGTGCTTCTGGTGGCCGTTGGGCAGGCGCGTGAATGGTCGACCGGCGGCGGGCCGCTTTTGCGCCCGCTGACCACCGGTCTGCTGCCCGCTTTTTTCGTGTTCTTCTCGACCCGCGAACAGATCTACAACATCCTCTGGGCGCTCGTATTCGGCTTTGCCACTCTCAATATTCTCAGCCTGGGTGCTCGTCACGTCGAACAAAAGAGCGGCCTCAATTTCGGGGAAATCCTGGCGATTCTGGTTGTGGTGGTGTCCATTGTGTTGCTCGGCTGGGAGATGCTCTATCTCTTCCACGTGTTCCCCATCCGTTTGAGTCGGTAAGCGCGCCGCCGATATCGGGATTGCGGTATGATTCGCCTGTGACCAAGCGTGAACCTAGTTTCGATATAACCTGTCCCTGCTGCGGCGCAGTGCTCAAGGTCGACTCCGCGACCAGTGCCGTGATCTCGCATGTGGCTCCCGTCAAGCCGAAAATGTTCCAGGATATGGAAGAGGCCGCGCGGGCGATGAAGGAACAAGACGGCCGGCGTGATTCCATCTTCCGGCAGTCAGTCGAAGCCCAGAAGCACGCCTCCGAACTGCTGGAAAAGAAGTTCCAGGAAGCCGTCAAGAAGGCCAAAGAAACGCCCGATACAGGTAAGCCGATCCGCGACTTCGATCTGGATTGACCTGCTAAATTGACCTGAATGAGCGACACGTCCGGTCGTCCGATCGCACCTCTTCTGCTCGGCCACCGTGGCGCCCGTGCCTCGCGGGATGTGGCGGAAAATACGCTCGCCTCCTTCGATCTCTGCCTCGAACACGGCTGCGACGGCTTCGAGTTTGACGTGCGCCTCTCCTCCGATGGCATTGCTGTCATCTGCCACGATCCAACTATTCGTGGTCTCAAGATCGATCGCACACCCGCCCATCAGCTGGCACTGCCTACACTCGATCAGGTTCTGAAGCAGTTTTCTCCGCGCGCGTTCCTCGATATCGAATTGAAGGTTCCTGGCCTGGAAACCAGCCTTCTCGCCGCCTTGCGCGATTATCCGCCGAGCCGAGGGTACGTGGTTTCGTCGTTTCTGCCTGAAGTTCTGGCGGAAGTTCACCGACTTGAGGCGGGCGTGCCGCTCGGCTATCTCTACGATCGGCAGCAAAACGAAACGCTCGACTTGCCTGTCGCCTGGATGATTCCGCACGTCAGCTTGGTGACTACGAAGCTGGTCGATGAGGCTCACAATGCAGGCCAAAAGGTAATGGTTTGGACGGTGAACCGTTCGAGCGATATGCGCCACCTTGCTGAATGGGGCGCCGATGCGATCATCTCCGACGATACGCAATTACTGGTCGATTGCTTTCGGTGACGGCGTTTCAGCCTGCGCGCGGCGCCTGCCCAACGCACAGCGATTGCCCGATAAATCCCGCGTCATTTACCCTGAACAGTCATGCCCACAACTGGCGAGCGTTTTGAACGAGCAGTCGAGATCATGGAGCGGCTGCGCGCTCCCGGTGGCTGTCCTTGGGACCGCGAGCAGACCTTCGATACCATCAAGCCGTATACGCTGGAAGAAGCCTACGAGGTCCTGGAAGCCATCGACAACCGCGACTGGCCCGAGTTGACCGGCGAACTCGGCGACCTGCTCTTGCAGGTGCTCTTTTATTCCACGATGGCCCGCGAAGCTGGGCACTTCTCCATTGACGATGTTCTCGACCGGCTCTCGAACAAGCTCGTCGGTCGACATCCGCACGTCTTCGGCGACGTCAGGGCTGATACTCCCGCCGAAGTGTTGCGTAACTGGGAGGCCCTGAAAGCGGAGGAGAAGAAAGCCGAAGCCGAGAAGAAGGCCGAGAAGCAAAAGCAGCTCCAAGCTGACGGAGAAGGGAAGTCCTCTTCCGACGATGATCAATCGGCTGATGCAGCGTCCGTTCTCGCCGGCGTTTCGTCGCGCGTTCCGGCGCTGCTGGAAGCGCACAAGCTCAGCGCGCGGGCTGCGCATGTCGGCTTCGACTGGCCGGAAATGGAGGGCCTGTTCGAAAAGCTCGCGGAAGAGACGGAAGAGTTGCGCGATGAGCTCAAAGAACTGCCGATCCAAACGGCATCGGGAAGGGGAATCGCGGGCTCAGGCAAGCCGCAGATTGCGCCGGAGCAGCGCGAGCGTCTGGAAGACGAGGTCGGAGACCTGTTCTTTGTGCTGGTCAATATTGCGCGCTTTCTCGCGCTCGACCCAGAATCGGCACTGCGCAAAACCAACCGGAAGTTCAAGCGCCGCTTTCAGTGGATGGAAGAGCGGCTTCGCGCCAGCGGGCGAACTCCGCAGCAAGCCAGCATGAACGAGTTGGAAGAATTGTGGCAGGAATCGAAGCGGGAAGAGAAGCGCACTCCGCAAGAACCGGCTCGTTGAACTAACTGTCGCTGGATTTGGATCAGGTATCGTTTGCTCCCGCAAAAAACTAGCCGCCCGGCAGCGTGCGCCGGGCGGCTTCTGCTTTAGTTTGGCGAGTCGGCTTTCTTAATTGAGCCTTTTACCACTAACCCTGTTACTCACTAGGAGAGGAAGAACTCTTTCGCTACCGAGGCCCATTCGGCGTCGGGAATCTGTTCGGCCAGGTTGTCGACCGCGATGCCGCCGTCCTGCGCCAGGGCGCCCGCGTAGGCCGGCATCCGGCTCTGCAGGCGGATCGCCGATTCCTGGGTCCAGAACCGCGCTACCGCGCCGCTCAGGAGGTTGCGGAAGTTCGTCTTGGCGTCGGGCGACTGCACCGTCACCATCCAGCCCTCGCCGTAGCAATCGCTCTGCGCCAGCTTCGGATTGCGAACCAGGTTGTCGTTCACATCGGAGATGGTGCCTTCGATCGGCGAAACCACATCGACGCTGACGCCGTCGCGGA
>Ga0326728_10006646_pt1 | contig 30837 bp, 31 predicted proteins | sample MB3enrmetagenome_FD_207602 | JGI IMG/M metagenome (GOLD analysis project Ga0326728, IMG submission 207602) | Lab enriched peat soil microbial communities from McLean, Ithaca, NY, United States - MB31MN | ecosystem: Environmental > Terrestrial > Soil > Wetlands > Peat | place: USA: New York...
GTAAACGCATAGCTGGTACCTCTTACCGTTTCACCCTTAACTCTTATATCCCTTTCTTACTTCTCCCGCATGATATCACCAAAAGAAAATTCTTTCAATTGCACAGACCCCGCGTGGATCTTGAACCCGAATTTTCAGCATCCTTATATCGCAAAGTTTGTCTATACTTGACAAAAGAGATGTTTAACCATGGTTTGCTCAATCGACATCAGCGAAAGACCCCAGCTTAACGACCCGATCCTCATTGAAGGGTTACCCGGCATAGGATTCGTAGCTAACATAGCTGCTTTGCACCTGATAAAAGAGCTTAAGGCTAAACGGTTCATCCAGATATTTTCATCGTCCTTTCAGGATTTCGCGGTGACGACTGGAAACGGCCAAGCTCTTTCCCCAACAAATGAACTCTACTACGCCAAACGGGAAAGCGGTCGCGACTTGATTATCTGGTACGGCAACACCCAGGCCCTGACTACTGTTGGGCAATATGAGCTTGTGGGCAAAGTGCTTGATTTAGCCCAAGAATTCGGCTGCCGCTTCGTAATTTCAATCGGCGGCTTCAAGAAAGATGAAGCACAACCCGTGCCTGGAATCTACAGCACAGCCACAGATTTGGACACGATGCAAGAGGCGCTCAATTTGGGAACGAAGGTGATGGTTGGACACGTTTTCGGCATCGCCGGGCTATCCGTTGGTTTAGCCAGAATCAGAGACATGAAAGGCTTCTCCCTGCTTGTCGACACGCCGGGAATGAACCCTGACGTGAACGCCGCGCGCTATGCGCTGATCACTCTTGGGAAATACTTAAATCTAAACGTGAATTTGTCAGGGTTGGAGGAAACCGGCGGCGAAATCAAGAAAGTCTTGGAGTCGTTCGGCATCATTAGAAGCATTACAGAAGAAAAGAAGAAAGAAGAGGAGCAGCTGCGCTGGTTTATTTAAGCTTTAACTTCACTCATGAACAGATCGTAAACCTTTTGCACACGATCAGCGGCTGGACCTGAGCCTTCAACGACGCCTTTTTCCGTCAGTTTTACTTTATCCATGACCCAGATGAAACCCTTGTCGTCGTACAGTTTAACCATGGTCGGGAAGACTTTTTCAAGTCTTGTAGCTAAGGCCTTGAGGTCGAAGGGTTTTTCCGCGCTTGAAATTTGAGCAACGACGCTTCCGTTTAGGAATAGCCTGTGAATTGTTTTTCCGCTTTCATCCCTTGCGTCAGCTATGACTAGACTCATGGTGTCCTGGTTTATGCCGATGAGAGTGCCGATGAACGTTTTTCCGTTAGTTGTAACTACAGAAACTGTTTTATCCGCAAGTAATGCAACTTCACCGAAATACTTTCTTTGCGCTACAGACAAGTTCATTTTCTCCTTACGGATACGAGATTGCACTTCCAGTATTTATCTTTAATAGCCTGCCCCGAAAGCTCTGGAATCAATCATTATTCAACTTGACCGATACTGCTAATGGAAAATCTTTTACAGCGAAAGGTGTTTTGAACAAGATGACCGAAGATCTTGAAGCTTGGATTCTAAGATGCGAATGCGGGAGAACTAACCTGCAATAGTTTTAGTGCCTCAAGAATAACTTGCAGCATCAACAAGTATTAATAGCATTTTCCGTATTTGCGAGATACATGAAAACTGCAGTTTTCTACCTCTCTAGAACTGGAAACACAAAGCGATTTGCAGAGGCAATATCCGAATCATTGGCCGCCCCACTTTTTGACGTAACATCAATAAAACCCGAAACGCAGACTCACTACGATTTGCTATTCATAGGCACGCCAGTGAATGGTTTTACGGCATGCCCAGAAGTCTTTTCATTCATCCAAAAACTGCCAATAGGCGTAAACAAGAAAGCGATTCTCTTCTGCACATACGCAATAGCCAAAGGTAACACGCTCGAAAACCTCAAACAGGTACTTTCAAAAAAAGGATACACCACTCTTCTGATGGTCTCCAAAAGAGGAATAAAACCTAGCAAAAACGACTTCGCGGGTGTCCTAAACGAAATAAAAACATGTGTTAGACAATTAGACGCTCATAACAGCTGACACATAAAAATGAGCCTATCGCAAAATAGTTTTTGGATAGAGATTCACCCGGTTCAACTATTTAGACTAAAAGGTATACTTATAATAGCTCGCAGGCTATTCCTGAAATGATTGCAATGACCGAATCCGCCCAACCTGATGAAAACTTAAACTTCAATATCAATAAAATAGTTAACGATGCCTTACGAATTTTCTTCAAAGACGCTGTGAGAATTGCCCTCACAAGTCCTTCGCAGTCGGTTTTCTTTCTGCGAACATACAGATGGCAAAACAAAGCAGCCAAAACAAGGCAGAAGCTGGAACTCCAAGGACTACATGTTCCCCCCATCTTAGTCATAAGCGTCACCAGCAAATGTAATCTGCATTGTGCAGGTTGCTATCATCAAGCATTAAGAAGCAAGCCTGATGCTGAAATGAGTGATGAACGTATCGAGCGGCTTGTGAATGAGGCTAAAGAACTTGGGATATCTTTTATTGTGCTCGCTGGTGGAGAACCTCTCATGCGCCCCAACATATTGGACATTTCTAAAGAAACTCCCGAAATAATGTTTTTGATGTTCACAAACGGGCTATTGCTAAACGAGCAAATACTTGAAAGGATGGCTTCAAACAAAAACATTGTTCCACTTCTTAGCTTAGAAGGTTACCAGATTGATACTGATGGCAGACGAGGCACAGGAGTCTATAATCAACTGCTCAAATCAATTGACAAGCTAAAAAACAAAGGTCTTTTCTGGGGAACAACCTTGACCTTGACGAGAACCAACTTTGCAGAGGTCACTGATGAAACCTTTATCAAGAAACTGGTCGATTCTGGATGCAAATTTTTCATGATGGTCGAATACACTCCTGTAATCGCTGGAACGGAAGATTGGGTTCTTTCGGAAGAGCAGAAATCGAAAGTGATAGCAATCCGAAATGGCTTCCGCAAAAAATTCCCGGCTATGTTCATTGCCTTGCCCTGGGATGAGGAGGAAATCGGCGGATGCCTCTCAGCAGGGCGCGGATTCATACATGTTAGTTCTGAAGGAAATGTTGAACCATGCCCATTCATCGCTTATTCTGACACCAACCTGAAAAATCTGTCACTAAAAGAGGGCCTACAATCGAAAATGCTGAAAACAATCCGAGAAAATCACGCTGAACTCAAAGAAATCCAAGGCTGCGCTCTCTGGGAAAAACGCGAATGGGTTAAATCCCTTGCAAAAGAAAGTTAGCTAAAGTCAAGAACAAGGTTTCAAGCTATTTGTCAAAACAAACATACTAATTGAGCAAGCTTGGTCTTTTTATTGAATTTGTAGTCTTGTTATTTTAGAACCTAAATAGTTTGTTTTGCCAAAGCCAATGACTATTTTAGGCTGCAAGTCAAGTTAGCAGTCGCTTGCGAAGACGCCACAGCTACCAATCCCCAGAAATGACGTTTCGTTGGCAACCTGAACTTTTTCTTTGAAGTGCTGGCATTTGATTCTCAACTAAACTTATTTTCGGAGACGAATTCACGTTCTTAGGTGCACAGACTTCCCTACAAAACTCAGCGTTTTCAGGTTTTCTTCTTTCTCAAGAAAACCGTAGTTACTGCAACAATTACAATAACTATCACGGCAATTACAATGATTATAGAATCTATTTGGCTCGGCGATTTGGATGAAGCGGCGGCTGAAGGAGTTGTTGTAGGCGTCTTAGTCACAATTGGGCTTGGAGCTGAAGTTGAGGCTGCTGTGGCAGTTGGAGGTACAGTCGTTGATTGCATTGGGTATCCCGGCATTATGTCCGTTGTTCCAGTAGACGGATTAGGTGAAGGGTTCAAAGTTGGGGTTGGTATTGCACTTAGGGCACTTGCAGTTATGTTGGTTACCACTTGGTTTCGATATATGGACCAGCCTGTTGGGAAAGTTATTGTTCTCATTATTTGTCCGGCGGAGTTTACGTCAATCAAAACGGCTCCTGAATCGGTGAAGTTCCATGGCGAGTTTTCCGCAAACTCGTGGGTTGGTGTCCCGAAGTCGCCTAGCCAGTCTCCGTTGGGCAATAGATCATTGGCGCCTAAGTATGATGTATAGTATTGTTCTGGCGCAGTCCAACTTCTAATTATGGTGGCTGTCAAGTTCTTCTCGTTTAACGTGAATTCTATCATTTGGCTGTTTGCGTCATTGAAGTTGGTTACGTTGTCGAAGTCGTCGTTAAACATCGTGAAAACGTCAGGTGCGACTTCTTCAAGGTCATGGCTATGGTACCAAAGGCTTTCACCTTTTGGAAGCACATTACCGTTGGCGTCTACAAGTGTGAAGTTGCCGAATTCGCCGCAAGCCCAAATAATGTTGCCTGTTGTCTGGTTTATGTCGTAGAAAGTGTTGGTGTTGCGGCAATTTAGAAGGATTGTGTTGTCGTTGTAGTCCCAAAGAAGAGCATTAGAGTGAGTGAAATCTATTACCGTCTGTCCGTTGTAGGTTGATGTGATATTGTAAATATCGGCTTCGCTTAGGGGGATGTGGTCGTAGGCATCCCATGTCCAGAGAACGTTGCCTTGCGCATCCACCTCTATGATTTTGTCTGTTAGGTAAAGATTGTTTCCGACTTGCCTCACGTATCCCTGTAACGTGAGAAACGTGTTGTTGATCGGGTTATAGTCAACGTCGTGGTGTGAAATAACATTTGGGAAATCTTGAGTTGTGTTAGACACAACATTCCAGATGTGCGTCGCCCAATTCGGGTCAGTTTGTGCCCCACCGCTCAGTTGCGGCTCACCTTGAAATAGGAAAGTATTCTGTGCTATGTTCTTCACGACGCCGTAGCCGCCGGTTGATTCACGAAGATCCAGCAGGGTGCCGTTTGTATCCATGATAACCAAATAATTGACTCCGTTGGGCCCTGACAATCCAAAGGCTATCGGTCCTTCCCAAGCATTTCCATATGTGTCAACCGTGTATGGCAAAGCCGAATTTTGAGGCGGCGTCGTTTCAATTTGGTTTTGTTGAGCCTTGAAGACTCCGCTCGCAAAAACAAGAATGATTATAAGTACTATGCCCGCAAAAACGGCTATACTTTTAGTTTTCCTAGAAATAGAATACTCCTCCTATAATAGGTCTAGATAACGGTTCCTTTTACGCTTTTTCCTTAAGTGCTCATTTCACTTCTCTGCTATTTCGCAATGACACCCTGAGGGGATTTAACTGCCTTCTCGGATGATACAGAACAAAAAATATTGCCTCGCTGGAAAACTGTCGCTTGCAACAATCGGTTGTTTCGAGGTTGTCACCGTTGAGTTTATAAAATGCCTTTTGCTTTATCCAAAAGTGATTCTGGGGTTTGTTTTTGGGAGCGAAGGATACCTAATCTATGAAACTAAAGATCATACCCTTTTTGTTTATTTTAATTTTTTTCTTGATTTCAGGTATAACGGCGCCGCTTCAACTTTCGAGCGAGCAAGCATCAAAAATCCAGCATTTGATATTCATAGTTCAAGAAAACCATTCCTTTGATAATTACTTTGGGACTTATCCTGGAGCGAACGGTTTTCCGCCGGGCATTTCGGTTCCTAATGAAATAGATGACCCGGCAGCTGGGTCTGTTTCGCCTTATCGTCTAAGCGACACGCTTCCAGTTATGATAGTCGGAGATGAACTTCCTCCAGGAGTCGCCGACCCCGACGATCTGCCAGAGCAATTCACTGCCGATTCCACTTCACCTTTCCACCTAAGTTCTCAAGAGGAGGCTGACATTTCACATTCCGCGGAGACGGCGAGGGAAGATTATGACAACGGCAAAATGGACGGTTTCGTGCAAGGCGAGGGAACTACTGAAACGATGGGGTACTACAATGGAACCGACATACCGTATTACTGGAGCTACGCCGAGCACTATGTGCTCTGCGATGACTTTTTCTCCTCGGAGATGGGTCCATCTCTTCCGAATCACCTCTACATCGCCTCAGGCGCCGACGGTCCCATTAATTCAAGTGAACCATGGGTTTCAAATGGAAACATAATAAACAACCCGCCCAGCGGTCCATTGGACGATCCTAACCAACTTGAAGTCGAATGGCCCGATGCGAGCCTGACGTGGACTACTCTTGCTGAAGAGCTTTCTCTTTCAAATCAAACTTGGACATGGTACGACGGCAACGCTAATCCGACGGCACCGACGCTCTGGGATGTTCTTCCATTATTCAGTTACTTCCAACAAAACCCAGACCAACTTACTGAGCACGTGAAAAGCACTGCGGACTTTGCCTCTGACATCGCAAATGACAGTTTGCCGACGGTGAGCTGGATAATGCCTGGGATGTGGCAGCCTCCTGATTTTCCATCAGCATTCGTCAATCAATCTGTGAGCGAACATCCGCCTGCGCGCTCCGACGCCGGAATGGATTACGTTACATGGCTGGTTAACCAGGTTATGGAAAGCCCATATTGGGAATCAACCGCCATCATCGTAACTTGGGACGATTACGGGGGCTTTTACGATCACGTGCCTCCACCACAAATTGATTCCAGTGGACTTGGCTTTCGAGTACCCGCGCTAGTGATTTCGCCTTGGGCAAAACAAGACTACATCGATAACACGCAATATGAGTTTTCGTCGATGCTTGCTTTGGCGGAGAACACCTTCAACTTGCCCAGCTTGCATGCAAGAGACGCTATCTCAAACGACATGAACAACACATTTAATTTTAATCAATCCCCCGACCCCACCCTGATTGAACCAGCAGATTTCGTTGCTCAATCTCCAGAGGCAACTCCAACGCCCACACCTTTTCCCACTCAATTATTTCCCGAAACGCCTGGCCCGACTTATCATCCAACCTACCCGCCTACTGCTTCTCCGTTCCCAACCTACGTACCGACAGCGACGCCAACTCCAACACTTTCGCCTTCGCCTGTGATTTCAACATCAGAATCGCCTTCAAATTCGCCGAGCCCAGCTCCGGGAGCCGCAATCATAAATGAGATTGTGGCCGCAACGATTCTTCTCGTTATAGCTCTGTCAGTCTTAGTTCTTTTGGTTGCAAGAAAACGCTCTATTCGTCGGCGCGGAAATTCTGATCAATAATTGTGTCATGCAACAATTGGGTTTTTTCAAGTGATACAAGAACCTTTGTTTGGAATTGCTGGGGTTTACTGTTGTTTTAACCAGTCTCTTGATTTCATCACTGTTTTTCCTGCAACCTTTAATGCCAATGCATCTTCATAGGGACAAACTTCGAGGCAGCGTGCGCAAAGTATGCATCTGGATTCAGTTACGTCGCCTCCTTTCCTCTCGTAAACAGCTGTTGCTTGAGTTGGGCAAACGCGTTTGCAAACTCCACATTTAGTGCATTTTTGCTCATTTTTACTCAAACGTGTCAAGGCGATTTGTTTGAAAGGGGTGAAAGTGCTGAACAGCGCGGTTAAACCGCCAAGCGGACAGATTCTGCACCAGAATCGTCTGTAAGCTAAAGCTAAAATCGTGATTGCAATTAAGACGGATAAATTTATGGATGTCAAATAAAAGCCCGTTACCCCTAAAGGGCCATAGGTTATTTTTGAGATGTATGAAAACTTCATTTCGCCCACGGCGCATTCAAGCAATATACAAAGGGGCCTCATCGGACAAACCAAACAAAACGGCTGCTCCAAGTTGCCGACATTACCTGCTTGTCCAGTGGGTCCTGCAGGCGTAGTGCCTGGAATTAGCTGGGCGCCAAAGATGGAGTATGAAGCGAAGATGACGCAAAGAATTAGGATAACCGCAATAATGACGTACCGTGATTGTGCAACCGCCCTATTTGTTTTTTCGGAAAGGTGCAAATGGCGCAGCCTTGAGGTTTTGCGAATTCGGGTCAAAACGTCCTGATAGAGGCCGAAGGGGCATAGCCAACCGCAGAAAAACCTTCCCAAAATTACTGATGCAACTGCAACTAAGGCTACAACTATGCCTATCTTTTCTAGACCAGAGGTTGAATATATTGCATTGTAACCGTTCGAGTAGTTCCAATATGGGAAAATGTACGCCTGGAGCTGCCAAAGAGCGCAGGTAGCTGTTCGCCCGTTAGAGTAGTAACATGCCAAAACAGGAACAGAGAAACCATCTGGAAACTTGTTTCCCAAAAATTTAGCTCCAAGTAGTAGGCTGCGTGGCGAAGGTCCCATAGGCTGCCAAGTTGGCGTGTCAAAAGGACCCAATATGAGCCCCATGAATATTGCAATAACCGCATTTATTTGGGTGAAAAGTCTGAGTGAGCTGATTTTGTTGGTTTTGTTCTTAGATAGTTTAAGGATAAGATAGATTCCAATCAGTATTATTGCGGCAAATGCCGGTAATGCGATGTTGCTGGGAATTTCCCACGTGACGTTTCCGTTCTTTGTTATTGGCGGTGTAGGCGTTGACGTTTGAGTTGGCGTCGGGGCCGCTGTGGCTGAACCCACGGTTATCGTTGCTGGGCTGGACGGCGCTGAAACAGTGCCTAAGCTGTCCGTAACAGCTGCAGTGATCGAGTAAGAGCCATTAGATGTAGGAGCAAAAATGAACTTTGAAGCTGTCGCGACAGACTGTGCAAACCCATCAACGTACCACTGATAGCTTTTGTAAGAACCTGAACCGCCACTTGAAGTCGCTGAAAGCGTCTCAAATTGATCAGCACCCATAGTGCAAATAGAAGGCGACACCTTCACGGCTGGAGGCACGTTTATCACTGAGACCGTTCCGCTGTTGGAATTTGTAACAAAAGCGTATTCATTGTTGGGCGAAAAAGCCACGTCGTAAGGACCGCTTCCAACCGTTATCGTTGACATCACCGTATTCGTAGCGGTGTTGATCACAGAAACGGTGCCGTTGCCGTCGTTCGCGACATAAGCGTATGCTCCGTTGGGCGTTATTGCAATACCTAAGGGCTCTTTTAAACCAGTTATCGTCGCTGCCACCCTGTTAGTCGCCGTGTTGATTACCGATACTGAACCGCTGCCGGAATTTGCGACATAGACATAGTTTCCATTGGGCGTTACAGCTAGGCCAAATGGGCCCGTTTCGACGGATATTGTCGCTGTCACCGTGTTCGTAGTCGTGTTTATCACTGAAACTTTAGCCATGCCAAAATTTGTGACATATGCATATTCACCGTTTGAGGTTACAGCCACACTTTGAGGGGTTCCGCTGACAGGTATCGTTGAGATTACCTTGTTAGTCGCCGTGTTAATCACTGAGACCGTGCCGCTGCCAAAATTTGCAACATATGCATAGTCGCCGTTGGGTGCCATAGCCACTCCGAAGGGACCGTTGCCAACAGTTATTGACGCCGTCACCTTGTTCGTAGCCGTGTCAACGACAGACACCGAACCGCTTCCGCCGTCTGTAACATAGGCGTATGAACCGTTGGGCGCTATAGCCACATCAAAAGGGCCGACGCCAGCTGCCAATGTCGCCATTACCCTGTTCGTCGCCGTGTTAATTACCGAGATCGAACCGCTGCCGCCATCAGTTACATAGGCGTATTCACCGTTGGGTGCTACGGCAACGTCGAAGGGCTCGTTTAAATCCGTAATCCTCGCTGTCACGGCTTGGGCTCGAACCGGCTGAGGCAATAATGTGAAAGTACAGAACAAGGAGAAGATGGCGAGAAGGATGCAGCCGACTCTCAGTCTCTTTAATGTCCCAGGCTTCATTCTTTTATCTCACTATTCTTATCTCGCTCATAACTTCGAAGTAATTTGCAATAAAAGGCTTCTCGTAAAAATCTCTTGACTGGGCTTAGTCAATGTTTCTTGACTGACCAACGAACATGAAAACCGACTTGTGGGCATTTGCTTTGGGATTTTTTGGTTTCGACGTTTGCGTGGTGGAAAGTTGCGACTTTAAACCGGATTGTTTTTTGTGTTTTGGTTGCTTTCTTGATTTGGAGCTTGGATTAACTGCAACTAGTCTCTAGAAACATCTAAAAAGATCTAGAAAGATCCAAAAAAACAATATCAGTCAGCAAGTAGGAGTCAAAGAAAACCGACGGAATAGATTCTAATTGTCGGTCTTTCAAGTTTAAACTTTTGATCAGCGCTTGGCTCCAGTTTTCTTTTCTTGTATGTCGCGGCTCTGCTTATAGAATGCCATTGTGTCGGCGGGCAAATCTCGTTCCACCATGAATCCTGGTCCCACCCAACTGTCGGAACCAACTTTCACGCCTGGCATGAAAAGCGACTTAATCCCTGTTTTCACGTTGTCGCCGAAGACAGCGCCGAGTTTTCGCCTTCCCGTGTTGACAACTTGATCTTTCACCATCATTTTTATTGCGCCTCCATCAAGACGGTAGTTAGCGGTAACGGTGCCAGCGCCTAGGTTGCAGTGTTCGCCCAGGATACTGTCGCCGATGTACGAAAGGTGACCCACATGTGTGCCTGCCATGATGATGCTGTTTTTGATTTCGCAGGCGTTTCCAACGCGGACTTTTTTGCCGAGGCTTGTGCCCGGGCGTATGTAGCAGTTTGGTCCAACATCGCATTCTTCATCTATGAAGCATGGTCCTTCAATGTATGCGCCTGAACGTATGCGGGCTGACTCCGCAACTGTGACTTGGCCGATGAGGCGAGCTCCCTGCTCAACGGCGCCTAAAACTTTGTTGTCCATCCGTTTGAGAGCCCAATTGTTAGCGTCAAGCAAATCCCAAGGTCGCCCCACATCAAACCAGTCATCCTTAGAAAGCTCCGCAGCAAGAACAGTTCCTCCCTCAACTGCAAGAAGCGTTACAGCATCAGTTAGTTCATATTCGCCTCTTGGAGAAGTTTTGGTTTGGCGAATCTTGTTAAAAACCTCGGGAGAAAACACGTATACTCCTGCGTTAGCAAGGTTCGAGGGTGCCGATCCAGTAGTAGGTTTCTCAACAATCCGTCTAACCCTTTTCTTGGCGTCTAAGTCCATTAATCCGTAGCTTGCAGGGTGATCAACGGGGACAACGCCGATGACTGCCGCAGTTTTTCCATGCTCAAACACTTTCAATGTCTCCTTTACAGTATCCAGTCCGAAAAGCAAATCCCCGTAAATAAGAACAAAATCCCCGTCCACGTAAGGTTCCGCTACGGCAGCGGCGTTTCCCGTGCCCAGAACCTCTTTTTGCTCAGCGTAGTTGATGTTTAACCCGAGTTTTTCGCCATCCCCAAAGTAGTCGCGGATAGCATCTCCCATATAATGAGTAACAATTAGTGCCTCACTTATCCCTGCGTTCTTTACCGCCTCTAAACAGAATTGAAGAATGGGTTTGCCGCCTACCCTAATGAGGTGCTTGGGACGTGTCGCAGTTATAGGTTGGAGTCTTACGCCTTCGCCAGCCGCTAACAACACAGCTTTCATGACATTTCAGCCTCAATTTGCCTTGCGTATTAATGCAGTAGCCTTTTGGGTTATATCGTTTGCCACCATTAAGGATTCACCTTCGACAGTTAAGCGGATAAGCGGCTCCGTTCCCGAAGCCCGAACCAAAAGCCACCCTTCTTTTAACGCGAGCCGAACGCCGTCAACCGCTGAGAAATCTGTGAAGTCAGGAAACGCTGCTTTCAAGGCATACTCCAGCTTTGCTATGACCTTGTATTTTTGCTCGTTCTTAACTGAGATGTTCTCTCGCCGCGTTATGTACTCAGGTACGGCGCCTACGAATTGGCTCAGACTTTCGTTCACATCCTCCAAAGCTCCAAGCATAAGCGCCGCTGAAAGAGGACCGTCAGGACAAAAGTGAAATTTGGGATGGACCCACGCGCCACAGGGTTCGCCGCCGAAAACCGCGTTTGACTGCTTGATTGCTTCAGAAACGTAGATGTCCCCGACTTTGGTCCGTATGACTTTGCCGCCTTGCGCCTGTGCCATCGTTTCCACGCACATCGACGCTTCAACATTCGTCACAACTGCTCCGCCGCCAGCCTTCTTGAGAGAATAAGCAACGTACGCCGCTAGTGAGCGGTCAAAATTGACGAAGGCGCCCTTCTCATCAACGAATGCCACGCGATCGCCGTCCCCATCGAAGGCCACTCCTGCGTCGGCCCCTAGAGCCTTGACGACGCTGGCTAAATCTTTTAGTGATTCGGCGGTCGGCTCTGATTTTCTGGCTGGGAAATAACCGTCTGGTTGAGCGTTAAGAGCGGTGATTTTGCAACCCAATGTTTTGAGAAGCGCAGGGGCAACGCGGAAGGTTGCGCCGCATCCGGGGTCAACGATGATTCGCCATTGCCGTTTGAGCTTGACGGCTTTTGACACCATCTCCATGTAGATTTGACTTGCGTTCACGGGGACGGTTTTTCCTAGGTTCCGCCAATCCGTCAGCGCATAGGCGCTTTCAGCCACGTTTTTCTCAACTGCATCTTGGTCAATGTCCGTATATGATAAGCTGTCGGGTCTGAAAACTTTTATCCCGTTGTATTGAGGTGGGTTATGGGATGCTGTAAGCATGAATCCCGCGTCTGCCCCAAGCGTTCGCGTTACGTATGCTAAGGCGGGCGTAGGAGCAACGCCAGCTAAATAGACGTCTGCTCCGCTTGACAGCAAACCTGAAACAAGCGCGTCCTGTAGCATGCCGCCGGAAACTCGTGTATCGCGCGCGACCACTGCTTTTTTCGCTTTAGAATACGCGGAAACAGCTAAACCAACCTTGCACGCTAACTGAGGCGTTAAATCGACGTTGGCTAATCCCCTTACACCTGAACTTCCAAATAGCTTATCCAATAATCATCACTCTCAAATGTAACAGCTAACTGAACTGCTAGAAGATTGCAGCTTAAAATTATTATGTGTCTTCCAGCCACCTCGAGGTTGGAGAGCTAGCAAAGACTAAATAATTTGCGGTGGAAACAGACATGGGGTGGCAAAATGAAGATTCTGCTTGATGAGATGTACGCGGGGTTGAAGGAGTATTTTGAAACTTTAGGTTACGAAGTGCAGACGGTTCAGGAGGCAGGGTTGAAAGGCGCCAAAGACCGCGAAATCGTAGAATACGCTTGCAAACACAAGTTGCTTTTGGTGACTCAGGACCAGAAACCCGCCGAACTTGCGCAGATGTTGGGTGTCAAATGCGTGTTTATTTCTAACTTGATGATTGCGAAGTTGGTTGACGAAAAAATCAGGCAGCTCGGCGTTTAGACGCGGATGTGGCGCAGGTACTTGTTCCACAGATAAGCGGCGGCGTAACCTGCCACTACTCCCGTGGCTGGACCCATGAATAAGACAAGCATGTCAAGCATTGTGCTTCTCTGGATGAATAAGCCGACGCTTGAAAACTCCCTTGCCAGAGGAACGAACTGGGGGAAAAGAGCGAACGCCGAATAACTGATTAACCCGATGAGCATTGTGGCAAGCGCCATAGCGAGGATGAGTCGGTTGCGGTTTACGCCATCTTGGGTTGCGTTTATTCTGAAGAGCCAGAGAGAACCGTCGGTTAACGCGCCGAAGAGGAACGAGAACAGAAACGTGAAGGGCCCCAGAGCAGGGCTGCCCAGCGCCGTTAAGAGTCCGCCGACTGCGCCGACGTAGGTTGCACCCAGTTTCTTGACGAATAATCCGCTTAAGGCGAGGACGACTGCTTGGACGACGATTAGGACGTAGTTTATGGGGGGCGGCAGGAAAGCGTTGACGATGAAGATTATTGAGCCGAAAAGCGCGGTTATGAATAGTCGACTTAGCCTCTGCAGTTTGGTCCTCCCTCTTTGGTATAGCACTTGACGCGGTGTCTAAAAAGCCTAATGTTGAAGATGCGCAATATGGCATTTTATGTCTTTCTGCACAAATTTCTGAGAGTGGATTCATGCAGTGTCCCTTTTAGACAGAAAGCCATAAATTCAATCGCTGCGAATAATACTTTACGTTGATTATTTAACTGATAAATGTACAAAGGGGGATATGGTCGATTTGAGTACACACGCAGAAGATTTAAAACTCCGGTTAATGACTATAGAGCTGCTGCGAACAGCAAAGTACAAACGAAATATCACGTACCGCGAACTAGCGTCAAAAACCGACTTACCCGTCACCGTTCTCAGCCGCTACGCCAAAGGGCACGTTCTGCCAAACACCACACGAGCCAAACAACTCTGGCGCGTCCTCAACAAGATGGTGGGGTTAGAAGCTGAACTGCGCAGTAGAATAAAATTCGACGACGCAGGCTACTTCGACAACACCGAAATCGTCGGTGACTATAATATCCTGCAGCAAGCCGCCAACCACGCTCTCGCAAACTTCGCTGGGAAACGTGTCACCAAAGTTTTAACCGCTGCCGTTGACGGCATTCCCTTAGCCACTATGGTTGCCAATGCGCTTGGCGTGAACCTGATCGTTGCAAAACGCAACAAGGAAGTCGGCGTTAAAACCTTCATCGACGAAACCTACATCCTCGGCAAAGACTCAGGCGTGACCGTTACACTCTACATACCCAAAGAAGCCATCAAAAAACGCGACAGCGTCCTGATAGTTGACGACATGATTAAAAGCGGCGAAACCCAAGAAGCTCTTGTAACCCTTGTGAAGAAATCCAAAGCTGAGGTTTCAGGTATCTTTTCGCTTATCGCAGTCGGCGAAGAATGGAAGAAACGGCTAAAATCCGGCGAAGAATCGCCCGTCGAAGTCGTCACCCATCTAAAATCCCCCTTTGACAACTCCGCGTAACGGCGGGGCTCAAGCTTTTTTCAGGAGTAGATTCTATGAAGATTGGTCACGTTACGCTTTTAGTGATGGATTTTGATGAAGCTATCCAGTTTTATGTGGAGAACCTGGGTTTTGTGAAACGAGAGGATGCGAAGTTTTGGGGTGACATGCGTTGGGTTACCGTTTCGCCCAAAGACCAGCCAGACCTTGAGTTAACTTTCGTATTGGCGGATACTGAAGAGAAGCGGAAGGCGTTGGGCAAGCAGGCGGGCGACCATGTGTTCATGACTCTGGAAACCGATGATTGCATACGGGACTTTGAAGCCATGAAAGTCAAGGGCGTCAAGTTCTACGGCCAGCCCACGGAACAAGCTTGGGGCGTGGAAGTCGTTTTCGAAGACCTATACGGCAACCTCTACGATTTAGTCCAACGGTTCAAGCATCAATAACAGAAAATCTTTAACGGAGCCGCATCCAACTAAGCAAGGTACAAGCTACTTCGAGGCACATGAACATGCGTATGATACAGTGGCGAAACGGGACAGTAATCACACCCGACCAAACCAAACTTCCCCTCCAAGAAGTCACCTTGGAAATCAAAACCGTTGAGCAAATGGCCGAAGCCATAAAGACTCTGCGCGTCAGAGGCGCCCCGCTTCTGGGTGCAGCAGCAGGTTTCGGTGTAGCTTTAGCAGCTTACCATTCAAAAGCGCAAACCAAGGAAAAACTGCTCTCCGAACTTGAGGTTGCAGGCGCCACGATTAAGTTGCAGCGTCCCACTGCCGTGAACCTGTTCTGGGGCGTAGACCGCGTATTGGGTAAGGCGCGAAGCGTTGAGGGCAGCGTTGCCGCGGTGAAAGAAGCGGTTATTTTGGAGGCTCAGAAAATAGCTGATGAAGACGCGGCGCAAAACCGTGCCATTGGCAAAAATGGCTCTGTGCTCATTGCGGACGGAGATACCATCTTGACTCATTGCAACGCGGGCGAGTTGGCCACGGTTGAGTACGGTACTGCTCTTGGCGTTATTCGTGCGGCTCGGGAAGAGGGCAAAAAAATCAAGGTTATCGCCGACGAAACCAGACCGCTGCTCCAAGGCGCACGGCTCACAGCCTACGAGCTTAAACGCGACGGCATTCCTGTGACTTTGATAACGGACAACATGGCAGGCTACGTCATGAGCAAAGGCCTCATCGACAAGGTAATCGTGGGCTCGGACCGTATCGTGCAGGACGCCATTGTCAACAAAATCGGCACCTACTCTGTTGCGGTGCTGGCGCATGAACACGGGATACCATTTTATGTAGCGGCGCCCAAATCCACATTCGACCTCCATCATAAGGCATCGGACGTGGTTATCGAAGAGCGCAAACCCGAAGAAGTCACCCACATCGGCTCAGTACAGATCGCGCCAGACGGCGTAAACGTCATGAACCCGGCCTTTGACATCACACCACTAAAATATGTGACAGCGATAATCTGCGAAACCCGCGTGTACTACAAAAAAGATTTTCGCCTGTTTAAAACTGAAGCAAAAAAGCGCTCGCCATTATAAACCTGATGCAACAGAAATTTTGTAAAAGAACAGATTTCAACTGAACATTTATTCCTGTGCAGATCTATTTTATGGTGTATTATGAGAGGTTAACTGCACCATGAAAAGACCAAGCCTGTTTGGCGCGGTGAATTTAGTAACCGATAAGCTGGACCTCTATGATTTCAGGGTGCGGCTGGCAAGTCAAATTCTCAGGAGCAAAGCAAGAAAATGCAGCAGCCTCGAGGAATACATTGCCTTAACCTCAAACATTTTCCATCATAAACCTTTGAAGTATTTAGGCTGGTCAATTTCGACCTTCCAAGTTGAAAGCGAACTCCAAACCCTCCTAAGCATAGTTCAAAAACGCAAAGTCCATTACATGCTTGAAATCGGCACAGCCCAAGGCGGTACCCTCTTTCTGTTCTCTAAAATCCTTTGCCCCGACGCCACAATCATCAGTTTGGACTTGCCCTACGGGTCTTATGGCGGGGGCTACAAGAGCTTTAAAATCCCGTTTTATCTGAGTTTCGTAGAGAAAAACCAGCACATGCACTTGCTAAGGGGAAATTCGCATCTCTCCCAAAGCCTCTCAGAGGTCGAATCGCTTCTATGTGGTCAAAAACTGGATTTTCTGTTCATCGATGGAGACCACACCTACGAAGGCGTGAAAAAGGATTATCTGATGTATTCCCCGCTGGTACGCAAAGGCGGCTTGATAGGACTACATGACATCTGCGTGCACCCGCCAAGGTTGCGCTGCGAAGTTAGCAAGTTTTGGAACGAAATAAAAACCACCCATCGACACCAAGAAATCATTGAAAACCCACAGCAGCATTGGGCAGGCATCGGCTTACTCTACAACTAACCAAAGAAAAAAACGCTTCTGTCTTTTAAGGCGGTCAGTAACACTCAAAAGCGCCGAAGACTTAACAGAAGCCCGATAGGAAAAGAACACAATGACCGAAACCAAAAAAACTCAGCCTCCCGAATTCCGAACCAACGGCGCCCTCGCGGAAAAAGGCGTGGTGGTAGCTGAGCAAAGCAGCATTGACGCTCTCACGTCACGCGGGTACGGGACGCTGGAGGAAAAGGTCTTCACTTTAACATTCTTCGAGGCACTTTATCTCGCAGATAAGGGAATGTTGGAGGTTAAAGACGGCAAAGGCAAAGCGGTAGATTTTCAAAGCCTCCTTCGTTGCTACGAAACCGTCAACGAAAACGCTTGGGTTAGCTACATGGTTTACCGCGACCTAAGAAGCCGTGGCTACGTGGCGCGGGAAGGTTTCGGCAGCGGGATTGACTTTAGGGTTTACGAACGGGGCGGCTACGGAAAAGACACAGCGCCATACCTGGTTCTGAGCATCCAAGAAGGCAAACCGCTCGGCATAGACCAGATGGCAGATGCACTGCGGCAGGTTCAGAGCCAAAAGAAAGAAATGGTCCTGGCTGTAATGAACCGCCGAGGCGAAATCGTCTACTACTCCCTCTCGCAAATGTCATTCAAATAGGAGATCCAAAACATGGTAGCCTCAACTTATAACTGGAACGCGCAAGACTATGCCAAAAACAGCCAAAACCAGTTCCAATGGGCAAAAGAGTTAATCCCCAAACTGAAACTCAAAGGAAATGAAGCTCTGATGGACATCGGCTGCGGCGACGGAAAAATCACGGCGGAAATCGCACGGTGCCTACCCCGCGGCAGAGTAGTGGGCGTTGATAGTTCAGAAAAAATGATAAACCTCGCAAAAACAACCTTCCCGCAAAAAGAATTCCCGAACCTTTGTTTCCAGGTAATGGATGCGACGAAGTTGACCTTTCAATCTGAGTTCGATGTGGCATTTTCCAATGCCGCATTACACTGGATTGTTGATCAAAAAGCTGTCCTCACAGGAGTTCAAAAGAGCCTTAAGCCAGGAGGCAGACTGCTGTTTCAGATGGCCGGAAAAGGCAACGCCAAAGACGTCCTGCACATCATAAAAGAGCTGGCGCATGTGGAACCTTGGAAAGCCTATTTCCACAAAATGGCGTTTCCCTACGGTTTCTATGACACAAAAGAATACCGGGCGTTCCTGCAGAAAGCTGGGTTAGTCGCTAAGCGGGTCGAACTTTTTCCCAGGGACATGAAGCATGAGGGCGCAGAAGGTTTAGCAGGATGGGTGCGGACAACATGGTTGCCTTTCACCGACAGGCTACCCGCTGAACTCAGAGCAAAATTCGTCCAAGAAATTGTTGACCGTTACCTCAAAGTGCACCCAGCCGACGACACAGGCATCATTCACGTCGGCATGATGCGCATAGAAGCAGAAGCACAAAAACCCTAAAAAAATGGAGCGAAATAGAAGCCAGCAACGGTTAACCAAGAAGCTACAATTTTAGAAAAAAATACATTGGCTTTCTCTACTCTTCTGGCTTATCTTCTTTCAACTTTGCGATTTCCTTGTTTATGTGGTCAAGCACTCCCTCAAGCCTCTTTTTTCTATGCTCCCATGCCCGTAGCCAATTCCCATTCCCCAAGGTATCTGACCAGGCATCATTCCGTAGCCACCCCAAAGTCCATGACCACACATATCTTGTCGTCCCAAAACATTCACCTCCATTAACGGCAAACAAAGTTCTAAACAGGGCACATTTTTCTTATGTGACTGTGATTACACAGTAACGCATTTTTGGTTAAGAAATAAGTCAAAGCTAAACGTTTATGCCCTGAGATAGTGTTTAAAAGAATAATCACACCATCTTAAGCAAAAGGAGAAAACGGTATGCCCAATTTCCAAACTGTCCGGGGAATGCGCGATTTGTTCGGCGAAGAAGCACAAGCCTTTACAAGCATCATCAGCAAAGCCCGGCAAACAGCCAAGCTTTATGGTTACAAAGAGGTCATCACGCCTGTTGTGGAATCTTTTGAGTTGTTAAGCGCCAAGTCTGGTGAGGAAATTCGCCAGCGCATGTTTGTCTTCAAGGATTTGGGTGAACGTCAAGTGGCGCTACGCCCAGAATTTACCGCGTCGATCGCGCGGCTAGCCACAACAGCACTGAAGAATGAGCCGAAGCCTCTGAGGATGTTTTCTGTGGGCAGTGTCTACCGCTACGATGAACCGCAGAAAGGTCGTTACCGTGAGTTTTACCAGTCAAACTTTGAGTTGATGGGCTCCAGTCGACCCGAAGCAGACGCCGAAATCATCCTGCTCACGGACGCTTTAATGCGGTCGTTGGATTTGTGCGGCTATGTCTTCAAGATTGGGCACATAGGCGTAGTGCGGGGAATTCTCAGCCAGGAAGGTGTTGACGAAAAAACCCAGAACGCCATCTTGCAGCGCATGGACAGGAAAGAATATGCGGAGGCGTTCAAGCTGTCGCCGACAGAAAAATGCCGAAGCATGCTTGAAGGGCTACTGCAGCTGAAAAGCGACAACTGCTTCGAAACAGTTAAGAAAATCGAGGCTTACGTTGCCACATACGAGAAGGCGAGGGCTGCCGCGGAAAACCTCGGCGAGATTCTCAAACTCGTGGTTGAAAGCGGATGCCCCGTTCAATTTGTTGAGCCAGCGTTCGCCAGGGGACTAGAGTATTACACGGGTATGATTTTCGAAATCTACATTCCAGAGCTCGATATTGCCTTGGGCGGGGGTGGCAGGTACGACAGGCTCATTGAACTGTTCGGAGGGGAGCCTACCCCAGCGGTGGGCTGTGCACACGGAATTGACCGCATTGCACTGGCTCTTCAAACTCAAAATGCGGCGGTGGGAGTTGAACGCAGAAAACGGATTTTGGTGCTCGCAGTCAACGAATCCCTCAAAGTTGAATCCCTGAAAATTGCCCAGCAGCTGAGGCAAGCAGGCTTGACGGTTGAGTTCGAGGTAATGGGACGAAAAATGGCTAAGGCACTGGAAGACGCGGACAAACGCAAAGTGGACTACGCTGTGATTGTGGGTGAACGTGAACTGAAGGAGAGCGCCGTGATGCTTAGGAACTTGGCGAAAAGAGAACAAAGTATCGTTCCGCTTAAGGAAATGGCTGAAAAAATAAGCAGCTAATAATCATATTAACCATGCAACTGGAAGATTCCTCAGTGTGACACGATATGATCAATCGGAAAGTTAGCAACCCATTGAGTAATATTCGTGTTTCTCCTTTGGCTGCGGAGAGCTTCGGGGTACGGTCGATGTGTACGCTGGTTGAAACGCCCGATGTGGTGGTGCTTTTGGACGCGGGGGTTTCGCTTTGCCCTTGGCGCTTCGGTTTGCCGCCGCATCCAGTCGAGTTCCAAACAATCGCCAAATTGCGCCTGAAAATCGCTGATGCAGCCAACAAAGCTAACATCGTCACCGTTAGCCATTACCATTTTGACCATCATACGCCGTCGTTTGAGGATTGGGTGGTCAACTGGACCGAGGCAAACGAAACTGCGAGGCAAATTTACGAGGGCAAAATTGTGCTCGTTAAGAACCCCCGGGCACAGATCAACGCTAGCCAACGTCAACGCGCCTATATGTTTCAGAAAACGGGGGGCAAACACGCCAAAACCCTTGCGGTAGCCGACGGCAAAACCTTCACCTACAATAAAACCGGTTGTGCATGGTTCGCAGGATTCTGGGCTGGGCTGGGTCATAATGGCGGTTGTCGAGTATGCGGATGAACGGTTCATGTTTGCGCCTGACGTGCAGGGACCAATGACGCAGGTGACACTTGAGGAGATTTTGAAGGTTGATCCGACGGTGGTTATGTTGGGTGGCCCCCCATTGTACTTGGAAGGCTCAAAGGTTGAATCCGCGCTGTTGGAGAAGGCTCTGCGCAATCTGGAGCGTATTGTAATGGCCATACCAGTCACTATTGTCGAACACCATACACTACGGGAAGAAGGATGGACGGGCAAGTTAAGCGGGGCTTTTGAGGTTGCGTCAGCGGCGGGGCACGTCGTCCTGACGGCGGCTGAGTACGCGGGCGAGGAAAACGTGTTTTTGGAGTCCAAACGCAGGCAACATTATCAGCTGGCGCCGCCCAGCGAGGAGTTTAAGCAGTGGATGAAGACGTTGGGTAGCCAAAACATTGTTAAACCTCCATTGTAGCTTCCCCCGGTGCAAGGTAAATAAAGAAGCGGGCAAAAAATAACCAGGCAACAGCGGGCATTGATGAAATATGTTGTTTGCGTTTAGCGTGGTAGCCTTTACCGCGTCGTTTGGCCTTGTACTGGTCGCGGAGATGGGTGACAAAACCCAATTCATAGCCATGTCTTTTGCCGCAAAATACAACCCCGTCAAAGTACTCGTTGGCGTCTTTCTGGCGACGGTGGCGAACTTTGCGATCATGGTCGTTGTTGGACAACTCATCACCGCTGTCGTACCCATCGGCGTCATATCCTTAGCAGCGTCGCTCTCCTTCATAGGCTTCGGCTTATGGACTTTGCGTCCTGAAAAACCCAAAGAGGAAAATCCTAAGCCATCCCGCTTCGGAGTCGTCGGAACCGTCGCCGCAGCCTTTTTCATCGCGGAGTTCGGAGACAAAACTCAGTTGACCACCATCAGCCTAGCCGCCGAATATCGGAGCGCGCTGGCGGTGTTCGCTGGGGCGGTGCTGGGCATGCTGGTTGCGGACGGAGCCGGAATCATTGTCGGCGTTGTCTTAGGCAAACACCTCCCGGAGAAAACCCTCAAGTGTATATCAGCCGCCATATTCATCCTGTTCGGGCTGGCAGGCATCTACGAAGTACTTCCCCGTCAAATCGGTCTGGCATACACGGCATTGGCACTTGCATTTCTCATTGTTTTCTGCATCCTAGCAACCGCGCTTATAACTCGAAAAAGCAAACTAAACAGAAAGTCAAAATAAAATAAGTTAAGAATACTATATTTGAACGAGGTCAGTTGTGAAAGTGATTTGTTTGAGAACGTCAAAGGAAAGTTTGACCTAATAATTTTTGATCCGCCTTCAGATAGTTTAAGCCGAGAGATATTTGCGAAAGAAGTGGCGCGGACAAAGAATATGGCACGCTGAGGTTTTCTTTGAAAATGCAGAAAAATACCTGAACGACGACGGAAAAATATTGATGGTTTTCGGGACTTCAGGCGACTTTGTACTTTAAACACCTGATTAGAAAATTGGGGTTTAAAAGAGAACAAATACTCAAAGAAAGCAGGGTACGTTGGACTTTTTTCCGATAGACTAACCCGTTAGACACTTGTTAGTTGACTGCAGATTTAGTAAGACACCCCAAAACTATGTCGGGCAACTTAGCAGTAGCTCAATTGAGAAACCTTGATATGCCGGAGCAAAATAGTTGAGCTTGGAGCACTGTTTGCTTGACTAAAAAATGCTGTGTCATGGCTGAGTTCAGTCTCGTACCAGTCGGCACGGTTGAGACGAGCGTGAGCCGTTATGTGGCAGCCGCCGTCAATGCGTTTCTAAGCGTGGAGGGCTTAGAGTTTGAGGTGACGCCTATGGGCACTCTTCTCGCCGCAGACAACCTCGCCGTCATATTGGAAGCCGTCAGCAAAGCACACGAAGCCGTCGTGGCGATGGGTGTCAGAAGGGTAACTTCAACATTGCGGATAGACGACCGAAGAGACAAGCCGCGGACAATGCAGGACAAAGTAGACGCGGTTAAACGGCGGCTGAAAGAAGGTTAAGTCGAAAGTTGCCTGCAAAAATCCATCGCGTCTGCTTGGATATGCAGAAAAATCTTTCTCAAAAAACTTAGCAAACTCAGGAAAACGGTTCATGCGATGGGTAATTTCTTTGTTTCTTTAGGTTCTTTCTTTGGCAAGGTGATTTCTAGAGCGCCGTCTTTCAGGTTTGCTTTTGCGTTGTCGGATGCCACTTTTTCAGGCAATTGGATTCTTCGGTAATAGGTTTGTTGGGCTCTTTCGCGTCGAATGTAATTCTTGTTTTTTCTTCTTCAGAGGCTGTTTTCTTGGCGGAGATCGTGACGGAGTCGTCGGCAACTTCGATGTTTACGTCTGTTTTGCTAAAGCCTGGCAGTTCTGCAGTTGCTATGAAGTCTTTGCCGCGGGGTCTCCCAGATCCAGGCTGGGCAAATCCATTTCCCGCGTCATCGGGAACCCAGGCGCCATACGCATCCAATGCTTCAGCCTAGGCGGCATTTCCCAGAAATCTCGAATTCCCTTTGGAACCGCTCCATCATTTTGTCAAAATCACGCTGCACAGGGTACGGAACCATCTCGCCCTCAGATTTCTTTTTGATTTCTCCAGCTTTCTTTTCTTTTCCTGCGTAATAATAACACATTTTCTTTTTATCTTCAGACAAAACCTTTTCACCTGTAAAGAGAAGGGTTTTTTCGCTAGGGTGTTAACGTATGTGACTGTACCGCGCTAGCTTCAACGACATGTCTTTTATGCGTATTTTCGGTAGGTGTAACCGCATTCTACGTAGCGGAAAAACTGGGTTGACGACTCGTCTTTGCCTTTGGTCATTCACTTGCTGGACGCCAAGGACTTACCGCATTCTTTGGTGCTTAGCTAAGAGTAATGTCCGCCGCGAAAATAATGTGGTTGTGTGTATATTACAACAAGCAAACAAGCTATTGCTTTCTCTTGCGCCTCACCATTGCGGCGGCTTTTTTCAAATCCAGCACCGTGTTAACGCGAAAGAACGTTCGAAAATCAGGGTCAAGTTGCTCAACGACCATAGTTGAAACATAACGCACCCCTCGCAAACAACCTGCAACTGCATCCGCACCTGCTTCGCCTGCCACCAACGCCTTCTTCGCCGCCTCACATGCTTGCCCCGTGTGATAAACCGCATGCAAAGGTTCAATTTTGCAGTCGGGCCAACGAGGAATAACCGCCGACTTACCTATGGACAACTCGAAAAGCAGGGACGTAACATCTTTGGAAACAAATGGCGCATCAAACGGCAAAACCAACGAATAATCACCCCGCGTAGTCTCAAAACCCGTTAGAACTCCAGCTAAATCCCCATGCGGCTCACCATCACTTACGGCAAACTGAACATTGGCTGACGAAACTATCTTACTGTAAATGTCCGACTGCTCCTTTGAGGCGGTAACAACCAGCACCTCGCCGACAACACCCTTAATCGCGTCAACCACATGGTTCAGTAAGGGTTTATTGTCAAGCTTCAAAAGCGCCCTGTCTTCATAGAACTTGCTTTGGGAATCAACGGCTAAAATGATTGCAGATCTATCCATGCAAACCACGTCTCCACCCATAAATTACAGAACAAGTTAAAAAAACATACGGAGCAATCAGAAATCAGAGATGTTCTTTGCTTGAATCTCGTTGGACGTTGGGTTCAAGTTCAAGCTTTAAAATTCTTGGTTGAATCCCCGCATTATTTTGGGTGCACTTGTGTTTTAACCCACAAGCCTCAACGTCTACTGTAGTCTTAACGTTGTATTGTAGTTGATGGTGAAGGCGTGATTATCCACTTTTTCGAAATTTAACGGCTAGTAAACGAAAATCGGATTAGATAACACTTGACAAATAAGGGTTCTTTTTTTTTCAGCTTTTTGCTGAGACCGGTTTGAAACTTGTGTTTTCGTTAAAATCGAAGCGGAGGAGTCGGCGTTGACATTTTGTGTCGCTGCATCCGTAGAGGCAGAGGTTGGGGTTGCTAAAGTTGACGGTAAGGGCGCGGGTTGTTCGTTTGCAGTTTTGGCAACCTGCGGCTCGGACTTCGTTGTTTAGAATGTATCCTTCTATGAGCGTGACACTCCACGGTTTCTCCTTAAGTGAGGTCACCAACAAAAATCCACTTCGGAAACGGATTGCGGCAGATTTGACGCGCGGTTTGCGGTCAAATCCACGTCTACTTCATGTGTACGGACGCTTAAATTGATTTGTGGCTGTCAAAGTACAACAACCAACACTAACCCGCACCGACCAAAACAATCCCTTCCCAGCAATCTCCCGCGCACTTCGCCGCTCAACCAAAAAGAAACCCAGGAACCCCGCACCCAAATAAGCCAAAATACCAAAAGGTAGTCAAAACAAAACATCGCTGAGAATCGTGGTGATGTTTTGTGTGTCTTTATTTTGGATATGTAGGAGGTTTTCATAAATTAGTTAAATGCGGTTCGCCCTTTTTGCTATCATCTCGGAGAATAAAGTCATGAAAAACCTTGAAGAAAAAGATCGTAAAGAACTAGAAGCTAAATTGGCCTGTGCCTTTGAAGAAAAAATTGGTCAATTGTCGACAGAGTTGCGTGAAATATTGCTAGATGACATGGTCACGGCATTCGAAAATAGATTAAACGTGTTAAACCGCGTAGCCCAGAATCCACAGAACTAAACCTGATCTATGGACTCTAATGTGAATTATCAATACATAAATGATTTATATGCAAAGCGCTGACTAACTAAAAAAAGAGGAGTTTAAAATGCGTCGATCTAAACTGGAAATGTATGTCGATATCCTATCGGTTCTAGCTCACCGAGGACCACTAAAGCTGACACACGTAATGTACAAGGCAAACGTCAACTGTAGCGTCCTCAAAGAATACCTCGACTTCCTCATAAAACAAGGCCTCGTGGAAGAACGCACCGCAGGCAAACACCGACTAGTTTACGCCGTTACACAACGCGGCATAACAGTACTGAAATACTTCAAAGAACTCAAACAAGTCCTACCAATAGTGGAAGAAGCACGCAATCAGACACCAATCCCCTATTAAACCTCACCAACCCAACCCCAAAATCAAACAGCAAACAAACCCCCTTTTAACAATAGTTTTAAGCACTTCGCCACCCCATTTGTTGCCCAAAACTGCTTCTTTCAAATACGTATTATAGTATCGTAATACTTAATAAATACATGGGTGAATTGTAGTTGTGTATAACGTGTGGGGGTCTTAGTATCAAAGAGCAGATCGTGAGCAAGGGTCCGATTGCGATTCTTGAGAAGATTGAAGAAAGTTTAGAGAGATTGAATGAAAAGATGGAGGTTATGATTGAAATTCAGAAGGGTAGCGGTGATGCTGTGCGAGGGTCTGCTATGTTGCCTGACGTATCCCTGGATGTTATGACGCTCCTGTCTATGCCTGATCACCTTCGCAAGACAGCTATGACAATTTGCCGTTTGGGGCGGGCCACTGCTGAAGAGATTGCCGGATCCACTACTCGTGCCCGTGCAGTTGAAAGTGCTTACCTTAACCAGCTTGTCATCATGGGTTACCTCAAGAAGGAACGCAAAGGCAGAAAAGCCTATTTCTTCGTGGATTCTGAAAATCGGAGTTGAAAATATGAGCAAAATAATCGCTGTCCACAGCTACAAAGGCGGAACAGGAAAAACCCTTTTATCCATAAATTTGGCGGCCACGTTTGCGAAAATGGGCCGCAAAGTTTGCGTTTTCGACCTTGACTTCCGCGCACCAAGCCTCTTCTCGATTTTAAAGGCTGAAGGCACAACGTCCTGGTTTAACGATTACCTGAACAATACGGCGGACATCGGTAAGGTGCTTTTGGATTTAAGCGGCAGACTCTCCGGAAACGGCAAATTCTACGCTTCGCTGGCCAACCCTGCGACCGAAGCCATCAGGGACATGTCGTCAAAAGACCGCAAATGGGAAATGCGCGCCCTAGGAAGACTACTCGCCCTCAAAGAAACCCTGCTTGCAACACAAAAGTTCGATTATCTATTCTTCGACACAAGCCCAGGCTTACAGTACTCATCGATAAACGCTATAGTCGCCGCGGATCTTGTGGTTGTGGCAACAACAGGCGACCGCTCAGACGTAGATGGAACCAAACGAATGCTCCAAGAACTCTACAACCTCTTTGAGAAAAAGACGGGTCTGGTATTGAACAAGGTTCTTGACGCGTCCGCAACCGCCAAGAAAGCTGAGATGAGCGCTAAAATCAAAGATGCCTACCACGTGCCACTACTTGGGTTGGTGCCATGCTTCTGCGAGGTGCTACGCGCCGAAGGCAACTACATATTCGCCGAGGACAAACCTGACCACCCATTCACTAAGATACTGGTGGAAATGGCGAAGAAAATCGAAAACAACCAAATAGATTGAAGCAGCCAACGCGCCCTTTTCTTCTTCTTGAATTTTTTCAAGATTCAATTCATGCGTATTATTGGCTGTCTATTTGTGCATCCAGCCGAGATGAATCCGAAGTTTTCTAAGCTTGCTTATGCATAGAGTGGCATTTCACCAGTTTTAGTTTTAGATCCATAGATCAGCAGGGACCCTTTGTCCTGATTCAGCGTCGACCCATATTTTCTCACAAGAGCCTTCGCACTGGTGAGATTGTTTCCTTCAAGAGCCGTGTTTATCCTTAGCTCAAAATCTTTTTTTGAAAGCTTGTTTGGCGAGGTACACAATTACAAATCTCCATGAAAACTTTAACAGCCTCGCGTCTGCGCATGAGCCTTCGAGCGAGTTTAGAACCATTAATGGGGCCGCTGGGATTTGAACCTAGACTCAATGGCGATGTTGGCGTAAATTATCGCCACTCAGATTCTACGCAGCTACTTTCTCTCTTTTTTTAAGTCTTACACTTGATAAGGCTAGTGATAACCACTACTGAGCATACGCCTTATCTGGTTGTTCCCTTTTTCGGTCAGGCGCTTGGTGAAGCAATAGAAAATAAACCGATAATCATTAAAATTGATCTAAACAATAAGTTAGTTGGAGAAGCGATTACGGATAATAATAGCGAGATCAAGGAAATCCTTTCTTTATGCCAAATCAATGGCGGAGCTTACTGGTCAAGAAATGATGGTAATATCCACGCTCCAAGCGGTTTTTCAACAATAGATGTTCTGTACACACTGGGAGACATTGGCGTCAAGATTAATGATTTCGAAACTGTAAGGAACGCAATTGATTTTCTCTTTAATTATTATGATGGAAAAGGCAGTTTCAAGTATGCACCAAAAAGCGCTAAATTGCCTTGTATCACCGCTCGTATATTAGCTGCTCTTGGAAAACTTGGATATCAAAATGATTACCGCGTCGAAGAGTGTTATCGGTACTTTCTTGAGACGCAGCAAAATGACGGTGGATGGAGGTGCGCCATGACTAAACGTGGGCTGACCCCTGAAACAGACGCGAGTAACCCCGGCACTACGCTTTATGCTCTGGATGCTTTCCAATTTCGAAAGAACCCTGAGCTGGACCAAATTCAGTTGAACAATGCTATATCCTTTTTGTTAAAACATTGGGAAACGCGTCTTCCACTGGGGCCATGCAGGTTTGGGATCGGATCCCAGTTTCTGGCTATTGAATATCCGTTTTTGCGATATAATTTGTTTTATTATGTCTATGTATTGTCCAAGTACGAAAAGGCTCGGGAGGATAGTAGATACCAAGAAGCCCTAGTCGCTTTGCGCAAAAAAGCAATAGAGAACAAAATATTTCCTGAAACACCCCACAAATCATGGAGCAAATATAGTTTTGCCCAAAAGAATCAGTATAGCGAAAACGCTACCAAACGATTTGTGGAAATAATAGGAAACTAAGCGGTCACTTTGCCCAGGATAAAGCGACAAGAACATCCAAAAAACAATCATTTATGCTCAACTGATTACTCTTAGAAAGACGAGTTCCATTCAGCCACCGCCAAAACTGTAGAAGACGCTCAAAAGCTAGTCAAAGCAGGCTTTGAATACTTCACTAAGTTTCAAGGCGCCAAAATCTTCAGAAAAAGAAAACTCACATGAAAAAGTCAAAACATCGCCACTTGCGGGACCTCCTAGAGTTTATTTATTTATGGTGCAGGGGGTGGGATTTGAATCCCCACCAAGCAGGTGATATCGCCAATTCTGCTTCTTCTATGCAGCCACTTTCTTCTTTTTTGGTTATTAATTAAGATCGAATCTCAGCGACCCGCCAACTCAAGTAAGAAAAAGTATTGTTTTTTTCTCTCTTACGTATTAGAAAGTTCGAATACTTATGCAGTCCAAGAACGCCTCATGAGGAAAGAGCCTACCCCAACGAAGGCGATAGCAAAGAGCGCAAGAACCAGCAGCGAAAAGGGAAGCCCTGTAGGGTTGGGATAGAATAAGGCTTGTCGCAAAGCGTCGATCGAGTAGCGGGTCGGAATAAACGCGCTCAAATCCTGGAGCCAACGAGGAGCCAACTCGATTGTAGTGAAACCTCCCCCCAAAAGGAACAGGTACATCGAGATAACAGATGAGAGAAACGCAACATATCTTGAGCCTTTCACGAGAGTACCGATTATCGTGCCTATTCCAGACGCACAAAATGCAGTTCCTAAAAATATTCCAAACAAGGCGGGCAACTGATTAATTGGCAGACTAAAGAAACCGAACAAGACTGACAACAGCACTGCAGGAAGAACGATTGCAAAACACGCGAACACTCCTCCTAAAATGCGGCCAGAAACAAGCATCCAGGAACGCTGTGGAGAGAGAACAAGCATGCGCGCAGTCTTGCTCTCACCATCCAACGCGCACAAGAGAGCAGTTCCAACTAGACCAACATCCAAAATCAAGAGAACGAAAGTCGGAACGAACTGATAATGAACCCAATCAACGTTAGTCTCTCTAATGTATTGCTCGTCTAATGCAACATGGTAAACGTTAGGCAGAGATGAATTCACTGATTCATCTGACACAAGTGACGGCGCATCGAATTCCACAAGCGACCGGTCCACCGCTCTGCGGATGTCATCAGAAAAATCAAAGTCGACGTTGTTAACAGTGAGGAGAATCTTTCCAGTTCCGTTCGCCACGTCATGATCAAAAGTGGAAGGAATAGTAATGATGGCGGCAACTTGCTCATCATTGAGCATCTTGTTTGCAATGGTCGCATTTGTCATTGTTAGATCGTATGCTTCTGTGTCTGAACTGATAATTTGAGCCATATGCATCGATGCTGGACCATTGCCCTGTACGACCAACGCAACAGGCTGCTGAGTAACCGCTAGACTTAGCGTCACAAGCACTAGCGTTAAGACAATCGGTGGGATAAGTGCACACGCTGCGGTAAGGGGCATTTTCCTCCATCTTCTGAGATCATGTAACGCGATTACAAGTATCGACTTAGTTTTCATGAAAATCCCCTTCTTGAGAAAAACCAAGCCAAAGCTAACGAGACGATTATCCATCCAACCAATGCTAGGGCAAGTATGGCGAGCGGTTCAGGTGTAACTTTAAGGTTGAAAACTGCGTGTTCCATCAAGCCTACTGCATAGTATTCTGGGGAAAAGTGGGCTGCTCCCCATATGAGGTTCCCGTCGAAGCGTTGCGGCTCGTATGAACCGCTGAAAAGATACAAAGGAAGAGCTATCCCTAGAGTAAACAGGGCCACAGGAAGTGTTTTCTTCATGACTGCACCAAGTGCAGCGCCAATGCAACTAAACATGACTATGCAAAGCGCCAGTATCAAAACCATTTGAAGAGGGAAAATGGGTGAAATACCGTAACCAATTAGTCCTATTGAAACGGTAATCGCTAAAGCTCCTGCGGAAACTAGAGTAGTTGCTGTAACCCTGCCCATCAGTGGAATGAGTGGGTGAACTGGTGAAATCGCGAGAAGCTTAGCGGTCTTCGATTCAAACTCCTCTGCAACTGTGAAAGCGCTTAAAGTGCCTGATATTATGAGGGCGTCCAGGACTAAAGCGCTTGCAACCATGTAGTTGATGAAGCTCGTGTCATGAGCGTAAGAGTCAGTTTCAACGACGCTCACGTTTACTCCTTCAAGTTTCGATTGATCCC
>Ga0326728_10006648_pt1 | contig 30829 bp, 28 predicted proteins | sample MB3enrmetagenome_FD_207602 | JGI IMG/M metagenome (GOLD analysis project Ga0326728, IMG submission 207602) | Lab enriched peat soil microbial communities from McLean, Ithaca, NY, United States - MB31MN | ecosystem: Environmental > Terrestrial > Soil > Wetlands > Peat | place: USA: New York...
AAGCCGGGGGGTGCAAGCGTCGCTGGCGCGACGCGACGGCTACGGGCCGCTGATTCCGTGGGCTGAAGCCACACGGCTACCTTCAAATCACCGCTTCGCGGTGCCGCAAGATGTCCAAACTCCAGGCGGCGCCCCGGAGGGGTGCCAGAAAACGGGGCTGCCCCTCTGGCACCCCTCCGGGGTGCAGGCCATCCACGCCGTCGTTCCGGGGGTCTCGCCTGGCTTCGACCCCCGGCTACCTTTTTCATCCCTCCGGGATGAATGGCCTGACCGTTGCGAGCTTGGGATTTCGAAAAGGGGTCGCGCACACGCCATCGCAGATCCGTGTAAGGAGCAGGCCGGGGGCGGCCGCTCTGCGTTCCCTCGTCACTGGTCACTCGTGACTCGCCGCTGGCATAGCCCGTGCTGAAGGGAGGGACATCGAGTATGAAGTTCACCACCGAGATTGGAGACATCGAAAAACACCGCCTCGAGTACGATTTCAATCAACTCCTGGGCACTCTGCTGGTTAAAGTCAATGAAAAGCCGGTCAAGAGGTCCCTTCGCTTGCTGAACGAGCCCGTCCTTGAGGTGCATATCTTTGTGATCGGTGAACAGGAAAAACTCACCGTTCGCATCGAAAAGCAACGCAAGCAACTCCTCGGTCACAGGAACCGTCTCTACGTGAACAATCGCCTGGTCCGGGTCTTTGACGGATAAAGCCCTACTGGCTCGGCGGGCAAGCCGAGCGGATGAAGCGGGCCAGGTCGGCCTTGGACTTCTTCAAGTCGGGCAGGTTGAGGTACATCATGTGACCGGCGGTGTAAGTGTCCAGGGTGACATTGTTGGAGAGCGCAGGGTCCACTCCCAGGTGATTGAACGTGTAGCGCGCCGCCAGCAAAGGGGTCGCCAGGTCGTAGTAACCGCTCGATACGTGGACCTTCAGGAAGGGATTGCGAGTCAGGGCGCCGGCGAGCGTCTGGGCGACATCCACGTAGCCGTTGGTCTGGTCCCAATTCCAGGCGCCGACGGCGGCCAGGACTTCGTAGGGGAGGTCGGTTTCGTATTTCAATTCCGCGCGGACATAGTTGTTGAAGGTGGAGGCAAAGGCGCTGGCCACCGCTTCGTAACTGGGGTCCTGCTCCATGCGGCCAGCCAGCCGGTCGCGCACGTAACCCTTGTAGCGGCTGTCGTAACGGCCGACAACGCGGTTCTCCTCCGCCAACAATTCGCCGGCGAACCGGCCCAAGGGAACCCGCAGGTTGGCGCGCTCGACAAAGTGGGTCGCCAGCCCGGTCAGCCGGGCGTATTGCTCGACCACTTTCCTGCGCTCGGCCTCCGGCAGCGAGGCTCCGCTGAACAAGGCGGCGGCATATTCGCCGGCGGCGAAGCTCTCGGCCCTGGCAAACACCGCCGGCAGCGGCTCCTGCAACAGGTCCGCCGGCAGCTTCTTGTGGAACCAGGCCGTGGCCGTGTAGCTCGGCAGGTAGAGGATGTAGGCCAGGTCGTTGCCCGCGCTGAAGTCGAGGGTTTCAAAGTTAAGCACCGTCGAGACGAGCATAATGCCGTTGACATTCATCCTGAGGCGCTGGCTCAACTCGCCGGACAGCGCCGCCGCGCGCGTCGTTCCATAGCTTTCGCCAATAATGAACTTGGGCGAGGTCCAACGCCCATTGCGCGTCACGTAGAGCCGAATGAACTCCGCCACCGACGAGGCATCCTCGCGCAGCCCGTGGAACTTCTTGGAGTCCTTGGGCGGAATGGCGCGGCTGTAGCCGGTGCTCACAGGATCGATAAAGACCAAATCGGTTTCGTCCAGCAGGGAATAGTCATTGTCCTCCAGCCTGTAGGGCGGCGGCAGCGCGCTGCCATCCTCGGCCAAATGCACGCGCCGAGGACCCAGCAGGCCCAGGTGCATCCACACCGACGAAGACCCCGGGCCGCCGTTGAACGAAAAGGTGACCGGCTGCCTCGAGAGGTCTTCAACGCCATCCCGCGTGTAGGCAATGTAGAATATGGAAGCCGTCGGCTTGTCTTCCTCATCGCGCAACAGGATCGTTCCCGCGCTCGCCGTGTAGTTCAAACGCTGGCCGCCAATGGTCGCAGTGTGCTTGGACTGCGCCAGCTTCTCCTCCGGCTCTTTGTCTTTGGCCTTCTCCTTGGCAGGTTCCTTGCCCGGCTCTTTCGAGGCGGCGGCCGCAGCGGCCGATTGAGGCGGCGCGTTGGACGGGTCCTCGGCCGCGCAAAGCCCGGCCCCAAGGGAGACGCTCGCCAGCCAGGCGGTCAGCAGGGTGTTCTTGAACATGGCTCCAACCCTGGACGTTGCGCCCGGGAAAAGCAATTCAAAAGACCCGGCAGGAGGGGCTGCAACCGGTCACTGTGGCGGGTGGGTCGAGCCAAAGCAGGCGGGGCGCGCCACTCCGCCGAGGCTTTGCGAAGGGCTTGGTAGTGTCCTAATTTGGCGCCCCCCCGAGCCTTGCCCCGCCCGAAGGTGGTTCCCGGAGCCTTGCACTGGACTAGTTTCTAAACCAGCTTTGATACGTCTGCCTAATCCAGTTCTGGAGGTCCGCTATTATGGGAGTCGCCAGCGCGACGATGAATGCGGCCAAAATGCCGAAGACGAACCCGATTAAACGCTCCTTCCATCTGGACCACCTCGCCCGCTTCTTGGCCCAATTGAGTTTCGGATGGAGGACAAAATCGGTCTCTAGCTGGATGCATTTCTCATAAACCGGCTGCCAGAGCTCAAACGCCCTAATTGCGCCGTCAGTGTCGTTTTTGGATTCGCCTTCGAGCCTTCTTGCATTCGTTGCTCCGATCCTGATTTCATGGTGCAGAGCGATTAGATTCCTGTCAAATTCTCCATTGTCCAACACGCTCGTATCTATTGTCCGAAGATATTTGAACTGGTCATTAGCATTATTAACCTTTATCTTGAATACATCAAGACAACTTCTTTTCAGATGGGAATAAGCCTTCTTGACCGCTTCGCCCTCAAGCTCCTTATAGACCCAATAGCGGGATATATGGTCTAGGGCGGCGTTGAGCTCAAACAATGTCTCCTGGGGAAGAATTCCACCCGACGACACCGAGGCGTAAAGGAGTTTTACGTACTCGTGGTAAAACTTGAAAAGTTCCGGAAGCGTCGTCGGCTCAGAAGGCATTAGCGCAAGGCGTGCTTAAGGGCCGCCTCCACGGATTCATGGTCGATCAACCTGTCGCGCATTACGTTCCCACGCCCGACCAAAGGAAAGAGGGACTGGAACTTCATTCTGTGCCCGATCTTTCCTTCTGTCCGCCGGCGCAACTCGCTAAGCGTCTGATTTCGCAGCGTTTCGGCGCTCTGGCCGGTAGCCCGCTCAACGGTCGCCTCAAGTTTACGGAGTGTCTCCTCTTCGGATGAAGCGTTTTGGCTGCCTTTTACAGCGCACATATGCTAATGTTTATGAATATTTCCACGCTGCGTACGGCTTCACCATGTGCGCACGACCCATGACCAGCGCTCGCACAACCCGTCTCTTTACGACTCATTAACGCGGTGGCCGGGGCGTCAGTCAAAGCAAAACGATTGTCTAAAACGGACATTATTGTCTAAAAGCGACATAATCTGACAGTTTAGCCTGCCGAGCTTCCGAATTCTCAGACATGGCCCTGCCTGATTTCCCCCACGATGCCGGCTTTGACGGCAGATTGCGGGTCCGTAATCGGAGGTATTCCCAGGACGGTCACAAACCGCTCGGTCCGGTTATCCGGCCCCTCTGGGTGGCTCCAAGCGTAGCAGCGTTGGGCCTTGGGGTGTCCGGTCAGGTCGAAGACTTCAACTTCGCCCCGCCAGACGGTTTTGCCGCGAAAGACCTCATGTACGGACGCAGACTCGCGCCAGACGGCCCCGCATTCGTGCAGGTGTTGAATCGCGATTTGCAGCCGATCCAGGTATTCGCGCTTATCCGCCGCAGGCTTCTACCAAATCCGCCACGGTCCAGATGCTCCGCTCGACTCCGGCAGCCTGCCCCGGCGTGGTCCGCAAGGCAAGGTGATTCTTGCAGAGGCTGTAATACGCGAAGTGGAGGGCGATGGCCGCTTTGAAGTTTTCCAGCTTTTTGCTGAAAGCGTTGGTGAGGCGGGTAAGACGGCGGGGGTGCATCCTCATGGTGCGGTTTTGCTTCTCAACGTGGGACGTGCAAATCCGGCACTGGATAAGGGCCATAGATGCGGGCGAGAAGTTCTCTAAAGGGGACATCTTGGTGGTGCAACTTAGAACGCGGCAAATCGGAGTCGGGGACAAAATACGGAATGAACATAGCGTTCTTAAGGTTACGGAACATATTCCCGCCGAAAGACAGGCCGAATTGCCATTTTCGACCGAAGACTCGAAAAGGAATGAGGGCTTGCCGCCGGAGCCCGGATGATTCGCAGCCCAGGCCAAATTAGGCCCTGCGAAGGGCTTGCAGCGCTTGACCCGCCCTTTGCTCCGGGGTAAGGTGGGGCCATGGTAGACGTCGCTGCGCCGATGCTCACTGAAACCAGATTCCAAGTGCCTATGAAACGAAGAGAGTTCCTGAAGACTGTGGGCGGCGCTGCCGGCGCGGCGGCGCTGGGCGTTCCGAAAATGTTCGCCGAGCCTCCGGACGAGAAAGTGGCGGGCCTGCCCCGGCGCGTCCTGGGACGGACCGGACAGAAGCTCTCGGTGGTCGGCTTTCCCGGCCTGGCGTTGAGCCAGTACGACCAGGAGAAAGGCACGGCGGCTCTCCATGACGCCTTGGAACGCGGGGTGAACTATTTCGACGTCGCCCCGGCCTACGGCGACGCCCAGACCAAGATGGGCATCGGTCTGCAGGGGATTGACCGCAGCCGGTATTTCCTGGCGTGCAAAACCAAACAACGCGACAAAGAGGGCGTCCAAAAGGAGCTCGAGGACTCTCTGAAGAAGCTCAAGACGGACCATTTCGACCTCTACCAGTTGCACCACCTGGTGCAGCCTGCCGCCGTAAAGCAGGCCCTGGGGCCCAATGGGGCCATGGAGGCGGTTCTCAAGGCCAGGGAAGAGGGCAAGGTGAAGTACATCGGCTTCTCTGCGCACACGACCAAGGCCGCCCTGGAGGCCCTCAGAGGGTTCAAGTTCGACACCGTCATGTTTCCGATCAATTTCGTAGAGTATTACACGCGCGGCTTCGGGGAGGAGGTGCTGGCCCTGGCCAGCCAGAAGGGCGCCGCCGTCCTGGGCATCAAAACGCTTTCCTGGGGCGCCTGGCCCAAAGGCGCGCAACAGGACCGGAAATGGTGGTACCGCACCGTCGAGGACCTCAAGGACGTCGAGTTGGCCCTGCGTTTCACCCTCTCGCAACCCGGCGTTGTGGCCGGCATCCCCCCGTCCTACTTCGACCTCCTGGACCGTTCCATCGAGGCGGCCAAGCTCTTCAGGCCCCTGGATGCCGCCGCCATCCGGCAGTTGAAAGAGATGGCCGCCAATCGCGACTCCATTTTCCTGGCCGAGGAGAAGCAGGTTGCCCTGAACCTCCCGCGCTGGACGCCGGTCTATCCCCGGAGCCCTCATGAGTGTGGGTAATCTGCCTACTTCAGAGGCAGCTTGACGCTGAAAGTGCTGCCGGCCCCGGGTTGGCTGGAGACTTCGATAGTGCCGCTGTGGGCGTCGACGATGGCTTTGGAGATGGCCAGGCCAAGACCGGTTCCGCCCTGGGCGCCGGAGCGGGTCTGGTCGACGCGGTAGAAGCGTTCGAAAATGTGGGAGAGGTCCTGAGCGGGGATGCCCTCGCCGGTGTCAGCCACGGTGAGCACGGCAACGCCGTTTTCGGCGCGCGTGGAAATGCGGACTTCGCCCCCGGGGCGATTGAAGCGGATGGCGTTGCCCAGGAGGTTCGTGGCGACCTGGCTGATGCGCTCAGCGTCCCCGGGGCAGAGCACGCCCGGCAGATCGCACCGGAGTTCGATGCCGCGTTCAGCCGCCAGCGGGCGCACCATTTCGACGCATTCTCGAGTCACCCGGGCCAAGTCCAACGTCTCGCGGCGCATCGGGTCCTGGCCGGCATCCAGGCGCGCCAGGGCGAGCAAGGATTGGGTCAGTTTGCGCATGCGCTGGGCGGCGCGTTGGCAGGCCTCCAGCGCCTCGCGGTATTCGGGGGCGCTGCGCTCGCGCGCCAGGGCGGTCTGGGTTTGGGTGAGGACCACCGAAACGGGCGTGCGCAGTTCGTGGGAGGCATCGGAGGTGAACCGGGCCTGGTGGGCGAATGCGGCTTCAAGACGGCTGAAGGTGGAATTGAGCACGCTGGCCAGGCGCCCCAACTCGCTGTCGGTGTTCGCCACATTGATGCGTTGGGAGAGGTCCCCGGCGGCGATCTTCAGCGCCGTGGCGCCGATGTCTTCGATCGGCCGGATGGCGCGCGTGGCCAGCCACCAGCCCCCGGCCAGCCCGAAGAGCAGCACCCCGGCCCCTGCGGCCACAAGGCGGAGGGCCAGGCGCTGCATGTCTTTCAGGTCCTGGGAGATCGAGCGGCCGACCAGGAGGACCTCGCCCCCCGGCATGGCGCGGAAGACCTCCCGGTACTGGCCCCGCGTGCGCCCGCTGGGCGGCATCTGCGGGCCAAGCCGGGGGCGCATGGGGCCCTCGCCCGCATCGTCTCCGGGCGGGGCCCGCGGCTCCGGAGCGGCGGCGTGCTCCGGCACGGGCACTTTCTTTGGCGAACCGGACGATTCCGCCAGCAGGGCGCCGTCCGCCTGCCAAAGCACGTAATAGAAACGATTGGTCTGGCTGCTGTCCAGGGCCCCGGCCTTCTCGACTGCCTCGCGCAGTCGCTCAGGGAATTCCGACGGATCAAAGCGGCGGCGGCCCTCGCGCCGGGGTTCCCCCTGCGGCCCCCTGGGTCCCCGCTCAGGCGGGGGTCCGGGAGGTCCGGGACGGAACATGGGAATCATCAGACGGGGCACAAGCTCCTCCTGATCGAGGCGGCGCAACTGGTTGTCGCGCGCGGCGTGATAGGCGGTGAAGCCAAAACCCGCCAGCACGGCCACAAGAATCAGCCCGTGCCAGGCCTGCAGACGCCAGCGGATGGAATTGAAGATCATGCCGTGGGCTCGATGCAGTAGCCGTGTCCGCGGCGGGTCATGATGAAGTCGTGCCCGAGCTTCTTGCGGATATTGGAGACATGCACGTCGAGCAGGTTGGACAGGGTGGAGTCGTTCTCGTCAAAGAGGTGATCGTAGAGCATCGTACGGGTGACGAGTTTTCCACGGTGCACAGCCAAGTACTCGACCAGGGCATACTCCCGGGCCGTAAGCACTACCGGCGCGCCTTGCCTGCAGACCGTGCGCGCGGCGGTGTCGATCACCACGTTGCCGATCTCGATGCAGGAGTCGGCCTGGCTGGCCGAGCGCCGGATGAGCGCCCGCAGCCGCGCCAGCAGTTCAGACAGGTCGAAGGGCTTGACCAGGTAATCGTCGGCCCCCGTGTCCAGGCCCCGCACCCGGTCTCGCACGGCATCGCGGGCCGTGAGCATGAGGACCGGCGTCTTCTTGGTCTTGCGCAGGCCGCGCAGCAGTTCCCAACCGTCAATCTGCGGCAACATGATGTCCAGGACCACCGCGTCATATTCGTAGTTCTGCGCCTTGTACAGGCCGTCCTCGCCGTCGGCCGCGCCATCGGCCGCATAACCATCTTCCCTCAGGGCCTTGAGCAGGCTGTTCAGCAGGTCCGGTTCATCCTCAACCACCAGCACTCTCATATATCATGCCTCATCCTTCACAAACTGCCAGAGCGGACCTTAAGGCAAGGTTAAGACGCCCGACAAATCTCTTCCAGCCTCCACTGAGGGCTTGCAACGGGCTGCCCTTTCTTGTGGCCTTGAGCTTCATATTCCCTTAATGTGCCCGAGTTCATGTTAGAGTCATGAGAGATAGAATACCGGCTCAAGGGGCTTGTCAATGGTTCAGGGGCTTCCCATCTGCCTCGGCAGGAGTTTGCCTGCTCCTGCTCCTGGCGCCTTGCGCCCGGGCAGAGAAACAGGTCTTGCGCGGCCATGTCCCGGCCGCAGTAGGCCGGGTGCAGCCGATCGGCCGCCTCCCGGCGGTCCAACGCCTGAACCTGGCGATAGGGCTGCCATTGCGCAACCGCCAGACGCTGACCAATTTGCTCGAGGCGGTCTGCGACCCGGCCAGCCCGCGGTTCCGCCAATACCTCACGCCGGAACAGTTTGCCGCCCAGTTCGGCCCGTCCGAACAGGATTACCAAGCCGTGGCGGCCTTCGCGAGGGCCAACGGCCTCATGGTGAGCGCCCGGCACCCCAATCGCATCCTCCTCGATGTGAGCGGGACAGTGGCGGACATTGAAAAGATGCTCCATATCCGCCTAAGGCGGTATCCGCATCCGGAGGAGGCCCGCACCTTCTATGCGCCGGATACTGAACCGGTGCTGGACCTGGCCGTGCCCGTGTTGCACATCAGCGGCCTGGACAACTACCGCCTGCCGCGCCCGGCCATCCTCCGGCCTGTCGCCCGCCGGCGCGGGCCCGCGCCCAATGTCGGCTCCGGACCCAACGGCAGCTATATGGGCGAGGATTTCCGGGCAGCCTACGCGCCCGGGGTTTCGCTCACCGGCTCAGGCCAAGCGGTTGGCCTTGTGGAATTCGACAGCTTTTATGCCAACGACATCGCCTCATACGAAACTCAGGCGCATCTGCCCGAGGTGCCTCTGAAGACGGTGCTGCTGGATAGCTTTGATGGCGCCCCCGGCGTCCACAACAATGAAGTAGCCCTGGACATCGAGATGGCAATCTCCATGGCCCCCGGCCTTTCCCAGGTCGTCCTTTATGAGGCCGGCCCGCTGGGCAGCGGCAACGATATTGTCAGCCGGATGTCCACCGACAACCTCGCCCACCAATTCAGCTCGTCCTGGACCTTCCCCACCGATGTCACCACCACCCAGCTCTTCCAGGAAATGGGCCTGCAAGGACAGTCCTTCTTCAATGCTTCCGGCGATTCCGATGCATACACCGGGGAGATCGCTGCCCCGGCCGACAACCCGTACGTCACCGTTGTGGGCGGAACTACCCTGACTACCGGCGGTCCGAGCGGCGTCTGGGTTTCCGAGACCGTTTGGAATTGGGGCGGCGGCCAGGGTAGCGGCGGCGGCATCAGCACTACCTACAGCCTGCCCCCCTGGCAGGAAAACCTCAGCACGGCTGCCAACCAGGGCTCGATCCACCAGCGGAACATCCCCGATGTCGCCATGGTGGCGGACAACATCTTCGAGATAGACGACAATGGCAAGAGCGAGCCCGGCGTTGGAGGCACCAGTTGCGCCACGCCATTGTGGGCGGGTTTTACCGCCCTGGTCAACCAGCAGGCGGCCGCCAGCGGCAAACCGGCCGTCGGGTTCCTTAACCCGATCCTCTATGCCATTGGCCAAGGCGCCGGCTACGCTTCCGCTTTTCATGACATCACGACCGGCAACAACACCAGCAGCTCCAGCCCGGATAAGTTCTTTGCCGTTCCCGGCTACGACCTTTGCACCGGCTGGGGCACTCCCACCGGGAGCAACCTCATCAACGCCCTGGTATCGCCGGTTTTCCTGCCCCTCATTACCGGCGTGGCCTCGGCCCTGGAGGCCGAGAGTTGCCAGCCCACCAACGGCGCCATTAATCCCGGCGAACTGGTGACCGTCGGCTTTGCTTTGACCAACAGCGGGCTGGCCGATACGACGAACCTGATCGCCACCCTCCTGGCCACCAACGGAGTGGTTTCACCTGGCGCCCCTCAAAGCTACGGTGTGCTCTCCGCAGGCGGCCCCGCGGTCAGTTCCCCCTTTAGCTTCATCGCCGTTGGGACCTGCGGCTCGACCATTACGGCCGTCCTCCAACTCCAGGACGGTCCCGACAACCTCGGCGCCGTCAGTTTCTCCCTGCCGCTGGGCAGCCTTTCCACATTGACCACTTTCACGCAGAGTTTCGACGGCGTCACTGCGCCTGCCCTGCCAGCGGCTTGGACCACGACCCACACCGGCGGGGCCTCTAACTGGGTCACCTCTGCCGCCTCCGGCGACACCCCCCCCAACTCCGCCTATGCGGCCGAACCGGCCTATCCCGGCCTGGCCGAGCTGGTTTCCCCCGTCGTACCCATCCTCTCATCCTCCGCCCGGCTCTCCTTTAGAAACCAATACAATCTCGAGGCCAGCCCCTTCGATCCCACAATCGGCTATGACGGCGCTATCTTACAAATCCAGATCGGCAACGGCTCCTTCGCCGACATCCTGACTGCCGGCGGCGCCTTCGTCACCGGCGGTTATACGGGAACTATTGACGCTACGGACGTTTCCAACCCGCTCGCCGGCCAGGCCGCCTGGACCGGCCAGACCACCGGTTTCATGGCCACCACCGTCACCCTCCCTGCGACCGCAGCCGGCCAGAGCGTGAGCTTCCAATGGGTGCTCGGCACCGACCTCGGCAATGCTTACGGCGGCACCGGCTGGTACATTGACAGTGTCTCGGTTGTCGACGGTTACTATTCCTGCTGTGTCCCTATCACGGCCGTGCCCGCCCTCGTCAATCCCCAAAGCAGCAGCGGCAATTTCAACTTCTCGTTCCAAACCGCCCCCGGCCAGAGCTATACCATCCAATACACAGACGACCTGGCCAACCCGTCCTGGACCACCCTCTATTCCTTCATCGGCGACGGCTCGGTCCAATTTGTCACTGATTCCCCTGGCGTTGCCCAGCGGTTTTACCGCGTTATGTCGCCTCAGTAGGGGGGAGGGTCGCCGCCGGCGCGACGGCGGCGACACTCGCCCCTCGCCCTCGGCGTCCAAGGTCTAACAAGCGCCAGTCAGCCATCGCACGAAGAGCGGGATGCCTTGCTCGATCTTGACCCGGGGATTGTAGCCGAGCCGGGCCCGGGCTTTGGAAATGTCCGCACAGGTGAGCGGGACATCGCCCGGCTGCGGTGGTTGGCGCTCGATGATTGCCTTGCATCCGAGCGCATTCTCCAGCAGCTCGATCAAACGGTTGAGCGGCACCGTTTGCGATTCGCCGAGGTTGAAGATTTCGTAGCCGAACTCATTCCGTGTGCATGCCTCGATGCCTTCGACAATGTCCGTGATATACGTGTAATCGCGGGCGGTCGAGCCATCGCCGAAAACCGGGATCGGCCGTCCGGCGCGCATCAGCCGGGCAAACTTGTGAATCGCCAGGTCCGGCCGCTGGCGGGGGCCGTACACGGTGAAAAACCGCAGCATCACCACGTCCAGGCCATAGACATGATGATAGACGTGGCCCAGGGCCTCGCAGGCAAGCTTGCTGGCGGCATAAGGGGAAATCACCTTGAAGATCGGGTCGCTCTCCGCAAAGGGCGCCTTGGAATTGACCCCGTAAACCGACGAAGAGGAGGCCAGGGTCAGCTTCCTGACCCCATGCAAGCGGGCCGCCTCCAACAGGTTGGTCGTGCCCTCGACGTTGACGCGTTGATAAAGGGCCGGCTCCTGCAGGCTGGGCCGCACGCCTGCCCGCGCGGCCAGGTGGATGACCTGGTCAAACCTCCCGCCCCCGAACAACTCATCGAGCGCCGCGCGATCCGTCAAATCGCCATACACGAACTCGAAAGGCTTGGCCAGCGACTGGATGTCGCGCAGGTTGCCCTGCTTGAGTTGCGGGTCGTAAAACGGGTTCAGATCGTCAAACGCCCAGACGGCGTCTCCCCTCCCAAGCAACCTCTCGCAAACATGCGACCCGATGAAACCCGCCCCGCCAGTGACCAGAATATTCATGCCCCCAGCCAGCACGAGAACGACGCCAGTGTCAAGCAGCAGGAGACGAGCCTAAGGAGTCTCTGCCACTGTAGGAGACGACGTAAGGAGTCTCTTGCCAACAGCCCCCTGGGGGGGAGCTCAACCAGACAAACTTGTTGCTGGGGATAGGCGGTGAACAGCTTGTGAATAACTTCATCTTGAAAAGCCGGGGCCGTTCGGTGTAGATTGTATCTGGCGAGGCAGTACGTCGGGTCCAAGAGCCGGTATAGAGATCCTTGTGCCGGGGCGTCAGGACGAGCCTTCGGGCCGTAATCCCGCTTGCGGGAGCGCTTATCTCAGTGACGGCGCCTCGCCCTTGCTTTTTTCCGTTCGGGGGTTTTTTAGATAGGGGCTTGCATTCGCCCGCAATTTGATTATGTTCCACCGCTCCTGTCCGGGGACTCCGGGCGGCGCGCTTTTTTGAGAGTATGGCAACAGCAAATGATCTTCGGCGAGGCATGGCGCTCAACTACAATGGCGACATCGTGGTCGTCCTGGACAGCCAGCATCGGACGCCGGGCAACCTGCGGGCCTTTGTCCAGGCCACCCTTCGCAGCATTCGGACGGGCAAGTCTTCGGACGTGCGGTTTAGCTCGACGGAGCGCATCGAGGTCGTGCCGATGATGACGCGCAAGATGGAATTCAGCTACAAAGATGGCGAGGACTTTGTGTTTTCCGACCCCGACACCTATGAAACGGTGACGTTGTCACCGGAGATTGTGGGCGAGGCCAGGAACTACCTGGTGGAAAACGCCCAGGTGACTGTCACCTTCGTCGAGGACAAAGCGGTGACTATCGAACTACCCTCGAGCGTTGTGCTGGCCGTGGCCGATGCCCCCGAGGGCATCCGCGGTGATTCGGCCAACAATGTCCAGAAGGCGGTCATTCTGGAGACGGGCATTACTGTCCAGGCCCCGCTCTTCATCAAGACGGGCGAGAAGATTAAAATTGACACTCGCACGGGCAAGTATATGGAGAGGGCGTAGGATGTGCCTTTAGCGCCCCCGGCTTATTCTCCAAGGGCCGGGTTGAAGCCAAATTTGCGCGCCAGGGCCAGGGAGTCTCTCAAGGATTTGACTCCGTCGGTGCAGGTGGGGTGGGAGAGGCAGGCCGCGGCGATGCAGACGCCGGTGAGGAGACAGCGCGCCAAGTCCCAGCCTTCGTGCAAGCCCAGCAGGACGCCGGCGCAAAAGGCGTCGCCGGCCCCGACTGTGCCGCCGATATAGCGGGGGGGCAGTTTCAAAGAAGGTTGCCAATAATCCTCGCCCCGGCGGGTGCGGGCGAAGGCGCCCTCGGGGAAATGGATGACGACCAACTCGCGGACCCCTTGCTGGAGCAGGGCGCCCGCCGCGTGTCGCGTGGCCACCGTATCGAGTTGGCCGCCGGCTTGGCGGATTCTGAAGCCGGTGGTCTTGCCGGCCTCGATTTCATTCAGGATGCAGTAATCCACGTAGCGGAGGGCGGGGTTGACAATCCTGGCAAAGCGGTCGCTGTCCTCGCTGACGACGTCCACGCAGGTTTTGACGCCGGCGCGCTGCGCCCGGGCCAGCAACCGGGCCGCCCTGGTGCCGAACTTGGGGTCCGGTTCATCCAGGGCGTCCAGCAGGAGCAGGTAGCCCAGATGAAAAATGCGGGGGCTGGCGCGCTCGAAATCCAGGCCGGCGCCCTGCCAGAGGGCGTTGGCGCCGCGCGCATGGAAGAACGTGCGGCGGCCGCGGCCCAGTTCCGTCATGACATCGGTATAGGAGGTGTGGGCCCTCGTGGTCGTGCCCAGGTGCCGGATGTCGATTCGGTGCCGCCGGCACACTTGGAGGATTTCTTCCCCCAGGGGGTCTTTGCCGACCAGGCCCGCCCCGTAAAGCGGAAAAGGCGCGCCGGACTTTGCAAGGGCGACCAAGACGTTGTAAGGCGCTCCGCCGGTTCCTTGGGATTGGCTGCGGATATTGCTCAGTTGTTCGGGCTGAGGATAGACATCGATCATCTTGACCTGGTCAATAATCCAGTTGCCCCCGGCCAGCAGACCGCGGTGCTGATTGGCGCTGTTGTTTTTCATGGCGGCGGTAAGCCCGCAGTATGTGCCACTAGTGAAAGAGAAGAAATGAGCGTTAGGCAAGCTAAATCTCGCCCAAGAAATGCTTCCCAAGCCGTCCGCTTTCCGCTATTTTCCTGCCATGGCAGAGGCGCCGCATAAAGGCGAGATGAGTTTCCGCGGCATTCCGGTTTCCAGCGGGGCCGCCGGAGTGGTTCGCGGTCTCCTCCTCGTCCTGGGCCGCGCGCGGCCGAGCATCGGCAAACGCCCGCTGGCGGAGGAGGAGGTGCCGGAGGAGATCAATCGCCTGGAACGGGCCCTGGTGCAGACCCGCCAGCAACTCCTGGACGTTCAGCACAAAGTCAGCGCCGACATGGGCGCCGAGGAAGGCGGCATCTTTGACGCGCACCTGCTGGTCCTGGAGGATCGCACCCTGCTCGACGAAGTCGTGCGGACGATCACCGAGCAGAAGGTCAACGCCGAGCACGCCTTTCACTCGATCGCCGAGCGTTACGCGGCCGCCCTGGCCGCCATCCAGGACGAATACCTGCGGGAACGGGCCACGGACATGCGGGACGTGACGGCGCGCGTGCTCAACAACCTGCTCGGCCTCCAGGAAGAGACCGACCTGCGCCACCTCAAGGAGCCGTGCATCATCATCAGCCATGACCTGACGCCCTCCAACACCGCCCAGTTGGACAAGCGCCACGTGCTGGGCTTCGCCACGGATGTCGGCAGCAAGACCTCTCATACCGCCATCATGGCCCGCTCCCTTCGCATCCCCGCGGTGGTGGGCCTCAAGGACGTCAGCGCCCGGTTAGAGAGCGGGCAGTACGCCCTGCTGGATGGGATCAACGGCGTCCTGATAATAAACCCCACCGACCAGACGCTCTTTGAATACGGGGAACTCATCCGCAAACAGGTCACCTTGCAGGAGAAGCTGCGTGACTTGCTGCTCAAGCCTGCCGTCACCCTGGACGGACACCGCCTGGTTCTCTCGGCCAATATCGAGCAGGCCGCCGACTCCGACCAGGTCCAAGCCAACGGCGCCGAAGGCGTTGGCCTGTTCCGGACGGAATACCTGTTTCTCAACCGCGAGCGTCCCCCCAGCGAGGAGCAGCAATACCAGGCCTACAGCCAGGTGGCCGTTGCCCTCAAACCGTTGCCGGTGGTGATCCGCACCCTGGACCTGGGCGGGGACAAATTCCTGGCTCACATGCCCATTCCCCAGGAAATGAACCCCTTCCTGGGTTGGCGCGCCATCCGCTTTTGCCTCCAGCAGCAGGACCTCTTCCGCGAACAACTCCGGGCCATCCTCCGCGCCAGCGCCCAGGGCAACGTCAAGATGATGTATCCCATGATCTCCGGCGTGGACGAGATCAAGCAGGCCAATGCCCTGGTCGAACAATGCAAGGAGCAATTGCGCAAGGAGCGTCTGCCCTTCAATGAACACCTGGAAATCGGGGCCATGATCGAAACCCCCTCGGCGGCGATTATCTCCGATTCGCTGGCCAAGCGCCTGAGATTCTTCAGCATCGGCACCAACGACCTCATCCAGTACTCCCTGGCTGTCGACCGGCTGAACGAGAAAATCGCCCACCTTTATGAGCCGACTCATCCGGCGATTCTCCAACTCATCAATACCACCATCCAGTCCGCCCACAACCATGGGATTCCGGTCTGCGTTTGCGGGGAGATGGCCGGCGACCCCGTCCTGGTGCCGCTCCTGGCCGGCCTGGGCATCGATGAACTGAGCGTCGCCGCCTCCCTGGTGCCCCCCGTCAAGTTCGTCGTCCGCCGCCTTAAGCTGTCCGAAGCCAGGGACTTGGCCCGGTTCGCCCTCAACAGCGAATCGGCCGGCGAAATCCTCGCCCGATGCCAGGAACTGACCCACGACATTGCTCCCGGTCTTTTCGAAACTCAATGAAAGTCATTATTCTTGCCGCCGGCTACGCCACGCGCCTCTATCCACTGACCCTTGCGCAGCCCAAACCGCTGCTCCCGGTCGCCGGAAAGCCGATGATCGAGCATGTGCTCGACAACCTCGCGCCCATTGGCGGCCTGGACCGCATTTACGTGGTCACCAACGCCAAGTTCGTCCGCCACTTCCAGCAATGGTCCGACCACTACCGCGCCACCAAGGCCAAGCTCGATTTCACGGTCGTCAACGACGGCTCGACCGACGATTCCAACAAGCTCGGCGCCATCGGCGACCTCCACTTCGTGCTCACCTCCCAGCGCGTCCAAGACGACATCATTGTCGTGGCCGGCGACAACCTGTTCAGCCGGGAACTCTCCGGCTTCGGCGCCTATTGCCGGCAGAAACAGGCCCCCGTCCTGGCCGTCTATGACGTCGGTGAACTCGAGCAGATCAAGAAGTTCAACGCCATCACCTTCGACAACACAGGCCGCATCACCTTCTTCGAGGAAAAGCCCAAGAACCCCACGAGCACGATCACCGGCATCGCCCTCTATTTTTATCCCCAAGCCATCCTGCCCCTCATTGGGCAATACGTCGCCCAGGGCAACAACCCCGACCAGCCTGGACGCCTGATTCAATGGCTCTACCCTCGGACCCCCGTTTTTACCTGGCGCGTGCCGGGAACCTGGTACGATATCGGGTCCCAGGAGTCTCTCGAAGAAGCAAACCGCATCTTCTCAAAGTTCTGAATGGGGCCCGATCAACAGACCTGCTGCTTTTTCAGAATCCGGATGCGGTCGCGCAACCGGGCGGCGCGTTCGAACTCCTGCCGCTCGATGGCCTGTCGGAGCTGATGCTCCAATTGCTCGAGTTCGGACAGCGGGCGGTCTCTCTGGACCTGAGCGGCCATTTCACGCAACCCGTTTAGCGAACGGTCACGTTCAAAGGTGAAGGTCTCGTCCTCCAACTCCGGCAGGGCTTCGATTTTGGCAATCGCCTCCTGGAGGAGGTTCAGGGCTTTCTGGTGGGCGTTATGGTCCAGCTCAACCATGGCGGCGGCGCTGGCATTGACGCGGAGGATATAAGGGCGCCATTTCTCCAGGAACTGCTGGTCCTCCTCGCGCCGGGCATAGCGGTGCGCCAGATCGAATGCGCGCAGGTTCCGCGCCGTGTCCCGCACCGTGCGTTCCCACTCCTTGAGCTGGAAAAGCCGGGCATAGCGGAAGTAATAAAGGGTGCCTTCGCTGAACAACTCGCCGCACTCCCGCGGCCCCAGCTCGAACTCCGCCTCCCGCCCGGCCACCTTGGCCTTTTCCAGCCGCTCCAGGTGGTACTCGAGCGCCGATTCCTTCCCATACGGGCGCGCCCCGTCCGGGCGCCCGTCCAGCTCGTATTGTTCTATGCCCAGCGGCGTCCGCACTTGCAGAATCGTGCGCCCGTCTTCACCCGGCACGATGCGCGTCTCCTTCTCCGGGTCGTAAGGCCAGCTCTTCAGAATCCGCCGCAGGTCAATAGACTCACTCATATATGAGCCAAGCATAAGGAGACAAGCCAGAGTCTAAGCGGATGCCGGCGCTCACGCAAGGTTTTAATCTTCGCTTTCGACACTTTTACTTCTGGCATTGGAGCGGGGCCGAGTGCACCGTAAAACCCACGGCGCGAACCGCCTGGTCGCCGGAATCAGGCTGGCCGCCTCGATGCATGACCAAACAAGCACAAGTGGCGCTGAGCGATGCCGCCCAATGGCTGGGCGATTGGCATCCGCTGGCCGAGCAACTCGGCTCGACCGACGGACTGGCCACCCTCGCCTCGGCCTCTTCGCTGCTCCGCCTGGAGCCGGTGCAGGACCTCCGCTCCCTGCGGCGGTTTCTCCAGGCCTACCAGGCGCGCATCCTTCTTCCCTTCGAGTTGCCTGCCATCCAGTCCGCCCACACTCACGCCACTTGCAACGGCGTCCGTGAACTCGTCGCCCTGGACCGCCAATTGGCCGGCGAACCCCTCTTGCAGTACTTTGCCGGGCCCAGCCGCCGCGTGGGTCAAAGCCAATTGCGAAAGCTCCGCCCCTTGCGCGACGTGCGCCTGCTCCAACGCTATTTGCGCGCCGTGGAAGCCGGTGAGGCCCGCGGCTGGCACACCCTGGTCTATGGGCTGACCTTGGCCGTCTATTCCCTGCCGCTGCGCCAGGGCCTGCTCGGCTACGCCCACCAGACCACACGCGGCTTTATCTACTCTGCGCCCCGCTCCATCCGTCTGTCGGAGCGGACCTGCCGCGCCCTCTTCGACGAGCTGTGCGCCGGCCTGCCCGCCGCCATCGAAACCCTGTTCCGGCAGCCGTAGCGATTCACTCCCTATAATCAAGCTCTTGAGCAGTTCCTTCCCCAGGCCCTCCGGAACGGCTCGCCTTACGCCCCACGGCCAGCCGCAGCCCGCGCTGCCGCGGACCGGTCCGCTGAAGGCGTTTTTCCCGCCGTTCATAGCCTGGAAACTGCTGTTGGTGACATTGTTGTGGCCGCGCGGGCCACGGTTCCGGTTTTATCACGCCAGCACAGGCACAACGATGAACGAACAATGCGACCTCGCAGATGCCCAGCCGGCCAAGCCCGCCGGGCCCAAGGAATTGCAGACCGCCAACCGCTATCACGGCCTGGACGCCCTGAGGGCGGCGATGATGCTGCTCGGCATCTATCTGCACGTCGTCGTTGGTTATACCGGCGACGGCAGATGGCCTTACATTGACCCCCATCCGGCACACGGCATCAATATCACCCTTGGTGTTATTCACTCGTTCCGCATGCCGGTCTTTTATGTTATGGCCGGGTTCTTCGGCGCATTGCTCTGGAGCCGGCGCGGCGCAGCGGGTTTTGCCTCCAACCGCAGCAGGCGGGTGCTCTTGCCGTTCGTTTTGTTTTGGTCGCTGATGTTCCCGGTGGTGGCGGCAACCGTGATTGGCCTCAAGCGGGGCGCCGCCAACATCCTGCCGGCCTTCACGAGCGGCGAGGTCCTCAAATCCCTTCATCCGATGCACCTTTGGTTCCTGGAGTACCTGCTCCTGTTGTATATCCTTGCCGCGATCGGGGTTTGCATTTCGAGAGCGTTGCCGGAATCCGTGAAGGGGCTCGTTACCGTTGCCTATCGCTGGGCCCTGCGGCGCCCGTACGCCCCCGGCCTATGCGCCCTCTTTTCCTGGCTGCCGTTGGCCGCCATGCACGGCAATCTCAAGGACTGCGATGGGTTTATTCCCGAGCCGCTGATTCTGACCGCCTACGTTGTGCCGTTTGGGTTCGGTTGGCTTCTCTACTGCAACCGGGATTTGTTGGCGCGGTTCCAGCGCCATATATGGCTTTACGTCGCGCTCACCGTGCCCGCCTGGTTTATTTGGGCCGCTTCAGGACGCGCTCATCCGTTCCTGCGGTCCGCGGGCAACGCAGGCCTTTGTTGGTTATGGACCTTCGCCTTGATCGGTTTGTTCCTCAAATACGTGAGCCGGCCTCGCCCGTTAGTCCGCTACCTGTCCGATAGCTCCTATTGGCTGTTCATTATCCACCTGCCCGTCGTCGTTTGGCTTCAGGTCGCCATGCTCCCGGTACCCTTGCCGGCCCTTGCCAAGATTCCGATTGTCCTGGCCCTGGCCCTTGTCCTCCTCATTGCGAGCTATGACCTTATGGTCCGGCCAACCTGGGTCGGGGCGCTCCTCAACGGCCGTCGCTATCCGCGCCGCCTCCCCCGGTTCCCGACAGAGGCGGTGTCACCATCGCAGTCCGGTCCGGGTCGCCATGCAACAAACGCATGAGCGCCTGAAATGGGGTCAAATGGAAATGGGGTCCTTGAACACTAAAAGAGGTTGTAAGCAGGTCAAGTTTTGCTGCGGTTGCATCAATGGACTGGGCCAGCGATCCTTTGAGGTGAATTGAAAATTGAGGATTGAAAAATGGTCATTGAAGAATGGCTGCGAATGACGCCCAACGAACTCTCGAACCGGGACCAAATAGCCAATGACCAATGCTCAATACTCAATTCTCAATGAACCCCTTCCAGCAATTCGGTTGGAGAGGAGGTCTGAGGCGCCGCCTCGTTAGTGTAGTGTATCAACTACCGTGATGTCCTGGGTCTTCACATCCTTCTTGCCGGCCAGTTCGATGCCCTCCTTCCGGAGGACTGTCTCGAAGAGGTGCAGACGAGGGTCGCCGCCCGCCTTGACCCTGATTCGTCGGGCTGCGTTGTCATAGCTGAACTGGTTCCACAGTTGGCCGTCGCGCAAGACCCTCTTTGGCTCGGCGGCCAGGGCCGCCCACCAACTGCCGTCCGCCTCGCGATTCCAGCCTTCGATCAGGTCCGCCCCGCTGATGGTCACTTTCTCGCCCTTCATGGCCCGGACGGTGAGGCCGTCGTTTTTCGGGGCCAGGACCTCGCGATAGACTCCGCCCCGCAGGAGGATCGTCTCTCCCGGCTGGGCAATGGCGCAGGCCCTGGCCAAGCTCGCCAGCGGCACCGCCGGATAGCCCCACGCCGGCTCGTCGGCGGCGGCCGGGTGACGGGGATCGACGCAATACACGTTGGGGTAGTCCAGGGCCCCGATCGTCACACCGCCCTTGCCCGCCCCGATGGCCGGGCTGCCCTTGCGCAAACGAAAATCCCGCTTCCCGGGGTCCGCGAAGAGCGGGTCCTTGCCGTTGATGTTCGACTCGCCCGCCAGCGGCGCAGTCTTGAAAGTCAGGTTGTGCTCGACGACCGGGTTGGCGGCCGAGAAGACCCGGTCGCCGTCGACGACGGCCCGCTCGGCCTCGCAGAGGATGTTGTTGCGGATGACCCCGCCGGTCGATTCCTTGCCCCGCAGGCCGATGGCGGCGTAATTCACAGTCGAGATCGTGCAGTTCTCGATCGTCACGTCGAGGGTTTGAATGATGTCCGGGCCCCAGCCCCCGCGCATAGCCGGGGAATTGGGCGAGGCGATGTTGCGCCGGAAGGTCCAGCCCCGCACGCTGCCGAGGTGCGGAGCGCTCTCCACCATGCACATCTGATGGAAGTCAAAACAGGCGTTGTCCTCGAAGAGCAGGTCCATCGCTATCTCGCCGTTGTTCGAGAAGGTCTGGATGCAATCAACGTGGGCGGTCTTGATCTCCTGCCGGTTGCTCCCGTGATAGTAGTTGCGCCGCTCGATGCAGCCCTTGCCGAAGAACCTCGAGTAATCGCAGTCGTCGTTCCTGTAGCCCGGGGCGTACATGAAAAGGCGCTCGACTTCGTTGTTCTCCACCAGCCAGTCGTTCCCGCCCAGGACGAAGCCGTACTCGCTGTGATAAACCTTGTTGTAGGCGATTCGGTTGTGCGCCACCGCCGAGTAGTCGCGGCTCTTGCCATCGGCGCTCGGCTCGCCAACCGACCCGCTAACCCCCGCCATCATATCGTGGATGTAGTTGTCCAGGATTTCGCAGTGGCTGGCGCGCAATTGAACAGCCACCGCCGGCTTGTCGGCCGTGATCTCGAAGCCCTCCACGCGGAGGTAACTGGCCTCCAGGTCGAAGCCGCCCACCCTCGCCGAGCGCCGCGGCATCGCCACGAAGGCGACGGGCTTGCCCTCCGTGCCGCCGGCCTTCACCTTGACCCGTTCGTCATACTTGCCGGCCATGACGCAGAGGGTGTCGCCCGGCTTGGCCGCCTCGGCGGCGCGCTGCACGGTCTTGAAGGGCTTCTCCTCAGTTCCGGGGTTAGTGTCGGCCGCGCCGGGGGCGGCCTGGTCAACCACGTATGTGGCCGCCTGGACCTGCCCGGCCATGCCAGCCAACACACCCATGCATGCCAGCACGCAACGTGCGGCCAGGACCACCTGTTCCCGCCGGATTATATTAGACATAGAGGGCGGCTTTGAGTTCCCGCACCATCACGCCCATGACCGGGTGGCGATCCGAGGGCAGCTTCTCGATGCACCGGAGGATGACCTTCTCCATGGCGGGCGGGATGTCGGGATTGTGCTCCCGGGGAGGGACAAAGTCCGAGCGGTCAAGTTGCCTTTTCAGGATTTCGGCGGGGGTATCTCCCGGAAAGGGCTTGCAGCCGGTCAGCAACTCGTAGGCCGTCACGCCATAGGCAAAGATATCCACATGGTGGGTGACGGGCTGGCCCAGCAGTTGTTCCGGGGCCATGTAGGCGGGGGTGCCGGGGTTCTTCTTGGTCATTTTCGCGGGTTTCTCGGGGATCTCCTGCGCCAGGTCGAAATCGACCAGCCGCACGCTCCCGTTGCGCGTGACCAGGACGTTCTCGGGCTTGAAGTCCATGTGCATGAAGCCGTTTGTATGCATGTGCTCGAGTGCCACAGCCATATCGATTAGGACCTGGGCGACGTTCTCGGCCAGCACCGGGTCTTGCCGGGCGGAGAGGTCTTTGAGGTTGTCCGCCTCCACATACTCCATCAGGCAATAAAGCCGGCCCTCGATCTTGCCGTGCTCGACATAGCCGATGATTCCCTCGTGGTCGCTGAGCTTGGCCAGAATCTCGCAGCCTCGCAGGAAACGCCGTCGCGCGAAGAGATTCAACCGCAGGCGCTCGTGCATGCGCCGTAACGCGTAGGCCCTGTGGTTCCCGTCCGTCGCCAGCCAGATATCGGCCATGCCGCCGCTGTTGATGAGCTCCTGCAAATAGAAGCGCCCAAACGGCCCCGGCTGAGGCGTTGAGCTGGCATCGGTTTGTTTCTGTGAACCAACCACCGGGATTATTTACCATGCCCGGGCTTTGGCTGCCAGAGGTTTTCTTGTGAAACCGGGTTGCCGAGGCCTGGGATTTCCGGTAGTCTTTGAAAAGCCGCCCGCCGGCCCGCCTCTGGCCGTCCCGCCAGGTTGGCCCCAGGGGCGGCTATGGCTGAGCGACCCCGCAATGAGCACGCTCCCGGAATCGGTGAAAGGTTTGAAGGGCTGGGTCAATGCCGCCCTGGCATTGGTTTATCCGGAGGTCTGCCAACTCTGCGGCCGGGCCCGCGCCTCTCCCGCCGAGGGGTTTGTGTGCGCCGATTGCCGGGCCCAGGCTCGTTTCATCGAGCCCCCCTTCTGCGAGCGTTGCGGCCGGCCTTACACGGCCGACGTGCAGGGCCCCTTCGAGTGTGCCGATTGCCTGGAAGCCGGCTGGGCCTTTCGAACCGCCCGCTCGGCCGTGGTGGCGCGCGATGGCGTGCTCGATGCCATCCATCGCTATAAGTACGGGCGGGCCCTTTGGCTGGAGCCTTTTCTGGCCGGATTGCTCATCAGCCAGGCGGCGCCGGTCCTGGCCGCCCAGTCATGGCACGCCCTGGTGCCTGTCCCCCTGCACCCCACACGCCAACGCCAGCGGGAGTTCAACCAGGCCGAGCGACTGGCCGGGCGGCTCAGCCAGGCAACCGGCATCCCGGTAAACCGACGCTTGCTCCGGCGGGCGGCCCCCACCCGCACCCAGACCCAACTGACCCGCCGGCAGCGCCTGGCCAACGTCCGCGCCGCCTTTGCGATGCGCCCCGGCGCCCGTTTGGAAGGCCAGCGCCTGGTCCTGATAGACGACGTCATGACCACCGGCGCCACTACCGGCGCCTGCGCCGCGGCTCTCCGCGCCGCCGGGGCCGCCGAAGTTTGCGTCTGGACAGTTGCCCGCGGAATTTGAATACTATCCTGTGATGCTTGAAATGAATCTGACTTGAGCATGGCTACAACCTCCTTCACTAAAAAGACCTTGGGCCTGGAAACCGGCGAGCCGGCTGTCACCCCGCCCCCCGCCACCGGCAATGCCTCCTTTGCCAAAAAGCCGAAGCTGGCCGCAAGCAATACCAGGAAACGCGAGATCCCCGAGGGACTCTGGAGCAAATGCCCGAGCTGCGGCACGATGGTCTTTGACAAGGAACTGGACGAGAACCTCAAGGTCTGTCCCCATTGCCAGCACCATTTCCCCATCGGCTCGCGCGAGCGCATCCATTCCCTGGTCGAGACTTGCACCTTCGAGGAGATGGACGCTGAAATGACCAGCGTTGACATCCTCAGTTTCACCGGCACCGCCTCCTATATCTCGAAGCTCGAGAAATACCAGCGCCAAACCGGGCTCAAAGACGCGGTCCTGACCGGCATTTGCAGGATCGGCGGGCACCGGGTCGGGCTCGGGGTGATGGACTTCAAGTTCCTGGGCGGCTCCATGGGTTCGGTGGTCGGCGAAAAGCTCACCCGGCTCATCGAGCGGGCCACGGAAAAGGAACTGCCCGTCATCATCATCGCCACCAGCGGCGGCGCCCGCATGTATGAAGGCATGTTCAGCCTCATGCAGATGGCCAAAACCTGCGCCGCCCTTGCCTATCATGCCCAAGCCCGCCTTCCCTTTATCAGCGTCCTGACCGACCCCACTACCGCCGGCGTCATGGCCAGCTTTGCCAGTGTGGGCGACCTCATCCTGGCCGAACCGGGCGCCATGGTCGGCTTTGCCGGGCCGCGCGTCATCAAGGACACCACCCAAGCCGAATTGCCCCCCGGGTTTCAGACCGCCGAATTCCTCCTGGACCACGGCTTGATCGACGCCATTGTGTCGCGCAAGGAAATGAAGGGACGCTTGATCGAGTACCTCAATTACCTGACCAGCGCCGGAAGCCTCAAAACCAAGAAAGGCTGAGGCGCCGCAGGAAATGCCTGCCGGTTCATTTTCCCTTGGCCCCGAAACAGTACACCCTCCCGTCATCGGCCCCGATGACTACTTTCCCATCCGCCACCGCCGGCGAGCTCTCCAGGGGCTGGCCCACTTCGTAGCTCCAGACCGGGTTGCCCTTGTCGAGCGACACGACATAGAGCCGTCCGTCGTCGGAGCCGGCCGCCACTTTGTCTCCGCAAACCACCGGGGAACTATCGACCTTGCCTCGAGTGGGAAAACTCCAGACCGGCGAGCCGTTTTCCCGCCTTACGCAGTGCAACAGCTTGTCGCGCCCCCCGAACACCACCCGGTCCGCCGTCACCGCCGGCGAAGAGTAATACGGAAAATTGCGCTCATGAAATGTCCATGCCTTCTTCCCCTCTTTCACATCCACACAAAGGAACTCGTTCTCGAACTGGCCGAAATAGGCCCGCCCCCCTGCCAGGGCCACGGAACCCGCGATATAAGCCCCGGCCTCGACCTCCTTCAACTGCTTGCCGTCGGCCAATCCGATCACGTGGAGCAGCGCATCGCATCCGCCAAAGACCGCCTGGCCTTCGGCCACGCCGGGCGAGCCGTTGATGTAATTGCCCGTCTCGCAGGTCCAGGCAGCCTTGCCGGACGCCGCGTCCACCGCGTGCAGCTTGAAGTCGTAGCTTCCCGCCAGGATCAGCGTCCTGCCGCCGGACCTCACCCAGTTGGGCGCGCCGGGGACCTTGTCGCCCGTTTCGTATTTCCACACGCTCTGCCCGCTCGCCGCCTCCAGTGCGTAGAGGAAGTTGTCATCCGAACCGAAGAACACGCGGCCCGCCAGCACCAGCGGCGAAGATTCCACCGCCGCCCCGGTCTTGAAGGCCCACACCTTCCGGCCATCAACGAGGTTCAACGCATAGAGGCTGCCGTCATCCGAGCCGATAAAGACGCGCTCTGCGACAATGGCAGCCGACGACTTGACCGGCCCCTCCGTCTTGAAGCTCCAGCGCAGCTCCATGGGCAACCGCAGACTGCCTCCCGCCACGCCCGTCAGTGCCGGGTCCCCCCGGAACATCGGCCAATCCGCCCCCTGGGCCGCCACCGCTGGCCGGGAGTCCAGGCCCCCAACCCCCTGCGCCCCGGCAATTGGGCCACAGATCGCGCCGATTGCACAGAGAACAACTCCCATCCTCGCCCTCTGTGTCATCGGTCCAATCTCTAGTCCAAGTATCATAGTCCACTCGAGTATCGCCCGACCGGAATCGCCCGGCAACGACAATTCAAACAAACGATTCATTGGGATTAGGGTTATGATTGAGATTAAGATCAGGAAATTGAACACGACTGGATCGAACGCAGGAAGACTCGAGCACCATGAGGCAGGACCTCTCCTTCTCCTGCCTTCGATTCTGTCGCTGCTTCTGCCCGTGTTGGCAGGCCATCCGAACCGGGCTGCCGCCTCCTCCCCCATGGATACTCCTCAAAAACAGGTCACGCATTCCCGAACCGGTCACATCCTCACGAACACTGGCGTCTGGTCCCCGGACGGGCAATGGATCGTCTATGATACGCGTTCCGATCCCGCGGGCGCCCAGTTCGATGGCCGGCGGATCGAAATGGCCAGTATCAGGACCGGCGAGGTCAAGACGCTCTTCGAGGCCGCCCACGGGGCCTATTGCGGCGTTGCGACCTTCCATCCGCGCGAAGACAAGATCGTCTTCATTCTTGGACCCGAGAATCCCTCCCCGGATTGGGAGTACAATGCGTATCACCGGCAGGGTGTCATCGTGGAAGTATCGAGGCCCGGGGAAGCGGTCCCTCTCGACGCCCGCGACCTCGTTCCTCCATTCACTCCCGGCGCTTTGCGCGGCGGCTCCCACCTGCATGTCTGGGATGCCGCCGGCCAGTGGGTCAGTTTCACCTACGAAGATCACCTCCTCTCCCGCTTCACCCGGGAAACCGCCGAACACGACATTAACCTCCGAAACCTCGGCGTCAGTCTGCCGGACCGGCCCGTGCGGGCGCCCCGCACCCACCCTCGCAACCGGGACGGCTCCTTCTTTAGCGTCCTGGTCACTCGCACCACGGCCAACCCTGAACCCGGCTCGGACCAGATCAGCCGGGCCTGCGAGGAAGGATGGGTCGGCGCCAACGGCTACGCGCGCGCTGATGGCCGATGGCAACGCCACGCCCTGGCCTTTCAAGGACTCGTCGCCACCGCCCAGGGACAGACCATTGCCGAGGCATTCATCGTGGATTTGCCCGACGACCTGGCCACCCCGGGCGAGGGCCCGCTGGCCGGCACGGAAACCCGCCGGCCATCCCCGCCGCGCGGCGTCACGCAACGCCGGCTGACCCGCACCGCAGCTCGCCCGTACCCCGGACTCCAAGGGCCTCGCCACTGGTTGCGCAGCGCACCCGAGGGCTCGCGTATCGCCTGCCTCATGAAAGACGACCAGGGCCTCGTCCAGTTGTGGACCCTCTCGCCCAATGGCGGCGCGCCCGCCCAACTCACCCGCAATCCCTGGCCCGTCAGTTCCGCCTTCACCTGGAGCCCGGATGGCCGCCACATCGCCCACACCATGGATGGCAGCCTCTGCGTGACCGATACCCGCGACGGCTCCACCTCCCGCCTCACTGCCCGCGCCGAGGACGCCGCCGCCCCCCGCCCGGAGGCCTGCGTCTTCTCCCCCGACGGAAAGAGAATCGCCTTTGTGCGCCCCGTCCCGGACTCCGGCCAATGGTTCAATCAAGTCTTTGTGGCCGACCTTTCGCAGTCCGTCGCCGGTCACTGACGGCGGGCAGGTCGAGCCAAGGCAGGATAGGGCGCCTCACTCCGCCGCTTTGAGGTTGCGCAAGGCGTCGCGGACTTTGGCGGCCCGTTCGTAGTCTTCGGAGGTGACGGCGTCCTGGAGGGCGCGTTCGAGGCGTTCGCGTTGAGAGAGCGGACGTTTGGCGCGCAATTCGTCCAGCCAATTCTCGAGCGAGCGGACCTCGTTGCTTTGCTCGGCGGCATCGGCGTGGCCGAGTTCGCGGTAAAAGCGGCGGATGTTTTCCAGCCCCTCTTCCGCAAGGCGGATGGCCAGCGGGTGATCGTCGGCCTGGAGCGCCTGCGCGGCGCGGGCGCGAGTCAGCACCACGATGAGTTGCGGCTGGAATTGGCGGAGCGCCAGGGCCAACTCCTCCGACTTGGCATGTTTGCCTACAAAATCAAAGACAGCCAGGTTGCGCTCGGCATCCCGTATCACCGCCGGGTAGTCCTCCAGTTGCAACAGGCAGATGTAGCGGTGGTGGTATTGGAGGGCCTCCAGTTGCAGCTTGGCGCAGTCTTCGGGTCCCAGGACGAACCCGTCGTCACTGCCGTCGTGGGCCGCCACGTATTTGTAGAGGCGCGCCTTCTGATATTCCAGCAGCGAAGGATAGCCCAACGGCCGCTTGCCGTCGGGGCGCCCTTGCGCATTCATTTGCAGCAAACCCAAATCCACGCGGAGTTGAATCCTCTCCTGTCCGTCCTTGGTCTTGAACCGCCGAACGACAACCTCTCCCGGCTGGTATTGCCAGTCCTGCAGGATGTGCCATATATCGAAGTCCATCGGCACAGTATGGACGGGCAGCCCCGACAAGTCAACGTCCGCCCGGGGAGTTTGGACGTTTTCGCCGGCTTTTTCCCGGGTTCGCGCTGGTTGCCCGGGGCTCATCGCGGAGCGATGTCTTGAAGGTAGCCGTGTGGCTTCAGCCCACGGGTGGCGCGCCCCGAATCAGTATGGCGTCGCGGAGCGACGCCTGCTACACCCGGCGCGTTCACGCAACCCAACCGCGTCAATTACACTATGGCCGATACCTTCACCAGTCTCCACTACCACGTTGTCTTCAGCACCAAAGGCCGCGAGCCCTGGCTGCGGCTGGACATGCAGGGGGATTGACAAGGCAAGCCGGGGGGTGCAAGCGTCGCTGACGCGACGCGACGGCTACGGGCCGCTGATTCCGTGGGCTGAAGCCCGACGGCTACCTTCAAATCACCGCTTCGCGGTGCCGCAAGAGGTCCAAACTCCAAGGCCGGCTGAAGCCGGCGCTCCGGGGGTCAGCCACCCTGGGTCCCGCATGTCATCGCCGCCAGCCTCTCCTCCAGCTCCGAGGCCATGAGGGGTTCGATGATGGGATCGATGCCGCCTTCGAGGACGACGGGAAGATTGTAGAGGGTCAGCTCGATTCGATGGTCGGTGACTCGGTTTTGGGGGAAGTTGTAAGTGCGAATGCGCTCGTTGCGTTCGCCGGTGCCGACCTGGGCTTTGCGCTGGGCGGCGTACTTGGCGTTTTCTTCCGCGACCCGTCGTTCCAGCAGCCGGGAGCGTAGGACCGTCAAAGCCCGGACCTTGTTCTTCTGCTGCGAACGCTGGTCGGCGCAACGAACGATCAGGCCGCTGGGCCGGTGAAGGACCTGGACGGCCGAATCGGTGGTGTTGACACCCTGGCCGCCGGGGCCCGAGGCCCGGCACACGGTAATCTCCAATTCCTCGGGCTTGATTTCGACATCCACCTCGCCGGCCTCCGGCAGCACGGCGACGGTGCAGGTGCTGGTATGAATGCGCCCCTGGGCTTCGGTGGCGGGCACGCGCTGGACGCGGTGGACGCCGCTCTCGTACTTGAGCCGCTTGTAAACCTCCGTGCCGGTGACCTGGAAGATCACTTCCTTGTAGCCGCCCAGGTCCGAGGAGCTCGAATCCAGGTTCTCGACCTTCCAGCCGCGGGATTCGGCGTAGCGGGTGTACATGCGGTAGAGCACGGCGGCGAAGAGGGCGGATTCCTGCCCGCCGGCGCCGGCACGGATTTCGATGATCGTGTTGCGAGAATCGGCGGGGTTGGGGGGGACCAGGCCCCGATAAAGTTCCTGCGTCAGGCGCCGCTCCTCGGCCTCCAGGCGGGCAATCTCCTCCCTGGCCATCTGCGCCAGTTCGGAATCCGCAGGCTCGCCCCGCAACAAGACGCGATTCTCAGCCAGGTCGCCGACGCTTTTCAGGTAAGCCTCTCCGCAGGCGACCAGGTCTTTGAGCCGGGAGTACTCCCTCGACAATTCCTGGGCGCGTTGAGGGTTGTCAAAGACCTTGGGCTCGCTCAAAGCGGCCTGAACCTCGGCGAAGCGGAGGGAGAACTTCTCGATATGGGGGCGGAGGTCCATGTTCGGGGGCCAAAAGAAATCCGCCCGTACGGCGGGCGGGCCATGCGGGCGGATTGAAGGCCAACTCCCTAATGCCGCTTCTTCCGGGCGGCCACGGCCGCCTGGGCGGCCCGGGTCTTGACCATGCGCTGCTGGAACTTGTCAACGCGCCCGGCGGTATCCACAAACTTCTGCTGGCCGGTATAGAAGGGGTGACAGGCATTGCAAATGCCCACGATAATGACCGCCTTGGTGGAGCGGGTCTTGATCACGTTGCCGCAAGCGCAACGGATTTCCGCATCCACGTACTTCGGATGGATCTTTTCTTTCATAAAAGGCGCGAGACAATACCACCTGCCGCCGCAATGACAAGCGCGAAATGGCCCGACGCCCACGACAGGCGCAGGACAGAATTCTCCGAACCCTTTGATTTGCGAGGTTTTCGGGCGCTTTCATATATGAAACTCATCTATGCACCGCCGGGTCCGCCCTCCTTTCCGGGCGCGCCCCACTGCCGCCCAGCGCCAACGGCGCGGCCTCATAACAGCATGGGCCAACGGCCCAGGAGCGGAGTTTGGACGTTTTCGCCGGTTTTTTCCCGGGTTCGCGCTGGTTGCCCGGGGCTCATCGCGGAGCGATGTCTTGAAGGTAGCCGTGTGGCTTCAGCCCTTGTCATTACCCACATCTCCCCCATTTTCATTGAGCGGACCTGATGGTGTCTTCCCAGGCCAACGGCCTGGTTCATGCCAGCCCAGGGCAACGCCCTGGGTTTCGGCGCCGTTTTTTTTCAGTTGCAGGCCAGCGGCCTGCCTCATAACACTGGGGTGGTCAGCTCGCACAGATCACCTCGATGCGCCTCGCCTATGCCTCAATCCCTCAGCGACTGGCCCGCACCATCAGCCAGGCCGACCTCCTCGAGAAAATCAAGAAAACCTCTTCCGCCTGGATTAAGAGCCAGGGCAAACAATACAGGACGTTTTTCTGGCAGGGCGGCTATGGCGACTTTTCCATTGGCTGGAGCCAATTGGACGGGCTGATGCGCTACATCGACCGCCAGGAACAACGTCATCGCAAGCAGAGCTTTGAGGACGAATATCGTAATCTACTGCGGAAATACCATGTGGAATTCGATGAACGGTATGTTTGGGCCTGATGGGCATTCCTTGTGCCTGGGGCGGCACGGGGCGCGCCATGAATCGCGCTTTCAGCGCTCAGAATGGGCTTCGGCCGAGAAACCCAGGGCGTTGCCCCATAAGAGCTAACGTGTTTTGGAGAATATTTTCTCCTGGGATTCTCGGTTTTTCGGTGAACCCGCCAGGTCGAACGCAATCTGGTTCCAATGTTGAATCATGTCCTTAAGCG
>Ga0326728_10006649_pt1 | contig 30829 bp, 37 predicted proteins | sample MB3enrmetagenome_FD_207602 | JGI IMG/M metagenome (GOLD analysis project Ga0326728, IMG submission 207602) | Lab enriched peat soil microbial communities from McLean, Ithaca, NY, United States - MB31MN | ecosystem: Environmental > Terrestrial > Soil > Wetlands > Peat | place: USA: New York...
GCGGTCTTGGCTAAATGCGGGCCTCCAGGCCTCTTCGGTCACCGGAATCGTCCGGCAATCCCACCGACCGGCCTCAGTTGCGAGCGGCACTCGATCTTCAATGACCTGCGTGAATGATCGGGGTTAAGGGGTAGTACCTGTAGATGAAGGGAACGGTAGCAACTATGCCAAGCTTGTCTGCCAAAGCCCCAAGACGCTGAGCGTCTTCGACTGTCGTGGCAAGTGGTTTCTCACAGACAACGTGCTTCCCGGCCTCGAGAACCATCTCGGCGGCAGCTGCATGCAACGCGTTGGGCGTGCAGATGTGGACAACATCGACGTCGTCGCTTTCGAGCAACGCTTCTAGTGAGGCTGTACTACGCAGAGGCGCTAATCGCGCCTCGGCGCGCTGAGCCGCATGCTCGTCCACCTCCGCAATACAAGAGAGGATGCCGCCGGCGGCTCTGATGGCTCGTGCGTGAATGTCGCCAATGAACCCTGCGCCGACGATGCCAGCGCGCAACGACGTCATCGCAGGATCCCGCCTGTCTCTTGTGCCCGTAGAAACGCGTAACCCTGGCGAGCAAGGGCGTCCATCGAAGCTGCGACCGGACGCCACAGGGAAACAGCCCTGGCGATCTCGGCCACTGTGGGCAGAAACGACTCGATGACGATCGAGCCGGTATAGCCAATCCTGTCAAGTGCGTCGAAGACGTCGTCCCAGGGCACGTGCCCACTTCCGGGCGTGCCTCGATCGTTCTCTGAAACCTGAACATGAAATACTCTCGGGCCGGCTGCAATCAAAGCTTCACCGATGTTCTTCTCCTCGATGTTCATGTGAAACGTATCGACGAGAAGACCGACGTTGTTCCGGCCGATGCGGTCGCACAGGTCCACGGCCTGTTCTATGGTGTTTACAAGGTCAGTCTCAAATCGGTTCAACGGTTCGATCGCGAGGCGAACATGGCGCTCGGCAGCGTAGTCCGCTACCTGGCGGAGGCTTTCCACCGCCCATAAGCGCTGAAACTCGCGTTGCTCCTTGGACAGCAAACGTGTCTTTCCAGTGGCCGAATACATTGGCCCAGCGACGTGTGGCGAACCCACCGATGCGGCGAGGTCAATACACCGCTCAAGATAGCGCCTGCCTTCGGCCCTCTTGGTAGGATCCTCGTGCGAAACATCTCGGTTCGCTCCGAAGGCACCGCAGACCGAGATTTGGAGCCCTGCGGCACTTGCTGCCTCGATTAGCGTTTCGGCGCTAAGCAGGTCAGGGTCTTCTACACACACCTCCACGACGTCGAAACCAATCTCTTTCACGTACTCGAAGTATCGAGTGTCTGCGTCGCTGAAGGGTGAGGCGAGGACGAAGGTGCTCAATCCGATAGGGTGAGGTCTCACCGTTCTGTCACCGTAGAAGAGCTATCCGCAGAGGATGTCTTGGCCAGCTCAAGGTCTGCCTCGACACCCTTCATGTACGTGATTGCCTCCTCGGTGTACTGGTCGAGGAACTCCGGAGCCTTGCCTCCTCGTAGTACGCCGAAGACGTCCCCAGCTGCGGGCAGCAGTTCGAACGAGGCGTAACCGTCGAAGTCAACATCTCTCAGCGCCTGCACTATGGGACGGAAGTCGGTATGGCCGCGTCCCGGGGCGGCCCGGTTGCTATCGGCCAGGTGCACATGGACGAGCCGTGATCCCGCTTGACGGATAGCAGCGGCGATGTCCTCCTCTTCGATCGCCATATGAAACGTATCCGCCATGCAGCCCATGCTCGGGAGACCCACCTCGTCTACCAGAGCTACCGACTGCTCAATACGGTTCATGATGTAGCATTCGTAACGGTTCCACGGCTCGACTGCGACGCGAACTCCGTGTTCGCCTGCATATTCGGCGATTTCACGCGCGCCTTCGATGGCCCAGGCCCACTCCTCCGCAAGAGGAGCCTCGGCAAGGATCTTCATGCAGGCCTGCGGAGTAAGCGTGACCACGCCAGCTCCGACCGCGGTCGCAAAGTCGATGTTGTCTCGAACGTAATCCACCGCTGCACGCCGAACTGCCTCGTCCGAGCTGATCAGGTCCCGCTCGGGCGTATAAATGCTCACTAGCGAGGACACCGGCAGGTTCCGAGCTTCTAACTGCCTTAGGAGCTCCGGTACGTCGAACCGGGTTGGTTCGCCAACGAGCTCGATCGCGTCGTAGCCGAAGCGGGCAACGCGCTCGATGCCCAGACCGATCGGCTCGTCGCCGTACACCAGGGTGTTATAAGCGTACTTGAGCATCCTTATCACTACTCTCCAAAGCTTCGACATCTGGAGGACGGACCAGACGTTCCGAACGGAGGAAAGGTTGGACTGCTCGACCAAGCTGGTCGCCCTACCGAACTTCTGGCGCTAGGCTCAGCTCTCTAGGTTGTTGACTAACATATTTTTGCCTGACAAAACAGAAGATAACTTGCAGCGTCTCCATTGTCAAGTGATTTCCAACCGAACTCCACTCTGAACGCGAGAAGCCAGCTGCGGCGATGACACGAACGTCACGGGACCTGGTTCTCCCTCGTCAGACAAGCAGGTAGTTCCGCCTGGTCCGATACTTGCCCGGCGTTATCGGACTCTTCGCCTGAGCTGTACTTGCAAAGGAGGTCACAACGCGTTCGTCGAACTCGTCGACAGGGCATACAGGCCGATTCTTCTGAGGTTGGAGTTGCCCTTGCTGGATGGCCACCGCTCCAGCGCAGAGGCTGTCTGTGTTATCTTTCCTCGTGTCTTGCCAGGGACGGCAGACTTTTGTATCATAAGACATAAGTTGGTCAGATGAGGGTAGATGGTCGGGAGTAGCGGTTGGGGAGGGATACGAAGGTGACCAACCAAAGCCCTACTGGAGGGTCAGAGGACCTGGTGACTGTACTTGACCTGCTCCGTTCCGGCCGTGCCCGCACTCGTCCTGACCTCGTTCGTCATAGCGGCCTCGGGCGCGCGGCGGTGACCGAGCATCTCGGCCTCCTGTTCGACCTGGGACTAGTCAAGAACGGTGACCTCGCTCCCTCGACGGGTGGCCGGGCGCCCCGGTCGGTCGCCTTCCGGGCCGAGGCGGGGGCGCTGCTGGTGGCGGAACTCGGTGCCACAAGCCTCGCGGTCGGAGTGAGTGACCTCGCCGGTGACCTGCTCGTCCAGCATGAGGAGCCCTTCGACATAGGTCGGGGCCCCCGCGAGGCGTTGGACCGTGTAGGAGATCTGTTCGACATGGTCCTCGATCAGCGCGGCATTCCCCGGGCGTCGCTGTGGGGCATTGGCCTCGGCGTACCCGGGCCGGTCGAGTTCTCCACCGGTCGACCGATCTCGCCACCCATCATGCCCGGCTGGCACACCTACTCCATCCGCCAGCACCTCGGAAAACGCTTCGGACTGCCGGTCTGGGTCGACAACGACGTCAACTTAATGGCCCTCGGCGAGCTGCGTAGCGGCCACATTCAAGGCGCGCGGAACATGGTCTACGTCAAGATCGGCACCGGAATCGGTGCCGGCATCGTCTGTGAGGGCAGGCTCTACCGCGGAGAGCAGGGCTGCGCCGGCGACATCGGCCACGTGGCAGTGCGGGAGGGCTCCGACATCGTCTGTAGTTGCGGCAAGACGGGCTGCCTCGAAGCGCTTGCCGGAGGTGCGGCCCTTGCGCGTGACGGCACGCTCGCTGCCGAGTCCGGCCAGAGCCCGTACCTTGCCTCCGTCCTGGACGAGGGCCGGGAGATGACTGCCGAGGAGATCACCAAGTCGGCCCAGCGGGGTGACCCCATGTCCAGGGAACTGCTTCTGCGCTCGGGGCGGCTCGTGGGCGAGGTACTGGCAACTATTGTCAACCTTTTCAACCCCGCGCTGATCCTGGTCGGAGGAGGCGTTGCGGCGGCCGGTGACTTCTTGCTCGCCTCGATCCGCGAGAATGTCTACCGTTTTTCGCTGCCACTCGCCACGCGGGACCTGCAGATCTCCTTTTCGCCTCTAGGCGACCAGGCGGGGCTCCGGGGTGCCGCGGCGATGGTGACTGACGAGGTCTTCTCTCCCGACCAGATCGTCCTGTGGCTGGAGCACGGCAACCCAGCTGGGTTGGCGGACCTTCTTCGCGTGAGCGGCGCGCCGTTCCGACCGGATTAGCAAGTGTCGGGGGAAGACTTACAGGTGCTCGATCACATTCCACACAGATCGCCCTGATAAGCAAGCACGACGCATCGATATGCCGGCACCGCGCTCGGCGCCGTGCTCGTCATCGTCGCATTCGTAGTGGCTTTACCGGTCCGCGGCGGGGAGCCTCTGGATGCCGAGAATCTCATCCACCCAGTTCACTCGGCTAACCGGTACTCGTTGATCAAGCCGCCGAGGATCTCGTTTCGTCGTAACTGTGCTGGGTCTGGCTCGTCGATCGGATCAGGCAGCACCCTGAAGGTTCTCGGGGCCTGCTGACCCAGTGCTCGGGGCGGTGTTCGTTGTAGTGCGCCACGTACTCCGCGAGGACCTGCTCGAGGTGACGACGACCGAAGGTGAGGAATCGGCGCGCAGAGCCACGCGGGCGATGCTCGACGGCCTGCCATCCGTCAAGACGAACATCAGGTCGCAAATGAGGCCGTCGTGCTCGACCAAGTGCTCCTCGACCTCAGCGAGACGCTCCTCGACGGTGCGCTCCTCGGTGGGCTGTTGCTGTTGTTTGGCGCTAAGTGCTTCGGCGGTCATTTCCGGTCCCTTCCAAGACGGCGGGCAATGAGGCGCGACGTCACCGAGATGTGTCCCGGGCCAAGAATTTTGGACGCGAGCGACCGGCCGTGGCGCTCAGCTCGCCAGCAACGCCCCAGCGTCAAAACAGCATCGCTCCAGGAGGTTCCAGCCAGAGCGAGCTTCGGTCACGTGTCTGTGAGCTGGACTAATGGCGAAGGGGTACCCATGCGGTGCGCTGAATAACACCGCCAGCTCGACTCCGTCGGACCGCGGCCAATGCCACATCCGACGGTCCTGCGGCGAACCGCATCACGGGGCACAGGCATTCAGTCGGCGCGGTCCATGGCCAACGTTCGCGCCTTAGGCCCAGCGTGCAGACTGAATCGGCCTCCGGCCTTCAACGCCTCGTGGCTGACCTCGACAGCGACCATGGCCATCAGCGCCTCCGGACCCGGAAAACGAGCAACAGTGTCGTTCGCCTCTGAGCTCCGTTAAATGTCGACTTGACATCTACGTGTCTCTGCTAAGATGTAGATATCGAATCTACATTGGGAGACACGGAGCATGGCACGTTCATCCGAAGCACGAACGAAGCTAGCTGAGATTGTCGACCGACTCGAGCGCGGGATACTTGAGCTCAAGAGTTCGACGCGCTGGGCTGAGTACCTGAGGGCCGCTGCCAGGTTCCACCGCTATAGCGCCAACAACCTCATGCTGATCCTGATGCAACGTCCAGACGGCCACTCGGGTGGCGGGGTTTCGGACCTGGCTCGACCTGGGCCGACACGTCCGTAAAGGTGAGAACGGCATCGCAATCCTCGTACCGTGTGTGTACGGCGGCCAGATTCGCGAGGATCAGGAGACCGGCGAGCGCGTGACGACCGAACGCCGCCTGGTCGGCTTTCGGGTCGTTCACGTGTTCGACGTCAGCCAGACCGCCGGCGACGAGCTCCCAAGCCCGGTAACTCACCTCGAGGGCGAGAGCGCGGCCGAGCTGCTTGCCCGGCTCGAGCTCGTAGCGGGAGAGCTCGGCTTCTCAGTGCAACGACCCGAGGACTTTCGCGGGCCGGTCAATGGCGAGACGTCATTCGAGCTCAAGCAGATCCGGCTGAACCCTGACCGGTCGACCGATCAGCAGGCCAAGACTCTCGCCCACGAGCTCGGGCACGTGACGGCCCACCACGAGACGGTGAACTACTCGGCCGAGCGCGGAAGGTGCGAGCTCGAGGCGGAGTCGGTCGCGTATGTCGTGCTCGCTCATTACGGGCTTGACTCGGCAGAGTATTCGTTCGGGTACGTCGCCCGCTGGTCCGACGCCAAAGCGATCCGTGAGAGCGCTGGCACGATCCTCGAGGCGTCGGGCGAGATCCTCGAACTCCTCGAGACCCTCGAAGTGAGGCTGGCCGAGCTAGGGGTGACGCGCCCGAAGATGGAGACTCCTGGGCCGACGGTCGACCTGTCGGCCGAGCTAGCATCGGTCGAATCGGCCGCTAGAGCCGCTCAGCTCAGCCCTGCCTCACAGATCCGCGGTCAGATACTCGCTCATTTGACAGCGGCAAAAGGCAGGACGACACTGTAGACATCGCATCTACTCAACTCGACACCGAAGCCGTCGCGAAGCTGGCGGGCCTGTCCCCCGCCACCATTCGCCAGTACCTCTGGCGCGGGACGATGCCCGAGCCCGACGGCAAGATCGGGCGTAGCCCATGGTGGTATCGGCGCACGATCGAGCGCTGGCTTGCAACCCGACCGCAGCGTGGCGAGCGCGGGCCAGCGAAGAAAGCCGGCGCGAAGTGATGGCCATGGCTCCGGCATGGAGCTGGTTGGTGCATCAAAGCGAGCAGCACACAGCTCTACAAAGCTGAGCTTCCTCTTACCGTGATCACGGCAGGCCACCCGTTTGTGAAGGAGAATTGATGCGTGCCATGGACCTGGCAGGAGATCGAGAGCGAATGGCTCGGTGGGACTGCTCGTCTGGCTGATGAACCGGATGGCGTCGTTGCCGCCTTTGAAAGGGTCGAATCGCACTTTGGTCGGGAATGGATGGATGCTGACAGGACCACGAGCGGGTTTCGATCGACTGGACTCGCGCCCACGCTGGGGATCCTCTCGACCGGGAAGCTACTGGCAAGTCTGGATGGCGTTGTAGGAGCGGAGGCGCTCGTGGTTGGGCTTCGTGAGCGCAATGAGGAGGCAATGACAGAAGCGCTTGCTATTCACCTGCTGCGAGCACAAGTCGGCTCCGACATCGAGTACGAACCTTCAATCCTCGTGCGCGGCCGGCCGCGGAAGCCCGATTTGCGCGCAAGGTGGAGAAACTACCAGTGGGTCTACGGCGAGGTGGCCAAGCCAAACGATTCCGAGATGAAGAGGGCGTCAGCGACTGTCATGAAGGACTTAGTGGCACAGGTACACGAGCTGCCGGGATCCTTCGCGGCCGAGGTCTTCTTGCGGAGACGCCCGGACGCGGCCGAGGTTGAGGACATCAAAGATCGCCTCTCTCAGTTGAGCCAGGTTCCCGGCACCTCGGAAGTCCACTTGCCTGATGGGCTCGGGAAGGTCTTTTTCAACTTCACGGAGCCCGGGATCGTCATCCTGGATGACCATGGCGAGGGCTACCGCCCCGGTATCGGGATGGCCGGCACCGTAATCAACGGGGAGGAGCACAGACATCTTCTTCTACGGATCGCGTACTCCGATGCGAGGGCCGAGCAGTTCTTGCGCACAGAAGCGCGCCAGCTACCGACTGACGCGCCCGCCATCGTCATGTTGTACGTGGGGCGAGCGACCGGCGCGATGCACAGCTGGGCGGCCGTGATGGCACGCCAGTTTCAGCCGGCGAAGCACACACGTGTCGGCGGCGTTTGCCTCTTTCAGGCCAGTTTGACTCCAACTGAAGAAGGTCATGCGTGGCGACCGAAAACACAGCTGATCGTGAATCCGTACGCGGTGATCGCGCTGCCGGAATGGGTGCTGGGAGCCCTGACTTGGACGACTGATAACGAGCACGAGCTCCCGGATGACCACGAGCGGTAATTCACTGCAATGCCTTACTGGATCTAAACGGTCGATCTCTTGGTCGTAGGAGCGTATCAGGCGCCGAGCACTCTGTTAAACTACAGTCGTATGGATCTGGCAACTAGCCGCTACCAGGCTGCTGATTTGATTGAAGCCTCTGGCCGAGCCGCCGTCGGCATCACTCTCTGGTATCCCCGGTGGAAGTTGCGGTATCCAGTCGTAGCCAACCTGCGCCAGCTCGCCCCGACCCGAGAGATGCTCGCCATCGGGGATGCCTGCACGTTGGACAAGATGTACCAGGATCGTCTGGACGATTTTGGTGTCGATGAGGTTGTAAAGTTGCTCACCAATTGTGCCAACCGAGCGAACAACGAACACCTGATATTGCTCTGCTATGAAGACCTCACGAAGCCTGGGCTGAGGTGTCACCGCCAGATCTTCGCTGCCTGGTATGAGGAGAACTTCGGCGAAGTTGTTTCCGAGTTGGAGCCTGATCTCAGCCAGAACCGGTTGTTCGAGTAGGTCTTTTGCTCGCTCGGACCGCCATCAGTCCGCGCAAGCGGCGGGACATTCGCGGCGATCATCGAGATCTCCGTCGTCGCCCCGATGCGCGAACAGCCCAACGGCAGATTGCGCAGGCTGCGGCGGCGAGTGAGTGCTGGCTGCGCTCGGCTCTAACTCCCGATAAAACCCCATTATCGACAGTCAAAACGGGACAGAAAGAGGGCTCGTGACGCTGCTGCCCAGCACCGATCAGGCTGTCGAGCTGGCCGAGATTGCCGCCGAAGCGCGGGACTACGTCGCGGCGAGCCGAGCCGAGAACACGACCCGCTCTTACCGGACGGGCTGGGCGCAGTTCACCGCATGGTGCGACGAGCACGGGGTGACCGCTTTGCCCGCCGGTGCTGAGACGGTAGCCTGCTTCGTGGCTGATCTGGCCAAGGCCGCCAAGCCCGCCACGATCGACGCTCGGCTGGCCGCGATCAGTGCCGCGCACCGGGCGGCAGGGTACGACAGCCCGACCAAGGCAGAGGCCGTTCGCCTGGTGCGCCGCGGCGTCCGCAGGACGCTCGGGACCGCTCAGCGGCGAGTGCGCCCCGTCACGGTGGCCGACCTGCGCAAGATGATCGAGGAGCTTGGCGTCGACGCGGCCGGGTGTAGGGATCACGCGCTTCTTTTGCTCGGCTTCGCAGGTGCGCTACGCCGAAGCGAGCTTGTCGGGCTCGACGTGGAAGACGTCACGGAGGGGCCCGACGGACTGACCACCCGCCTCAGGTTTTCCAAGTGTGACCAGGAGGGTGCTGGGCGCCTTGTCGGCATCCCGTACGGATCGAACCCCTCGACGTGCCCCGTCCGTGCGTGGCGAGCGTGGCTTGAACGGTCAGGCATCACAGCGGGACCCGCCTTCAGGCCGGTGGACCGCCATGGCCGCGTCGGCACAACCCGTCTTTCTGCACAGGCGGTGGCCCTCGTGTTGAAGCGCCACGCAGTCCGGTCGGGACTCGACCCCAGCGAGGTCGCCGGTCACTCCCTGCGGGCAGGGCTTGCAACGTCCGCTGCTGAGGCGGGCGTTCCCGAGCGCGTCATCGCCGATCAGACCGGCCACAAGGGCACGGTGACGCTTAGGCGGTATATCCGAGAAGGCAGCCTCTTCCGTGAGAACGCCGCCAGCGCGGTTGGGCTATAGGGAGCACGGGCTGCTCAAGGCATGAGGGAGGCTCCAGGGTGACGAAGATCATCGACCAAGGAAGGTGGGAAGAGATCGGCAGCATCGACCAGGAGGCGGCGACGGTCGCTTTCGGCGACCGAGCCGTCCTCGGTTCGGACTTCGTGCTCCGCAGCCAGGGCCGGACGATAATCAGTACGGGTGCCCCCAAAGTGGTTAGCCGACTCGCTGATCCTGGAGGGTACGGGCGGAGACTATCCGGTGCCTGTCGAGGTGTTGACCGACGTTGACGGCTCTGTAGTGGCAGCGCGGATACCCTTCGCTACTGACGTCGACGAAATGTTTGGCGCGTGGCGAAAGACCGGCGAGCTCGAAGTCACCACCGGACAATGTGTCGCTTGCGATCCCTGGTGCCGTCCGCACCCGGTGTACCGCTTCGAGTTCGATGTCCGGCCCGGTCGATACATAGCTGAGCGGTTTGTCGAGGACAACGGCGACGTGTGGGGGCTTCGGATTCGGTTGCGTGGGTACCGCGGCCCACTGCGTACCTGAACGTCATGCGTGCCCATCGGACCCCTACCCGACAAGTCGACGGCGCGCCTCCTGCAGCTCAGCCATCAGAGCGGGTGCCTCGTCCCGTGAGAGGCCCACTAGCCCGAAGAGCGGTCAGATCAGATTGAGTTCGTCGACTGGATCGAGGCGTCGCCGACATCGACCACCAGGAAGGCGTGGCCGTGAGGCGGTGAGGCCATAGCCTCAAGCGCTCGCGGATCACCCCCGCCTACGCGGGGAGCACATGCCCGGCTCACCCACCGCCTCCGAGCTCGTCGGGCCACCCCCGCCTGCGCGGGGAGCACCCGTCCATCCGCTGGGGCTCGACCATTTACAACGGATCACCCCCGCCTGCGCGGGGAGCACGCATCGTCTCATACCTGCGTGAGGACGATCTGGGGATCACCCCCGCCTGCGCGGGGAGCACCGCATGGCGACCACGTCGACCACCTTGTATTGGGGATCACCCCCGCCTGCGCGGGGAGCACCAGATCGACGGGCAGGGTCACCTGATCAGCGCCGGATCACCCCCGCCTGCGCGGGGAGCACGCGATGACACCGGCGCCGGCGAAGAACCCCTTCGGATCACCCCCGCCTGCGCGGGGAGCACGGCACGCTCTACTACCCGGCCGGCTTCTACTGTGGGTCACCCCCGCCTGCGCGGGGGACAGCTACGGCGTTTCGGGAAGCAGATCGTAGGCTTCGGATCACCCCCGCCTGCGCGGGGAGCACCGTCCTCGAGGCGGCCGCCCTCGACATCGCGGGCGGATCACCCCCCGCCTGCGCCGGGAGCACGCCCTGCAGTACAACGACCTGCTGGGGTGGACGGGATCACCCCCGCCCGCGGCGGGGAGCACACCGATTCCCGTAGCACCTCGGGTGATGATGAGGGATCACCCCCGCCTGCGCGGGGAGCACTACACGACGCTCTACGACAGCCTCGATGAGTTCGGATCACCCCCGCCGGCGCGGGGAGCACGCTGGTGTTTACCGCTGTGATAAAGGTGCCAGCGGATCACCCCCGCCTGCGCGGGGAGCACCGTTCCAATGGCGTGCTCATGACGTTGCCTCCCGGATCACCCCCGCCTGCGCGGGGAGCACATGGTCGGGCTCTGGCTCGTGCTCTGGGTCCTGGGATCACTCCCGCCTGCGCGGGGAGCACTCGACAAAGCGAGGGTTCAAGACCCGGCTCGCAGGATCACCCCCGCCTGCGCGGGGAGCACCAAGGTATTGCCGATGCCTTTGCCAGCGTCGACGGGTCACCCCCGCCTGCGCGGGGAGCACAAGGTCATCCTGCCCGACTTGACGGTCCTCACCGGATCACCCCCGCCTGCGCGGGGAGCACGAATGGGAGGCTCTTAAGCGCGATGTGGTTGTTGGATCACCCCCGCCTGCGCGGGGAGCACATGGCGACGGGCGACTCGCTCACCGTGCGCAACGGATCACCCCCGCCTGCGCGGGGAGCACTCGCACCCTCACGTCTTCTATTCGCCCGAGCAGGGATCACCCCCGCCTGCGCGGGGAGCACTTGAGGTTGTCTGGCCGGATGATCCTACTGAGGGGATCACCCCCGCCTGCGCGGGAGCACGAGGACACGATCTACCTCGGGAGCGACGACTGGGGATCACCCCCGCCTGCGCGGGGAGCACGCCTACCAGACCCTCGGCAACGTCCAGGTGCAGGGATCACCCCCGCCTGCGCGGGGAGCACCCGGGCTGTGGCACCCGATCTCTCCGCTTCCCGAGGATCACCCCCGCCTGCGCGGGGAGCACAACGGGGAGATCACCAACCTCGTCCGCCACGGCGGATCACCCCCGCCTGCGCGGGGAGCACGCCCTGCAGGGGCGTCATCTGCGGCCGGGCGGGGGATCACCCCCGCCTGCGCGGGGAGCACTCCGGCTGCCTGATCAGCTGCTTCGGCGAGGGCGGATCACCCCCGCCTGCGCGGGGAGCACCGAGTCCACAACCCCACAAGCGAACACAACCCGAGGATCACCCCCGCCTGCGCGGGGAGCACGTCAGGCCGTAGGTGTTGCCGCAGTCGGTGACGGGATCACCCCCGCCTGCGCGGGGAGCACCACCCGTCACTCGGGAATGTCACCTGCGCGCCGGGATCACCCCCGCCTGCGCGGGGAGCACGAGATCCTCCCCGTCGCCGTCGACACGGTCCCCGGATCACCCCCGCCTGCGCGGGGAGCACGCGAAGCTGAGAGGGGTGAAGCCGTGAAGATCGGGATCACCCCCGCCTGCGCGGGGAGCACGCACCGGGGTTGACGCCGGGCTGGAACGTCCTGGGATCACCCCCGCCTGCGCGGGGAGCACGTCGACGTCGGCATGACCGTCACCTACGTGTCCGGATCACCCCCGCCTGCGCGGGGAGCACAGGTTGCCCTGCTGGGAGGGCTGGTAGTTGAGCGGATCACCCCCGCCTGCGCGGGGAGCACGTGTCTGGTAGTTGTTTGGCACTCAGACCCGTGGGATCACCCCCGCCTGCGCGGGGAGCACAGGGAGTTTCTCACCTGGCCGGAGCCTCAGTATGGATCACCCCCGCCTGCGCGGGGAGCACCCCGAAACTGACTTGCCGGTCGTCCCGGTCAAGGGATCACCCCCGCCTGCGCGGGGAGCACTCCCGGACAGGAGCCTCCAATGCCTCGAACCACGGATCACCCCCGCCTGCGCGGGGAGCACTAGGAACCAGTGTCGCCCGCCACCACCCGGTACGGATCACCCCCGCCTGCGCGGGGAGCACCTCATTGGGGTCGATCCCGAAGAGCCTGTGCGAGGATCACCCCCGCCTGCGCGGGGAGCACCGCTGGCCCGTGAGGGGCGGCACCAGGCTGGTGGGATCACCCCCGCCTGCGCGGGGAGCACTTGACGTCGAGCCCGGTCTTGGCGGCCCATTCCGGATCACCCCCGCCTGCGCGGGGAGCACACTTCCCAACCAGGGTTGTTATGTCAAGGAGCGGCGGATCAGCTTCACTCCATCGAAGTCGATCGGTTCCCACGGCCCACCGGTCATGCGCAGGTCGAGCCCCTGCTCGTTGCGGGCTGCGAAGACCATGATCGCTCGACCGTCCTCACCAAGATGCCTGCCTACCCGTTCCCAGAGGTGCTCGCGTACCCTGGCAGTAACGCGACCAACGTACACACCCGGGACGACCTCGAGCAGCCAACGCGTGAGGTGCCCGCGAAGTCCGGGCGGACACACGGCGAGGATGACGACAGTCACTCGGACCCGCCATAGGCGACACCGCTCTCGACTTCCCCGAGACGTTCATCCCAGAGACGCACGCGGTCTTCGTCGTTGGTTGAGACATCGTCGGTGCGCTCGAGAAGAAGGCGCTGAACATCGCGAACGGCCCGTTCCAAGATCTTCTCTTCGTACAGGTGTACCCGAACGCGCTCGCGGACCCGACGCGCCAAGTCGTCGGGTCCCTCGGCTGTGATCTCGAACGCCGCTGGCATGGAGGTCACAGTCTTGTAGAGGTCGGCGATGTCGTAGACGAACGACAAAGCGTGCCCAGTATGAACGAAGCCCAGACCTGGGCTGCAGCCGAGTGCCACGATCACCGCGTGCACGGTCCCATACAGGCAGGAGTTCGCGACCGAGAGCGCTTTGTTGACGGTGTCACCTGCCGCCCAGTCGTTCGGGTCGTAGTGCCGGCCCGTCCACTCGATGCCAACGCGCTCCGCTTCCTGCCGATAGGCACGGCGCACGCGCGCACCCTCCATACCGCGTAGCTGCTGCATCGTCGTCCTACTCACGTCCTCGTTCGGGAAGCGCTGTTCGTACATCCGTCGAGCAACTGCAAGCCGTTTGGTTCGAGACGAGACCAGGCGTGCCTGGGCCTCGAGTAGACGGGTGGAGGACGAGAGCGACGGTGCCCAGCCATATAGGCGCGCACCACCTTCACCTACCCAACACGTGACGACACCCGACTCGCCCAGGAGCAACATCGCCTGATGAGTGATGCGCGTGCCGGGTCCGAGCAGCAGCACACCGATCGATGCCGCCGGCAGGTGGACAATACCCTCTTGATTAGTCGCCGTGATCGCGTTTGCGTCACGATGCACGACACAACGCTGCAGGTAGATGAAGCTCATCCGGCGTGACACCGGCAAGAGTGCGCCTACTGGCACCTTGTCGGCGTCGAGGCGGATGTTCACACCGAACGAGGGGCTGCGAGTGTCATGAGCCCACAGCCGTAGGCACGTCCGTGGCCGATCCCCGAGACGAGCCCCTGCCGGAATAGCTCCGCGTCGAGGACCCGCAAGTGCCCGGCGAAGTCGGCTACATCGAGCGTGACTGTGTCTTGCTCTCGCCGGAACGTCACGCGTCTCCTGCTGACCGTGGCGACATCCGGTACTCCCGCCGCGCCGGGCAAGATCTCGAACCCATGCCTGTCCGTGCGCTCGACAAGCCATCGAACCTGTTGGTCTGCCGTCACATGGCCCAAGCGCTTCGTGGCGTCATCCTCGGCTCGGCGTCCCTGGTGCACGGGATTCGCCGCGAGGCGGAAGGCATATACCTGGCCGACTTGGAGCTTCCCGAGCAGCGGGGCGTAGTCACGCACCTCGTAGACGCGACCGTCAACAGACTGGCCGGCCTCGTTGGCCAACGGGTCCAGTGCCGGCTTCTCCGGACTCGCAACGTACAGGATCGGACGTCGCGCGTCACCAAGGTCGAGGCGCCAGAGCGGGCGAGGTTCACCCGGACTCACGACGACCGGTTGGGTAGGCATCGCGTCGTAGATGGCGGCGTGCAAGAGGTGGGGATTCTGCAAGTAGCGGATCCCCTGGCGGGTGCGTGGGTCCAGGAAGAAGCGGGTCAGGTACATCGGTTCACTCCTCCAGCAAGCCCATAGGGTCGTGCTCGGGTCCGACCCTCACCGCAGCGGCATCCGGGTTCGGCACCTCGACGAAGTGGTGGCGGGTCCGCCTCGAGGAATACGAGCGCCAGATCGGATCGAAGGAGTGGGCCGCGTCGTAGGCTTCCCGATCGCCCGTGGCGTCGTCGACGATCAGCTCGAGGGTCACACTCGACCCCGCCGCGCGCCGCCTCCGAGGACTGGCTTGCCACGCGATCGAGCCGAGCACCTCGAGGAGCGAACCGGGACTGATGCCGAGATTCACCGGACCCGCAGGTGGGCACGAGCGCCGTCCCAGGAACGGAGGGAACACTGGCGAGGACAACGCCTCGTCGAGTTCCGCCAGGAGACCCACGTCTCCTTCCACGGCCGCTACGAACACGGCGTCCGCGAGGTAGTAGCGCTCGGTGGTCTGGGTGCTCGTCTCGGTCTTGCGGTACCCGCCGCGAGCCACCGGCAGGCGGCCACCGGAGGGGCTGTAGCGCCCCTTCTCGTCGAACAGGCTGCTCACGGTGTGGAAGTCTCGGATTACCTCCCCTGCCTGGTCGATGCGCACACCGAATAGAAGCGCCATGAGGTCCTCGATCGGCTCGTCGCGCGCGCGTCCGAGTGCGGCGGCGAGCAGCCCGACGACGCCTGACTTGGTCGGCTGGTGCTCAGTCCGACGAGCTTGGAAGCGTGCCCGCGCGCCCCAGGACTGCAGCGGCCCACCAAGTCGCAGGGCGAGCGTGCTCACGATGATCTGTCCGTCGTGGTCGCCATGCGCTGTCCGACTGCTTGCTCGAGCGCGTCGAGCAAGCCCGGCAGCGGCAGCGGCCCACCGAGGCGTTGCGCAGCCTCGGCCGCACCCGGCAGCGACGTCGCCCACGCGGCGACACGCGGCACGCCATAGGTGAGATCGACCTCGTCCAGGTACGAGACAAGGCGGTCTGCGGACTGGCGAACGTGCCCGCCGTCTGCCGACACCGGCTCTTCGAAGGCGCCCACCAGGCTCACGGGTTGGTCGTTGCGCAGGGACACTATGACGAGATCAGGCAGGGTCATCGCAGCGAAGGTGTTCTGGTGGCCGGTCGGCAGGCTCTTAACGAAGGCCTCGACGAAGGCGCTCACACAACCGCCCACCTCGGCGCTCGCCCCGAGGTTCGCGGCCAGCAGCTCAGCGCTGACTGTGGCGAAGCGGTAGAAGGTCGCCGAGTTGAACTCGACGTAACCCATCATCGCTGCGCCCGGCTCACCCGCTGGGTTCAGGTCGTCGACGGCGGTGAAGAAGTCGAACTCGGGCGAGACGCGGTGTGTGGAGATCGCGTGCGCAACCTGGCACGCCGCGTCGACGTTGAGCGAGGTTGTATCGGCGATCATGCGCCCAAAGAGGGCGACGTCGAGCGAGTGGCCCTTGCCGGCTAGCTCCAGAACAACCTCAGGTTCGACGGTGTTCTCGCCTGCCTCGAACCTACTGGCGAGCAGTTCGGCGATCGCATCCACCTGTTTCGTCGAGAGGAAGAGGGCATACTCGGAGAGATCGCCCTTCTTCTCCTTTAGGCCAAGGCCCTCCAGGGCGGCCTTGGCAAGCTCATTCAGCTCCTTGTCCCGGCCTTCGGCGGCCGTTCCGAGAAGTGTCTTCAGTCGGCCCTCGATCAGCTCCACTACGCGCCGGGTCCTGACGCCGCGCTCGTCGGGCTCGAGCAGGTTCTCGTTGAAGTACTGGCGAGTGGCTCGCTTCCAGGACTGTGACGAGACGCGCGCTCGCGGTACGCCGCCGTAGACAGCGGTCTTCGGCGAGCCGGTGTCGTCCCGGTTGAGGCAGGAGGGCGGCAGGGTCTGAAGCACGTGCACGTCGATGATGGTCCGTAAGGTTCCCATGTTGGCTGCTCCTAGGTGTCGGCAGGGTGGCTGTCGGCGTTGTCCGGGGTGTTGAAGAAGTCCCGCGCCCAGCGAAGCGCTACGCGCTGGCGCCCCTCGAGGTGACGCCAGGCGCACAGATCTCGGTACAGGCGCGGATAGTCGAGGGGGATGTCGGCACCGCGGAGGAGCGTGACCAGGCTCCGCAAGTGAACGGCGAGGGAGTCGATCGTGTCCGCTCCGAGCGCAGCCCTGAACCTACGCTCAATGGCCTCCGCACTCGCTCCGCTGTCGCTGCGGGCAGTCGCGAGCGCGCGACACGCCTTCCCGACGCTGTTGCCACGACGGTTCATCGAACCCGCCTCCTTGGCCTGCTGATGGAGTGCGAACAGCGCGAGCGTGACGTGCACCGCCTCTTCGCGCCATCGCGATCCGCCGGCGACTGGTATCACGTAGGGCCAGGCGGCCGGTGCATCGTCAAGCGGACGACCAACACCTCGTCGAAGCTGCGCAAGGACGTCGGGACGCTTGGCAGCGGTCGCGAGCAAGCGCTCGAGCGCTGACGCTGGGGCGGCGCCCTCCGTGGGGATCCCTGTAGTGCTCATCGCTCCTCCTCGTTCGGACTCATCTGCTGCAGCGCCTTGTGGAGGCCGGCACGGAACCACCGTTCTGCCTGTGCTCCGACGAACACCTGCTGGGTCGGGATACTGGCCATCAGGCGCTGCGCGGCTGCCTCCGCGTGCAAGCGCACCTCTGTCCCCCAGCTCAGGCGCAAGGTGTCGGGATCATCCGCACCGCCAAGATCCATGAGGAACTTGCGGAATGGGGCGTCGAGAGTTCCGTAGAGGTCCTCGGCGGCAATCAGCCGGGCTGCTTTGGCTGACTCGGCCTTCGGTCCCTCCCGAGGCACCTTGCCGTCTGGACCCATGAAGGCGATCTGGGCGACGGTTCCGAGCTGGCGCGCTGCCTCAGCGGCAAGCGCAACACCGTCGATTGCGACTTGGGCGGCGCCCGGATCGTTCGCGCGCAGGAGCGCAACAGGTGTCTCGAGCCTGTCGGTGATCAAGTCCTCGACCAGGGCAGACTGCTGGCCGTACTTGAGACCTACGACAAGCAGAGACACCGTCGTCGAGGCGTCAAGGATGCCCTCGTCCTCGAGCGTGCCGAGCCATGAGAGCACACCGGCCCGGAGCTTGGGGTCGTCCAACGACAACATCGGCGCGAGGCCGCGCCAGACCTGGCGGCCGGGCGGGTGGTGCAAGGGTGTGTATTCGATGGACTTGCCTGGCGAGGTCTGTTGGCGCCACGCGGTCTGGGGCTCGACACCTTGGACTGCGTCTCGTAGCACCGCGTCGCCGGCGCAGATGAGCACGCCAGTGATAATGGGCTCGCCGTCAGCCCCCTGTTCGGCGAACAGGCGGATCCGCCGACCCTGCCAGGTGTACAAGTCGCAGACGCCGCTTGGTGGACGTACCTCTCGGCTCGCGTCAAGCGGCGCTCGCTCCCACGCCGGCAGGTCGTCCGGTCCGGTCACTAAGAGCCCCGAGTGGCTCCAGGGGATCAGGTTCAATAAGAGCGTCTCGCGCAAGGTAGCGCCAAGAGGTGCTGTGAAGCCGATCCAGCCGAGGTGGCCGATCGGGGGCACGTCTTTGCCGCCGGCGTTCACGCGCGGATTGCCCCTTGCGCCGCCCCTGTCGGCGGTCGTGCCCCAGGCGTGCCGTTCGAGCACCCAGCGCGCCGCCTCGGGCGCGCTCAGTCTGATGCCCATCGCCTCGACAACGGGCATGAACAATGGCACGTTATTGCCGGTTGCGGCGTAGGAGATGAGGTTGCCCGCCGGTCGTTCACCGCCCTTGCCACTCGAGGCCTCGAGGTCGGCCACCTGGAAGAATGGCGTCTTGGCGTCAAGCAGGTCGAAACGATCGCGCCACTGGTCGAGGTAAGCGTCAATGGGTCCGTTCGGAAGCGCTTCGGCGCGCCACAGCGCCGACCAATCGGCGTCGTTCGTCGGTCTCTCGAGCGCGCGATAGAGGACTGCAAGCAGCAGGCGCAGAATCGGGGGCTCCTGGGTCGGGAAGCCGACATCGAGCCCGACGATCTCGTGCGCCCGGCGCAGGACCTCACCGATGCCTAACTCGTCCTGCCGGCCATCGAGGAGGCGAACCGGAATCCAGCCGCGTTCGACGAGATCGAAGCGCATTGTCTCAGGGTCGTCCAACTGTCCCCACCTCCAATCCGAGGTTCGATGAGTAGCTCACTGAGCGTCCTCCGAGTTCTGTTCGACCACCCTGGTCGAGGTACAGCGGTCGCGACCTGCGTAGCCACGGATGACGATTCCATCCAGGAGGCGTCTCGATGGTGAGCGCCGCGTGCGTGAGCGACGGCGGCAGCCGGACCGTGGAACTCAAGAGCGCGTCGATCTGCTCAGGCCCGGGTGCGGCTTCGAGGGGCACCACTACCCCGGTCAGCGTCTCGAACTGTGTCCCGCTGGCGGCTCGGCCCAGCACGACCTCCACCGAGGGCTTCGAGTCGCGCACCGCCGCCTGCACGACTGGGTCATCGTCGTCGCCGACATCTCCGAGGTCGAGCCGACACAGCTCGAGCAGGCTCGGCAACGTGTCCGGTTCAGGGATCGCGTACCGGGCTGCGCGTGCCTCTCTGTCGCGCTCGGCCTGTCGCCAATCAGCCTCCGCAGCTTCGGCTCGCGCCCGCCAGGCGGGGAGGACGATCTCCTCGTTGCCGTAGACGCGCGCGACGAGTTCGGGGATGTCGTCGGGCAGCCTTACCTCCTCGAGGCCGTGCAGCACCGCCGCTGTGCGCAACAGGAGATGTTCTCCGTAGACAGCAACGGAACCGCCGGGAAGGCGCGGGGGACCGCTCATGGCTTCGCCGCCCCATCCGGCGACCACGACGAGTGGGTCGCGAAGCCCAGGTGGTCGAGGTACCGCCTCGTGCCGGTGTACGCGTCCCGCACGTTGCAGCATGAGGTCGATAGGTGCGAGATCGGTAACGAGGAAATCGAAGTCCAAGTCGAGGGATTGCTCGAGCACCTGGGTGCCGACGACGACATGGGATGCAGGTCGCTCGCCGGATCGGCCGAAGCGTCTTGCGAGCCAGCGCTCGCGATCCAGACGATCGCTGGCGGCGAAGCGTGCGTGCAGCAGGGTCACCTTGTCGGCGCCGAGTCTGTCGCGAAGCGCGCTGTAGCTTGCCTGCGCGCGTGAGACCGTGTTGCGAATGACCAGGCCGCATCCGCCCTCGCTGGCCAGGCGCGCGACCTCATCGACGAAGGGGCCGAAGCCGGCGTCCTCGGCCGGCTCGACGAGCCTGTGCCACCGTGCCACCTTCGGTGCGCCGCTTGGCTCAACCCGGACGCTCGTGACCGTGCCGTCAGCCGTCACCGCCGTGACCGAGGGATAGCCGATCTCGGACAGCTCTGGCAGTCCGGTGCCTGCGTAGGCCTCGAGTAGTCGCTGTCTCGTGTTGGGTGGCAGCGTCGCCGAGAGCAGGATGACCGGCACCCGTGCCGCGCCGAGCCAGCTAAGGGCACGACGCAAGAAGACCGACATATGCGCGTCGTATGCGTGCACCTCGTCGATAATGACCACCTTGCTGGTGAGCCCGGCCTGTCGGAGGCTCACGTGGCGAACCTTGGCGGCCGCGATGAGCGCCTGGTCGACGGTGCCGACGACGAAGGGCGCTAGGAGTCGCCTCTTGGAGCCGCCGAACCACTCCTCGGCCTGCACAACTGCCTCGGCCGGGCCGTCGTAGTCCACGCACGAAGGACCACCGCGCAGATGGATCGCCTGATAGTCACTGACCTGGCGAGCCTTGCCATGGGCGAGTTCGAGCACATAGCGGCCAGGACCCATGTGGCGAAGCCAGTCCTCGACTCGGCCGAACATCTGGTTGCTCGTCGCCTGGGTCGGTAGGCCTACGAAGATGCCGCCACAGCCGAAGCGAGATGCCAGCACCTCAGCAGCGGCGAGCGCGGCCTCGGTCTTGCCGATGCCCATCGGAGCCTCGACGAGCATCAACGCCGGACGCTTGAGCACAACTGCGGCTTCAAGGGTTGCGTGCTGGATGTCATTCGGCCGGAAGCCGAACCGGGCCCCGAATCGCTCGGGCGCGTCGGCGCCGATGGTGGGTTCCCAGCGCTGCCAGCCGATCGTGGGCAGGGCTGCGACAGCGTGCTCGGCCGCGCGAGGTCCGTAGCCGGTGATGAAGGGGCCGTTCAGGTATGGAAACAGCTCTTCGTTGCTGGCAAGCCAGTCTGCGAGCACGACGAGGCCTGCGAGCGTGAGCTCTCGTGCACGCCCGAGGTCGAGCTTTCGCCACCCCTCGAGGTGTGGGGTAGCCCCTGACACACGAGCAACGAGCGCTATGAGCTCCCTACGCGCGAGATCCCAGGCGGACGCCTCGGGCCCATAGAGCTTGGGATGCTTCAGCGGCTCCTTGGTGAAGCCGGCCGGTGGGAACCAGCCGTGGTGGCCGCCGAGCACAACTGCGACGGACATCGCGGTGCCACGGGACCAGTTAGCTTCTCGCTCGAGAATAGGCACGATTGTCGCAGCCGTGACCAGCGCGTGCGGAGCGTCGGCGCGGTGCGCGAGTTGCTCTGGGATGTCGAACCCCGCGGCCTGAAGGGAGTTGTGCATCCACGGGACCTGGATCTGGAATGCGGGACTGGCCTTGCCTATGTCATGGCAGCCAGCGAGCCAAGCAAAGAACGAACCCGTAGTCGCGAGATCTAGCTCGAAGGGCTCCGACAGCCAACTGCACGTGGCCGGTGACAACCAGCGAACCCAGAGTTCTTGTGCAACCGAAACTGTGTCCACCAGGTGGGCTGCAAGTGGATGCCAGGCCTGATTCGGCCCAGTCTTACCCCAGAGCGCGGCCGCAGCGGTGCTGACCGCTCCGCTGGGCTGTTTGGCGTCTTGTGTGTCCACCAGCTCCATTGAGCCGCACGCTACATCTCGGGTGTGTTACTGCGGGAACGTCCGTAGCACTAATAACCGTTTCTCGAGCGAGCTCGACGCCAGAGGCCCGCAATCGAGGCCGTGTCTAACTTCGTCCCCGACTCAACTCACGTTCGGCGAAGACAGCGAGCGGCCACGGCAGGGAGCCCAGCAGGTCCGCTGGTAAGGCCTCGCCGTTCTCCGGGTCCCGCCCGAGCTGGCGTATGGCTTCACGCCAGATCTCCTTGACGGCGGCCAGACCTGAGCAGGCTAAACACACGCGCAAATGTGTCGGTCGGACGCCCTGCCCGACGTCGTGCGCTAGGCGGATGTAGTTGTCTGCGACGAGCTTCCTGCCATAGTCGCGAGTCTCGACCGCCGCTGTTCCGGCAAAATCCTCCAGCGTGTGGAGCTAATCCTAGCGTTTTCCCTCACCTCCTCAGTGGCGTTGTCGGTCACATCGGCCTCCAAGCTCGTCGGGGATCGGCGGGAACGCGCCCTGCATTACATATGGTCAAACCCATGAGTTGGAGCGCGCTGACACCGGCAGACGTGATCGCGAACGTGCGTGTTCTCGAATTGGGGGAGCGCGAGCCATCGCTGCGCCTTGTCGTCGGGTCGACGAAATGACCCTCGCAGAGCTGATCGCGTCAGGACGCGCCACGATCACCGTCGAAGAGTCCGCGGACCTCCTTGGGATCGGGCGTGGCACTGCCTACGAGGCGGCTAGGGCGGGCCAACTACCGGTGCTGCACTTCGGTCGACGGGTGCTCGTCTCGGTCCCGCGACTGTTGGAGTTATTGGAGGCCGCGAAATGACTAAAGGGGAAAAGCCGCTCGAAGAGATCGGCACCGGGACCACTCCGAGCGGCGAGCGGTCTGGTGACGCAACCGAGAGCCAGCCAACCGCCGACCCGAGAGGCGCAGGCAAGTACGGCTCGGCGGTGTTCTCCAACCACGCCGAGCTGCTCGCAGCATCCGGTATCAGCTTTGACGTCGCAGAAGCGCGCGGGTATCGGAGTGCCGACACCAAGGCGCAGTTGGAGCGTGACGGCTTCACACGGGGCCAGCGCCGGCCCCCCGGGTTACTTCTCCCAATTTGGTCGCCAATCAGGCGCGAGATCGTGGGGTGGCAGCTCCGCCCGGACGATCCGAGGGTGGATCAAAGGCGCGGACGAGTAGTGAAGTACGAGACTGCAGCCGGGCGGCCGGTCGTAGTCGACGCCCACCCATTCACTTGGGACCGCCTCGGCGACCCGAGCACACCGCTGTTCGTCACCGAGGGGATCCGGAAGGCAGATGCGGCAATTTCGGTGGACCTGTGTTGCGTCGCGCTGCTGGGGGTGTGGAGCTGGCGCGGGTCGAACGACAGGGGCGGCAAGACCGCGCTACCAGAGTGGGAGGTCATTGCCCTCAATGATCACCGCCCGGTCTACATCGTCTTCGACTCGGACGTGGCTACCAAGAGCGAGGTACGCCAGGCGCTTACCCGGCTGAAGGAGTTCCTCGAGGCGCGAGGTGCCGAGGTCTTCGTCGTCTATCTGCCGGCGGGTGATCGTGGGGAGAAGGTGGGCCTCGACGACTTCCTCGCGGCCGGCCACGGCGTGGACGACCTGCTCGGCCTCGGTTCGCCCGAGCTGCACACTCCGGACGGCACCCAGTCGGGCGACCTCGAGGCTGAGCGAAACGGGGCGAAGCTCATTCCCTCGCCGAAGGCGCCGTACGATGTGGCCGTCGCTCTCGCCGAGGAGACATATCGAGATGCCGACGGGACCTTACTCCTCCGTTCATGGCGAGGGTACTCCTACCGCTGGAAGCGCACATCGTGGGACAAAGCTGACGAGGCAGGAGTGAGGGCGGAGCTGTACCAGGCTCTGCAACCGGCCGTGTACTGGACGGACAAAGGGGAGCTCGCCCCCTGGAACCCGAATCGGTACAAGGTTGTCGATGTGCTCACCGCGCTCGCCGCGCTGACCTACACGCCTGAGGAAACCGATACGCCAAGTTGGCTGGAACGCCGGGACGAGGATCCGCCCGCTCACGAGCTCGTCGCGGTCGGCAACGGCCTGCTGCACGTCCCGACCCGCCGGCTGCTCGACCACACGCCGAGGTTCTTCAACACCGTCGGGGTGCCCTTCGCCTACGACCCCCAGGCAGCAGAGCCCGAGTGCTGGCTCAAGTTCTTGCACGAGTTGTGGCCTGACGATCCCGAGGCGGTCGCCACCTTGCAGGAGTGGTTCGGCTATGTAATCTGCGGCGACACGCGGATGCACAAGATCCTCTTCATCCTCGGCCCGGTGCGCTCGGGCAAGGGCACGATTGCCCGCGTCCTCACGGCCGTCGTTGGTCGTGCCAACTCCTGCGGGCCCACGCTGGCGTCGCTCGCGACGAACTTCGGGCTGCAGGCTCTGATCGGCAAGTCGGTCGCGATCGTGGCCGACGCCCGGCTCGGCGCCGCGAACTCGAACGTCGTGGTCGAGCGGCTCCTTTCGATCTCAGGCGACGACGTGCTTACCATCGACCGCAAGTACCGCGAGCACTGGTCCGGAAAGCTCGACACGCGCTTCATGATCCTCTCGAATGAGCTTCCCGGTTTCGGCGACGCATCCGGTGCGATCGCGACGCGCTTGCTCGTCCTGACACTGACCCAGTCCTTCTTGGGCCAGGAGGACCACGACCTCACCGACAAGCTGCTGGCGGAGCTGCCAGGCATCTTGAACTGGTCGCTCGCCGGGCTCGATCGGCTGCGCGCCCAGGACCGGTTCACGGAGCCTAAGAGCTCCCGCGACGCAATCGTCACTCTCCAGGACGCGGTCAGTCCGATCTCGGCTTTCGTCAGGGAGCGGTGCGTGGTGGGCCCGGATTACGAGGTGGCTGTCGACCTGCTCTACCGGGAGTGGTGCCAATGGTGCGAGGAGCAAGGGCGTGACCATCCGGGGCCAAAGGCCACCTTCGCCAAGAATCTGCGCGCCGTCGTGGCCACGGTCCACAAGGAGCGAGCCCGCGTCGATGACCAGCGGGAGTATCGCTACACCGGAATCGCCCTTCGCGCCGGCGACTACGCCACGGATCAACAGTGGTCTGGTCCTAGGACCAGCCCGGACCGTGCCGATGCGTTCCCCGCCGTGGTCCGGGATACGAAGCTGCAAAAGCCGAGGTCAGGGTTGGTGGTCCTAGGTGGTCCTAGTGAATCGGCAATGTTCGGGAACGACGCTCATGAGCCGAACGCGAACGGAACAGGGTGGCGCGGTGAGCGAGAGGACCAGGACCTCGAGCTTGAGCACGGCGCTCCATCTCCCCACCGCCGGGTGACCATATGACACCCGCCGACTTGCTGGCGGAGCTGAGCCGGCTCGCCGTGGTCGTCGAGGCCGACGACGACGGCCGACCGCTGCTCGACGGCATGCTCACCGACGAGCTCGTCGACACTGCACGTTCACTCCGCTGGTTGTTCACCTGGGGGCTACGCGGAGCTCAGAGCGGGCATTCCTGGTTTATCTGCGATACCTGCTCTGAAGTCCAGCTCCTCAGCCACGAGAGGGCGTGCGGCATGAAGCCGGGGTGCAAGGGACGAATGCGCCGCTCTTCTACTCTGGTATTCGCCCCAGCGGAGCCGTCCGGGTCGGTCTCTTCCCAAAAAGGGGAGCGAGGGTGATTGAGCGCGAGGAGCGGACGAGCTCGTGGCCTTCAGCCGGTTGTTCGGAGCTCCTGTCGGCGCCTTCCTTGAGCCGCCAGAAGGTATTGAGTTTCAGGTCCCTGACAAGCGTCACGGGCTATCTCCGGCCGAGATCGCGGCCGTGGTTGAGGGCAGCGACCGCGTGGAAGTCCGTAGGCGCGCGCGAGCGATCGCGTCACGTGCCATCGCGGCCATGATGAGGGAGATGGCAGCCGGAGAGGACGTAAACCTCGATTGGGTGATTGCGTCGACGGAGCGAGAGCAATGAGCGCAAGGGGAACAGTCATCAAGCGGGGCCAGACCTATGGCGTTGTACTCGATCTCGGACGGGACGCTGACAACAAGCGGATCCGCCAGTGGCACTCGGGGTTCAGGAGCGAGAAAGCCGCCGAGAAGGCTCGCACGGCACTCCTCAAGAGCCTCGACGACGGCGCGTACGTGGCGCCGAACTCCGAGTCGGTCGCCGCGTATCTCGATCGCTGGCTCGCGGCCATGCCGGTGACGGTGCGGCCCTCCACGGCTTCGCTTTATCGCACACTCGTCGAGGCCTACGTAAAGCCTCGGCTCGGCCAGGGTCGGCTCGCGGACCTGTCGGCGCCGGCGCTGAATGCCTTCTACGCCGACCTGCTCAACTCCGGCCGGCGCCGTGGCACGGTGGCCGCTCCCCTGTCGGCGACGTCGGTTCACAACGTCCACCGTGTCGTTCACCGGGCGCTCGCCGACGCTGTCCGCTGGGGCCTGCTCACCCGCAACGTCGCCGACTTCGCCGACCCTCCCAAGACCTCGACGCCGGAGGCGCGGGCATGGGGTACTGAAGAGCTCCGAGCCTTCCTGGCCGTAGTCGAGTCGGACCGACTGGCCGCCCTCTGGCGCCTGGCGGCCATGACCGGAATGCGCCGGGGTGAGCTCGTCGGGCTTCGCTGGGCCGACGTCGACCTCGAGGCGAGTCGCGTGAATGTCGCTCAGGTAGCGACGATGGTAGGCACGAGTGTCCACTACGGCGAGCCGAAGACCCGAAGCTCGAGGCGGTCGATCGCTCTCGACGCCGGCACGGTCACTGCGCTCAGGGCACATCGCAAGCGCCAGTTCGAGGAGCGCCTCGCGTGGGGCGCCGCGTGGACCGACACGGAGCTCGTGTTTACCCACGAGGACGGTCGTGCGCTCATGCCTCCGCACGTGACTCGAATGTTCGGGCGACTGGTGACAGCCGCCGGTCTTCCCGAGCTCACGCTTCACGGCCTACGGCACTCGCACATCACGGCGCTGTTGCGCGCCGGGCAACCTCTTCGCGTCGTAAGCGCCCGGGCAGGGCACTCCTCTCCGGCGATCACTCTCGGCGTCTATGCGCACGTGATGCCCGGCGACGATGAGGCGGCTGCGCTGGCGGCCGCTAATGCCCTTGGTGAGGCTAAGGAATCCCGGCCGCGCTCTTAGTCATCCGCGACAACGTCTCGGCGAGTACCGGGACAACGACGGCCTCATACAGGGCACCCGCCGAAGCCTGCACGACCTTGAGCGCTGCCAAAAGCCTCTTGTCTGGCTTCCCCTCCTCGAGCTGATCTGCCTGAGCGAGGACTTCGATTGCATCCCTGAGCTGCAACCGGTCGCTGTCGGTCATACCTGGTTCATACGCGAGCTTCACGTAAAGATTCTCGAGTCGCTCGGTGCGGGTGGCCCAACCGAAAGGCTGCCCACAACCACCGCAGAAAGGCCGAACACCTTCAAGGCCTCTCGGATTCGGGATCGCGAGACCGCACCCAGCCGGGCACTCGGTTATCACTGGAGCTCCACAAATCTCGCAGTAGGGCCGAACCTTCGAGTAGCCGCGATCGATGACCTCTATTCGACTCGCGGCGTCGGCCACGCGAAAGGAGACAAGGTGTCCGTTGGCCGCGCACACCGCGGCGGTGTAGCCCATGCTCACGATCTGCCTGACTAGGTTGCAGTTATGGTTGCAGTGAACTCGTCTTCGGCTCTCCGCGAGGCCTGTAGACCGACATTTTTCCTAGTCATAGCTGGTGTCGGAGGACCGACTCGAAACTTAGGTCCACGCCCCCTCGAAGCAGATAGTGGCTGGTCAGAGCTTCGGCAGGTCGTCTAATCCCCTGGTCTGGAAACCTCGAAACCGTCGCCACTCCACCATCCGGGCCCTGCACGGGGCCATCGCGAGGTCTCGCACACCGACTCGAAACTTAAGTCCACGCCCTAATGAGTAGCTCATCCGACTAGTTGACCTCTTCTCTGCCCGGCCACTCCCCTGCTGCAAACGCTCCCATGAGTTGGCCCGCCCATCGCTGCCACTCGGCTACCGCCTCGATTCCCGACTTTGGCTCCGGCCCCGGTAAGCCGTGGGCGTCGAGCGCCGGCTCTATTCGGCGCAGTGCGCGGCGCGTCTCGACGAGCAGGACATCCGTCGACGACTCTTTGAAGCGGTCCGCTATCTCGAGCAGAGTCGAAACAACCAGAAGCAGGTCGTTCCATTCGGGAGCACAGCTCGGCTGCGGGCCGATGAATCGCTTCAAGGTGTGTTCGTCGGCGAGTGAATAGACGTGGCGGTTCGAATAGACCCGCTGACGCAGGACGCCGGCTTGCGCGAGCGACTCTGCGGCTTCAGAGACGTTCCGCTTCCCGTAGTTGGTGCCATCGGCGAGCATCTGTGCGGAGATCCGATCGAAGTCGATGTTGTAGAGGAGATAGCGAAGAATCTCAGAGCGAGCGCCGAGTCCGAAAATCGAGCGGATGCGCAGATAGGTCATGGAGGGCTCGGTGAGCGGACGCAGCACCGACTTCCCGGTGACTTGGTAGTCACGGGCGGGCCCCGCACCCGGCCAGTCGATACCGGCACCGGCGTTCACAGTGCCGGCAAACGATCCCCAACTCTCGAGGGGCTCGTCGGTCTGGTCGCGGAGGATGTTTCGGAGTCGTACACGAGAAACAAGACGCCAGTTCCGAACACACCAGTCGGTGGCCTCGTCGCGAAGCCGCGGATCTCGCTCGCCGATGGCGGCAGTGAAGATAATGAGCGGCTCGACGTCGATCGCCCAGCCTTGGTGGGCGCGACCCCATCCCGACACACCGAGCTCTGCCCAGACACTCCAGCAGAACTGGAGGACCGCTTCTTCAATGTCGAGGTCCTCGCGGTTACGGAGCGACATCGTCAGCCTCCACGCCCAAACGGTCAAGGCACCCGATGAGCATCGTTCGGAAGCCCTCCGAGGGATCGTGAGTACGAGTCCAAGCCGCGGCCGCGAGCAGCTCTTCCTTCGTCGGCCTCAACTGCACCAGATCGTGGAAGTGCTTGTCATCGGGTCCGCGGTCGGTGGCCGCGTAAAGCTTGAAGCAGATCTGATCGAAACGGGACGTCAGGTGGATCTCGAGCGCGCCATAGTGCCGGACTTCGATACGCTCCTCCCAACCCAGTGGCAGGCCAAACTTCATGAGCGACGCCGGCCCGCTGTTGATCCACTTGGCAGGGATGCCCAGCGCATCAGCGACATCCGCCGCAGCACTCAGCAACGGTTCGGGCAGCTCTGTCGCCTGTCGATAGTGCGTTCCGTCCTTCATTCCGATGACGTCTACATCACCAGTCGGACGGTCGATCAACCCGAGCAGCAGCAAGTTCCCGCCCCCGACTATGAGCAGACCGAACGGAGTTCCTCGATCTTGGAGGACGGCACCGAGAGTGCGAAGTGCTGACTCGAGGTCTTCGAGCTGCATTGCCATACGAGCAGTATAACTACACGATTCACGCATTTGTAGCGCATGTTCTGAGCGCTATGAATGCTGATGGCCTTACTCAGCGCAGGCTCTGCGATTCAACTACCTCGCTTCGCGAAACGGCTGAGGTACCCGTGCGCGATCGTGTGGGCGCAGGGAAATGTCCCACCCGCACTCAGGAGGGAACATGGCTGAGATGGTGATGGTGCCGCTACCGACCGAGCCCGTTGAGATCCAGGAGTCACTCAAAGCGGCAGAGCCGATGGTCCGACGGGCAAGCCTGAAACAGGAGTCCGACATTGTCACGCCGATCTACCGCTGCTGGAAGGATCAGCTCCAGGTCGGAGGGCTGAGCTGGCAGTCCTTCCATGCGGCCGCTTCAAGCAATGCGGCGGGGTGGGAGAACTGGCTGGAGGACGCGATCTCTTGGCCGACCGCAGTCGACCAGTTCCTCGACCTCATCAACCTCGATCGAGGCGAGCATCGGTTTCGGTTGGAGGTGGACGCCCCGTAACAGTTGATCGCGATGCGGAAGTTGAAGGGCTGCCTTCCTAGCTGATCGTTCGATTGCTCGGCGCACTCGATTCGCTCCCCGAGATCGACTGGGGGACCGTGACTTGGCGATCGGCGATCTGCGCTAGCGGCATTACGACTCCCTTTCGGGAACGGTATCTGTCACTCTGAAGCAGGTTATCGAACATATGTTCGGTGTCGGAGGACCGACTCGAAACTTAATCCTGCACGGGGCTCGATCGTGCTGCTCCACAGTCTGAACACCGAACGACTCTGTTTCTGACACTGTTCGAGTCCCTCGGAGTTTGCCAGCGCGAGGGCCATCCCCCGAGCTTCCTCAACGCGGCAGGGCCGCATTGAGCTTCCGTTCGGCATGTTCGATTAGTCGCTTGGCCACCTCTACAGCCTTTCGAGCCTCGACGGCACTCACTGGAGCCGGGTCGTATTCGGCCGATGTCTTGAGCGGTAGGAGCTGGCGAAGATAGCGCGCGCCTTGTGAATCTCCGATCGTCTTGAGATGCTCTGGCGCGTCGGCGTGCTCACCCTTCGAAACCGAGCCGACAAGGGCACACGAGATTGCGTCGCCAGCATTCATCCCAGCATGTATTGCGTTACTCGTGGCGGCGGTGTTGTTCCCGAGCTCGAGGGAGAACTGCGCAGCCTCAAGGAACTCCCTGGCCTTGCTCAGATACTTCGGAGCCTGCGAAGGGGACAGCTCTCGCGTCGTCCGGACCCGGCGGGCTGTCACCGAGCGCCCTTTGTCCGCCTCGGCGTTGACGCCGCTACTTTTCGCACGACTGGCATCGCCGCGGCTCGCTCGGAGGCTTCCGCCCGAACCACTCGTGCCGTTGCTGCGCGCCCGGTTGGCTTGGCGGTGCGCACCGCTGGCTTGCGACCCGGACGCCGGCGAGTCGACAAACTCTCGACAGCCTGGGAAACGATTGCGGCCCGATCCCCCACCGGAGCAACGATCTGCGAGGGTGCCTCACCAGCGAGCGTGATGGCGTCATCGACGATGGTCCGCCAAAGCGACCTTGTCCTTGCCAACGCAGGGAGCTCGTGCCGTGAGATTTCGATGACGTTGACCTGATTACCGACGACCACTCGTGCCAAGTCATGCCAGTTGCCGAAGCTGTCGAGCCAGGACGGGTCGTCAGGCTCGACGTCGTCGGAGCGCACCGCCAGGACATCGAGATCACTCTCGGCGTCGTCAGTGCCTCGAGCAAACGACCCGAACAGGGCAAGACTGGCCGGTACGGGCTCGATTGACTTGGCGAGTTCACTGAGACGAGCAATGGCCGTCGAGCGAGCATCCGCCAACGCGAGCAGTGCCAAAGTCGCGGCGTTCAT
>Ga0326728_10006651_pt1 | contig 30826 bp, 28 predicted proteins | sample MB3enrmetagenome_FD_207602 | JGI IMG/M metagenome (GOLD analysis project Ga0326728, IMG submission 207602) | Lab enriched peat soil microbial communities from McLean, Ithaca, NY, United States - MB31MN | ecosystem: Environmental > Terrestrial > Soil > Wetlands > Peat | place: USA: New York...
GGTTTTGCCTACACCGGGCTCACCGATCAGAACGGGGTTGTTCTTGGTCCGTCTCGCCAAGATTTGAACGATACGTCGAATTTCCTGATCGCGCCCGATAACCGGATCCAGCTTGCCCTGCTCCGCAAGTCCGACCAAGTCGCGGCCGTAACGCTGGAGTGCTTGATACTTGTCCTCCGGGTTTTGGTCTGTCACATGTTGCCCTCCACGTAGATCCTCAAGTGCTTGCAGTACATCCGATCCGTTGACGCCATTTAGTTTGAGTATCTCTTTGGCCTTGCTCTCGGCCTGGACCAGGCCCAACACGAGATGTTCGGTGGAGGTGTATTCGTCCTTCATCTGCCGTGCAGATTCTTGTGCCGCTTCCAGCACCTTACTCATGGCAGAACTAATGTGGATCTGCCCATCTCCCCCAGTGACTTCGGGGACGTCCCTAAGCTCCAATTCCACCGTCTTCGTGAGTTGATCGACGTTCGCCCCTACCTTGTTGAGAAGAGCCCGAACAATCCCCTGTTCTTCCGTCAACAATGCCGCAAGCAAATGCAGAGGCTCAAGGAGCTGGTGTTTATGTTCCTGAGCTAGCATCATCTGGCAAGTTAATCGGGCAATCATCTGGATCGGTTCAGTCCATTACCGGATTGACAAGCGAAACTGACACCGAATTTGGAGCCAATGAGTTCAGCCTCCAAATCAACTCTAATGAATTCACGACCAGTACTCCCTACACCAGCTATCTACCTAAGGCACCGACAGGTTGGGAGCAATTCATGTTTGTCAATGATCCTGGTGACAAAGTCTGTTCAACTGGAACCAGTTGTGGAACGCAAGTATTCATTCAGTATTGGCTATTTGGTACGAATGGAGTTTGCCCAAGCACGCTGCTTCCGAACGGGAACCCTTGGACATTTCACAGCGGAGCAGGCGCGGGTTGTTTTGTTAATAGTGGCTCTACGCTAGTTCCATCCCTTACAGCCTCAGACCTAGCCTATATGACCTTGACCGGTCAGGCTAATTATTTGGGGAGTGGCAACGACGTGGCCCAATTCTGTGTCTACGGAGATTGTTACAGAAGTATAATTTCAGACCAGGTCCTGAATCTGTACCAATACTGGACTGATGCTGAATTCAACATTGTCGGTCTCTGTTGTTCTTCAAAGGCTATTTTCAGTTCCGGGACATCGACGTATGGGACATCGATTACTGTTGTTAACAGTTTGAATGATCATAATGGGTACGTGATTGGACCATCATGCGTGAATCCGTCTGATGGCCGTACCGCGGAGAGTGACAATCTTAATTTAGACTCTTGCTCTTCATACAGCAGCAATGGAATAGTTTTCACTGAGAGCAATGCTCCAAGTTCTCAAATAAGTTCAACCTCCGTAAGTTGTTCGTCGTCTTCTGTTCCGGCAAGTGGATCTACGCAATGTACGGCGACTGTAACCGGGTCTTTCCTGGGTCCTACGCCTACTGGAAGTGTGAGTTGGTTCCAGACTGGTGGCGGTAGTTTCAGTCCGGGTTCATGCACGTTAACTTCAGGCTCCTGTACGGTAACCTATAACGCACCACCCACTCAGGGCCCTGTTACAATAACTGCGCAATACTACGGAGACACAAACTATCAACAAAGTACAGGCACCTTAACGATAACGATCACCCCAACTCCGTATTCGGCTACTTTCAATCAGAATGGTATTTCCTCAGGGATAACGTGGGGTGTGACTGTTGGTGGAACGGATTATACTGGTGCTGGTTCGAGTATTACGGTTCCAGATTTGACTGGTACTCTACTTATTCGTATGATTCTCCTGTGGCTGGGTCTGGTGGAAGTTACACTTGTACTGCGGACTGTTCAGGCAGTGTTTCGTCGAGTTCTAACACCCCACCGACGGCAACCTACACATTCAGTTCTGGCTTTGATTTTTCGTTAGCGAATAGTGGCGGGATTACGGTTGTTCAGGGTTTGTCTGGCTCGAACACGATCACGGCTACCTTATTGAGTGGTTCTACGCAGTCCGTTAGCTTATCCTGTACGAGTGGGCTTCCGGCTGGTACTTCATGCAGCTTTAATCCTCCGTCTAATAATCCGACTTTCTCTAGCACTTTGACGATTAGCACTTCATCTTCGACGCCTACTGGTTCCAGTATGATCACGGTGACTGGTTCTGGAGGAGGAAATTCTCATATCACTCAGTTCACGTTGGTAGTTAACGCCCCGTCCTCTTTCGACTTTTCGTTGTCCAATAGTGGTGGAATTACGGTTACGCAGGGTAGTTCAGGGTCGAATACCATCACAGCTAGTTTGCTGAGTGGTTCAACGCAACCTGTTACTCTATCATGTACGAGCGGCCTTCCTTCGGGTGCTTCTTGCAGTTTCAATCCTTCATCTGATAGCCCGACTTTCTCGAGCACCTTAACCATTAGCACAACGAGTTCGACGCCTACTGGTTCCTACCCTATCACGGTGAACGGGAGTCCGTCGGCTCTAGCGCCAACTCAATTCACGTTGACAGTTAACCCGCCCTCTATGCCAAGCTCTACTTCTGTAAGCTGTTCGCAATCTTCTGTTCAAGCAAGTGGTTCTACGCAATGTACTGCCACCGTAACCGGGTCAGGTCCCACACCTACTGGAAGTGTGACTTGGTTCGAAAGTGTTAGCGGTGGTAGTTTCAGCCCCGAAACCTGCTCCCTAGCTTCAGGATCCTGTACGGTAACCTATAACGCACCACCCACTCAGGGCCCTGTTACAATAACTGCGCAATACTACGGAGACACAAACTATCAACAAAGTACAGGCACTGCAACGTTAACGATCACTGGAACGCCACCTTCGCATCTGACTAGCATTCAGATCTCCGCAAACCCACTGACGGTGACTCAGACCACGGGGCTCTCAGGATCCACCATTACGACGACGGCATTGGATCAGAATTTAAGCCCGATGCCAAATGTTCCTATTTCCCTTACCGCTACAAGCCCAGGTGTGCTGTCACCTCAAACAGTCACGACGGGCAGTAATGGTCAGGCAACGTCCACCCTAACCGTATCCGAATCCGTTACCACGAGTGTCACGGTATCGGTCCAAGCCAGTTCAGGCAGCGTACAGAGTCAAACCATCCAAGTGACATTTCAACCGCCAACATCACCTGCCGTCAAATTCTCTGCAACGGGACTAGGCTCATCCGCCTCAGGCGCTGCGCTCATCGTAGACGGCACAACATACAGCGTATCCCAGCTCCCGATGCAATTCTCTTGGACCCCCGGTTCCTCCCACTCCTTCAGTTGGTACAGCGAAATCCTAGCGGGGAGCACGGAAGAGGATGTGTGGCAGACGACTTCCGGACTTTCCACTCAACAATCAGGAACAATTGATGTACCATCAGGTGGCGGAAACGTGATCGCAACTTACCAACCGTATTATTACGTCACATTCGTAGTAAATCCATCAGGAGCCGGGACGATAACTCCGAGTGGAGGAGGAGAAGCGGGGATAGGTCCTACATCTACGTCGGAGAGAGTCTTGTATTATCAGGGCGCGGTAATATCGATCAAAGCTCAGGCCGGGACGGGCAACAGTTTCCAGTCATGGACTAGCTCCACATCCTCCATCTCAATATCGGGATCGACAGCAGCGTCAACATCTGCCACCATAAACGGACCGGGTACGATTACAGCAAACTTTGGGGTCTCGTCAACGTACGCCGTGATGTTTTCAGAGACAGGGTTATCCATAAGCAATCCAGGTTTAGTTTGGAGTGTTACCTTTAACGGGCAGACTGAGTCTTCGGACTCTGGAGGAAACACGATATCCGGAATTCTTTTCACAGGAGTTCCGCCTGGGTCGTATGGGTTTACGGTGACTCCGCCGCCAGGATACTCTGCTTCGCCACAATCAAGTCAGGTCAATGTGAATAGTTCCACGTGTACTGCCAATTATATCGATGGAATCCCCGCCGCATGTGTTGAAACCATCAGCTTCACTCCGTCTCCGACAGCCAGCATTAGTAACAGTGGTTTTGATAACTATGGAAGTTTGGCAATTCCAGCAAATACGTCGCTCATTTGGGTAAGTTTGATTCCATCAATCGCCAATTCGGTGAACAAGTACTACGTGAAACTCTTTGACTCATTTCAGACCGTTCTTTCTAGATGATATTTGGGATCGCAAACGATACTATGATGACGAAACAATCATTGAGGATTTGCAACTACTGACGTGCAAGTTATGACTTAAGGACTTGAACCTTATAGAGTTCAGATCCCTCCGAGTCTGACCCTAATTGAGTTCAAGCCCCGAATCGTGAAGACTAGATGGAGCAAGTAAGTTGGATCAAATCCTTACGACATATCTGCGATTTTGAGAGGGACAAAACGCCCAACAAACTACGTAGTAGACGTACTGATTATTTTTCTGTAAAGCGACGATAAGATACAAAAACTGTATATCGCACAAGTCACTACCTAACATAACGTCTTATTTGTTAAGAAAGGGCATTAGGTTCGTTCTTTGTGCCACGCTAGTCTTTTCACTGGCGATTGTAGTTTATTCTATGGTCATGGCGCCAGGGTTTAGTCAGAAAGACACGGTCCTGCAAGTTTCTGGCTCGAACACAACCGCCACCACCACTACCACCACTGCCACCACTGCCGCCTGTCCGCCAAAATCTCCAAGTTACTCGTTCTGGACTGTCTTGATAGGTTTGGGAGCAACCCTAGTTTTTGCGATAGTTGTAATCTTCAGTACGTTTCAGTTGATGGGCCTAGCAAGGACAGCAATACAACAACACTCAAGACATCATCGACAAGGAAAGCAACAACAGGCTGGCCGGTGGGAAATCCTCCACGATAGCGAAGGGTATGGTAGCCTTACGAATTTTCAGTTCTTTCTCTGGACCGCCGTCTTCCTGTTTTCCATCGTCTGGGTATACGCAGTGAGAATTCAAGGGGGTGTGTTGACGCCTACAGTCGGATGGCCCTCAAATGCCTTGGCGCTCATGGGAGTGAACACTGTCTCAGCCGTCATGAGCAAAGCGATAGATACAAACAAGCAAAGCAAATCCAAGGCAATACCAAAGTATAAAGAACGAAGTTTGTGGACCATGTTCAATGAGGATGACGGCCGTCCCACGCTGGCACGGGTTCAGATGTTCATCTGGACTTGGGTCAGCGTAACGATCTATATCTATATTCTATTCACGATGTTCTTCGGTCCATTTCTAAATTCCAATGTTTTCGTTGCAACCCCCCTCTGTGCACTGACCATTCCTGATGTTGATCCTACCCTTGTTACGCTGATGGGACTAAGCCACGCCGCCTACTTGGGTAAAAAGTATTACACTACACCTTCTCCTTGAGCCATATTGATGCTTTGCAACTCGCCTATACAGAGCTATTAGAAAACTCACAGTTCCCGATAAGCACGGTAAACGCCCTACAACTCTCTCTAGAGCGAAATGCCTTCGAGTCGTTCTAAATTCTAGTTTAATCAACTTCGCCTAGTATGCAACGTTAATCCGGGGATCAAAGGCATGGGGAGACTTCGTGGAAGGACCTCAGTTATGGTTATCGTGCTGCTCATCGCCGTTCTGGTAGGTGGAGGTTTGGCGTGGAAATGGTCGGCTCAGGATACCTCCTACGTCTTTAGTCCATGCCCGGGGCTAACGGTGACGTCCACTGCCACGACTGGGATATGGAACTGTCCTAACGAACCGGCGCTCTCCGCAGGCCAAAACGTGACTATGACAGGGACGTGGGCGACTGGATACGAGACCCTTGGCTGCGTGCCGGTGAATGCCAGCTCGCCTTGTATGGTTCCGCAAATTGCTATTCTCACACATTACCTTCGCACGAATATGGGAGTAGACAATTGGTTCGTTATTCAGTGGAAACAGAGCGGAACGGTCGAGCCAACCGATGGACAGACGGTGACGGTAAGCGGAACTCTCCAAATAATCACATATCCGCCCAACCCAGGAGCCACGTATCCGATCTACCACCTAAACAATGAGACCGACGGAACCAATTTACTACAACCTCAACCAAGTTTCGAGATAACCAACGCAGTTGTAGGGTAGAGCGTGACCGGACCCGCCACCATATTCGGACAGCCCGTTTAACTTCGAGCAGATCAAACCACTCAGAACAACCAGAGCGCTTGAGCGAGGCAAAGAAACAAACAATACTTGGTTGTTTTCCCTCGGGACTCGAACATGTACCAATAGTAGCTTAACCAAAGACGCCCAGGCTGGGAGTTGGACTTTATTTTCGGGTCCCCAAGCTCGTTATGCAATGCGCTACCGCTTCTGTTCTGCCTTCTTGATGGCTTCGAGTATCTTCTCTTGAGCAGTTATCTTCACCTTGTGGAGCTTTTCTAGTTGATCGAGGTTTTTTCTCACGAGTTCGGCCTGTCCCCAAGAGACGATTATTTCGCCTATTGCCTGTTCCTTGAGCCGGGCTTTGTTGGCTTCTATGAAGAGGTTGAGGCGAGATGCGTTAAGTCGACTTATTCCTTCAGGCTGACGAAAACATAGACGGAGACTGATGACAGCTTCACGAGAAGGTATCCACAAATCAAGGTTCCATCTCTTCCCTTGCTGAACGTAGGGTGTGACTACAGAAGGCGGTCGTCCGTCAAGTACGGCATCAAATATCTCTACGAAGAACGGTCGTTTCCTTACACGCAATTCAACTGAATAAGTCCGCATGATGCGTTCTTGGAAAAATCTTGTATGCACATCGTTGGTTCTTACTTCTGCGCCAGCGGGCTGCTGTTCTCTCAAGGTTCGGGTTAATTCGTCTAGGGAATTTGGGCCCATTTGGTCGGTGAGTAGATCGAGGTCCTTAGAACGAAGTGGATTGCTCATGTAGAATGACATTGCTTGCGATCCGAAGAGAAGTAGGTTGCTTATGCCGAGGTTCAAGAGGGCTTGGTACGCTACTTGTAGCACTGCAACCCAGTCTTGTGGGCTGGCTCTCACCTCGCTGGGTCTTCTCATCCTGTCACTCCCAACTGCTTTGCTGTGATGTTCACTATCACGGTATCCGCAAGGTTAGCCACGAGATTTGACCCGGCTGATCCCTCTCCTCTTTCACTCAGAACATCTTCGATTCCAATGGACGCGTATTGCCTGGCAAGTTTCAAGAATGTCTCTCTTGCAGCTAGGAATGATCGTCCTTCGGTCTCGGACTCTGACGAAAGGAACACGTCGCTGACTTTTCGGAATAGTGAACGCATCGATTCCCCGACGCCAATTCGGTCTGCCCTCTCAAACAGGTATGGCAAGTCCAGCCGTTTCGACCCGATAATGGCGGCTAGGAGGTCTATGGTGCCTCTGTCTTCCCTTGCATCTCGTTTGAGCTCATAGGCGACACAATCCTCGAGGCAACCAGCAAGCACCAAGCCTGATGATGTCCCTGATTGCAATGATGAATTGGGCTTGACTTGTGTGGCGCGAACTAGCGCGCGCAGATCGGATTGAACCCAGACTATGTCGCCCTCGTCAAGATCCCAGCTGAGACCGTGTAGTATGAGAACCGACAGTCCCACCTGAATCTTGACCCTACTCGATTTGATTTTGTACAGTTCCATTGGGTAGACGGACCCGACATTTCGGAGTCTCTTTTCCAAGACCCCACCTAAGATCAGAAGGTCAAGATATTTCCGCAGTGTCACGTTCCACTTGATCGTTTCGCGTCTCCTACATTCGAGGAGGATCTTTCGAAATGAGGCGTGACGACCTAGTCTCTTTACTACGGTAACGATCGTTGCAGCCGTGTCTTCTCGGAGGTCTCTGTTCCTGGTCATGCCTGTATGGATATCAATACAGGGGTCACTTAATTAAGTTTAGCCAGGAAACGACACAAGGTCTCATAGATCTCCAGCCACGCAAATGGGAGTTGGACATTATTTTCGGCTCCCATCCCCGGCACCAAACCTCAGGTTCAGAATCCCTTTACCGATCAAGGCCAAGAGACACCCGAAACTACCCAAAAAGCTACACTACGATGGATACTTGGTTCTCCCCCGCGACTCCCACACGATAAATCTGGGCGAAAGAGGGAATTGGACATTTTTCTCGGCTCCCATCCCCAACTTCGCTGTCTGATGCGCGCTATGTTTCCTCACGTTGCGGTCTTGTACCGGACGAAACCATAATTTCCTGCAGTAGCTCAGTTACATTCGCCCGCTGAGCTCTCTCGGATAGGTATTCATAGTCGAGTTTGCCCATTTGTTTTCTCAGGACAGAGACGACGTCTTGCTCGTCTTGAGTTCCTCGATCTTTACGAGCAAGTTTATTCACTATGAAGTCCTCTGGTCCAATTACGAACATTTCGAAAGAACTATTGGGAAAAGGTTTTACCTTAACGCGTCTTCGGAGCAATTCTTTATCGAAGAATATACCGTCTGGCTTCGTCCAGATCTCTACTTCGAAGTGCGTCTTGAGATCGGTCAGAACAAACAATGGAGGGTTCGGGTCAAGCCCTGCAGGCAATTGGTATCCTAGCTGCATCAATTTCTGTTGGAGCTTTGTAAGGGCTGCATAATTTATAGCGATCGCCAGATCTACATCTTGGCTTGCACGGATCCGTCCGTAAGCCGGGAGTGCCTGTCCACCGATAAGCATGTGAGGTACGGATAGTCTATTCAGGTCATTGCTAAGTTTGCGCAGTCCGTGCAATATTCCTTGCAAGTTCGTTTAACTCTTGAAACCTCGCGAACGGCGAGATATTCTGTTCATCTAGTTTCGCGGCTAGGTCAGCGTGGAGGACTGCTTTCCTTATGTCATTGTCATTGCTGAACAGACGCAGATTAGCTAGTGATCTGTAATCACTAAGGTACCGTTCCCCTAGGATCGTTGTTTGCAGTAATTGTCTCGGCCTTCCACGACTCTCTGTCTTCACTGTCGATGATTGCAAGAGACGACGCTGCTCGAGTTCTCTGACCAGCGAGATTGTTTGTTCGTGGTTGCCTCTTACTGTTGTCGCGAGTTCAGATACAGATAGTGGGGTCGTACTACAATGCATGAGTATAGACGCCGCTTGGTCCATTTGAAGCAATGCTGCCGCCATCATTTTATTCCCCCACAGGAATTAAATATCTAGTTGTCATATATAAACTCGATATCGCAATGCCTCTCTCAATTTGGGGGTGTATGATAGACTATGAGCGATGGGAGTTGAACGTTCTTTTCGTGTCCCATCCCCAGCTCCGACCATAGAATTACCTGTTCAAAGGCGCCTTGTAGGGATTCTGAACCTTTAGTTCAGCTCCCTCTCCCGGCACCAAACATTAGGTTCAGAAGCCCTTCACCAAACAACATGGACCAGATCGCCCTTGCCGCGAAGGTTACCAAGGACGTTGAGAGGCAACATGCCGGTCGATCACCGACCAGCCTGATAGAAACCCAAAAACTAATCCACCAACCGTGGAGAACCCGCGCGCTACACTACGATGGATACTTGGTTCTCCCCCGGGCTACCAACAGTCCTTGTTAATTACTTGGAGTTGGTTACCTGGTCCAGATAACCAATATGTCGCCGGCAGTTCACCGGTTGGTTCGTCGTGTTGCGCTATTGGTAAGGCAACGTGACCACGTGCTTGTGCAACTGTCGACGGCAGATCCAAAGCGTTCACCTTCACCGAGGAGGGTGCTGAGTCTCCGGGTAACCTAGAGAACGGCGCGTTAATTTCACCGATAACCTGGCAATTTACGTTGATTGTTGTACTTGCAGAGGATTGCTCATTTTTCGAGTCCGTAGCGGTGAATGTAACCTGTACTAACCCCATGGCAGAGGGATTACTGGTACAGAAACCCTGTAGATCCCAAGTTCCGATAGCTGGTTGACCTGGAATAAAATAAGTGGAGTACTTGAGGGTAATCGTGTAGGGCGCGCCTTGGGGGCCATGAACGCAAGAGACACCGCAAAACGCCGCGGTCCAAGCCGTAGTGTAGGGTGGAGTTCCGCCGCTCACTACCCCCTGCAGCTGAACAGGAGGAGTGGTGGGGGTATGGGGCTGTGATGAAGAAGTTTCTCCTGTTGAGGGTATTGTAATTTTCACCGTTGGGGGCGGCGAGGCTGGTGCTGCAACCACGTTCACCGTCGCTGAGTTTTCGATGGGGTTGCCGTTATTGTCGACAGCCATGCCTGTTCCAGCTGAGTTTTCGATGAACATGGTTATCGTGTAGGAGCCGGTGGAGGAGATGGTGAAGCTTGGGGTGCATGTGCCTGAGGTCTCTGCTATTGGGGGGGTAGCGACTAAGGCATTCGAGGAGACATACACAATCCATCCAATGCTGCTGGATGGAGTCGGCTGGCAAAGGTCCTCAGCTCCGTTAACGGTCTCGAGCGTAGCGGAACCTGTGACGGTGAATGGTTGCCCCGCGTAAATCGGCGTTGGGGTGGTCCCGGTGATTTGAACAGTTGGCGTTGGGACTATGAAGGTGACCGAGATCGGGTTTGAGGTTAGTTGCGTAGTGGAACCCTCTGGACCACCCTGACTTTCAAGGGGAATGCTGAAGAGGGTTGTGTCCGGGATTGTATACTTCCAGATCGTTAACAAATTGACACCACCGAATGTGAAATCACCTACTTTCAGATTCCCGCTATATGAAAGACCTACGTCGACGCTAGCGCCGGTGATACCGGTCCACGTTGCTGTGACGGTGATGTGATGACTTACTGAAGCTCCCAACGTTATGATTTGGTTAACGAGCCCGTCCAAATCATAAGAGTCCATGTTGCAGTCATTTCCCGTCGAAGCGCCGATCTGGCCTAGTTTGTCATCCGACCATGAGCATGAAAGCTGTGCCCCTTGAGGCACCGTGGCTGTGGCGGTCCACTGAAGCCCACCGAAGCCCAGATGGGTCAGGTCGATTTTGCTGTTATCTGTGGGGTACGTTATCTTAGGCGGACTTACCTGGATACCGCCAAAAGTGAGAAACACAGATAGGCTTCCGGATATGGATGCAATAATCTTGTCCAAGTCAACCTTTACAGTGGGACCAATCTTAATGGTGAAGCCGTCATTGACTCCGAAACCTTTTTTCACAAAGCTGCCCGAGCTGTGCCCCTGGTCAAGCGAGTTCCAGCCCGTACGGCCGTTCTGACTATTGTAGGGGTTGCTGCAACTACCCCTGCTGGCATAATTTTGGTCGGCGTAGCACAAACCAAATTGGACATTGTCAAGTTGTTGCGTCCATTCAATTTCCGGTGCTTGAGTAAAGTGCCAGGTTCCGGATAGGTCTATGTTAATGCTCAGATCTAGCCAGAGGAATGGTGGGAAGATTGGTATCACTAATCCTGGGACAATAGGAAGTATGTGGATTGGCGGCGTAGAGAATTGGCTGCCAGTCTTTCCCGTAAGATAGACATCCATGCTCTCAGTGGGGAAGAAGCTTAATTGGAAGTAACGGACCTGGGAGTTTTTGCTAGCTATGAAGACACACGCGAGGGCAAGAGGAGGAAGACCGGTGAGAACCGCCGAGCCTAGACAAACGTCTTCGGTCCCTTGCTTCATGTCAATCCCAAAGTATTCCTTGAGTCCAAAGGTAAGTTTCGCGCCGACGCTGACCACTCCGCCGGGCGGGCTATAGCTCGGGTTCCAAGTGAATGTCGGTATGATCGTGTTGTAGCCTGTAGCACACGAAAACCCAGAACACTCAGGGCTAAGGCTCTCGACGCCGAGTGAAGTGGTTGAACTTCCGGTTGAATTTCCAGAGCTTGGCGTGGGTGTGAGGCCGATTTGTGCCGTACGGAAGATGTCGAATAATGACGCCTGACCCGTCTGCAGGGTTACGCCTCCGTTCGCCACCTGCACGTTTAGGATGAGAGCCAAGAAACCGCTTACGGCCGCCGGGGATATGGACGGCGGGCCGACTATAGTGTCCCCGCGCTGAAGGCCCTGCAGGGTCGGGGTCACGCTCGAGAATTGGATTACACCGGTTGAATTATCGAAACTCGTAAGGGCTGCCATGGTTGCGTTATCGAGAACTTTCGTCGTGTCGAAAACCTCTGCCGTGCCCAATTGGGTGGATACGTTCACGACCCCCGTAACAGTCATACTAACAACCGCCGTTTGAGTTGCACTGCCCACGGCAGCCGCCGAGACCTGGAAATCCAGCGTACCGTTCGGGGCGTTGTTCTGGGCCATTACGTACAGTGTGCCATTTGTTGCAGGCGCATGAATCACGAGGGGGCTAAACAGGATCCAGCTTGGCCCGAATACGAAAACCTGAATGTCGCCGGTAAAGTTGGGTGCCCTAGCGATCGTGACTGTCAGATTCTTTCCCCAGCCAGCGCTGATGTGTATGAAGGAGGGGGCCACGCTCAATCGAAACTGTGTAGGTGCGGGAGGAGTGGGTGGCTTAATAGTGCTAACGTAGTAAAAGGCGCCGACAGCTGCTGCAACAACAATAATGATTAAGAGCAGTAACGCTTTCAACTTAGACTTCGGTTTCGATTCTCCTTTAGTAGACTCCATCTTTTACTACCCCAAAACAATGATGTTAAGTGGGCAAAACTGCATCGAGGTTATTCAATTCATCAACGCGGTCGTGCACGAAAATGGACATTTTTGAGAAAAAGTGTCCACTTTCCGTAGCCATCGTTCAAAATGGGACTGCTGAGGGTAACGTTACGTCTGCGGTTGAAACATATCGCACTCAACCGAGAAGTAACAATCGGTTATCAACGCCGTTGTGGAAAAAGGGTCACGCACGAAGAGTGGCGATTTGTCTGTTTCGAGACCCAAACTGCTTTGCGACTAAGTCAATACGATCCTTGAACGCCTGGTACACGCCTATGTACTCTGTTACCAAGTCCAAGTAGGCGGCTCTGATCCCCCGGAGCTTTTTCAGCTTGGCCAGCATCTCGTCTTCCTCCTTCATGCTCATGAGGAACAACCCGAGCATGGTGTGTTCTGGATTCCGGATTGCCGCATAGTATGCCCTGATCCCCGCGATTGACAATACCCCCTCCTCTGTCTCCGTTGCCGCCTCGCGACTCGTATAGAACACGAAGAGGTCGGCGGCGATTACTCCTCTGAGCTTCTCGAAGTTTACCACCGGCGAAATAAAAAGAGCCCTTTCACTGACCATCCGATCGATCCTTCGCTTCACCGTCTTGGCAGACAAGCGTGTTTCATCTGCGACTGAGGCCAAGCCCTTCCTCGGATTCTCCTCAATGCTCCTGATGATCTCGATGTCGGTAGCGGTGAAAGGGTGGTTGCATGGCGGGAGGGCGACCTGACCATAGTCGACATGCTCGGAGTTCGCTATCATCGCCATCAGCTCGACCTTTTTTCTCAGGGATTCGGCACCTCTGTAGTAGACCCCAACTCCCACGACATTCTCGTGGTACCTAGTCACTATCCAAACATCTTCAATCAACTTGAGTTTCTGCAACACGTCGTCCTTGGCCGAGGGAGGCAGGATATCAAGCCGCACCTGTGCTACAGATTCGCCTGTGATGGTTGGGTTCAAGATAAAATTCCAGCCCGTCACAAAACCACTTTTCATGTACCTGCCGACTCTCTTCCTGACCGTCGACTCAGCGATGTCGAGTCTCTTGGAGATGCGCGAAATCGATTCACGTATCTCAGAGCGGGCGGAATAGAAATGTGCGTCCCCGTAGAAGGCTCGGATTATAGCGATGTCTGTCTCGTCTAACCCCAGCGGAGCGGAGGCTATGTTTGACAAACCTCCAAACCTGTAAGGTCTTGGCTACCTGACGTGAAAACTTTTGCGATGCCGTATGTAATGCTCAAGCTATAGACCAATAATCGCGACCGTTGATTGCCCTCTTCTATCCTCTTGACTACAAACGTGGCCCCTGCACTGAGTGACAAAAAGTTCTAAGGACGCTGCATCCAGGGTAAACCGCTTAGCTCCGAGCAACCCACAACCAACCAGAGCAACCCGAGCCCGTCGAAGCAAGCCAAGCAACCAACAATACCTGCTTGTTTTCCCCCCGGGCTACCAACAGTACTTATCTTTAGCATAGGGTCGGAATCTGTCAGGGGCTATCGTTATGCCTCAACTGGCGGCCAGTTTATCCGCCACGTGAAAGAATACCTGGACCTAACCACGCGCAACTGTGTGACAGTTACGCCGCAACTGTAGTACAGTTACGGGCTGTGCACATTTGCTGGAACAAGCCATCCCCTCGGCCATTTCTCCTACTCTCGTGATAGCGCTTGCGGGGGTCGCCTTTTGTTCTGAGTGTATCCTTCCTTTACTGTGCCGAGTGTCCATCCAGAAGATGCAATAGCCGCGGAGAGATAGGCCGTCTGCTTCCACGTCTTGCATTTGCCAAAACCGTGTCGGAGTGAATATGGACGATTGCGAATCGGGCGGAATCTTCATAACAAATCAAGTCGTAGGGAAAATGCCGAGATATGATTTGACACTGGTAATCACAGGTTCAGGATTGACCATTGAAGACGTTGTACGCGTTGCACGTCATGGCGAAAAAGTAGAACTGCATCCCGATTCCATTAAAAAAATCAATTCATGCCGCGCCATGCTTGAGAAGAAAGTTCAAGCCCACGAGGTCATGTACGGTGTTAACACCGGCATAGGCGAATTATCGGAGATAGTGCTCAACGATGACCAGGTTAGAGATTTTCAGAAATATTTGATTTACAACCACGCTGCGGGTATGGGCGACCCCATGCCCATTGACTGGGTACGGGGTGCAATGCTCGCGCGCATCAATGTGCACGCCCACGGGAATTCCGGTTGCCGCCTAGCGATAACTCAGACCCTGGTTGACATGTTGAACAAGGGCCTTACGCCTTACGTGTGCACAAAGGGGTCTGTCGGCGCTTCTGGTGATTTAGCACCTATGGCACAAATTGCCTTACTTATGATGGGGCAAGGCCATGCCTACTACAAGGGGGAATTTCTGGAAGGCCATGAAGCGATGGAACGCGCAGCCATCCCCATCCCTGGACTCGAGGCGCGTGATGGTCTGGCTGTGATCAATGGTTCCAATGTACTTACCGCCATGTCAGCCCTGATGATATATGACACTAACAACTGGCTCAAACAGGCGGAAATAGCCTGCGCCATGTCGCTGGAGGCCCTGAAAGCAAACCTCAAACCGTATCATGAATTAATTCTTGAGGTACGCGGTTTCTCCGGTGGCGTCCGCAGCGCAAAATCAATTCGTAAGGTAACGGCCGGCGGCGACCTGTCTGAGGGCCGTTTGAAAGTGAAGGTGCAGGATGCTTATTCGATGCGTTCCTCACCCAATATAATTGGGACAGCACATGATGCACTCGCCTTTGCACGAGTACAGGTAGAGACTGAACTGAATGGTGTGGGGGATAATCCTCTCTTCTTCCCGGATAAAAACCTCGTACTCTCAGGCGCTAATTTCCAGGGCTCGCCCGTGGCTTTGCCTATGGATATGGTAGGCGTTGCGGTAACGATGGTATGCGTGCTTTCTGAACGCCGTATGAACCGTCTGAATAACCCGGCACTCAGCGTGGGGCTTCCGCCCTTCCTGAGTAAGGGCGCCGGCATGTTCTCGGGCCTAATGCTAAGCCAATATACGGCTGATATGGAGATCGTAGAACAGCGAATCCTCAGCATGCCGGCTTCCATACAGTCAATCCCAGCTGCTGCCGACCAGGAAGATTTTGTTTCCATGGGCATGAACACCGCCCTCAAGAATTTCCAGATACTCGACAATGCTTATGGTATTTTGGGAATTGAATTCATGGCTGCTGCTCAAGCCCTTGACCTACGTAGAAAATATGAAACACCATATACATTCGGAAAGGGAACACAAATTGCTCATAATGTGATCCGCAAACACGTCGAGTACCTTGATATCGACCGTCCACTTTATCCCGACCACAACAAGATGAAGGAACTCATCAAATCATGCGAAATCCTTACGGAAGTGGAGAACGCTATAGGTTCCCTGGAATGAAACACGTTTTTGATTTGCCATTAATTTTTTACGAATACGATGTGATGAAACCCGCTATCGGTTTACGGATTTCGACCAATCCGTCCAAATATTCTAACGCGATGCAATGTCTCTATTAGGTGTCGAAGTTCTTTTAGGAGTGGTTTCGCTGCCACATTACTCTGAGAAAATGCGGAATCAGAGCGAACCTTACAAGAAGGAATCCGAGGACAAACTAGAGAAGGTGCCTTTTACAGTTCACATAAAGAAGGCCGACTTCGGTGCGGAAATGGGGCGGATGGAGGAGCATACCGAACCTCTTTCGCCACTGAATGTAATTCGACTCAGCAGGGACCCGTTTCCGCATCAACTCTGGGAACGTTGGCATCACAAATGCTCAGAAACAATGAGCTTCAACGACTACCTAGACAAAGCCTGGGATGAATCGAATCACTCCTTTGACGCATTCTGAAAATGTAAAAGGAGGTGGACGAAATGGTTACATGTGCTAGATGTGGAAAAGAAATAAAACCAGCGCTCATGTCCCGCACCAAAGTTTGGACGCCTCAAGTAGGCGAGTTTAAAGGAAAACAAATCTGCCAAGAATGCTACGACCAGATTCAGCCCGAACTAGAGAGACTGCTTCGAGAGATGATCCCAAAATCATCAACCCCCCAAATCAAAGATCAACCTGGCCCAATCATTGACAATGATGCGCAGTTGAAGATACTAATTGCAAATATATTGAACAACTATGATAGAAGTCTGAAAGGCAGTAGACTTGCCACGATAGGGCTTGCCTTGACTGATGATCGAGCAATGTGGAACGTCACTTTGCTCAAGTCAATCGGTGAACTCCTCAAGGCATCATTATACTACGATGAGTTACTCTTGAGGAAATTAAACGCCATTCAACAACAGCTTGCGGGCACTGAAACCAAGGAAAAGACAAGTGGTTAACCCTGATTCAGAATACTAAGGCACATAAGCGTAGCTGACATTTCCGCATTTTGCATTAACTAAGACCTCAACTCGTTTCTCTTCATTTCTAACATTTGCGCCTTCAGAAACCTGCTCATAATATGAAACAATTACATGCCAGTACCAACCGTCCAGTTTAGCTTGTCCACCTCCGCTTTCGAGATATGCCTCAGGATGCCTACCGCGAATAAACTTCAACGCCCTATGGTCCGCTCCCTTTCCAGAAACAAACGGCATAAAATGAACAATGACTATGGCAACCAGTAGGGTGCAAAATATCACCCAAGCAATTAGAACCGGAATATTCCTTCGGAATAATGGCACTATAACGGCCGTAGCAATAGTCAAGGGAACGCCCAGCACTTCGACAGAGTGGCCTATGTTTTTTTTCCACGTCTCGTTATCCATCAAAGAGCACAGTATCAAAAAGAGCCATAGAGCTAAAAAAAGAACTATGACGTTCATACGGCGAACCTGATCTGAAATCAAGGAAAAGTAATGCAAAACCATCTCGCACAGATTGAATATCGTCCATTTGATAGGTAGCCACCAAACGTATTCCAAGACCCTTTCCTACCACACCTAACGGAGCGTTACTCGAACCTTTCTACACATGACCGGAAGGGTTTTCTTCAATTCTCATGATTAGGAATGGCAATGCGGTTACTTTGAGATATCTGTCCAAATTGGTAACTGCTGCTTTGCTAGCGTTGTCTCTATTCTCTGTTATCGGATCGGTTAGAGGACTGAGTGGTACAGCACCAGATTTTACCGCGGAGTCATCCACGGCTCAGCCGGAGTTGACTATGAAATATGATTGGACTGTAGGTTCAGATGTGATTAATGGTACGTTCACGAACGGCGGGAATGTGGCAATCGAGATGAATTTGGCACGAGTCTTCATAGATATAGTTCCCGCCGAACTCGCTGGTAATTGTTCTGAGGCGCCTCTCACGCCTAGCCAGACGTGTGCTTTCAGCATCACACCGGGTTTCAGTAACAGTTTGATTGCTCCCGGGTCTGGACATTCACTGGATATTGTCGAGCCGAATGGTGAACCATTCTGGTTCACAGTGTTCTACAGCACAAGCCCAGTTTACGGGAATCAGGAATCAGCATCCAGCGTGGATCTATCGGTCGGCGGATCGATCGGTATTGTCTTGGTTGCGGCTGATTGGACAAGTGTGGTGATTCTGAAATTGCTTATACAAAATGTTATGTCCACACCAGTGAATCTAGCAGCTTCTTCGTGGAGGATTGGTATTTGGACTGGTCCAAACTCAATGGAGACTGTCGAGCAGACGGATGTTACTTACGATAGTTTCTCTGTCGGCTCAAGTGTTTCGTCGCTGTTGCCCGGTGGTGCGGTGATTGTAACCATCAGACCCAATGAAGCATTTACCCCTGGCGTCATAAACCTAGGCGAAGTCTACTGGTATCCACTTTACATTAACCTGCCAGATGGGTCTCGGGTCGGCTTTCCGTGTTGTACGCCCGGTCAAGCCTTCCCTCCAACGCTGCAATACACCAGTACGGCTACCACTGTCAGCAGCCCGATTCAAACTACTATGTCATCTCAGACTGTCAGCCTAGCGAAACAGGGAATTTTCTCACTGGTTGCTGACGGATTAGTCTTGATTGTGATAATATCGATTCTAGGATTGATTTGGATAGTGGCTTCGGTTCTTCGTAGTCGAAGGAAAAGTTTGGGGCATATTAGAGCCGAGGAAGGTGAGATAGTCTTGCAGAACAAGCCTCAACGAGATGAGATTCCAATGCAGCCTCAGGAAATCAAGAGGAAATGTCGTTACTGCGGCGCAGAAGTAGGGCCAGAGAGATTGATTTGCGACAAATGCGGGATGCCCGCTGGTTACCTATAGGCATGCCTACGGTAGATTTCGTGTTGGGTTGCTGATGGGTGTACGGGTTTAGTTATGCTGTAGGCTTCAGCCGTTTCATTTCTTATATTTTATAATTCTTCGGCATCACGTTTTCCTACGTGTACGAATGTTTGTTCAAGTTCCTATCCTACTCGTTGTGCTGATTTCATTTTTTACCGTTTAACAATGTAAAATGTGCAACATACTACACTTTCCACTTTTCTACCACCTTTATATATCTCAATAATTCGGATTAAAGCCTAAAACAGGCTCTAAACCTTGAGCACGCCGCATATTAACACCTACCGTGCAAACGGCGTCCAAAGTGGGCTCCAATTGCGGCGGGTGGGTGTCCTGGTGCGGGCAACTGAAATTGAGCCGTAAAAAGTGACTGTTGCGGTTTTTCCCCGTTAGATCACATAGTGTTCACGCGGATATTCTGGGAAGTAGCGTTCTCTTCTATCCACTAGGACAGTCACTACGTTCGTGCCTCTGCCTAGTTTCTTGGCAATCCTCAGAGCAGCGTAAACATTCGCCCCGGAAGACATGCCGCAGAACAACCCTTCCTCACGGCACAATCGATTCATAGTTTCCCTGGCATCATTATCTTTGACCGTCAAAACTTCGTCAGGCAGGCCTTTCTCCAACATCACCTCTACGAGAGATTTCGATGCAGGTAGTCCGACAGTTGCTCGGTACTTTTTCATCGAGCCAGATCTGTACCACTCTGTAACTCGGGCATCCTCAGGCTCCAGACCCACGACTTTAATATGCCCAATCTTTTCTCGCAACGCTTCGGCCACTCCGAGTATCGTGCCACCGGTTCCGATTGAAGCTACCCAAGCATCGACCTTGTTATCCAACTGTTCGAGTATTTCTCTTCCCGTTGTCTCCCGATGGGCTTGAGCGTTTTCTGGGTTATCGCTTTGGTTAGCCCACCAATTCAATGGATCGCTTCTTTCCAAGTCATAGCATTTCTTCATACCGATTGCGAAGACGGCAGCTGATGCGTCGCTAGGAGAGAGGCCGTCAAGGAGCTTCTCGTGTCCTTTAGTCGAGAACGCCTCAACCTCTGCTCCAAAACACTTCATTATTCTGATTCTGTTTTCTGGGTTGTACTCGCCCGCCCATTTGGATGGGATGAGTAACTTCACCTTGTAACCTTTCATGGACCCTACAAAGGATAGTGCCGGTCCTGTGTTGCCACTCGTCGCGTCAACAATTGTCCCGCCTTTCCTCAGTTCTTCCTTCCTCTCAGCTTCCTGGACCATTCTCAACGCCATTCTGTCCTTGATACTGCCGCTTGGGTTGAGAAATTCACACTTCGCATAGACATTCGCATCGACGTCTGAGGCCAATCTCCCCAGCTTCACCATAGGAGTGTTCCCAATCAGCTCGAGCGCGCCACTCATTATCTGCACCAGATTCCAATACTTGTCATCTCATTATTCACACATTCGAAAGACTGGTTCTAGTCAGGCATGGACTTAGTAGGGTCAAAATCCGTTCAAGGGCAGATTACTCTGAGCTGCTTGTTCACATAGCTAGAATTCGTTGCGGGTGGCTCGGCCAGGCTCGTAGATGTTTTTAACTGCATGGCTGCGCAACGAATGAGCATGCAATATGTTCGTTTAGGAAAGGCGGGGGTGCAGGTTTCACGTATCTGCTTAGGTTGCATGTCTTTTGGACACGGTAGCGAGTGGATGATCGAAATTGATAAGGCTCGCCCAATCGTTAAACGCGCTCTGGACTTAGGTATCAATTTCTTCGACACAGCGAACGTCTACTCGAAGGGACGTTCAGAAGAGATCATGGGTGAACTGTTGAGAGACCGCCGAGACGAAGTCATCATAGCAACGAAGGTTTGCGGGGAAATGGGTGACAAACCCAACCAAAGAGGCCTTTCTCGACTGCACGTGATGAAACAGATTAGTGGTTCTCTAAAGCGGCTTCAAACCGACCATGTAGACCTTTACCAGATACATCGATGGGACTACGAGGCTCCCATCGAAGAGACACTCCAAACCCTCAACGATCTAGTCCACGAAGGGAAAGTACGGTACATTGGTGCGTCAAGCATGTGGGCATGGCAGTTCGCTAAGGCTCTCTTCACTAGCGATCGCCTCGGCATAGAACGTTTCGTCACCATGCAGAACCACTACAACTTATGCTACCGCGAAGAAGAGCGCGAAATGATTCCGCTATGCCACGAAGAAGGCGTCGGCCTGATACCTTGGAGCCCCCTCGCACGAGGGTTCTTAACGGGGAAGTATCGTCGAGCAGAAACACCCAAGTCACTCCGATACAAGACGGACAAACTGTTCGCTGAACGTTTCTTTAGACCCGAAGACTTCGACGTACTCGAACGCGCGGAAGAGGTCGCTAAGGAGAAGGGTGTAACATTGGCTCAGGTTGGTTTGTCTTGGCTTCTCCACAAAGGCGTCACAGCACCAATCGTCGGAGCAACCAAAATAGAACACATTGAAGAGGCTGTAAACGCGATCGAGCTTAAGCTCAGTAATGATGACTTAAAGCGACTTGAGGAACCATACAAGCCACACTGGACAATGGGACACACGTAGATCAGCAGTTATCTTATGCGATTCCGATTTCGCGCGTATGAACTAGCAGTCGTCGATCGCTTGTGGATGAGGGCTTCACTTTCTTGTTTAAACCCTTGATCTCAAGAACACTCAATCGAAGGGTTCAGCTAGCCTGTAGCTTACATATCGTCGTTCGCAGCCTTCAATAGTAATTCTGAAGACTCTTTCTCCAGAACCCGCTAATCGAAATATTTCTTGAGTTTGGAGCATGTTTCTTCAGGAGCCTCGAACACCTCCTGGCCGCCAAGCATGTACTGAAGCGCCCAAATGTCGCTCACAAACTTGGGTTTGTAACCATAACGGGACAAGATGCGAAGGCCGAGGTCGAAGTAGTCGAGAGCTTCGCCGAATGGCCCTGAATAAACTGCCATGTTAAAGCTTCTGACACCAATGCTATGATAATACGCTAGGACTTTGATGACGCCTTCGGCGAGGCCGTTAAGGTCTTCGTTGGAAAGAGAACTCAGGTCGGAGACTTTGGGCACAACGGCTTGGGATTCGTTCAAACCCATTGGTGCGAACGGTGTCAGCCAATGCACTTTCCCAAGTTTCCCTAGATACCTTTCATGGAGGCGTTCTTCCGCCTTAACTAACTCGGCCCAATAAGAGGATCTGTGGTTCCGAAAGTACGAGGCGCTGGCGTCTAGGAGTTCATGTGTTGCTTGGAGGGGGAGATCGCTGGCCAAAGCTTGCACGTGAGGGTGAGCGATAGTGGAGCCTGCGGGTGGGTAGAAATTCATGACAATTGCATTATTTTTCACTTCGGGCTGCCAGGCGTGTACTGCGTGAAAATATTCTATGCACGCTTTGAATGCGTCGACGAACATGTCGGGTTGCATTTGGTTCAGCGAAACTTTGTGTGAGCGTGTTGGGACCACGATCGCGTTGTAGTCTTCGTGTGCGAAGAGGCTTGGAAAACAGACTGCCTCACCCACCTTGATTCGGCCTTTGGGTGAAATTTCCGGAATGAATTTTGGTGCTCTCTTCTCCACGGAATCGGGGCAGAAGGGGCAATCTTGCTGAGTCGAATTGGCTAAATCGTCGATGGCACTCTCATCTGACTCCAGATAGCGCTTAACATAGTCTATACGTCCCTTGAGCACAATCACACTTCGACCAGTCAGCGGATCGCGCCTGTGTTCGAGAGCCTGGCTGTCGGGCTCGAAGTTCTTGAGCGGGCTGAGAAGGCGTGCTTCCCTCGTATCCGACTCGAAATGAATCGACATGGCAAATCTCGTGGAGCTACTGCGTCTAGTGTTAATTCAGGCCTTGCTGGATTGCAATTGTGGTTGCCAAGAATTCACCTTTAATCCATTCTCCCTCAACCTGAAAGAAGACTAACAATGGAGTTCGTTGAGGTTCTAACTCAGAGGCGATCCGTGCGCTCCTTCAAGCCTCAGCCTGTTGAGGAGAGTAAGCTGAAGCGTATTTTTGAAGCGGCCAACATGGCGCCTTCTGCAGGAAACCTGCAAGCTTACCAAGTTCAGGTGGTTCGGGACCAAGCGAAGAGAAAGGCCTTAGCGAAAGCGGCCCATGACCAAGGGTTCATCGCGGAGGCACCCGTCTGCCTGGTCTTTTGTGCAGACCCAAACCGCTCAGCAGCGACATATGATAAGAGAGGTTCGGAGCTTTACAGCGTGCAGGATGCAACGATCGCTGGGGCATTCGCCATGCTGGCGGCTGTGGACCTCGGCTTAGCGACGGTCTGGGTTGGGGACTTTGACGAGGACGAAGTACGGCAGGTTTTGGAGGTTAAGTCGATACGTCCAGTGGCGATGTTCTCATTAGGGTACGCGGCAGAGCTACCGCCACCTTCGCCTAGGAGAGCGCTTGAGGAAATCTTTCAGGGAGACTTTCCACAGACCGACTAGACGCCACACGGCCTCGTGACAGTGCCGCTTAACTACCCCAAGCCTTCCACGCCGCACCGAAAATTGTATGCCATTTGACATACGCCCGGCTTGAGGCAGCAAACGACGGCATCGACGATATCAAACTTGAGGAATCTGAAAGCGAGGTCAGAAATCTTCTGCGAACCAGAACTATGAGAAACATAGGTTTCAATCTCGACGGGACGTCCTCAAAATCGACGAAAAATTCGGACTTCTCTCGAAGTAGTCAAGTCAGGCCATATGTGAGCGAAGTTTCTTTCTAAAGGAATTCTCAGCCACCCTCTTCTCTTTCCTTCTCCACGAAGCTATTGGACTAAACGCCTCATGGTTGCCTGAGGATCTTCGGCTCATGTTTTCACAGAAACAGAGTTGCGGAAGGCATTTCCGTTTGTGAGCGCGTCGCCGGGTAGTCTTTATCATTTCGTGAAGCGGGGTGAAGTCGAAGTTCGTTGCTCGTAATTGTGAATTTATCTGCGAAGGGTTCAACCTTCCCGGTGCAAGCGCTACAACAGGTTGACTTGGCGTTGGAAGCGGTTGGTCTGAAGAAGCAAGTTCGATCCGTTTTGGTCCCTGGGAAACAGTTTTCGACAACCTATGAGGGAGGCACCGTCGAAAGGAACAGGGTAGAGGAGATATTGAAGCCGTTGGCCGAAAGGAATCAGATCATGATCTCAGTCGAAACCGAAGAATCCGTTTCATTCCCTTGATAATCTAAGCCGCCCGGAAGCGTTACGTGATTCGTATTTCATCTCGGTTGAATGCGGTTGCGTCATGGGTTAGTATCCATGCTGCAAAATCGCGGGGTTCTCCATTTTGGATGGATAATACTAGGTACGTGAAGTTAGGCCAAGCGTGCTCTAGGTCAAGTTGGGATGGTTCGACCGGGGCGTCGGGGTGAGAGTGGTAGACGCCGATCAGATCGAGGTTAGATCTTCGCGCGTCTTCATCGGCACGAACCAGCTCGCGGGGGTCAATGTTGTACCGCCGACGCTTGGATGGTGTGGCTACGTTCTGAGCCGCGGTGGCGCGGTGCACACGCCTCGCGTCCGAGTTCAGGCCAATCAGGAAACCGCAACATTCCTCTGGGTAAGCGCTTCTTGCGTGGTTGATGGCGTACTGAAGCTGATCGCTCGGAATGACTACTACCAATTTCTGAACTAGATTACCGCCCAAGGCGTATTTGAGGACTAGGTCGGCGAGACGCTTTTCATCGACAGCCTGCTGTCAAACTTGGCGTTCAGGGACGCAGGGACTCTGCCTTGAGGGTGCGAATTTTCGGTGTTTCAGTTTCACTTAGCTCACGTGATGCAGCGTGCCCTAGCTTGGTTATATCGTGAATTTTCGTATGCCGCTTCGCATTGCAGTTTGAATGGTGAATTAGCTGTTGCTTGAAGGGTCTGCGAAAATCATTCTCCCCAGCCGAGGGGACCGGAGCAAGACGGGGATTCTGTACATACCTGCGGACGTGGTAAAAGACTCACTATTTCCATTTAGCCCTGACCAGGAAGTGGTCGTTCGAATTGATGGCAAGAAGCTCGTAATTGAAGGAGCTGGACTCTTTTGACCGGCGACAACTATCGAAGCCACTATACTTTCGCTATGGACTTTGGCACAAGTGACTTCAAGTATGGTCCAATAACCCTTGGCGAAAAGCCAAGAATCGTAAACAACCGCGGCTACTTCCCCGACAAAAGCTCCGTCATGTACAAGGCCTTTGAACCCACTTCCGACGTAATTGTGGGGGACGATGTCCCATTATACTTGCAATCCGCGGAAGATTTGTCGAGTCGACTAATCTATCCCATGCGCAACGGCATGATCGACAAAGGCGACGACCAAGCCTGGCGCGTAGTAAGCAGCCTAACCTCCTACAGTTTAGACTCGTTCAAACCTGAACCGAACAACGGCTTTCAAGGATACTACGTTGTCGCGTCCCTGTCCTCAGTTTCCCCTCGCTACATGTACGAAAGGCTGTTGGGGCTATTCCAAGAGAACAACCACGGAAAAATTAGAGCAGTCACCGTCATCCCGCAACCGTTCGCGGTCGCGATCGGCCATGGAGTCACTACGTGTGTGGTTATCGAGTCCGGCCATGGGAACAGCCAAATTTGCCCAATCTCGAAATACCCCGTCCGAGCGGCACAGGTAGCGCTCAATCGGGGTGGCGGAGACGCGAACGCGATAACCTCTGAGATCCTGAAGGATACTGGTTATGGTGACCTCGCAAATGAGGAAGCCGTAGTCAGGAGGGTTAAGGAAAATATTGGCCTGGTCCCGGGAAACTTGGACAGCGCAATCGCGGACGCAAGGAAATTTCCGCGGAAAGCCAGGGCCAAGTATAGGGTCCCCGGAACACGTGTCGAGATAGATCTTGAGAAAGATTCTTGGTCGAGATTCCTTATCGGGGAATATGTCTTCAATCCGAACCATGAGATCTTTGAGAGCTACTTCAGCCGCGGAATGCCGAGACCGAAGGATGTCAAGATGGGTGACACGGTTTTCAGGGGTATGCTGGATTTCGGTGAGGCAATAATCGCTTCCGTTGAACGCTGTCCGGTTGAACTGCAACCCATGCTCTACCGCGAAGTCCTGCTGTCGGGTGGAAACTTCAGCTGGGTCGTGCCTCCTAAATTGGAGGAGATCGCGGTCGACGCTCCGACGAAGGTGCGTCTTCTGCTACGGGACCGCGGTATCAAGAATGTTTCAGTCAAGATGACCAGTTCACCGCAGTTCTCAGTTTGGCATGGGTGCATAATCTATGGTTTCGCCGTGCCGGAGAACTATGAATGGGATTGGCAACGGTTGGAGGGGTGGATGAAGGTTTCAAACTAGCCTTTCGGTTGAAGAGCGTATTCTCCACTACTTTCTCGCTATGGGCGCCCAGCAAACCCCCAATGCTGATTCGAATCAAACGGGTCTCTCGTTTCTCGTTGGCGAAGACAATGTTCACGTTATGGTCTTGAAGACGCAGGATCTGGCTCAACGAAACTCGATCATCGACACGGTCCTGAAGCTATCCTCGCTCAGAAATTCGTATCAAACGGTCTACCTCGCCGCGCCCAGGTTGCTCGGCGCCACAATAGACGCCTCCATATTCCGAGCACATGGAATAGGACTGCTATTTTTCGATGAGCGAAGAATAGATGAAGCGGTAGCACCGCAACCACTGCAAGCAACGCGGTCTCAACTAACCCCGGCACCCGCACAGGATCCGGGGCTCGTTAGCGAGCTTGCGACTCTGAAGTCAATGTACTTTGAAATGGAACGAAACCTAACCCAACTCCGCGACGACCTCAAGAACCTACACGAAACACATCGGAACGGCGGGTTCGCGCCCCAACTTTCTCACCCCCCCCTAGGGGGGGGTCCCCGTGAACCAGTATACGCCCCAAACGTCACGGACGGCGGGCCTCTGCCCTCTTACTTCAGCAACAACCCCTGGTTAGAGGTCCTGTCTAGACGTGGGAGATCGGAGAACGAACCTCTTGCCGGCTGAGATCGTCATTAAGGTCCCAATTAGGACGATCACCGTCGTCATCGACACACAAGACCAGTTAGCACCTGAGATGACGATTGAGGACTTCCGACATACGTTCGGGCAGGAGCCGGATCCGCCACGCTACCGGCTCGTCAACATCGAAGTGATCACCTCTCCCGACGACCAGCAACCTATGCTCGTCTCCGAATGCGGCCGGTACGGCAGGTTCGTAAGGAGGGAATCCGACAACGTATACTTCCGGCGACAACTGGACACATTCTAGTACCCAAGCCCCGACTCTATGGGCACCTGCCTCATCAGGGTCAAGTTTTGGCTTAGTTCATGGCTTTCGGCAAGGTAGACTCCGAAACGTCAAAAACACCGGTCCCTGTGGACGGCTGTACCGGAGAAATGCTAAAATTCGACGCAAGCTTTTTATACGTTCTACGGGTGGTTATTATAGATTTCGGGCCGGATGACGTGTTTCTCGGGTAGAACGACCGGCGTTCTACTGGGGGGATGGATGGTCCGAGCGTTAAGCATGGAAAAAGGTGAAATGAAATGAGCACGAGCGCAACGACAAGAAAGGTTGGAAAGCTAACTAACTGCCCCGAATGCGGTAGCACAAACCTAGTAGAAGATTACGACGTCGGCGAGATTAGTTGCCATAACTGCGGCTTGGTCATAAGCGAACACGCCCTAAACCAGGGCCCCGAATGGCGTGCCTTCACGAAAGAGGAGAAAGACGAACGAGGTCGCGTTGGTATTCCCACATCATTCTCTATTCACGACAAAGGATTATCGACCGTAATTGATCGGGTGAACCGCGACGCGTACGGCCGTCAACTGCCCTTGGCAACCAGGCTGGAAATGCTCCGGCTGAGAAAATGGCAGATACGAACCCGAGTCCACTCCTCAGCCGACAGAAACCTAGCTCAAGCAATGGCCGAACTCGACCGCCTAACCGACATGCTACACATACCAGCCTCCATCAAAGAACGGGCCGCAATCGTCTACCGCAAAGCCCTGGACAATGGCTTGGTGAGGGGACGCTCAATCGCTGCCATAGCCGCTGCTTCTCTGTACGCCGCATGTCGAATGTCCGAAACTCCCAGAACATTGAAAGACGTATCCGCGGCAAGCAGGATCCGCAAGAAGGATGTGGCAAGATGCTACCGACTCCTCGTCAGGGAACTTGACCTTCGAATGCCTGTTGAGGATCCGGTGAAATGCATTTCGAAGATAGCTACGAAAGTCGAAATCTCAATGCCCACTCAGCAGCGTGCGATCAGGATCATTAACGAAGCCAAACGAAAAGGCATAGTCGCAGGCAAAGACCCTATGGGGTTAGCTGCGGCTTCGCTCTACGTGGCGTGTGTTCTCGAAGGCGAGAAGAAAACTCAGAAAGAGATAGCCGAGGTAGCTAACGTCACCGAAGTAACAGTCAGAAACCGGTACAAGGGCCTAAAGGAAGCTCTCAAACTGGACATCTAACGCGACTGAGGTACCAGCCGAGCGGTCTCAAACCTTTCCTTAACTTTAACGACCAATTCGTCCATGTCTCTATCGAAGATCATCTTCAAACATTCTGAGGCGTCAGACACAGGGTGCACGTTCACACCCTCCTCGGTAAGAATCCGCATCTCGTCACCTGCAGCTTCGAAGTTAGCTGCCGGCAGGATTAAGTCTGTGACACGAACCTTTTGGGATTTCAGAATGCCAATGATTTTTCCGGCTTGAGTCCCGTAACCACCCAGCCCACCCACTGGCCCGACATCAAGCTTCACCCCTATGGTTCCGGTTGCAACAGCGGCGGGGGAAATTGGAAGCCCCGCTAATTCTGAGAGGAGCGCTAACACCATGGCTAACCCAGCGCTTGGTCCTGAGACTCCTTGCCCCGGCGCGCCCTCTAGAATGCTCCTGATCTGGAAGTGTATGTGCAACCGACTTAGGTCCACTTGGGATACGGCCCATAGAAGTGAGGTGATTGCTTCGGTGGCGTTCTCTGCACTTTGAAGCACTGACTCATCTGACACAACGCTCTGTCCGACTACGGCTGAAGTCGCATTTCCTGTCACAGAGACCTGACGTTCGCCGGGTATCATAGGCCTTACCGAACATTGAACCGTAATTATTCCCCCGGTTCCGTCGTCGGTCGCGTAGAGGCCGAAGGAAGCGCCTGGTGTGGGTGCCGTTAGGATTAGTGCTTCTTCCATCTCCCGCCTTTGTCTAGCTTGATTCGATTCAAGTGCCTGAATAGCCTTTTCGAAGTGGTAGAGGCGAATCGGATAGTTACTCTCGTCGATTTGGTCAACGGATAGATGTGGTTGCTCTGAGCCATCAAGCGCAGAGCGTAGTCTGCTTAGGTCTGTGGAATACTTCTTCTCCACCGCCTCTCTCTCCACGCCGTCCTTGCTGCCGCGCAATTCACAGACCGCGCTTATCTCGGACGCCCAAAGCCTGTGGGCTTCAGCAATGGTTTCAGACGCGGCTCTCGGGCTGAGGATTCGTTGCATTCTGAACAAACGCGTGATCTTGGCGGCATCAACCTCGGGATGAATGAAGCGGTCGAATCTTCGCAGGTGGATGCCTACTACCTCGTGCCATTCCCGATCATTCAACGGGGGGTGGACGTAGTAGACGTTTGGTTCAAACCTATCCCTCGTTGCTTGATCGATGAGGTTTTCTTTGTTCGAAGCGGCGATCACTACGATCCCTTCATCGGGCTTGATCTCGCTGAGCTCGGCTTTCACTTGCGCCAGAATTTTGTTGCCGGTAGGGTCTGCGCCCCAAAAGATCGCGTCAGCTTCGTCGAGGAAAAGGATACAGGGGGTTCGCTGTCTGGCTAAAGCGAATAGGTCCTTGATACGTTTCTCAGGTTCTCCTATGTAGGCGGCCCCACTCATCAGTTCGCCCCCCCTTACTTTGATGAAAGCAACTTTGTTCTCCGCCGCTGCCACCAACGCGAGCAGAGTCTTACCCGTCCCTGGCGGACCGAACAGCAGAAACCTGCAGTTGGACGCATACCCGAGTTCGGACATCTTTCGACTGAAAGCAAGTGAAATGTGGTTTAACACTTTGTCCTTGATGTCATGTAGACCACCGATATCATCTCTCCGGACCTTGGGCGTAACTAGGTAGACGGCGTCGGTGATTTCTCGTGATTTTTCTCGCTCCACATAGAATTTCATTGAATGAGCGGCTTGAGCAAAGTCTTCCAGGCTCACCTTGTAGATCGGCTTAGTCCATTTCGAAAGAGGACCAGGCATTGAACGTCTAATCGCCTCCAGCAAGGGCACTTCTTTCGCTCGTTTCACCTCTCTGAAGACACTAAGTATGTCATTCGGGGTGATCGAACCATGTCTTCGCAGGGCCGCTTCCCGTTCGAGGACTTCAAGTATGTCTGCTGACGAAAGCCCTCGCCAACCCTCCGCCGCAGCCGTGTCGTCCACTATGGCTAGCAGCATCTCTCTCGTCACGCCAGAGTCTAGATCGACACGGGTGAGTCGACGACGGATGTCTTCGCGAGTTTGCTCGTAGGAGTTCGTAGCGACTATAACGAGCGTTCGTGCTTCATTGGTCGTGATCTTATCGAGCCACCGGTTTATCTCATCCTGCACCCTTGTATCCTCTAGCTCAGTTCCTGTTTCGCCCCGAACTTTTCTTCCGAAACTCTGGAACTCATCAATGTAGACAACCGAAGGGGCTGAGGCCGCTTGCTCCAGAAGCTTCCCTAACTGCTTAGTGCTCCTACCGTAGTACTCGGAGAATACGTCTGATCCCTTGATTATGATAGGCGACAGGAATATTCCGTTCTTGTGAGCCTCAAGAAGCATCTGTTTCAACGAAACCATCGTCAGAAACGTTTTCCCAGTGCCACTTTCACCTGTGAGGCAAATCGCTTTCGGAAGTTCGTCCCTGTCGAACCATTTTCGGAGCATTGGGTGTTTCAGGACATGCAGTCTGAATGAATCCAGCAGCAGGTTGTATTCTTTATCGCGTCCGATTAGTTTCGTAGTTGAGAACCTAGTTGGGGGGTATAACTTGTCTAGGCGTTGCTGTATCTTCCGAAAC
>Ga0326728_10006653_pt1 | contig 30823 bp, 29 predicted proteins | sample MB3enrmetagenome_FD_207602 | JGI IMG/M metagenome (GOLD analysis project Ga0326728, IMG submission 207602) | Lab enriched peat soil microbial communities from McLean, Ithaca, NY, United States - MB31MN | ecosystem: Environmental > Terrestrial > Soil > Wetlands > Peat | place: USA: New York...
TCTTGCTGGCCTTCGCTGAGGATGTAAGACTTTTGCGTTGCCGGCGCAGGTGGACGGGGAGGAACGTCCACGTTAAAGAGCACTTGCGGAGTGCCGAAGATGGTCATAATGCCATTCGGTGTGACTTTGGATGGCGGTTCGGGAGCCGTGGAAGCGACGGCCTGCGGCGGGTTCAAGTCAAAAATATTACGCGCCACAATCGGCGCATAGGGATTGTTCGGCGGCGCCACATTGTCCGCGGACAGGCCGGTATTCAATACCAGCCCGGCGGCAAGGCAAATTGCAATTTTTCCGACGCGCTTCATCATCTAAATATATCGCTAACCCGCGCACATTCAAACACCACAGGAACTGCTTGGTTGCGTGCCAACAGGTACCAAAACCGTCGTCAATACGCCGCCTGGGTGCCTTTGGTGGAAGGCTTTTTCATCCACGGCATCAATCCCGCAACCGTCACCGATCACCATCCTCCGTCAACCCCTCAATTCAACCGTCGCCCGGCGATACCTTTGGTGCCCTTGCCGATGGCTCGAGCCGGTTCCTCGGGCCGCAACGCGCGCACGGCCGCGCCCGCCTGCCACATTTCCGAATTGTGGATTTGGTTTAGTTCCTTCTGCAACTGCGCCTGGTAGTTTGGCGCGCCACAGGCCTTGAGCACGCGGGCACATTCCTTGCCGGTCTTGACCCGCTCATAGAGCCGTTTGAACACTGGCAGCACAGCCTGTTTGAACCTGGGTTTCCAATCGAGCGCGCCGCGCTGGGCGGTGGCGGAACAGTTGGAATACATCCAGTCCATGCCGTTCTCGTCCACGAGCCGGATGAGCGACTGCGTGAGCTCCTCCACGGTCTCATTGAACGCCTCGCTCGGCGTGTGGCCATGGGTGCGGAGCACGTCATATTGTGCGTCCATGATGCCAGCCAGGGCGCCCATCAACACACCGCGCTCGCCGGTCAGATCGCTGAACACCTCATGCCGGAACGTGGTCGGGAACAGATAACCGGAACCGATGCCGATGCCGACAGCCAGGCAACGTTCCTTCGCCCGGTCCGTAGCGTCCTGCTCAATGGCGAAACTGGAATTGATGCCCGCACCGGTGAGAAAATTGCGCCGCACCGACGTGCCGGAGCCTTTCGGGGCGACCATGATGACGTCCAGGTTCTTCGGTGGAATGACACCGGTTTGTTTCTTGTAGGTGATGGAGAAACCATGCGAAAAATACAACGCATCGCCCGGTTTCAAATTTCGTTTCACCGCGGGCCAGATGGCACGCTGCGCGGCGTCGGATACGAGCATCTGAATGATCGTGCCGCGGCGGACGGCCTCTTCGATGTCAAACAGCGTTTTACCGGGTTTCCAGCCGTCTTTCATCGCGCGGTCCCAGTCGCGCTTGAACGCCTTGGCTTGGCCGACGATAACCCTGAAACCATTGTCGCGCAGGTTGAGCGACTGCGCCGGGCCTTGCACACCATAGCCTATGACGGCAATGACCTCATCTTTGAGGACCTTGCGGGCTTTGGCCATTGGAAATTCCCTGCGGGTGATGACGGTTTCGAGGGTGCCACCAAAATTAATTTTTGCCATAATACCTTGTAGGGGTTGAGGGTTGGTTGAAAGCTGCGAGACGATTTAACGATTCACGATTGAACGAGGTAACGCTTATTTTCTTGGCATCGCGACCTTGCCGGTGCGCGTGATGTCCGTCACGCCAAACGTGCTCATCAATTCGATGAACTTTTCCACCTTGCTCTCGTTGCCGGTGATTTCGATGGCGAGGCTCTTGGGCTGCACGTCCACGATTTTGGCGCGGAAAATGTCCGTGATTTGCATCACCTCGGCGCGCGATTTGGAATCCACCGCCACCTTCACGAGCACCAGCTCGCGGTCCACGTATTCGCCATCGCGGAAGTCCTGCACCTTGATGGCGTTGGGCAGTTTGTTGAGTTGCTTGACAATCTGTTCGAGCGTGGCCTCGTCGCCGTGCGTGACGATGGTCATGCGCGACGTCTTCGGGTCCTGCGTCGGCCCGACGTTGAGCGTGTCAATGTTGTAGCCGCGGCCGCTGAACAGGCCCGCCACGCGCGTGAGCACGCCGAACTTGTTCTCCACCAAAACTGAAATGGTATGTCGCATAAGTCCCGTTGGACCGAAAAAGAAGGCTAACAATTACTGGTTCTTGTGTCAAATCGCAAATCAGCAACGCCAACCTGAAATCAAAAGAATGGATTGTGTTCCTTTTCTTCCGCCACGGTCGTGAGCGGGCCGTGGCCGGGACAAATTAACGTTTCCGGCGGCAGCGACAAAATCTGTTCGCGCACCTTTTGTCTGGCCAAATCCCATTTACCATTGCCGTTACCCATTGAACCGGCAAAAATCGTGTCGCCGACCATCGCCACGTGCGGCGCGTCCTCCTGCCAGTTGCCGACGATGTACGTCACGCCGTCCTCCGCGTGGCCGGGCGTTTCGCGGTGCGTGACGCGCAAACCGCCGAGATGAACAATTTCATTCGGCTTGTTGCGCTGATCCACCGGCGCGGCCCGGGAACCGGAATGCAGCCGGACCTTGGAAAAAAACGCGCGGATTTCCGGCAGCGCCTCGACGTGATCGTAGTGCGAGTGCGTGATGAAAACGTGCCGGAGCTGGAGCTGGTTTTGGGCGATGCAATCCAGAACCGGTTTTGCATCGAAACCAGTGTCGAACAACGCCGCCTCGCGCGTGACTTCGTCCCAGACCAGATAGCAATTCACCGTCATGCCGCCATCAGCGGTCGTGAACACACGCAATTCGCGCCAAACACTCAAATCTTTTTCTGCCGGCAGCCAGCCGTTGGCAATGCCTTCCAGCTTGGCCGGATTCAAGCCAATCAGCTTCGCGAGCGCGGCGTAGTCAGGCCGCTGGCTGGTTCGCCCACTCTCTTCCAGTGCCGCCAGTTCAGCTTCGGAAATTCCGGCGGCGCGGGCGGCAGCCGTGGGCCGGACATTGCTCATGGTGCGCGCCTTGCGGATGATGTCACCCAAATGATCTTCGAGATTCATGCCGAAACGTTGCCGCCTTTTGGAGCCGGTCGCAAGCTTCGGATTGCATTGCCCCTGGCAATGACGCAATTTCAATCCGTGAAATGCGCCGAACATCAGGCCGAGGCGATTGGCATCTGCGCCTATTGCGGCCGCGCGCTGTGCGCCGCGTGCGCGAAATCCCCGGAAATCCCGCGCCTGGTTTGCTCCGACGCCTGCGCGGCGGCGCTTTCCCGAAATGACCAAGCCCTGCAATTGCTGCTTCGGAAAAGCACACAGAGCGCGCAAGCCAGCGCGGTTTACTGTTATCTGTGCGGTATATTATCGCTCGGCGCAGCCATTGTCGCTCATTTCCTTTTGCCGCTGCCGTTTCTGATTTATTTCACCGTTGCCTGCGGCTTGGTTTTCATCCTTTCCGGCGCTTGGTACAGTTGGACGGCGCGAAGATAAATCCTTCGGTCATGAATCCTGTTGTGGATTCAAACTACTTCCAAAATTTCCAAAACGGTTTCCTGACCGGCGCGTTGGTGGGAGAGTTTTTCTCAAACCACGCCTTCACGCCGGCATCAAGCTTTGCCAGATCCGGCCGCGTGTTGGCGACGGCGACGGATTCAGCCCATTCCCGGTTCAAATCGCCGAGTTTGACGCCCGAACCAACCCGCACGAAAATCGGCATCTGGTGAAGTTCGGTCGGCACGGTGATCGTCCCGCCGCCGTCGTAGACTTTGTCCGGCTGCCAGGCATCGCGCCATTGGCTGCCGGACGGCAGATAGACTTCCTGCGTGCGCTGATTTTGTTTCCAAACCGGCGACACCAGAATGTCCGGTCCGTACAGATACGTCCACCAGTTCGACCAGGCGGCGGGCGCATCCGGGTCCACCAGAAACAGCGGACGCACAATCGGCATGCCGGTCTCATGCGCGGCCTTCGCGGCAGCGTAACTGTAATCCGCCAGCCGCGCGTGCAGTCGCGCGTAGAATCGCCAGATGGCAATCAACTTCGCGTCGTAGTGGGGCGGATTGTGGTAATCCCAGAATCCGTGGTTGTCTGTTGGCCCGACTTCCATGATGGGCGTAAAACAACTGAATTCGAGCCAGCGCCCGACCACTTCCGTGTCCATGGATTGCTGATTGTAGCCGCCCGTGTCCGAGCCCCAGTTCGGATAGCCCATGACCGCGGCGCGTTGCACAGCAATAATTTCCGCGCGCAATCCTTCCGGCACGCCGCCGATGTCGCCGCCCCAGAACACGCCGTAACGTGAACTGCCCGTGTAAGCCGCGCGCGGCATGCAGACGAAATTGCCGGCGCCGCGGTACTTTTTGGCGACATCATAAGCCGCCTTCAAATACATCGCCGGATACGCGTCGCGGTTTTCGCGAATGCTGCGTCCGTCGAAGACCTTGTCCGGACCGCTGTCGGGAATATTTTCCTCGCTGCGGTCCAGTTTGAATCCGGTCACACCGAGTCTCAACAGCTTGGCGACGCCGTCCTGCCAGTATTTTTTTGCGTCAGGATTGGTAAAATCACAGAGCGGATAATTGCCTTTTTCAGGTTGCTGGCCAACGAGCGTGTAACCGCGAGACAACGCCGTCTGCTCCATTTTCCCCTGAAAAAACGGCCCGATCCACATGAACATCTGGACGTGCTGTTCGTTCAGCCATTTCACCGACGCGGCGAAATCAGGAACGCGGTTGGTGTCTATTTCAAAATCGTCGTAGCCTTGTGGTCCCGGTCCCCACGGCCGGTCCACCCAGTAAATTCCCAGCGGAATGCCGTAAGCCTTCATCAACAGCACGTCCTCCATGAACTCGGAATTAAACGGGCCGGTGACCGGTGTGCCGTCGTAGTATGCCGGGCGATTGTTGATTTCGTCGCGCCAGCGCCAGGTCGAATACATCCAGGCGGGCGGCAGAAACGGCGGCCCGGCGTCCAGCGCATGCGCTTGGACCAGCTCCGCCGGCGTCCGCCCGGCGTAAAATTTCAATTCAAACTTCGGCCCTTCAAACTGAATTTTCACCTCATGCGGGTTGCTTTTGCAGAGATCGAAAAAGCCCGGCCAGTCGCTCTTTACAAACACCGCGTAGCCGCGCGACGAAAGGTAAAATGGCGCATACACCGACATCGTCGGCTTGAGAATCAGGTCCACGGTTTCGCCGTGCAGATTCAGGGTGTTGGTGATGCCGGGCGCCCACGAATCCTGCTGCGGTCCGTCCACGACGCGCTCCATTAAGCCGGTGAAGTATTCATTAGTGGCGGCGTCCAGGGCCAGACCCCATTTTCGAATGTCGGAATCCGGTTTGGCGATGAAGCTGAGGTCAAAATTATTTCCCTCCGGCAGCCGGGAAACTTCAATGACCCGGCCGTCGGGCATTTTCAATTCCGTTTCCCAAAAATCACTGCTTTGCAACCGGACCAGCAGATCGGCTGGCAGAAACATCCGGCCACGGGTGGTCTCGTAAAACAACCGCTCAATTTTTGGGATGCCGCTGGCCCAAAGCACATTGCCGCCGAGAAGCAAAATGGCCAGACACAGGACCGGCCACCGTCGGAAGTTGATTTTCCCTTTCACAACGCAATTAGTTACGTGGGATTGCCCTTGCATGCAACCCTGGAAGCTGGTTTGCGTCCGATTGTGAACAAATATTTTTTGTGCTTTACGACGGTATGCCGCTACGATGACGCCATGTCCGACGCCTACGGCCAACTGCTCGACGCGACCATTCAACATCTGGAGGACTTGAAAGCGCGCGGCGTCCGCCACGTCGTTGTCTCGCCTGAAGCGCTTCGCGCCTTGGCGCAACCGGTGGTGGCTTCAACGCCCAAACCGAATTCTTCACTTGGTGCCAAATCGCCAATTCAATCCGCAATTCGCAATCCGCAATCGGCAATTCCAGCGCCGCTCGCCGAGCAAGTGTCCTTGCTCACGTTGCCGGGCGAAACAGTTCCCAGCCAGAGTCCGCCGCTGGATCCGCAGGCCAAAGCTGCTGCCTTTGCTGCTCTGCGCGAACGGGCGTTGGCCTGCGTGAAATGCGAACACCTCGCCTCATCGCGCAAAAACGTCGTGTTCGGCGTCGGCAGCATTGACGCGCAGATCATGTTCGTGGGCGAAGCGCCGGGCGGGGACGAAGACGAACAAGGCGAACCGTTCGTCGGCAAGGCCGGCCAGTTGCTCACAAAAATCATCCAGGCGATGGGCCTTCAGCGCGCGGACGTCTATATTGGCAACATTCTGAAATGCCGGCCCGACACGCCCGGCCAGACCGCCGGCAACCGCAAACCGACGACCGACGAAATGGCCACATGCATTCCGTATCTGCACGAACAGGTTGATTTGATCCGGCCCAAAGTCATTGTGGCGCTCGGCGCGACGGCGGTGGAAGGCTTGCTCGGCAAGACCATCGGCATCACAAAATTGCGCGGGACTTGGAAGACGTATCGCGGCATCCCACTGATGCCGACGTATCATCCGGCGTATCTGCTCCGCAACCAGGCGATGAGCGAGAAACGCAAGGTCTGGGAGGACATGCTGGCCGTGATGGAAAAACTCGGAATGCCCGTCAGCCAGAAACAGCGGAATTATTTTCTGAAGAGTTAATCCGCGAATTTCGCGAATTGGCGCGAATTTGATTCGTTTGCCGACTATAAACGGCAGGTATTATTATAGTTTCTCCGAGTTGGCGAAATTGGTAAATTAGCATCCGATTCCATGAAACGCCACAAGAAAGTTCTGATCGTCGTTGGAATCGTGCTCGCTGTGGCGATTCTTGTTCCGGTCATTCATCACTACCAACTGCGCGCTGCGACGGAAGCTTACGTTGCCCAACTCAAGGCCCAAGGCGAGCCGATGGAATTGGCGCAGGTGATTCCACCGCCCGTGCCGCCGGAGCAAAACAGTGCCGACACGTTTCGTAAGGCGGCGGCCCTTTTTGAAGCGGATCAAGGTTTTCTGGGAACCAATTACGGGATTGGTTGCATGGAAATGGTTGCGCCGGGAAAGGCCATGATTTGTTCCCGGCAACCCGATGTGCACAATTATAATGCAACCAATTCATGGGAGGAAGTAACGACGGCTGTGGCTCAAAACAAAGAGTCATTTGCGTTGCTCCGGCAAATCATTGTCAGGCCGGATTTCGATTTTCACATAAATTATGAGCGAGGTGTTGCCGATTTGGCTTTTACCAATCTCTATCTTGCTGAATCGAGACGAGCGACACTCCGGTTAGAGACCGCCACGCTTTGTGATTTGCACCTGGGCGACACCATTTCGGCGGTAGAAGATCTGCGCGCGATGCTCGCACTTGTGAAAGCAATGCGAGATGAGCGGCTGGTGATTTCCGAGTTAGTGCGCATTGCAATAGTCAACATTGCTCTGACCGTTAATTGGGAAGTGTTGCAGTCAACAAACGTGACCGACGAGCAACTGGCGGAATTACAGCAAGATTGGACGAGTTTGGATTTTATTCGGAATGGAGAAAATACGCTGGCTATGGAACGTGTACTCGGAGAAATCACTCTTGCGAAATGGCGAAGTTCCAGCCTTGAATTACAGCACTACTATTTTGATCTTGGCAAAAGGGCACGAGAGGCAATGGGGCTTCCAGATAAGAACGGAACTTTTTGGGAAAAGACAAGGATGACAACCAAGACTTTCATGTGGCACTATTGGTGGTCTTATCCCGATGAGTTACGCGCGTTAAGGGGCTATGAAGTATTGCTGGACACCGTGCGATTTGCTGAAACCAATCATTCGTTTCAAACTGCGCTTCATGATCAAGAATCCCGATTAGCGGCACTTGGAATAGACAAACTGGATGATGAATTCTCAACCTCCTTTGATCCGGAAAAGATAGATATGCACTCGATGCTTTCCCAATCAATTGTGGCATTGAGCGGGACCGTGAGGCGGGTAATGACCGCTGAAACTGCGAAGGAGGTAGTGATTACTGCCATTGCCTTGAAACGCTATCAACTCAAACACGGAAATTATCCGCCGGATTTGAATTCGCTTGTGCCGGAATTTGTTCCCAAAGTGCCACGCGATCCGGTGGACGGCCAGCCATTGTGTTACCGACGGAATGCCGATGGAACTTTTCTGCTTTATTCTGTCGGCGAAAACGGCAAGGACGACGGTGGCAATCCTTCCTTGGAGAAGGGGGCCGAACCTTCATATCCTTCTTGGCAGAGCATTCATGCTCTTGACTGGGTTTGGCCGCAACCTGCTACACCGCAGGAAATCCAGGCATTTTATACCCGCCCAAAATCCGGTAATTGAAAATTCGCGTTCATTCGCGGATTGCCTCATTGTCGTTTTCGGCTATAAACCTACGTGCTCAAATCCATTTTCCAGCCGCTCCTGACGTGGTATCTCGGCGCGCTCAAAACCGCCGGTTACCCGGTCATCGTGCTGCTGATGACGATGGAGAGTTCCGTCCTGCCGATTCCCGCCGAAGCCATCATGCCGCCGGCGGCTTATCTGGCTTGGTTTGAAGGGCTGAAAATTTTCAACGTTCATTTCATCGGTTGGCCGGCGGAAATCGGCCTGGTCGCCGCCGGTGTGCTCGGTTCGTGGCTCGGCGCCACCATCATGTATTGGCTGTCGCGGCTGGCCGGCCGGCCGCTGCTCATGCGTTATGGTCGCTATATTTTGATGCCGCCGGAAAAAATCGAGAAAAGCGAGCGTTGGATGGCTTACTACGGCCCGATGGGCGTGTTCGTCGCGCGGCTGCTGCCGGGGGCGCGGCAGCTTGTCGGCATTCCCGCCGGCGTCGCGCGGATGGATTATCTGGAATATTCCATTTACACCGTCCTCGGCGCGGCGACCTGGTGTTCAGTGCTTTGCTATGTCGGCATCAAGGCTGGCCAGGATGAGCAACTCATGCGCGGCGAGATACGGCACGTGGCCCTGTGGCTTGGCGGCGCGGCACTCGTGCTCGGCGGACTTTATTACTTCTTTGTCCACCGACACATGACGGCGAAACCGGAAGTCAGAAACCAGAAGTCAGAATAAAATTCTGCCTGTGGACATTCCGACGCTTATCAGTCAAAGGTGGTGCCGAACCATTTCTGGTAGAGCGGTCCGACCACCGGCATAGGCTTCATCTGGCCGTTGATGGCGGCGACCAGTCCCAGTATCCAAAGCACCAGCATCGCAACCCATAGGGCCAAAATGCACAGCCAGCCAAGAATGGGAATGAAGATAAGAACGAATTCGCAAAACACAACGGCGATGCTGGTCAGGATAAAGCCAAGCATCTGGCGGAGATGATACGCGCCGAGCTTTGTCTTTTTGTTCATGTGAATGATGATGGCCACAATGAAGCCAATCAACGTGAGGTAGGCGACGATTGCGACCACTTTATCTTCGCCACCGGTCACCGGCGGCGTGGAAGGTGCGGATTGCGGTGGTTGGGCGGACGGCGGATTTTGGTTGTCGGGCATCGGTTTCCTTTCGTTGGGTTTGCCGCTCAATACGCCGATTTAATCCACCACGCAAGAAAGAATTTTCGCTTTGCACCATTGCGTCTTTGCGTTGAAATTCCGTCATGCCAGCGACGGAAGCCATCCGTAAGAAACTGGGCACTCTGCCGCACAAGCCGGGCATTTACCTGATGAAGGACCGGTTTGGCACGGTCATTTATGTCGGCAAGGCGCGCGACCTGCGCAAACGCGTGAGCCAGTATTTCCATCCATCGCGCCGCATGGGCTGGGACTTGAAGTTCAATGCGCTGATTGAAGCGATTTGCGATTTTGATTTTCACGTCGTCCGCAGGGAACCGGAAGCGTTTCTGCTCGAAGGCAAGCTCATCAAGGAATTCCGTCCGCGTTACAACGTCAGTTTCCGCGACGACAAGCGGTTCCTGATGCTCAAGGTGAACCTGAACGACCCGATACCGAACTTCACGTTCACGCGGCTGAGAAAAGACGACGGCGCGTATTACTTCGGGCCGTTCTCGAATGCGGGCGCGTTGCGCAACACGCTGGCGCTGGTGCGGCGGCAGTTCAACCTGCGCGGCTGCCGCGCGTTCACGCCGGGCGAAGCGGATTACAAGCATTGCCTCTACGCGCACCTCAAATACTGCACCGCGCCGTGCATCGGCAACGTCACGCGCGAACAATATCTGGAACAGGTGCGCGCCGCCTGCGATTTCCTCGAAGGCCAGTGTGCGGAAATGAAGGAACAGCTTGAGGTCGAGATGAAAAAGGCCGCGCTGGCGCAGGATTACGAAAAGGCCGCCGGCCTGCGCGACCTTATCCGTGACCTGAAGAAGACGACGAAGAAGACGGAAAAATTCGAGCGTGTGCCTTACACCTTGCCGTTGTCCCTTGACCCGCAACGTGACCTGGTGGAACTGGCCAAGGTGCTGGGATTGCGCCAGCCGCCGCAGCGCATCGAAGGCTTCGACATCTCGAACATTAGCGGCACGTTTGCCGTGGCCTCGCTGGTCAGTTTCAAGAACGGCCGGCCCGACCGCGCGAATTATCGCCGATTCAAAATCAAGACGGTCGCAGGGCAGGATGATTTTGCCAGTATGGCGGAAGTGGTGAAACGGCGATACACGAGGATTTTAAATGAGTCCAGAGCCCAAGGTCCACAGTCCAAGGACGAGGGCGGCAAGGCCGTTCCGCAGGAATTGCAGAAACTTGTGGATGAAACAAGCCGCAACGTGCGACGGGGAATTCCGGTCAAAGAGCCCCAGCTTCATCCTGCTCGCTCCAATCTCCCGGATTTGATTTTGATTGACGGTGGGAAGGGACAGTTGAATGCCGCGTGCGCGGAATTGAAAAAACTCGGTCTGGAAAAAATTCCCATTATCGGATTGGCGAAGGAATTTGAGGAGATTTACCAACCCTGCGAAAGCCAACCGTTGCGGCCCGGCCTGGACCATCCGGCGGTGAAATTGCTCCAGCGGATTCGCGATGAATGCCATCGCGTGGCGAACAGCTACAACGCGCAGTTGCGCATCAAACGGATTTCCGAGAGCGTGCTGGATGAATTCCCCGGCATCGGCGAGGCGCGCAAGCAGGCGTTGCTGAAACGGTTTGGCTCGGTCCAGCGATTGAAAACGGCAACCTTGGAACAAATCGCCGCCGTGCCCGGCTTCGGCGGCAAAGCAGCGGTGGAATTGAAGAAGTTTTTGGAAGCGCGAAAAGAAGTTCGTGCCAATTCGTGAAATCCGTGTCTTTATTTGGGTATGAACGTACAAGTGGCCATTCTTTGTGACGCCGCAACCGACGACAATGGCAAGCTGAACCTTCTCGGGGCGTTCGACACAATTTACGCGCAGCAGTTACCCGCCGTCCATCCGCAATGCGCGGTGGCGTTGCGCGTCACCTTCGCCACCGGCGACGAGGGCCAGCACAAACTGGTACTCAATTTCATCAACGCCGATGGCCGTCCCATCATGCCGGCGATGGAAATCCCGGTGGCCATCGCGTTGCCCGAGGACGTGTATTTTATCACGCGCAACTTCGTCGTGAACATCCAGCAACTGAAATTTGTCGAGGCGGGTCTGTATTCGGTGGATGTGCTGCTGGACGGCCGGTCGCTGGCGAGCATTCCCTTGCAGGTCAAGCTCGTCCAACGCGCGGTGGCGTGAAGCAATGCAGAAGGTTGAATGAAGAATGAAGAAATGGATGGCGTGGACTCATCCTCCTGAGTGGTCGGTTTTCTGCATTCTTCCTTCTGCATTCTGCCTTTGAACAAAGCCGACTTTGAGCGTTGAACTTTCTGCGTCGGACTTTAATAATCCGCGCATGGCCAACGAACCAGTTCTGCAACTCGATTTACCGGGCATCAAAAAACTCCGCAGCGGCAAGGTCCGTGACATTTTCGACCTCAGTGATGCCCTGCTGCTGGTGGCCAGCGACCGCATCTCAGCCTTCGACGTCATCATGCCCAACGGCATCCCGCGCAAGGGCGAGGTGCTCACCCAGATTTCGCATTTCTGGTTTGAGAAATTTGCGTCGCTCGTGCCGAACCATCTGCTGGCCAAGGCGAACGATCCGTTGCCCAAAAACTTGCAGCCGTTTGCGGACAAACTGGCGCGGCGCTCGATGATTGTGAAAAAGGCCAAACCGCTGGCCATCGAATGCGTTGTGCGCGGTTATCTGTCTGGCTCCGGGTGGAAGGAATACCGGAAATCCCAAACCGTCTGCGGTATCCGGTTGCCCGCCGGCCTGACCGAATCCGCCGAACTGCCCGAGCCGATTTTCACGCCGTCCACCAAGGCCGAAGTCGGCCACGACGAAAATATCTCGTTCGAGCGGGCGTGTAAAATTGCCGGCCCGGAACTCGCCACGCAGGCGCGCGATTTGAGCCTGAAAATTTACCAGGCCGGACGCGATTACGCCCGCCAGCGCGGCATCATCATTGCCGACACCAAATTCGAGTTTGGCCTGAGCGACGGCAAATTGATTCTGATTGACGAGGTGCTGACGCCCGATTCCTCCCGTTTCTGGCCCGCCGACCAGTATCAGCCGGGCCGTGGCCAGCCGAGCTTCGACAAGCAATTCGTCCGCGACTACCTGGAAACGCTCAACTGGAACAAGACCCCGCCCGGCCCGGTGCTCCCGCCCGACGTCGTCGCCAAAACCAGCGCGAAATATCTGGAGGCGTATGTGCGGCTCACAGGCAAAAACCTGTGAAGGAGCAAGGAGCCAGGAGAAAGAAGCAAGAATGCAATTTGAGGATCTCAAGGCTTGGCAGAAAGCCAGAGAATTGACGAATGGCATTTACCGGATTTGCCAGGCGCCACTGTTGAAAAATGATTTTGGGCTGCGCGACCAGCTTCAGCGGGCCGCAGTTTCCGCCATGGCCAATCTTGCCGAAGGTTTTGAACGAACTGGGCCGGGCGAAAAGCTGCAATTCTGGAATGTTGCACGTGCTTCAACCGGTGAGCTGAAGTCCTTACTTTACGTCGTCCATGATAATCAACTTGCTGAAACGGCGGCGGTTCAAAATCTCCAAGCGCTTGCGATTGAAGTCAGCGCCCTGACGCAGGGTTTGATCAATTCGTTTAACAAACACAAACCGGATTGACTTACTCCTTGCTTCTTTCTCCTTTCTCCATGTGCTAAACTGCCATCATGCAGGCCGAGCGATTGATTTCAGCGCATCGCGGCGCGGCGGACAATCCGCCAGACCGGTTCGAGCAAATCCAAATCGAACCGGATGCCGATTGGAATCCAGACGAGGATGTCCTGCCCCGGACGCAGTTTTTCAAAGACCACAGCAAAACCGTCATTGCCCGCAATGACAGTCCGGATGTTGGCTTCACCGCCAGCCTCAATCCGTATCGCGGCTGCGAGCATGGCTGCATTTATTGCTACGCCCGGCCGACGCATGAATTTCTCGGTTTCTCCGCCGGACTCGATTTCGAGAGTAAAATCATGGTCAAGGAAGACGCGCCGGAATTGCTGCGCGCGGAACTCATGTCGCCGAAGTGGCAGCCGCAGGTGATTTTCATGAGCGGCGTGACGGATTGTTATCAACCGGTCGAGGCCAAATTAAAACTGACGCGCCGTTGCCTCGAAGTGCTCGTTGAATTCCTCAATCCGGTTTTCATCATCACCAAAAACCGGCTGGTGACGCGCGACATTGATTTGCTGTCCGAACTGGCGCGGCATCAGGCGGCGGCGGTCTGGCTGTCCATCACGACACTGGATACCGAATTGCGCAAGGTGATGGAACCGCGCACGGCGCCGCCGGAGGCAAGACTGGCAGCCATCCGCGAACTGGCACAGGCCGGAATTCCCGTGGGTGTGAACGTGGCACCTGTGGTTCCGGGTCTGACGGACCATGAAATGCCGGCAATTCTTCAGGCGGCGGCGGATGCGGGTGCGACGGCAGCAGGATACACGGTGGTCCGTTTGCCGTACGGCGTTGCGCCATTGTTTGAAAAATGGTTGGAAACGCATTTTCCGGACCGGAAGGGGAAAGTGTTGAATCGGCTGCGTTCGCTGCGCGGCGGAAAATTGAACGATTCGCAATGGGGAACCCGGATGCACGGCGAAGGCATTTTCGCGGATCAAATCGGGCAGATATTCGAGGTGGCGCGACGCAAGGCCGGGATTCAAGGCGACGGCGGCGAGCTTTCCCCGGCGGCATTTCGTCGTCCCTTTGGCGCGCAGCTTCCGTTATTCTCCTGACGTGCAAACGCTCGTCGAAGATTTCCTGCAATACCTGCGCCACGAACGCGGGCAATCGGATAATACAGCGAGAACCTACGCAGCGTTGCTCGGCAGGTTCATCGCGTGGGCCGCAAAACAGAACCTAACGGATTGGAAGCAGGTCGAGTTGAAACATCTCATGGCGTTTCTGCAACATGAACGCGAGCGCCCGCTGGCGGACGAGCCGAAGGAATCCACGAAACGCCTGAGCAGCGAGAGCGTCTATCTCGAAATCGCCGCATTGCGGGCATTTTACAAGTTTGCCGAGACCGAAAGACATGTACCGGTCAATGTGGCGGAAAATTTGTCGCTGCCGCGCCGCTGGAAACGTTTGCCCAAGGCGCTGACCAACGACGAAATCACGAAACTGCTCACTCCTGAACTGCCGGAAACGCCCGAAAGTTTGCGCGACCAGGCGATTCTGGAACTCGCCTACGCCTCCGGTTTGCGGCTCGCCGAATTGAAAAATTTGCGGTTGGAGCAACTTCACCTCGACGCTGGGTTCATCAACGTCATCGGCAAGGGTAACAAGGAACGGGTGGTACCGGTCGGGAGAAAAGCCGTGGAAGCAATGAACCGATACCTCGCGGTCGGACGGCCAAAGCTCGTCACGCCGCGTTCACCGGCGAATGTTTTTTTGACGAAGCGCGGCACGCCGTTCGCGTCGGTGACGTTGTGGTTGCGGATCAAGCGCCGGGTGCGCCGTGCCGGGATTTCACGCAATATCACACCGCACATGTTGCGGCACAGCTTTGCCACCCATTTGTTGGAGCACGGCGCGGATTTGCGGGTGATTCAGGAACTACTGGGCCACGCCAACATCAGCACAACGGAGATTTATACGCACGTGACAGGAAACCGGCTGCGGGACATCCACCGGAAATTTCACCCGCGCGCCTGAGCCGTGGCAGAATCTTCGGAGGGACGAGTTATACGAGTCCCATTTTGCGGGATGAGGGCCTCGTGTAACTCGGCCATCCGAACAGTGAAAACCGTCATGCCCCGCTGTCGCCGATGGCTTCGACCGGGCAACCTTCCTTGGCTTCCTTGCAGCGCGCTTCCTCTTCGGGCGAGGCCGGCTGTTTATAGACGACCGAGTAGCCGCCGTCGTCGTTCCGCTTGAAATTGTCCGGCGCCGTCTCGCGGCACAGGTCGCAGTCAATGCACTGGTTGTCCACGTAGTATTTGCCGGGGACGTTCTCGGGATATTTATTTGCCACGTCTGCCATAAATTTCGTTCATTGAATATGGCCGCCGTGGCATAAGCTGGCAAGCTCCATTTGCCATTAGAATTTGCTCCAACCGATTAAAAACTTTTAATTGCGCCGCGCGCGGGTATCTTTTGCGCGTGCAAAGAGGAAACGTTCGCAGAACAAAAATCATCTCCACCCTTGGGCCGGCCACGGACTCAGCGGAAATGATTGGCAAACTCATTGACGCCGGCGTCAATATTTTCCGCCTGAATATGTCGCACGCGCCGCATGATTGGGTGCGCCGCGTTGTCAAAGACATCCGCGCCGCCGCCGCCACGCGCCGGCAGTTCATCGGCATCATGATGGACACGCAAGGCCCGGCCATTCGCACCGGCGACCTCGGCGTGCCGCTCGATTTGCAGCCCGGCCAGAAATTCACCCTCACCGTCCGCGGCGAGCGTGATCTGGAGGAGCATTCAGTGGACGTGAATTACGAGAATTTTGTCAATGACATCAAGGCCGGCGACGTGGTGCTTATTGACAATGGCGCGATTGAGATGAAGGTCCTCGCCAAGTCCGGCAATCGTGTGGAATGTGAGGTACTCACGGCAGGCACGCTCGGCAGCCGGCGCCACATCAATCTGCCCGGCGTCAAGGTCAGCCTGCCGGCGCTCACGGCCAAGGACATCAAGGACGTACGGCTCGGCCTGGAAGTCGGCGTGGACTTTATTGCTCTGTCGTTCGTCCGCGAAGCCCGCGATTTGCTGCAACTCCGGGAGTTGTTCGAGGACGGCGAACCGCCGCCGGTGGTCATCGCTAAAATCGAAGACCAACAGGCCGTGGCCAATCTGGAATCCATTGTCCGTGAAGCCGACGCCATCATGGTGGCGCGCGGCGATTTGGGCATCGAAATTCCCTACGAAGAACTGCCCATTGTCCAGCGCCGCATTGTCAAAACGTGCCTGCGCCACGGCAAGCCCGTCATTGTCGCCACCCACATGCTGGAAAGCATGATTGAATCGCCCATGCCCACCCGCGCCGAAGTCACCGACGTGGCCAACGCCGTTTATGAGGAGGCCGACGCCATCATGCTCAGCGGCGAAACCACCGTCGGCAAATATCCGCTCAAGTGCATTGAGGTTTTTGACCGCATCGCATCGCGCATCGAGCGCAGCGGCAACGCGCAGTTTCACGACTCGGCGGAATTGACCGGCGCGCGCGAAAAACTCGTCAAAAGCGCCGTGGTCATGGCCAACGAATTGAAGGCCAGCGCCGTGCTCGCGTTCACGCGCCACGGCCACATGGCGCGCTACGCCGCCTGGATGCGCCCGCGCTATTCCCCGATTTACGGCCTGTGCGACAATGAAAAATGCGCCCACGAACTCACCTTATGCTGGGGCGTCACGCCGTTCGTCGTGGAGTTTGATTTCATCAATCCGCAGAACACCATTGAACGGGCGCTGAAAGCGCTGGTTGAACAGGGCCGGCTGCAACGCGGCATGACTGTTGTCATCGTCGGTGCCATTTCCGTCGGAACCGAAATCGTGGACGCCGTCCAGATGCGGGTTGTTTGATTCGATCCCGGCGAGCGTAGCGCAGATTGGCAATCTGTTGTATCGCTAAATGGTATTCGGCAGGAGCATGTTTTTTTGGCGATGGCAGCGGATTGACAATCCACGATACGGCAGACTATCAGTCTGCGCTACAGTGTCAGTGCCGAACCGCGCTGCGCTGTTTCTTCCCCCGTCTAGCCTCACTTGACAGACCACATGGAATGGGTCGAGGTTAACCCATGAAAAAGGAGCTATTTCTGTTATTGGTTCTCCTGTTCGCCGCGTGCCAGGCCGTAGCCCAGCAACAGAATCGTACTCAATTGGCATCGCAGATCAGCGCCTCCGCATCACGGACCAATGCCTCCGCTGCCGCAACCTTTACGGCGCCGAAGCCGAAATTCCACCTGTTTGGCCCGGCCCAACCGGTGCCATCCCAAAAGCTGCAGCTGATTGAAAGTTTGGATCCGCGGGCGTGGACGACCGTGGCCGAAACGCGCACGAGCAAATCTGCTTTTCCGAGCGGGGAAATGCACGAAGCCGGATTGTGTTTGGTTTGGTGGGGCAGCGAGCCACAAACCCAATGAACAGCATGACGCCCGACGGAGATCAGCGCGACGTTATATATTCAGCGCTTTGGCAGCTTCCGTGGCGAGGTTAAGGACCACGCTGGGAAAGAGGCCGATCCAGAACATCCCGGCGATGCAGACGCAGGCGGTGAATTTAACTGACCCGGACAAATGGATCGGCGACAAATCCGGCGCGTTCTGGCTCCAGTAAATCGCGCGGATGACCCCGAAATAGTAGTAAAGCGAAATCACCACACCGGCCAACGCGGTGAACGCGAGGCAATAATAACCCGGATTCGTTGCGCCCTGCTGGATGACCGCTTTCAGCAACAGAAATTTTCCAAAAAATCCGGCCAGCGGCGGGATGCCCGCCAGCGACACCATGGCCAACGTCATTGTTCCGGCCAGCAACGGCGAGCGTTGGTTCAAACCCGCCAAGCCCGAGATGTCCTCGTTGTCCAGGTGCCGCATTACGACGCAAATCACCAGAAACGCCGCCACCACGGTGAACAAATAACCGGCCAGATAATATAGCAGTGCCGCCTGGCCACTCGCGCTTAACGCCGCCACTCCCAACAGCAGGTAGCCCGCATGCGCAATGCTCGAATAGCCGAGCAATCGTTTCAGGTTGTACTGTGGCAGCGCGCACAGGTTGCCGTAGAGAATTGTGATACCGGATACGATGATGAGCAGGTCGGCCCAATGCGCCGTGATGGCCGGAACGGCGGTGAACAAAACGCGCAACAGCAGCACAAATCCGGCGGCCTTGGAACCCACAGCCAGGAACGCGGTTGTCGGCGTCGGCGCTCCCTGATAAACATCCGGCACCCAGATTTGAAACGGGAACGCGGCGATTTTGAATCCCAGCCCGACCAGCACCAGCAACATACCCAGGAGGAAAATTTTGTTGCCTTCATATTGCGCGGCCACGGTCGCGAGTTCGGTGAAATTCAATGTGCGGGTCGTGCCCCAGACCAGCGCGATGCCGAACACCAGAAACGCCGATGACAAGGCGCCGAGAATCAGATATTTCACGCCCGCTTCGAGTGACACCAGCCGGCCGCGCTGGAAACTCGTGAGCACATAAAACGTGATGGTGATGAGTTCGATGGAAACGAACAGCATCACGAAGTCGTTCGCCGACGCCGCGAACAACATGCCGGACAGCGCAAAAACGATGAGCGAATAATACTCCGAAATGCCTGCGGTAATGCTCCCGGAAAATTCCACGGACATGAACAGCACCAGAATGGCGGCGACGAGGAAGAAGCGTTTGAAAAACACCGCCAGCCCGTCCTCGACAAACGCGCCGTGAAACGCCGTGCCGGTCAGACTGCAACTGCCGTAGCCGCTCAGGCTCGTCAGCAGCAGCAATCCCAGCGCCGCGATGGCCGCGTAGCCGAGAAACCGCCGGCGCTCGGGCGGCATGAACAAATCCGCCAGCAACAGCACGACGCCAAGGGCGACGACCGCGATTTCCAGGCTGATTAACTCAGAGTTCATCAATTTCGGATTGCGGATCGCGGATTTGCGATTGAAACAGTTTCAAGTTTCAAGTTTTCAGTTTTCAGTTGAACCACATTTGGCGACTGAACACTTGAAACTTGAAACTTGGAAATTGAAACAATTTTTTCCGCATCCGGCGTGATTTTGTCCGTGAGCAAACGCGGGAAACAGCCGAATACGAACAAGCTCGCCAGCAGCAGCGCGTACGGCAGCTTGCGCCAGGCATTCGCGGCGTCGGGAACGCCCGCCCATTTGTCCGGCACCGGACCGTGCAGGACATTTCGCATCGCCCGCAGCATGTAAAGCGCCGCAATCAGCAGCGCCCCCCAAACCGCCAGCGCGGTCACCGTCGGGAAAACCGTCCACGCGCCGAGGAACACCGTGACTTCGCCGACAAAATTCGCGAAACCCGGCAGTCCGCAACCCGCCAGCGCCGCCATCAGGAGCGCCGTGCCGATGAAGGGTATCTGCCGGCACAGCCCGCCCAGCCGGTTCATTTCCAGCGTGCCGGTCCTTTGATAAATGTAGCCGGTCAACGCAAACGTCAGCGCCACGAGAAAGCCGTGCGCAATCATGATGACCACCGCGCCGGTCACGCCGATGAGGTTCAGGCTGGCAATGCCGAGGAAGACAAAGCCCATGTGCGCCACGCTGGAATTGCCGATGAGCAGGTTCAGGTTTTTCTGCCGCATCGCCACCCAGCCGACATACAAAATGTTGCCGAGGCAGAGCCACGCGAGAAAATTCATCCAATCATGCGCGGCTTGCGGCAGCAGCGGCAACGCAATGCGAATCAAACCGTACAGACCGAACTTCTTCAGCACACCGGCATGAATCATCGAGGTGGGCGTGGGGGCGGAACTGTAACCGAGCGGCGCCCAGGAATGAAACGGCCAGAGCGATACCAGAATGCCGAAGCCGAACAGCAACAGCGGGAAGACGAAATTCTGCGCGCTCGCTGCCAGGGGGCCGGCCTTGGCGTGTTCAATCAGTTTCGGAATGTCGAACGTGTTCGCGCCGGCTTGCAGGTAAAGCGCGATGAGGCCGATGAGTGCGAGCAGCGCGCCAATGCTCAAGTAAAGCGTGATCTGGAACGTCGCGTAATTCTTCCGTTCGCCGCGGCCCCAGACGCCGATCATGATGAACGTCGGCACCAGCGCCAGTTCGTGCAGAAAATAAAAGAAGAACAGGTCCAGCGACGCGAACGCGCCGAGGATGCCACCGCTCATTACCAGCAGCAGGATGTAGAATTCTTTCTCGCATTCCTTGATTTCCCATGAGCAGCACGCCGCCGCAAACGCAACGATGGCGCCCATCAAAATCAGGCCGACGTTCAGGCCGTCCACGCCGACGTGATAGCTGACGCCGAGCGATTCGACCCAGGGAACCTGCTGAACAAAACGAAACCCGTCTGCGTCCACCGGGGCACCGGGGTATTGCACAAACATCTTCACAGCGAGCACCGCCGAAACCAAGGTGGCCAGCAGGGCGATGCCGCGAATGATAACTCGGTAGTTGCGCGGCACGAACACCAACGCCAACGTCGCCACGAGCGGCCAGCCCAAAATATAAGTTAAAATGGACATCGTTAAATTCTTTGAACCGCGGAGACGCGGAGACGCGGAGAAAAGATCTTTTCTTTCCAACTCTGCGCCTTTGCGTCTCTGCGGTAAAAAACAGCTTTCATTTCAAAACGAAATACATCACCACCGCCACGCCGAGCGCAAACAGCAGGGCGTAGGTCTGGAGGTTGCCGGTTTGCATGAGGCGCAGCGCGCGCCCGGCCAAATCCGTGCCGCCGCGAACCAGCCCGATGCAAAAACCTTCCACAATCCAGCGGTCAATCCAATCCATCACCGCCGCGATGAAATCGTGCGCGCGAATGACCGTGGCCTCGTAAACTTCATCGAAGTAAAACTTGTTCTTCATCGCGGTGGCCAGCGCGCCGAGCTTCGCGGGTAGTGGATCAGATTCAGCATTGAGGTAGAATTTCCGTGCAGCAAGAAAACCAAGGACGACCACAGCCAAGCCACCGAACGCAGCGATAGGAGAATGGTAAAATGGGAGAAGGATTTTTGCGATGAACATTGTAGAAGGCGACAAGTCATTCATGCTCATAGCTTGCGGATTTGGCGGTTCGAACTGGGCGGTAAAAATTTCACCAGCACCAATCAACCCGCCGATGAGGGAGAACAACGCCAGAACCAGCAACGGCCAGGTCATCACCGGCGGTGATTCGTGGGCAAGTTCGGCAACCGCCGTCTTTGCCTTGCCAACAAACGCAACGTAGAAAAGCCGGAACATGTAAAACGCCGTCAGACCGGCAACTACGACGCCGAGGATGAACAGCGGATAATTCCTCTGTTCCAACGCCCAGCCGATGATGCTGTCCTTTGAATAAAATCCGCTGAACGGCGGGACGCCGCTCAAGGCCAGCGTGCCAATCAGGAACGTCCAGAACGTGATACCCATCTTGTCGCGCAAGCCGCCCATTTTCCAGATGTCCTGCTCCTCGTGCAGCGCGTGGATGACCGAGCCGGCCGCCAGGAACAGTAGCGCCTTGAAAAACGCGTGCGTGGTCAAATGGAACATCGCCGGCGTCGGGCCGGCCAGGCCCACCGCCATGATCATGTAACCGAGTTGCGACAAGGTCGAGTAGGCGAGGATGCGCTTGATGTCGTTTTGTTGAATGGCAATAACGGCGGACAGCAGCGCGGTGATGCCGCCGATCCAGGCGATGACTTGCAGCGCGGTGGCATCGAGCAAAAATAAAACGCGGCAAAGCATGTAAACACCGGCAGCCACCATCGTCGCGGCATGAATCAAAGCGCTGACCGGCGTCGGGCCTTCCATCGCATCCGGCAACCACACGTGCAGCGGAAATTGCGCGGACTTGCCCATGGCACCGCAGAAAATTAGCAGGCCGGCGATGCTGGCGATGGTGCCCAACGCCGCAGGATTGGCGGTGAGTTTTTCCTGAAGCGCACTGAAATTCAGCGAACCGAGCGTTGCCCACACCACCAGAATGCCGAGCATAAACCCGAAGTCGCCGAGACGGTTGGTGAAGAAGGCTTTTTTTGCCGCGTCGGCCGCGCTGGGTTTTTCAAACCAGAACCCGATGAGCAGGTAAGACGACACACCGACGAGTTCCCAAAAGATGAACAGTTCGATGAAATTGTTGGCCAGCACGACGCCGAGCATCGAGAACGTGAACAGGCTCAAAAACGCGAAGTAGCGCGAGAACCCGCGGTCGGCATGCATGTAGCCGAAGGAATAAATGTGGATGGCGCCGCCAACGCCGGTTACAATGAGCATCATCATCAGGCTCAAACCATCGAGCTTCAGCCCGAAATCAATGTTCAGATTGCCGATGGACAACCAGTTGGCCGTCAGCTCGGATGGCGCCGGGGTCCAGCCGTTGTTGACGATGAACGCGACCGTGAGGATGAACCCGATGACGATGGCGCCGATAGACAGCAGCGCGCTCACGGTGCGATACCGCAACGTGAACAGCGTGATGCAGCCTGCCGCGAACAGCGGCAGGAACAAAATCAGCCACGGTAAAAGTTCGTATTTCATCGGATCCTAAATTCACCGCGGAGACGCGGAGACGCAGAGTCCTGAAAATTATTCACGATGCGCTTGATGCCAGATTTCAAAACTGGGACGTTGAAATTGATGAGCAGTCCAAGGGTTAAACCGGACAGTTTTAAATAGGTCAACAATTGCGCCTCGTGAATCGGCAGCAAGCTTTCTACAGCTTTCAACTCAACAACCAGCTTTTGCTTAACGACCAAGTCTAAACGATAACCGCAGTCCAGGTTCACTCCCTTGTAATGCACCGGAAGCGGTTTTTGTCTCTCAAAACTGATTCCTGCCAGCGACAACTCGTGACAAAGGCATTCTTCATAAGCCGATTCCAGAAGTCCCGGCCCAAGCGAGCGGTGAATCTCAATACAAGCGCCGATGACGCGCTCCGTGAGTTCATTAAAACTCTGCGCCTCTGCGTCTCTGCGGTTATGTATACCGTTTCGCATCACAGTTTCATCGTGGTCAGGTCCTCGACGTGGGCGGACTGGCGTTTGCGGTAGAGCGCGACAATGAGCGCCAGGCCGACCGCCACCTCCGCCGCCGCGACGGTGATGATGAAAAAGACCAGCACCTGGCCGTCCAATTTGTCGTTGAACCGCGAGAACGCCACCAGTGCGAGGTTGGCCGCGTTCAGCATCAGCTCCAGCGACATGTAAATCACCAGCAGATTGCGGCGCGTGACCACGCCGAGCAGCCCCAGCGCGAACAGCAGAAAACTCACCACCAGATATTGTTCGAGTCCGACTTGCATTTTAATTGCGGATGCGCCCGCTTAAGCCCAGAGGCGCGAAGGACGCAGAGGTTCGCAGAGAAGACAAAAATAAATTCTCCGCGTCCCTCCGTGGTCTCTGCGTCTCTGCGTTGCGATTTTCAATCACTTCAAATCCTTTTTGCTCAACAAAATCACGCCGACCATCGCCACCAACAACAACACCGAAACGACCTCAAACGGCAGCACATACTGCTGGAACAGAAGATTGCCGAGTGCTTTGGTGCCGCCTTCGTGGGTGAGCGCCGGCGGGGCGTTGAGAATGGTGGCACGTAAGCACTTCAGCGCAATTATGATGATGGCGCCGACGGAAACCAGTCCGCCCACGAACCCGAATATTTTGATTTTGCGCCGTTGTTCCTCCTTCAAATCGAGCAGCATAATGACGAACAGGAACAGCACGATGACCGCACCGGCATAGACGAGGATTTGGACAGCGGCGAGAAAGAACGCGTGCAACAACACGAACAGCCCGGCCAGCGAAACGATGGTCAGCACCAGAAACATCGCGCTCGTGACCGGATTGCGGCTGAACGGATTGGCCACGACCAGCACGCCGCACAGCAGCGTGAGCGCCGCGAACACGTAAAATAATATGTCCGTGAATTCCATTTCGCTCCGGCTTCAAACGTTTACCGGAAAATCCTCCTGGGCCTTCGCTTCCTCCAGCGTGTGTTTCCATTTCTGAATGCCGCCGTGGACACCGCCAAGCGCGAGGAGCTTTTCTTTGTTGTAAATCATTTCGTTGCGGCTCAGGCCGGTGAGCGAATAATCCTTCAGCAGGAAAATCGCTTCTTCCGGGCAGACTTCCTGGCAATAGCCGCAGAAGATGCAGCGGAGCATGTTGATTTCAAATTCGAGCGGCATCTTTTCCGCGTTAGGCCGATCCGCCAGCGGCCCGGTCGGGCCGGGCGGGATGATTTTGATGGCCTTGGGCGGACAGATGAATTCGCAAAGCTGGCAGGAGACACACTTGGTGTTGCCGTCCTGGTCGCGCACGAGATAGGGCGCGCCGCGATAATCCGGCGGCACGGCCCATTTCTGTTCGGGATATTCCATCGTGACCGCCTTGCCGCCAAACAACGAGCGGAACAAATGCCGGGCGGTCACTTTGAATCCGCCGACAATCGCCGGCAGATAAAGCCTTTCCCAAATTGTCAATGGCTTGCGATTAACAATCATTCAACTTTTCAATACTTCGTAGCCGCCGATGTCAATCGGCGGACAAACTCAACTTCACTCCGCGTTTTTACAAACGCGGCTTCGACTTAACTTCTCACCCACAGCACCACGGCCGTGACCAGAATGTTCGCCAAAGCCAGCGGCACGAACCGCTGCCAGCCCAGATTCATCAATTGATCATACCGGAACCGCGGCCACATCCAGCGCACCCAGATGAACAGCAACATGAACAACAGCATCTTCACCAGGAAAATCAGGATGTGCGCGAGGCCCGCGCCCAGCGTCGCCGCCGGTTGGTCAAGCCCCCAGAACGGCAGCGTCCAACCGCCGAAAAACAGCGTCACCATCATCGCCGCCGACGCGATCATGTTGGAATATTCGCCGAGGAAAAACAGCGCGAATTTCATCGAGCTGTATTCGGTGTGGTAGCCACCGACCAATTCCTGCTCGGCTTCCGGAAAATCGAACGGCAACCGGTTCGTTTCCGCAAATGAAGCGGTCAGAAAAATAAAAAACGAAACCGGCGCATACAGCACCAGCCAGCCGTGTTGCGCCTGCCAACCGATGATCCGGCTCAAATTCAAATTGCCCGCGACGAGCAGCACCGGGATCACCGACATGCCCATCGCAATTTCATACGAAATCATCTGCGCGCTCGACCGGATGCCGCCAAGAAACGGATACTTCGAATTTGCCGCGTAGCCCGCCAGCACGATGCCATAGACGCCGAGCGACACGATGCCGAATGTGTAAAGAATGCCCACGTTCAAATCCGAGATGACCATTTGTTGCTGGCCAAGTTGCGAGCCGAACGGAATCACCGCCACGACCAGCATCGCCGGAATGATGGCAATCGCCGGTGCCAGCCAAAAGTAGGCCTTCCGCACACCCGCCGGTGTAAAATCCTCTTTGAGGATGAATTTCAAGCCGTCGGCAATCGGCTGGAAAAACCCGACACGGGTTAGAAATGGTCCAACGACGGGAATATACTGGGCGAACGGCGGTGCCGCGCGGTTCGGCCCGACGCGGTCCTGAATCCAGGCCGACACCTTGCGCTCGGCCAGGACCGCATAGGCCACCATGCCTTGCACCACGCCAATGACGATGACGATTTTGATCAGGCTGAAGATGATGAAATTCCAGTTCATTTTAGATTGGGACCGTCACGCCGGTGTCACCCAGAGCCGCCCACGTTAAACCGTTGAATGCCGGCACATCCTTCGCCATTTCGTTGAACAAACCTTCAATCGTCAGGGAACCGTTTTGGCCGGTGACGTTGTAAACCAAATCGTGTAAAAATTCCCATTCGGGCCGCGCGTCGCCGGGCGGCTCGATGGCCTTCATGAATTTCTGGACGCGGCCTTTGATGTTAGTGAACGTGCCGCGTTTCTCGACGTGCGCGCATCCGGGCAAAAGATAATGCGCCAGCCTGGTTGTCGCATTCGGTAAAATGTCGCTGACAATAAGCGTGTCCAGTTTGCCGAGCGACTCAGCGTCGAGGCCGTTTTTCGTCACGTCCTCGCCGAACACGATCAACGTCTTGATTTTCCCGGCGCGGATAAATTGCGCCATCGGCATCATCTTGATACCTGCACTCGCCTGGCAGATGCCGATGAGCCGGGCGCCGGTCTTGTTCGGATTGCGGTCGGCGTTCAGCAACAACTTGTCGCCTTGGCCAAAACGCCCGATGGAATCCGTGAGCGCGCCGAACTTGTCCGCCAGCTTCTTGACCAGCCAGAGTTCTTCATTCGTCTGCCGCGCCGAGGCCACGATGGCCACCGAACCGTGCGGCGCATTCTTGAGCTTGTCGGCGATTTCGTTCAGGGCCGCTGTCCAAGCCGTTTTTTGTCCGCGAACCAGCACATCCTTCAACCGGTCCTCGCGGCTAATCCACTTGTAATTCAAACGTCCGTAATCGCACATCCAGCAGGAATTGACGGCGTCGTTCTCTCGCGGCGTGTAGCGGTAAATCTTTTCCTCGCGCGAGCCGACGAGGATGTTGCAGCCCGTCGCGCAACTGGTGCAGATGCTCTTGGTTTCCTTGAGAAACCAGGCGCGCATCTCGAAACGAAAATCCTTCGATGTCAGTGCGCCGACGGGGCAAATATCCACGGTGTTGAGCGTATAATTGTTGTCGAAAACCTTTCCTGGATAAGCGGTGAGCGTGCAGTAGCTGCCGCGGTTGATGAAGCCGAGCGCGTCATCGCCCGCGATGTCGCGCGTGAAACGGATGCAGCGCGAGCACAGGATGCAGCGCTCGACGTCGAGGACGATGCGCGGACCGAGGTCAACGGCCTTGGGCTTGTGCACCTTGGGTTCCACCAGCCGGCTTTGCGCGTCGCCGTAATCGAGCGAGTATTCCTGCAACCGACACTCGCCCGCCTTGTCGCAAATCGGGCAGTCGAGCGGATGATTGATGAGCAGAAATTCCAGCACGCCTTCGCGCATTTGCTTCACGCCGGGCGTGTTCGTGTAAATTTCCATGCCGGGTGAAATCGGCGTGGCGCAGGCGATGGCCGGGCGCGGCGACTTCGCGATCTTCAACGTGCCGTCGGGATTCAAAATCGGTTTGCGGTCCGGACCAAGCATCGGTGTGCCGAACTCGACGAGGCACATGCGGCAATTACCCGCGACGAGTAGCTTCGGATGATAGCAGTAATGCGGCACATCTACCTTCGCCAATTCACACGCTTGGATCATCGTGGTCGGAATCGGCCGGCCGGAAAGCGGGTCGGACATCGTCTTCGGCACTTCGATTTCACGCCCGTCCACCTTCACCTTGATTTTGTCAATCGCCGGTGCAGCGGGTTTTGTTGCAGTTATGGCGGCAGTATACATGGAAATCAGTAGTGCGCAGTTAGTTCACGGTATTCCGGCGACGCTGCGGTTGCCGGTTCAACTTTTTCCTTTGCGCGGCGTTCCTCGTCGGCCTTGCCTTTCGCGATAAATTCATCTTTGAACTTCGCCACAAAACTTTGCACCGGCCAAGAGCAGGCTTCGCCGAAGGCGCAAATCGTCCGGCCACCCGGAATGTTGTCGGCAATTTTGATGAGATAGTCCTCGTCCTGCGCGCGGCCTTTGCCGTGCGCGAGACGATTCAACGCCTTGCTCATCCAGAGCGAACCTTCCCGGCAGGGCGTGCATTGGCCGCAGCTTTCGTGCGCGTAAAATTCGGCAATGTTCGCCAGAGCCGCGACGATGTCGGTCGAATCGTCCATCACGATAATCGCCGCCGAGCCGGACATGCTGCCCGCCGCAATGAGTGTGTCGAAATCGTAAGGCAAATCCAGTATGTCCACTTCCTGTTCGACCACCTGACCGTCCGGGCCTTTTTTCTTCAACTTAAATTTCTCGCCCGCCTTGAAGACTTTCGCCGACGAACCGCCGGGAATGACGGCTTTCAATTTGCGACCATCGCGCAATCCACCGCCGAAGTTTTGATCAAAAATCAATTCGCCAATTGTCACCTTGCCGGTCTCGATTTCGTAATAGCCCGGGCGCTTGACGTGGCCGCTGAGGCTGACAATGCGCGTGCCGGTGTTGTTCGGCGTGCCGAGCTTGGCATATTCCGCGCCGCCCATGGCGACGATGTGCTTCACGTTGCAAAGCGTTTCGACGTTGTTGACGATGGTCGGGCACATCCACAGACCGAGCACGGCCGGAAAATACGGCGGTTTGATGCGCGGATAGGCGCGTTTACCTTCGAGTGATTCGATGAGGCCGGTTTCCTCGCCGCAGATATAGGCACCGGCGCCACGATGAATGTAAATCTCCAGATCATAGCCGCTGCCGAGGAAATTTTTGCCGAGGAAATTTTTCGCGCGAGCTTCCTGCAAGCATTTGTTGAGCAGCTTTGCACCATCGGGCATCTCGCCACGGATGTAGATGTAAGCTAGATGCACATCGTTGGCGAAGCACGCGATAATCGTGCCTTCCAGCAACTGATGCGGGTCTTTGTAAATGATTTGGCGGTCCTTGAAGGTACCCGGCTCGGATTCGTCGGCGTTGCAAATCAGGTAAACCGGTTTACCGCTCTTGCGGTCCACGAAACTCCACTTCAAGCCGCAGGAAAAGCCCGCGCCGCCGCGGCCGCGCAGGCCGGAGATCATCACGTCTTGCCGGATTTGTTCCTGCGGTGACTGGGTTTTGCCATCGGGCAGGGTTTTCGGCCGCGTCGCCAGCGCCTTTTTCAAAATCTCATAACCGCCATGGCGTAAATAGCACTCGATGTCCGGCGTGTAACCCGGCTGATCGGCGTATTTCAAAATGAGGCGATGTTCCGAAGGCATATCAAGTGTGGCACAGGCCTCTGGCCTGTGATGAAAATGTTAACTGATACACAGGCTGGAAGCCCGTGCCACGTTGCCGGCTTGACTGGCCGACGAAACCCTTTAGCCTGTCAAACGCACTCGCTTGCCCGATGGTGTAACGGTAGCACAGCAGACTCTGGATCTGTTTGTCATGGTTCAAATCCATGTCGGGCAGCCACTCGCCATTTACGATTTCAGATTTGCGATTTACGATTGGCATCGACTTTCCGTCATTTGCAGTTGGCCACAATTTCGTCCGCCTTTTTGTGGCCGACGCTCTCGTAAAACGCTTCGTTACACATCATCACTGGCGCGGTGCCGCAACTGGCGAGACACTCGACGAATTCGACCGTGAACTTTCCGTCTTTCGTCGTTTGCGGACCGTGTTTGTGCGCGTCCAGACCCAGCCGCTCGCAAAAATGCTTGTGTAGTTCATACGCGCCGCCGAGCGCGCAGCTCAACGTCCGGCAAACCTTGATTTGATACTTGCCCGCCGGTTCCTGCCGGAGCATCGGATAAAACGTCACCAGTTCGTAAACGTTGATGGGCTGCAATTCGAGCTTTCGCGCCGTCCATTCGACCGCCTCCTGCGAAATCCAGCCGAAATGTTCCTGAATGGCGTGCAGCACCATCAGCGTTGCCGCTCGCTTCACCGGATAATGCGTGATCAACTCGTCAATCTCCGCCAGCAACGCCGGCGGCACCGCGAAGCCAGTTTGACTTTGCAGCGGATTTGGGATTGGGGTTGTGGTCACGGTTGAACTCATTTCAATTTTCACGCAAAGGCGCAAAGGCGCGAAGCAAAAACAGAATTATCGGAATGCTCAAAATTGGTAGGAACGCCGCGCTGCGGCGTCCGGTCGGCGCAGCGCGCCGACTCCACCTCAAATTCTGTTAATTCTGTCTGCATGTTTTTTCTCTGCGTCTCCGTGTCTCTGCGGTGAAAAATCATCGGTCGCATTCTCCCATCACGAAGTCGAGCGACCCCAGAATCGCCACGGTGTCACTGACCATGCAACCGGGGAAGATTTTGGGAATGATGCTCAGGTTCACAAAGCTGGGCGACCGGATTTTCATCCGGTAAGGTATGCCGCCGCCCCGGCTGTTGATGTAAAAGCCGAGTTCGCCCTTCGGATTTTCGTGGCCGAAATAAATTTCGCCGGGCGGACAGTTCACCCCTTCGGTGACGAGCATGAACTGATGAATCAATTCCTCCATTTTCGTCAGCACTTTTTCCTTCGGGGGCAAAACCACCTTGCCGTTGGGCACGTTGACCGGCTCTTTCGTCTTGTTTTCCGCGCCGCCGGGAATTTTCTCAATGCACTGCCGCAGAATGCGGATGCTCTGGCGCATTTCCTCCATGCGCACGAGATAACGGTCGTAGCAGTCGCCGACCGCGCCGATGGGAATGTCAAACTCCAAATCCTTGTAGCAAAGATACGGCTGCACCTTGCGCAAATCCCATTCGATGCCGCTGCCGCGCAAATTCGGGCCGCTCAAGCCGTAATCAATCGCGTCTTGCTTCGAGATAACCGCGAGGTTGCGCACGCGGTCCACCCAGATGCGGTTGCGCGTGAGCAGCGTCTCCACCTCGTCAATCGTGACAACGACTTCATTGAGGAATTTGCGGCATTGCTCGGCCCAGCCCGGCGGCAAATCGCGCATGACGCCGCCGATGCGCGTATAGCTGGTGGTGAAACGCGCGCCACTGAGCGCTTCGGCCAGGTTGTAAATCTTTTCACGCTCGGTGAAAATGTACAGGAACACAGTCATTGCGCCGATGTCCATCGCGAACGCGCCGATACCGAGCAGATGCGATGAAATACGCGCCAGTTCGGCGCACATCACCCGGATGTATTGGCAGCGCGGCGGCAAATCTTTTTCGATACCGAGCAATTTTTCCACCGCCAGCGCGTAGGCGACGTTGTTCGCCAGCGGCGCGAGATAATCCAGCCGGTCGGTGTAGGGAATA
>Ga0326728_10006654_pt1 | contig 30822 bp, 25 predicted proteins | sample MB3enrmetagenome_FD_207602 | JGI IMG/M metagenome (GOLD analysis project Ga0326728, IMG submission 207602) | Lab enriched peat soil microbial communities from McLean, Ithaca, NY, United States - MB31MN | ecosystem: Environmental > Terrestrial > Soil > Wetlands > Peat | place: USA: New York...
TGAGGACCGGATGGTCAAGGAATTCGGCCGCCGGCTGTCGCGGGATTACGAGCCGGCCGCCGGGGTGGACGCGCCCGACTTGCGGAGGGCGCGGCCACCGCAACTCAGGTGGGCGCGGCGCAAAGCGATCGTGCCGGGGGCGGAGGAAATCAGGGAAAACCCGCGCAGCCGCAGCGCGCAATGCCGGGTGTTTGAAAAGTTGGAGAGCCGGCCGGGGAGCCGGCAAGCGAATGAAAAAGAGTTGAATCATCATGGCCCGAAATAAAAGAAATGAATCGCGGCTTCGTCCGGGTGCTGTTGTGACGGCGGTGGCGGTGTGCGCGCTGTTCGTCGCGCTGAGCGTGGGTTATCTTTGGTACAAGGACCAGATTGCCCTGCTGGGTCATCAGATCAAGGAGCGCGAAACCCGCCTGGCCGAGTTGCAACGCCAAAACAAGATGCGGCGCGATCAACTGGCCACCCTCTGTTCCCCCGTTGCTTTGGACGCGCGGGTCAAGAAATTGAACCTTGGCCTGGGGCCGCCGGCCAAGTCGCAAGTCATTTGGATGGTCGAAACGCCGCGGGTTGAGCAAACCGCCGGCCAGCCGTCCCCGGACCAGCGCCAAGCGCAGGCGGGTTTGGCGGAGCGCAAAAACTGATTTGGCCACCGCTCGCGTTGTTCGGAAGGAGGAACCGAACGGCGCGGGCGGGCGGCTGAAATAATGAATATGATCGTGGCGACGCAGTATCGGAAACTTTATTTGCTGATGTTCCTGTTGAGCGCGGGGCTGGCGGTGCTGGGTGGCCGGCTGGTTGATTTGCAAGTCGCGCGCCACGACGAACTCCGTGCGCTGGCCCAAACCAACACCGTCCGCACCATTGCGCGTCAACCCATGCGCGGACAAATCCTGGACATCCGCGGCAATCCCCTGGCCACCAGTCTTCCGGCCAAAACCGTCTGCGCCAACCCGTCTTTGCTCGGCAACCGGCGCGAAGCCGTCGCCCGGGCGCTGGCACCGCTGCTTCAAAGTGATGAGAGTTTTCTGGCCGCGCGCCTGGCCCCTCGCCTGGCCGAAGTCAAAGGCAGGCCCAGCCAATACGTCGTTCTCAAGAGCAAAGTGCCAATGGAAACCTGGGAAAAAATCAAACAAACCATGGCCCGGCTTTCCTTCGGTTTGGATGAAACCAAACCCAAAGCCGGCGAGCGCGCCTTCAATCGCAACGCGCTCAGCAAAGCCATTTTTGCGGAGGACGACCAGATTCGGGTCTATCCCAGCCAGCGTCTGGCCGCGCATGTTCTTGGTTTCGTCTCCGGCGACGAGGAACAGACCGGCCTGAGCGGCATTGAACTGGCTTTCAACACCGACCTCAGCGGCATTCCCGGCTGGCGGAAAACGGAAATGGACAAACACCAGCGCGAATTGGTTGCCTACCGGGATCAGGATGTCGAACCGCGCGACGGTTTGAACGTGGTCCTCACCCTGGATGCCGGCTTGCAGAACATTGTCGAAAGCGAACTGGCGGCGGGCGTGGAAAAGCATTCCCCGATCAGCGCTTCGTGCGTCATGGTGCGCCCGCGCACCGGCGAAATCCTGGCCATGGCGACCCTGCCCAACTTCGATCCGAACCACCCCGGCCGTTCCCCGATGGAGGCGCTGCGCAACCGCGTGATTTCGGACACCGCCGAACCGGGGTCAACCTTCAAGATCGTCGTCGTCACGGCTGGACTGGACGAGCATGCGGTTTCGTTCAATGAAGTGTTCGATTGCGAGCACGGGCATTTCAATTACGCCGGACGGCTCTTGCACGATCACGAACCCTTCGGCCTGCTGACGGTTGAAAACATCATCACCAAATCCTCCAACATCGGCGCGGCCAAAATCGGCATCCAGCTCGGCCAGGACAAACTCTTCGAATACATCCAGAGATTCGGGTTCGGCAGGCGCACCGACATTCCCTTGCCTGGAGAGGTGGGGGGAACGGTGCATCCGCTCAAAGACTGGAGCAAGGTTTCCATCGCCCAAATCCCCATGGGCCAGGGCGTGACCGTCACTCCCCTGCAAATGGCCATGGCCATGAGCGCCATCGCCAACAAGGGCCTGCTGATGCGTCCCATGCTGGCGGACCGGCTGGAGGACGCGACCGGGAAATTGGTGGTCAAGTATGAGCCGCAGCCCGTCCGGCAGGTCGCCAGCCCGGAGACGATCAAAGAAATGGTCATGGCCTTGAAAACGGTCGTAACGCGCGACGGCACCGCCGTGCAAGCCAGCCTGGACCATTACACCGTCGCCGGCAAAACCGGCACGGCGCAAAAAGTCGAGCACGGCCAGTACGTGCAAAAGTTCTTTTCCTCCTTCATCGGCTTTTTTCCAGCGGACAATCCCGAGCTGTGCATTCTGGTGGTCATGGACGAACCCAAGGACAGCCATTACGGCGGCTTGGTGGCGGCGCCGGTCTTCCATGCCATCGCCGAACGGGCCGCGAACTATTTGAATTTGAAACCCGACATTGAACCGGAGCCGTCCGTCAATCCCATATTGACCGCCGCCGGGGAGCAGGGCGCCGCCTTGCGCATTGTGGAAAAGTGAACCATGGAACCGCGTTCGCTGAAATACATCGCCGAAGCAACCGCCGGTGAACTGCGCGACGGTTTGCCGGAGGCTGTGGTCACGCGCATCTGCGTCGATTCCCGCCAGACCCAGGCGGGCGATCTGTTTCTCGCCCTGGCCGGCGAACGGTTCGACGCCCACAACTTCCTGCCCGAAGCGGCGCGGCGGGGCGCGGCGGCGGTCGTGGCCGAGCGCCCAAAATTGCCGGCCGGTTTTCAGGGATGCGCCGTCATTGCCGTGGACAACACCCGCGCGGCCCTGGGGCGGCTGGGCGCGCGTTACCGCCGCGATTTCACCCTGCCCGTGACGGCTGTGGGCGGCTCCAACGGCAAGACCACCACCAAGGAGCTGATCGCTTCGGTCCTGCGGCAGAAGCGGACGATCCTCTGGAGCGAAGCCAGTTTCAACAATGAAATCGGCGTGCCATTGACCCTGCTCAGGCTGGAACATTCGCATCAGGCCGCCGTGCTCGAAGCAGGCACCAATCATCCCGGCGAACTGGCGCCGTTGCTCCGGATGATGGCCCCTCATTTTGGCGTCATCACCAATATTGCCCGCGAACACCTGGAGTATTTTGGCGGCCTCCCCGGCGTGGCCTGGGAGGAAGGGGCCATGGCCGAAGCCCTCCCGCCCGACGGAGCGCTGTTCGTCAACGGCGACAATGCCTGGACCGAAACCATTATCCGGCGGTGCCGGGCGCGGGTGGTGCGTGTCGGATTCGGCGAAGCCAATGATTGGGTGGCGCGAAACATCCGGGTGGACGACAGCGGCGCGACATTTTCCGTGCAGTGCCGCCAGCCCGGTTTGAATGGCGATTACCACATCCAGCTCCTGGGCCGGCATCAGGTGGCCAACGCCTTGTTCGCGCTCGCCCTCGGCGCGGAACTCGGATTGGACCGGGCGGCCATCGAGCAGGGCCTCGCCCTCTGCGCCCCCCAAAAAATGCGCCTCCAACTCTGCCAGCCCGGGGGCATCCGGGTGCTCGACGATGCTTACAACGCAAACGCCGATTCCATGGTGGCCGCGTTGCAAACATTGTGCGACCTGCCCTGCGCCGGCCGCCGGGTCGCGGTATTGGGGGACATGGCCGAATTGGGCGAGTCTTCGCAGGCCGCCCATGCCGAAGTCGGCCAGCGCGCGGCGGAATTCCCCCTGGACCAATTATTCACCGTGGGCCGGCAGGCCGGGGAAATTGCGACCGCGGCGCGGCGCGGCGGTTTGCAGACCGTGGTCGAAATTCCAGAAGTGGAAACGGCCGTCCGCGCCATCCGGGAATTTGCCCGGCCCGGCGATGTGGTCCTGGTCAAGGCCTCCCGGGCCATGCGCCTGGAACGGATCACTGAAGCCTTGCGAACGAATCTGGAAAAGAACCCCGGCGGCTGACATGCTTTTTTACGTGAGCCAAAACATTCTCGCCCTGGCAAAGCACACCTCGTTTGCGGCGGGGGTTTCGTGGCTGCGGCTTTTTAGTTACATTACATTTCGCAGCGCGGGCGCGGCGGTCACGGCCTTGTTGTTGAGTTGGTGGCTCGGCCCCCGCTTCATTCTTTGGCTCAAGCGGTTGAAATTCGGCCAGGACTACGCGGACCAGGCCGAGGAAAATGGCGGTCTCCAGGCGCGCCTCCTCAGCAAGCGCGGCACGCCCACCATGGGCGGACTCATGATGGTGCTGGTGCTTGATGTCACGGCGTTGCTCTGGGCGCAATGGAACACACTAGTCCTGCTGACGCTGCTCTCCGCCGTTGTTCTGTGCGGGCTGGGTTTCCTGGACGACTACGCAAAAATCACCCGGCAAAACAGCAGGGGCGTCCAGGAATTCATCAAGCTCTGGGTGCAGGGGGCGCTGGCGGTTTTCGTGGCGGTCTATCTGTGGCGCGTCCCGGCGACCAGCGGGTTGATCAGCCAGGTGATGGTTCCCTTTTTCAAACATCCCGTGCTGACCGGAACCGCCGGGGCCATCGCGGGGGTTCTTCTGACCGCCCTGACCATCGTCGGCAGTTCCAACGCCGTCAATCTGACCGACGGCCTGGATGGCCTGGCCATCGGCTGCACCGCAATTGTTTCCTTTGTCTTTCTCGTCTTGACGTATCTGGCGGGCAACGTGAAGGCGGCGGTCTATTTGCAAATCCCCCATGTCTCGGGCGCGGGCGAATTGACCGTGTTTTGCGCGGCGATGATCGGCACCAGCCTCGGTTTTCTCTGGTTCAACTGCCATCCGGCGCAAGTGTTCATGGGGGACACCGGTTCGCTGGCGCTGGGCGGCGTCCTGGGCATGATCGCGGTCTTGATTCACCAACCGCTGGTGCTGGCCATTGCGGGCGGCGTCTTCGTGGCGGAAGCGGCTTCGGTCATCCTGCAAAGAAGCTGGTTCAAGTACACAAAATTCCGCTTTGGCGCGGGGCGGCGCGTTTTTTTGATGGCCCCGCTGCATCATCATTTTGAGAAGATGGGCTGGTACGAGTCTCAAATTGTGACCCGCTTTTACATTCTCGGCGTCCTCTGCGCCGTGGTCGCCCTGAGCACCTTGAAAATCAGATGAACCCCTGCCGCGGACAAATGAAGCGCCCCATGAGATTTTTTCCCCCGCAAGCTCATTTTACCGCTTGCATGGCGCGAATTTCGTTGTTAAATACACCTGTTGAAAGGAAAGCACCCATTTCAGGATTTGCTCCGGGGTTTTTTGAGGGAAAACCCCGGGGCAAACAAACAAACAAAAAACACCTCAGAAAAAATTAAGAGCGAACTGATTATGAATACTCCAAGCCCACTGATTCCCCAAGGCACGATGCCTTCGCGGGGAAAATCCACCTTTTTCTTCAAAGTCTTGATGATTTTGACGGTGCATGTCGTGCTCATCGGCGGCATGCTCCTGCAAGGCTGCAAAGACACCAACAACAAGGACACCGCTGCCAACCCGCCTGCGCCGGACACGAACACGGCCAGTACCGATACTTCCAATCTCCCGCCAGTGACTGCCGCGGGCATTTCGAACGCGGTGGCCAATCCGCAACAGCCCGCCTCACAACAGCCGCAAGTGACGCAGGCGCCGCAGCCGCCCGCGCAGCCGCTGCCACCGGCGACAGCCGCTGCTGCCGCGCCTCCCGCCGCCACCGGCGTCAGCGAGCATGTGATCGCGTCGGGCGACACCCTTGGGGCCCTTGCCCGCAAAAACGGCATCACCCTCAAGGCGTTGATGGATGCCAATCCGGGGGTTAATCCCAAGAAGCTTAAGATCGGCCAAAAAGTGGAAATTCCCGCCGGCGCAAGCTCTGTCGCTTCGGCTGCCGCCCCCGGCGCCGCGACGCCGGACATGGCCGGCGCCCCGGGTGACACCACGATTTATACGGTCAAATCCGGCGATACGCTGAGCAAGATTGCCAAATTGAACCACACATCATTCAAAAAGATCATGGCCCTGAACGACCTGAAGACAACCTCCATCAAGGTCGGCCAAAAACTGAAAGTGCCCGTCAAAGCGGCTGGAACTGAAACCCCGGCGGCCCCGGCCTCGGCTGCGGTCGTGCCGTTGCAACCGGCCCCGGCGTCCACGACCACGGCGGCGGCGACTCCCACCACCGCGGCGAATTAATCCAAACACATTGTGGACGTCAGGCTCCTCAGCCTGACGTCCATTGCCTGTCGGCATTGCGATGAAACGGGCCACTACAATTTTGATTTTTTGCGTGGCTGTATTGATTGGTTTGGGTTTGGTCATGCTCTACAGCGCGAGCATGAACATGGAGGTGGGAAAGTCCGCCGTGGGGGCCAATTACCTCCTCTCACAACTGGTCTGGCTCGCCTTCGGCCTCATTGGATGTGTCGCCGCGGCGAGGATAGATTACCGGCGTTGGAAAAAACTTTCCCCCTGGTTGCTGGGCCTGTCCGTCATTCTGTTGCTGCTGGTGTTTGCGCCGGTGATAGGCATTGGACGAAAGGGCGCGCATCGCTGGATTGGCCTTCCCGGGCTGCCGCACTTTCAGCCGTCCGAACTGGCCAGGCTCAGTTTGATCCTCTTCCTGGCCGCCTATGGCGAGTGGTTCCAGAGGCAGATGTCCGGGTTTCGTCAAGGCCTGGTCATTCCCGGCTGCATCATCGCGGTGGTGCTGGCCCTGGTTTATATCGAACCGGATCGCGGCTGCGCCATTTTGCTGGCGCTGGTTGCCGGGACGGTGCTGATTGTCGCCGGAGTGCGGCTGCGCTTTCTGCTGCTGCCGGCCTTGGGGCTGTTGGCGGGCCTTGGCTTGTCCCTTTGGCATGACCCCCTGCGCCTGCAACGCATCATGGCCTGGATCCATCCGGAAGCCAACAAGGAAGGCGCCGGCTATCAGGCTTATCAGGCCATGATTGCCCTGGGTTCAGGCGGGTGGAGCGGCTTGGGGCTGGGCAACGGACGGCAAAAGCTGGGCTTCGTGCCTGAACATCATACTGATTTTATTTTTTCGATCATCGGCGAAGAACTGGGGTTGATCGCCACCCTGGGCGTGGTGCTGCTCTTCATCGCCCTGGTGGTGTGCGGCGTTTACATCGCGCGGCGGAGCAACGACACGTTCGGATTGCTGCTCGGCACGGGAATCACGTTTATGATCGGCTTGCAAGCCTTCATCAACATGGGAGTCGTCACCAGCCTGCTGCCCAACAAGGGGATGCCGCTGCCTTTCATCAGCTATGGCGGTTCGAACCTGTTGCTCACGCTCATCGCCATCGGGCTTTTGCTCAGCATATCGCGCTTTGCCATTGAGCCGGCAAAGAAGAGAATAAACCCGTTCGATTCCACGCCTGAATTGACCGATGCCGATGCCTGAAGAAACCTTCAAGAACAGCCCGCTGAAAAACGTTGTCATCGCCTGTGGCGGCACTGGCGGCCATTTCTTTCCCGGCCTGGCCGTGGGCCAGGAATTGCGGCAGCGCGGCTGCGCGGTGACCTTGATGGTTTCCCCCAAGGACGTCGATCAACAAGCCATCCAGTCCATCACCGGCATGGGCATCGTCACCCTGCCTGCCGTTGGCTTGAGCCGTGCGAGGTTCCCCGGCTTTGCGCGCGGCCTCTGGCGCTCCTATCGCCTGGCCAAAGCCTGTTTCGCGCAGCGGCCGCCGCGGTTCGTCCTGGCCATGGGCGGTTTCATCAGCGCCCCGCCGATCATCGCCGCGAGACGCTGCGGCGCAAAAACGTTTCTGCACGAATCGAATGCGATTCCGGGCCGGGCCAATCGGTGGCTGGCGCGCTGGGTGGATGGAGCGTTCGTCTTTTTTCCGCCGGCGGCGGAAAAGCTGGCCGCGCGCCGGGTTGAAGTTGTCGGGATGCCGGTGCGCCCGGAGTTTCTCGAACCGATGGCTCCCGAAGCGGCCCGCGCAGCGATGGGCTTGGCCCCCGACGCGCCAGTCTTGCTGGTCATGGGCGGCAGTCAGGGAGCCGGGAAGGTCAATGAATTGACCGTTCGCTTCGCCCCTCAGTTGCGGCAGGCGATACCGAACCTTCAATTCGTTCATTTGACGGGCGGCCGCGATTTGGAATCGGTCCGCGCCCGTTACAAGGCGCTCGGCATTCCGGCCCTGGTCCACGCCTTCTGGGGCGAGATGGCCCTGGCGTTGGCGGCGGCGGATGTCGCGGTCAGCCGGGCCGGAGCTTCTTCACTGGCCGAACTGGCCGCGCGGCGATTGCCCGCCGTCTTGATCCCCTACCCTTCGGCCGCGAATAATCATCAATTTCACAATGCCCGCGCCTTCGTGCAAAGCGGCGCCGCGCGCATGCTGCCTCAAGACAGCACGACGCCCGACCATCTGGTCCGCGAAATTCTCGAGTTAATCGGCAATCCGCTGAAACGTTCGGCCATGCGAAGCGCCCTGGCCGGCTGGCACGCTCCCGCGGCGGCGGGCGACATGGCCGAAAGGATCCTTCACTGGCCGGCGGAAGCGGATCATTCCAGGCATGTCCCCGGCCCAAAACTCAAACCCCAAAATCTGGGACCGCTCAATGTTTGACACCATGGCGCGGCCAACCCGGATTTTCGACGAGCTGAAAGCTCTGCTGCCCCATTCCGCGGTGCGCCGGGATGAACCGCTGGCAAAAAGGACCACGCTGCGGGTCGGCGGCCGCGCCGATGTTTTTCTCGAACCTGCTTCCGAGGACGATTTGGCCGGGGCGATTCATTTTTGCCGCCAGGCCGATGTCCCCTTCTTGGTTCTGGGGCGCGGTTCCAATCTCCTGGTGCGCGACGGCGGCGTTCGAGGCGTCGTCATTTGTCTGTCCCACCCGAACCTGTCCCGCATCGAAGCGGATGGGACTCTCTTGCATTGCGGCGCGGGCGCAAGGCTCAAAGCCGTCGCCGCCAAAGCCCGCGAATTGGACCTGACCGGTTTGGAATTCCTGGAAGGCATCCCCGGAAGCGTCGGCGGCGCGCTGCGCATGAATGCGGGGGCCATGGGCAGCGCGGTGCTGGAAGTGGTGACGCGGGTCCGCTTCATGGATCGCGCCGGTGAGGTGCATGAACGGGACATCGCCCAAGTGCCGTCCGAGTATCGGTCCTGTCCGCTTTTCCAGACGAACATCGCGCTGGGCGCCACATTTCGCGGGCAACCCGGCGCGAAGGAGGCGATTGCAAAACGGACGGCCCAGTTCAATGAAAGGCGCTGGAGTTCCCAACCCAGGGAACCGAGCGCGGGTTGCATCTTCAAGAATCCTTCCCGGACATTGTCCGCCGGCAAACTCATCGAGGAACTGGGTTTGAAAGGCGCGCGGCGCGGCGGGGCGGTTGTCTCGACGGTGCATGGGAATTTTATCGTCAATGACCGCGATGCCACGGCCCGCGATGTTTTGCAATTGATCGAATTCATCCAAACCCGGGCCAGGACGGAAAGGGGCGTCGATTTGCAAACGGAAGTCGAAATCATTGGAGAAGACATTGGCTGAGAAATTGAACATCACCGTCATGCTCGGCGGCCCCTCGGCCGAACGCGAAGTGTCGCTGCGTTCCGGCGCCGCCGTCGCCAGGGCCTTGCGCTCGCTCGGCCACACCGTCCACGAATTGGATCCCCAGCACCCTGCCTGGATTCTGCCGCCGGGCACCGACGTCGTCTTTCTGGCCCTGCACGGCTCCTACGGCGAAGACGGGACGGTGCAGGAACAACTGGAGATTTTGCGCGTGCCCTACACCGGTTGCGGCCCCGAAGCCAGCCGTCTGGCGTTCGACAAAGTGCTGGCCAAAAAGCGCTTCATCCAAGCCGGCATCCCCACGGCGCGCTTCGCGGTGTTTGACTCGCCCCAATCCGGCTGGCCCGCGGGCTGGCAGCCGCCCGTCGTCCTCAAACCCGCGCGGCAAGGCTCCAGTGTCGGCTTGCAAATGGTGGAAGAAACCGGCCAATGGCAAAGCGCCCTGGCCGGGGCCTTCCGCCATGACACGCAAGTGTTGATGGAAGAAAAAATAATCGGACGCGAAGCGACGGTCGGCATCCTGGCCGGCCAGGCGCTGCCCGTCGCCGAGGTCCGGGTCAAAAAAGGCCACTTCGATTACCAGAACAAATACACCCCCGGCGCGGCCGAACATTTTTGCCCGGCGGATTTTCCCCCAGACGCCACGGCCCGGATTCAGGCCGCCGCCCTGGGCGCTTTTCACGCCGTCGGCGGGCGCGATTATGCGCGGGTGGATGTGATGGTGCGCGCCAACGGCGACCCCGTTGTCCTGGAGGTCAACACGCTGCCCGGCATGACGGATTTGAGCATCCTGCCCGAAGCCGCCGCCGCCGCCGGGGTGGGGTATCCGCAGTTGTGCCAGCGCATCATCGACCTGGCCCTGGAAAGATCGGAAAAACAACAATATGTTTGACTGGATTGGAGGAAGGCGGCGCAACCGCCGGTTCGTTGAGCGCGCCCATTTGCTCGACGTTAAACTGCGCACCAGCCAGGCCCGGGCCGCGCGCCTGCGCGTTTTCGGCGCGGGCCTCGCCGTCGTCCTTGCCCTCGCCGCCGCCTGGCGCGGCGGCCGGTGGCTGCTGGATTTTCTGATTTACAAGAACGATGCGTTTGCCATCCAGCAAATCGAAGTGCAAACCGATGGCGTCCTGACTTCCGAAACGATCCGGCGCTGGGCCATGGTCAGGACCGGGCAGAACTTGATGGCGCTGGATTTGGCGCGCGTGCGGCGCGACCTGGAAATGCAGCCGCCGGTCCAGTTTGCCGCCGTGGAGCGCGTCTTGCCCCGCACCTTGAAGTTGACCGTCACTGAGCGCGAGCCTGTCGCGCAAACCCTCATCACCGTGGGCCGGGCCGACGGGGGGGTGGAACAGGCCGTTTATGATTTCGACGAGTACGGCTACACCCTGCAACCGCTGGATCCCCGCTGGCGCGCATCTGCCCCGCCGCCCGGCGAAAGGCTGCCCATTCTGGTGGACGTGCCGGCCGGCGAAGTGCAGTTGGGCCGGCAGACCGAGTCGCCCCAAATTCGCGGAGCGCTCCAGTTGATTTCCGAACTGGGTCATTCCCCCATGGCCGGAATGGTGGAACTGCACAGCATCAATGTGGGGGTGCCGGAAATTCTCCAGGTCACCACCAGCCAGGGGGCGCAGATCACCTTTTCGCTCAATCACTTCGACGCGCAGTTGCGCCGCTGGCGGCTCATCCAGGATCGATTCCAAAAATGGGGCCGGACCATCACCTCGCTCGACCTGTCCATTGCCAACAATTTGCCGGTCACGTCTGCCGCCCTCAACGGCGCGCCTCTCCCCCAGCCGGCCCAGCCCGTCAAACCACCGCAAACAAAGAAAAAACATGTTTGACTCCTCCTCAATCATCGTCGGCCTCGAAATCGGCACCTCAAAAATTTGCGCCGTGGCGGGCGAGATCAACGCCACCAACAACTTGAACATCATCGGCGTCGGCCAGGCCCGTTCGCGCGGCGTGCGCAAAGGGGAAATCGCCGACGCCGCCACAGCCGAGGAAGATGTCCGCAACGCCATCGTCGAAGCGGAGCAGATGGCCAATGTCGAAATTCGCAGCGTCTATTTGGGTGTCACCGGCAATCACGTTCGCGGATTCAACAATCATGGCGTTCATCCCGTGGTTTCGGCCGACCGCGAAATCACCCAGGAAGACGTCCATGACGTGATCAAGAACGCCAAGGCCATCAACCTTCCGGCCGATAACAGCGTGGTCCACGCCATTCGCCAGCATTTTCAGGTGGACGAACAAAACGGCATTTTGAATCCGGTCGGGATGTATGGCGCCCGCGTGGAAGTGGACGTTCATGTGGTGCATGGCCACGTCAACCGGCTGAAAAACTCCATCGCGGTGGTCAAGGGCCTGCAACTCGAAGTCGATGACATCGTTTTCACCGGCCTGGCCTCCGCCCTCGCCCTCCTTTCCAACGAGCAGAAGGAACTCGGCTCCCTGGTCATCGACATGGGAGGCGGCACCACCGAGTACGTCGTTTATTGCGACGGCATCATCAAACACACCGGGGTCCTGGCGGTGGGCGGCGACCACATTTCCAACGATCTGGCCTATGGCCTGAAAGTGCCGATGAACCGCGCCGAACAATTGAAACGCGACCACGGTTCGGCGCTGTTGGACCCCGGCGTCAAAGGCCAAACCATCTCGGCTCCCGCCGAACTGGGCCTGGCCCCCAAAACCGTCAACCTTGAACATCTGCGCCGCATCATGTCGGTGCGCCTGGAGGAGATTTTCGAGTTGATTGAGCGGGAACTCTCGCATCTCAATTTCCTGGAACGGCTGCGGGGCGGCGTGTTCATTTGCGGCGGCGGCGCCCGCATCCCGCGCATCGAGACCCTGGCCGAAAACGTCTTCCAACTGCCCGTCTGTCCCGCCAGGACAAACTCGATCAGCGGCTTGAAATCAGCCCTGGACCAGCCTGAATTTGCCACCGCCATTGGCCTGGTCAAATTTGGCTCCCTTCAGCAAAAACGCAAACCCAACAACGGCCTGACCGGCGGTTTGAAAAGAACCCTGGCCGATCTCTTCAAGGCATAATCATGACGCCGCCCATCGAAAAAACCGACGAGCCTGCGCTCAAAAAGAAAATCTCCATCAAAGTTTGGGGCGTCGGCGGCGCCGGTTGCAACGCCGTCAGCGCCCTCGACCCTTCCGTCCTGGATGGCGTCCATATTCTGGCTGTCAACACGGATTCACAAGCCCTGGCAACCGCCGCCGCCGCCGACAAATTGGTCCTCGGCGCCCGGCGCACCCGCGGCTTGGGAGCGGGCGGCGATCCCGAACTGGGCCGGGCCGCGGCGGAAGAGGATTTGGACAGGATGGCCCCCTTCTGCGCGGGCGCGGACATTGTTTTCATTTTGGCGGGATTGGGCGGCGGCACCGGCACCGGGGCGGCCCCGGTTCTGGCGCGCCTGGCCCGGGAAAGCGGCGCGCTGGTCCTGGCCATCGTCACCATGCCCTTTGAATTTGAAGGCCGGCGCCGCCAGGAGCAGGCCCAATCCGGCCTCGATCTGCTCAAATCCGCCGCCGATGCCGTCATCTGTCTGCCCAATCAAAAACTCTTCAAACTGCTCGATGAAAAGACCGGCGTCGTGGAGGGAATTAAAATCAGCAACGCCCTCCTGGCCGAAGGGTTGCAGGGCATCTGGCGGCTGCTGACCCGGACCGGTTTGATCAATGTGGATTTTGCCGCTCTTGCCTCAGTCACTCGCGGCCGTCATGCCGCCAGTTCCTTCGCCACCGCCGAGGCTTCCGGCGAAAGACGCGCCGAGCAGATCGTCGAAAAACTCCTGGCCCATCCCCTGCTCGACGGCGGCCAAGTGCTCACCGAGGCCGACGCCGTATTGGTCAGCCTGGTGGGCGGACCCGACCTCACCCTGGTCGAGATCGACAAAATGATGGAGCCGCTCAAGCGCCAATGCGAGAAGGCCCACATCATTTTTGGCGCGGCCATAGACGAACAATTCACCCACCGGCTTTCCGTCACCCTGATCGCCTCCCACCGGCAGCCGGACGAGGCCAAATCAGAAGCGTCCCCCCTGCACTTTCTGGATAAGGAAACAACCGCCGATACCCGCCCCCCGACGCGCATTGCGCCGCCGCCGCCGGAAATGACCGCCGAACAAAAGGAACAACTGCTCAAGACGCAAAACGTCAGGAACCGCAAGAAGCTGTCGCGCCTGCAAAAGGAACTGCCCTTGGAAATCGTTTTCAAAGGCCGTTTCGAGAAGAGTGAGCCGACCATCCGCCACGGCGAAGACCTCGATTTGCCCACCTACATCCGCCGCGGCGTGCCTTTGAATTAACTGTTTCCTCCTGAAGGCGCGCGTCTTGGGTTTCACGGGATAGTTCCAAAAGCGGCGGGGAATTGTAATAGACCAGCCTTGTTGACGGGCATAAAATCCGTTCATGCAAACCGCTTTTCAGGTCAACGCCGCTGCCTTCTGTTCAACCCTGCTCCTGGCGGCAAATTTCGCCTTTGCGGCAGAGCTGCCGGCAACCGGGGTTCAACAGGAACAACATTTTGAAACCCAAGGCCCGGTGGCTGCGAAGATTGGTTACTTGTTGTTTCTGCCTCAAGGCTACGAAAAATCCAACCAGCGCTGGCCGCTGATGCTCTTCCTGCATGGCGCGCAAGAATCGGGCACGAACCTGGCCAGCTTGAAGAGGCATGGTCCGCCCAAGTACGTAGAATCCCATCCTGGCTTCCCGTTTATCCTGGTGTCCCCCCAATATCACTCCGGGAACGACTGGGACAAGAACACGCTCATGGCCCTCCTCGATGATGTCATTGGCAGGTACCGCGTGGATGCGCGCCGCGTTTACCTGACCGGCTTGAGCATGGGCGGCAGCGCCGCCTGGTCGCTCGCAGCCGCCCACCCCGAAAGGTTCGCGGCCATTGTCCCCGTTTCCGGCGTTGGCGACCCGGCGGATGCAAGGAAACTTGCCGCCCTGCCGATTTGGGTTTTTCATGGCGCAAAGGACACGATTATTTCGGCACAGTGGTCCCGGCAAATGGTCGCAGCCATCAGGGCTGAAGGTGGAAACATTCAGTACACCGAATTCCCCGATGCCCACCACAATATCTGGTCGAAGACTTACAACAATTCCAAGCTTTACAAGTGGTTGCTGGCCCAGACACGTTGAAACGGCGCAGGCGCCACTACTGGCACATTTCTCAGGCCAGCCTGGCCAGGGTTTTTTTCACGGCGTCGAAGTCCGGCAAATCTTTTGGGCTGGGCGTTTGTTCGGCGTATTGAACGACGCCTTGCTTGTCAATGACGAAGGCGGCGCGCGCCGCCGTGGCGCCGATGCCGGCCAGGTTGGGAAAGACAACGTCGTAGTCCTTGATGACTTTCTTGTCCAAATCACTGGCCAAAGTGATGGTGATTTTCTCCTGTTTGGCCCAGGCTTCCTGGGCGAAGGGGGTGTCAACGCTCAGTCCGATGACCGCCGCGTTGAGCGTGGAATACTGGCCGAGGCCGGCAGAGATATCGCACAACTCCTTTGTGCAAACGCCGGTGAAGGCCGCCGGAAAGAAGAGCAACACAGTGTTTTTTTTGCCGAAGTTCTCGCTCAACCTGACGTCCACCAGGCCGGCGGCGTTTTTGGATTTGAGGGTGAAGTCCGGGGCTTTTGAACCAACTTTAATAGCCATAAATTTAGTATGTTTGAATTTGCTGTTTCCAGTTAATTTGCCATCCATTTTATAGAGCGCAAAGGCGGGGTTGTCAATGTCTCAAGCCAAACCTCAATTATGACGATATATCCGGGAATATGGGGACCGTCTGATGAACTGGATGAAACCGTGGTTGCGGAGCATTGCGCCCGTCTGCGCCGTCCTCCTGTCGGCTGGATCTTTGCCTGCCCTGGATCCGGCAAAGTCCGTATCTCAATACAATTGCCGGAACTGGACCCGCCAAAACGGCCTGCCAGCGGACCTCATCACCGGCGTCACCCAGACGAAGGACGGGTACATCTGGCTCGGCACCCAAAAAGGATTGGTCCGCTTTGACGGAATCGAATACAAGCTGATTGCCATTCCCCTGCCCCAAGGGCAAAGCCAGGCAATCAAGAGTCTTTGCAGGGCCAAGGACGGCGGCATGTGGTTGTCCATCGGTCGCGGCAATTTTGGCTTCTACGACGGTCAAAAATTCTTCCCGATCGAGGACGAAAGATGGTCAGGGACAAGCATGGAGGCCACCATCATTTTCGAAGCGTCGGATGGCGCCGTCTGGACCGGGGCGGATCGCGGGTTGGGCCGATGGGTAAAGGGAAAGCCCCTCGAAACCTTCATCGACGAGGGCTATAATAATCATGTCATGTCCTTCTGCGAAGGTCCTGGAGGCCGCGTCTGGACAGGAACGGTCGAGCAGGGATTGTTCTATTGGCAGGGCGGCAAGATGGCTGCCTTCCCGGATGACTCGCTAAAGAAGGATAACATTTACGCGGTGACGGAGGATTCACACGCCCAGATTTGGGTCGGCATCGGGGGGGGATTGCGTTGCTATGATTCGAAGTTCCAACCGAAACAGACCCCCCCCACCTCCAACGTAGTCAACACCATCCTGGTGGATCGTCACGGCGTGGTATGGGTCGGAACCCCCGGAGCCGGTCTGGCGCGCTACCAGAACGGGGAGTTCACCTGGCTGCGAAAAGCGGATGGATTGGTGAGCGACGCGATCACGAGCCTTTATGAAGACAGGGAAGGCAGCCTCTGGGTCGGCACGCAGAACGGATTGAGCCAGATCACGGACGTGAAATTCCCCATTTACTCAGTCCAGGAAGGGCTGCCGGGAGGTTCGGTGGTCTCGGTGTCCACGGCGCGGAATGGAGGGCTTTGGATTACGACCGACAAAGGTGTAGCCCGCGTTGACGGCCAGAAGGTGACGAATTTCACCAATAATGCGTCGCTGCCCCAGGGTTGGCTGAAGCGCGCGTTTGAAGCCAGCAACGGCGATCTGTACCTGACGGACTACGCCAAACAACTGGTGGTGGTTTCCGGTGGAAAGGTTGTGAAGACTTACACCAACTGGAACTGGCCAACCGCGATGGTGGAAGACGCCCAAGGCTTCATCGTGGCCGTAGCCGACAAATTATTTCGCATCCGAAACGGCCGGCTAATCCCGTACGATTATGCGGGCGGCACGGAGCCAACTTACTTTTGGGTCTTCAACTTGTGCGTGGGCCGCGACGGGGCCATTTGGGTGGCCAGCCATAACGGCATATTCCGCCTTAAAAACGGGATTGCCCGGCAGTGGTCCACCACTGAGGGCCTCTCCGACAATAGTGTCTCCTTCGTTTTCGAAGACGTGGATGGCGCCGTTTGGGCGGGTCTGGCCAGCGGCATCGCGCGCATCAAGGACAACCAGCTAAAAAACATCACCCCCGAGCACGGCCTGGCCGACAACAATATTTATGAGATCGTCCCTGATAACCAGGGCGATTTTTGGATGGACTCCGGCACCGGCATTTTGCGGGCCAGCCGCCAGAACCTGAATGATTTTGCGGACGGGAAAACGAACCAGATCGTGTGTGAGGTCTTCGACGGGTTGGAATCGATCAAGTTCACCGGCCATACCAAACGGGAGTCCGTGGCCTGCAAGACCGCGGACGGCCGGATTTGGTTCCCGAATCCCCAAGGCGTGGCGATGGTTGACCCGGCGCACCTTTTTATCAACAGCGTCGTTCCTCCAGTGCTTATCCAACAAATCCGCATCAATGGAATCGAAGTGCAGAACCGGAAGGTTCCCGCGCTCCCCGCGGGCGGGGGGCGGATGGAGTTCCATTTCGCGGTCTTGAGCTACATCGCGCCGCAGAAGGCGAAGCTGCGCTATCAGTTGGAAGGCTTTGATAAAGACTGGATTGACGCCGAGGGGCGGCGCTCGGTGCTCTACAATAATTTGAAGCCCGGCAAATACTCCTTCCGGGTGCAAGGTTGCAATGCGGACGGGGTGTGGAACACCGCCGGTGATGCATTTGCCGTCGAACTGCCGCCGGCCTTCTATCAAACCGCCTGGTTCCCAGTCCTCTGCATCCTGGCGGGGCTGGCCGGTCTGGGCTTGGTTTATCTCTGGCTGCTCCATCGGGCCGAACGCAAGGAGCGCAGACTCAAGGAAGCCAATGATCTGCTGGAATTGAAAGTCCGCGGACGCACCGCCGACCTCGCGGCGGCAAACGCGGAACTCCTCTGGAAAACCGCCTTCTTTGAAGCATTGGTGGAGTCATCTCCCGACGGCATCCTCGTCGTCAACAGCGAGCGGAAGAAAATCCTGCAAAATCAGCAGGCGATCGATTTGTGGCAAATTCCCAAGCATCTCGTTGAAGGGAATGATGACGCTGAACAGGTCCGCTTCCTCATGAGCATGGCCAGGCATCCGGAACAGTTCATTGCGGACGTCAACCATCTTTATGCACATCCGAACGAGACCGACCGCCGCGAGATCGAACTCCAGAATGGCACGGTACTGGACCGTTACTCCTCATCGGTGAAAGGCAAGGACGGACGGTATTACGGGAGAATCTGGATGTACCGCGACATCACGGCGCGCAAGCAACTGGAATTAAAAATGGAACAGACGCACCAACAACTGATGGTGCTCTCCCGCCAGGCTGGCATGGCGGAAGTGGCCGCCGGCGTGCTGCACAACGTCGGCAACGTGCTCAACAGCGTCAACGTTTCCGCCAATCTCGTCGTGGACTCGGTCCGAACCTCACGGGCCGCCAGCCTCGCCAAAGTGGTGGAATTGCTGGATAAACATCAAACCGACCTGGCCGAATTCCTCACCCGGGACGAGAAAGGCAAACAGTTGCACAGCTTCCTGGCCGGACTCAACGACCATCTGGCGGCCGAACGGGCGGCTTTGCTCGAAGAACTGCGCTCGCTGACCGGGAATATCGAACACATCAAGGAAATCGTCGCCATGCAGCAGGCCAACGCCCACAGGTTTGGCGTCGTGGAAACGGCGCAGGCGGCCGAGTTGATGGAAGACGCCCTCAAGATAAATGAGGCCGCCTTTAATCGCCACCACATCGGACTCATTCGTGATTTCGAGGAAGTGCCACCCCTCCTCGCGGACAAACACAAGGTCCTTCAAATCCTCATCAACCTCCTTCAAAACGCCAAGCGCGCCTGCAGCCAGAGCGCCGGGCAAGCCCGCCAGGTCATCGTCCGCATCCGGCGCAATGGTCCGGGCGCCATCCGCATGGAAGTGGCCGACAATGGCGTCGGAATCCCCCCGGAGAACTTGACCCGGATTTTTGCGCATGGCTTCACCACGCAAACGGACGGCCACGGTTTCGGGCTGCACAACGGCGCCCTGACCGCCAGGCAGTTGGGCGGGACGCTCACGGCGCACAGCGAGGGATCCGGCAAAGGCGCCACGTTCATTCTCGAACTGCCGCTCCAGAATACAACCTCACCCGCAGCCGGCGAACGCCGCGCTCCCGCCAATGGCGGGTCAAGCCTGGCGCCCCCGCCCGTTTCACCCGCGGGTATTCCGCCCATCCCCTTGCCTCCAAAACGTGGAGCGCTGGAAAAAATGCCGCAGGGCAGCGGACTCAATTGATCCTGAAGACTGACCCCGGCAAAAGCAGGGCCGCCACAAATGAAAAAGGCGGGCGCCGGTTTGAACCAGCGCCCGCCGTGGCAAGATGTTACAACATCATGGATTCAACTGAACTGGGGAACTGTTGAACACGTTGGTAACGCTCTCTGACTCCAGCAGGTTGTCCACCACCTGCACCATGAAGTTGGTTGAACTGCTCAGAGTCAGGCCATTATACCCCCACTCAAAGTAGGTATCCGTCGAGTTGTTAAACGTCGCTATTCCATTCGTCATGGTCTGTTCGAGGCCGGTACCTCCACCCTGTGTAAAGGCGAAGTCGCCGGAGATCTGATCAAAACCCGGTCCAAGACTGGGGTTCGAGTATAACGTGACACCGTCAGTGACGGAAGTAACCAAGTTGCTGCGAGAGTCAACCGCATAGACATAGACGGAGCCGTTAGGTTCCCAATTGCCGCCATTGTTGGCGATTGGAGTGGGCGTTCCCGTGACCCCCGTGCCAGACTTAAAGATTTGGCCCGGAAATGCGATCAGGAGGGATCCTGAGTTTGTTGAATAAACACGGTCCGCCAACGCGAAGAATTGGTCAGTGGTGGGGCTTTGCAGGTCAGCGGGGCCAATCAACTGCTTCGCAACTCCATACATTGGTATCGCACCGTAAGTCGTCACAGCCTGCCAGTTTTGGCTGCTCAGGTTCGCGGTGTCTATCAACTGGAAGCCACTGTCCGGAAGCGACCAACCGATCCAGTACAGCGCAGTTGTGGGCACCATCACCACAGCGGCAGGATCAGAGGTTCCAACCCCCCCGGGGAAAGATGTTTCCCACTTGCTGCTCAAAGCGGTCTCACCCGTAAAGACCTCGCTGGCAGCGAAAGCTTCGGGCACGCCTGTGACGGTGAAACTCGAATAAACAAACGCCTCATTCATGGCATTGTTGTTGTTGGCCTGGCCGCCCAGATAAACCAGGAAAGGATAAGAAGTTGGAGTTGAGCCTTCCTGGAACGCGGTATCAAAAGTGCCGGCAGGAACGCTCCACGACGCTACAGTCGAATCGGGCGTGGTCAAAGTTCCATTGTCAGGCCCCGTGAATGCGACGGTATATGTCCCAAGAAGCTTGGTGCTTTGAACAGCGTTCGTATTGTTCGTGGATATCGAGCCTGGCCCGCTGACATAGGTGGGGGTGATGGGGGTGTTTGCATTGGCCGCGGGAGAGTTGGTCTTGTATTCCACGTACGCCTGCGAGCCATTAGTCGTTGATTCGACTCCAAGCACAAAGCAGTTGGTTTCATTCCAGTCGGGGGCGTTATCGCCAGTTTTCGCATTGGGAACCAAAAACAAATAGGCTTCGGCGCCGCCTGGCGAATTTGCCGGGAAACCGGCCAGGTTAAAGGAGTAGGACACCGGGAAATCGGCGGTGGGAGCGCCGGGGTGGGACGTTGATCCCATCCATGATAATCCGCTGGTGGTCGTTGACAGGACTTCATTGCGATCATAGGCGTTGCCGCCGTTTTGCGTGGCGTTAAACAGGTTAAGCCCTGGAACAGCCGGGACGGGAAGTGACATTGTCGGCGGGCCCGATGGCGCGGGAAGAAAGGTGATGTTGTCAATCCAGAATGCGGCAGTCTGGGTGGTGGCAAGATCCCAAGTATTAGCACTCCATTTCTTGAACACAATGCCAACGGCGCCGCTTAAATTACCCTGAGAAGGATTATAGTTAACCCTGACCTGTTGCCAGCCGCTGGCTGCGTTTTCCGGCATCAAGAAGCTCCCTAACACAGCCACATCACCGTTGGCAGCGCCGCACGTGCCGTTGTCCAGGTCAATTTCCAATCCAGTGATACACCCGCCGTCCTCCAAATAATTGGAATCAACGCAGCCTCCTCCCCAACTATAACAGGTAAACCAATTCGTGTTCCAATTTTCCAAAGTATTAAACTGATCGATTGATATGGTGGAATTGACAGAATCCCACAGAACGTCGAGCGTGACCGCATTATATTGGGAGGCGTCAAATTGGGGATTCCCATTATAGCACGGATTGTTATAATCAAGGCAGACAGATCCGAAGGAAGGAGTGTCGCTGCTGCTATTGAAGACGGCCTTCAGGTACAGCGACCCGCCGCCGTCAGCAGCAGGATCGGTTTCAGTGGTATCATAATAAAGCGAGCCTGGGCCATAAATATCACTGGCACCGGTCCAATTGACTGTTACTCCGCCACTTCCAAACTGCCCGGATCCAATCCAGGTTTGGGGTTCTCCGCCCTGCGTCCCTCCAGTATTAACGGCGCTGCTATAAAGGCTCGTTTGAGCCCGGGCTAACCCTGCCAGCAGCAAAGCGCCGGCGGCCAGGATTCCTGTCGCGATGTACTTTTGTATTTTCATAATGTGTTTTATGGTGGTTGCAGTTGCTGCGGTTTAAGGTGATTACAATTGCTGGTTTGCCATGGGCGGCGAGTGCCGACGCCTTGCCGCAAGATGAAAAAGGTCTTTCATATGCTGTGGCCATGTTTATCCCAGAAATTGGGCGTTTTGTCACGCAGGCAATAGTCCTGTCCATGTGTACTACTTAAGTATAGGTTTTTACCAACCTGAGTGCCGTCTTGACGGGAAGCGGGGATTATTGAGAAAGTTAAGATTGCCATGCTCGCCAGTTTAACGGCAGATTCAAGGTCTTCGGCGGGATTGATGTTTCGGGGAGAATCTGTCATGATGGGAGGATGAAAATGATGCGCCGGAGTCTAAATCGCACGCCTGTCGGAATCTGTTCCCTGGTGGCCTGCTCTCTGGCGGCCGCCGGGACCGGAAGCGCCACGGCGGCGCCGGCCGAGCCTTCCCGTTTCGCGACCATCGAGCAAGTCCGCGAAATCACCCCCGGCCAGGCCGACAAACATTACCCCGTTCATTTCCGCGGCGTGGTAACTTTTTCAGATTGGAATGCGGACCGGGGCTTGTTTTTGCAGGACCAAACCGCCGGCATTTACATCGCCTTGGACTCCGCAACGGTCAGACCCAGGCAGGGTGCCGGGGATCAAACCGCCGGCGTTTACGGCGGATTGGAGTCCGCGGGCGATTTGCCGGTTGGGGAGGAAGTGGAAGTGGACGGGATAACCACGGCGGGCTTCTTCGTTCCGATGGTCACGGCGCAACAAATACGAAGGATCGGACCCAAGGCATTGCCGGAGCCGCACCGTGTCACCTACGAGCAATTGGCCACGGGCAAGGAGGACAGCCAGTGGGTGGAAGTGCGCGGGGTCGTTCGCTCGGTCATGGCGTCCACCAAGGATCGGACGCGGATGGATCTGCTGGTCAACGGGCAGCGCCTGAGCGCGTTGGTTGGGCGGATGGATGTGACCAACTCCCAGCGGCTGGTCTGGGCCACAGTTCGTGTGCGGGGCGTTTGCCGCACCCGCTATAACGGCAAACGCCAGTTGCGCGCGCCCTATCTCAGCGTCAGCAGTTCCGCGGATATTGTCGTCGAGTTGGCCGCGCCAGGCAAACCGGTCGAGGTGCCGATGGCCTCGCTCCTGCAGTTCAATTCGGAAGGTAATTATGGCCGCTGGGTGCAAGTCCGCGGCGTGGTCACCGAACAAAAGGGCGATTCCCTTTTCATCCAGGACCGCGGCGCCACCCTTTACGTCAAGAGCGAGCAAAGCACGCCTGTCGCGCCAGGGGACATTGTCAAGGTCATCGGGTTCCCCCTCCTGGGCCAATTTGCGCCGATGCTGGAGGACGCGGTTTTCCAGAAAGTCGGGCACGAAACGCCCCCCGTGCCGGTGGAGGTTGGAATCGAGCAATTGCTCTCCGAAGATTACGACCTGGTGCTGGTGCGGTTGCGCGCGCGCTTGATGAATCGCGTGGACAGGTTCGATGAGCAAGTGCTGGTTCTGGAGGCGGCGAACCTGATTCTAAGCGCGCACCTGGACAAAGCCAAAGCGGACGATCGCATCAGCCAGTTGCAAAATGGAAGCGAATTGGAGCTGACCGGCGTATGCCTGGCCCAGCCGGTGGAAAACTGGAATCCTTCCCTTCCCACACAGCCTGAATCCTTTCAATTATTGCTGCGCTCCTCCGACGATGTGGTCGTGCTGCACAAGCCCTCCTGGTGGACACTGACGCGCTTGTGCTGGGTGCTGGGGATGCTGGGGGTGGTGCTTCTGGCCGGTTTTGCCTGGGTGTTTGTGCTCGACCGGCGGGTCAGGCAGCAAACGGACATTATCCAGCAGAAAATTCAACGCGAGGCGGTGCTGGAAGAGCGCACGCGCATCGCCCGCGAATTTCACGACACCTTGGAGCAGGAATTGGCTGCCATCACCATTCAATTGGACACCGTCGCGGCGCAATTCAACAATGCGCCGGGGGTCGCCCGGCAATTGCTCGAACTGGCCCGCACCATGAGCCGCCGCAGTCTCTTTGAGGCCCGCCGCTCGGTCTGGGATTTGCGCTCCCACCTTCTGGAAAACAGCAACCTGGTCACGGCCCTCTCCGAAGTGACCAAACTCATGGCCAGCAGCGCCCATCTCCAGATTGACGTCCAGACTTCCGGCCAGCCCCGCAAGCTGGCCACGCTGGTGGAAAACAACCTCCTGCGCATCGCCCAGGAAGCGCTGGCCAATTCTCTCAAGCACGCCCACGCCTCGCAAATCATCGTCAAGCTCCAGTATGAGCCCAACCGGGTCCGCCTGCGGGTCTGCGATGACGGAGTCGGTTTCGACACGACCAGCCACGCCACCATTTATGGAGGACACTTTGGGTTGCTGGACATGAGTGAACGGGCCGGGAAGATCGGCGGCGCTTTTTCGATGGTCAGCGCGTCCGGCCAGGGGACGGAAATTGTGGTGGCGGTGGCGGACAAGGGCGCGCCGGAGAGCGCGGCGGCGCCGGAAAACAGTCAAGAAGAGAAAGTTTCAGCCGCCTGACCGCGCCCATGGCCATGACAGCCAATGTGAAAAACAGGATTCGGGTCATGGTGGTGGACGATCATTTTGTCGTCCGCATGGGCTTGACCGGTTCGGTCAATGTCGAGCCGGACATGATGGCGGACGTCGAGGCCTCCACCGGCGAGCAGGCCATTGCCGCCTACCGCGAGCATCGGCCGGACATTGTGCTGATGGACTTGAAGCTTCCCGGGATGAGCGGGGTGGAGGCGACCAAAGCCATTTGCGGGGAATTTCCCGGCGCCTCCATCATCATGCTTTCCACCCATGACGGCGAAGAGGACATTTACCGCTCCCTTCAGGCCGGCGCACGCGCCTATCTGCTCAAGACGGTGGAGCGCAGGGATTTGATCGACACCATCCGGTCCGTCCATGCGGGGGAGCGTTGCATTTCCCCGGCCGTTGGCGCCCGGCTGGCCGAGCGCATGTCTCATCCGGATTTGACCGCCCGCGAGGTGGAGGTCTTGCGATTGATCGTCAAAGGCCGGAGCAACAAGGAGATTGCGTTCGATCTGTCGATTGCCGAGGTCACGGTCAAACTCCACGTCGGGCACATCCTGACCAAATTGGGGGTCAATGACCGCACGCAGGCGACCACCACCGCCCTGCAACGGGGCCTGATTCATCTGGAGTGACGGGCGCCCGACCCGCGGGACAACTCAGGAGAACTCAGTTGGCCGTGTAATTCGTGTTGTTGACCCAGTAGCCCCTCGGGCCAATGACACCGTCGGGCGCCTGGCCGAAATTGGTGATCGTCCCGTTGCCGACTGTTTGCTGCATGGTTAAAGAGGCCGCATGGTTGTCGGTAAAGAGATACTCAAAAGTATTGCCTTGAGTTTTGTAGAGAGCCGCCCCTTGATTATCCGGATCATTCGGATCTATTTGAACCAGTTCTCCATTTCCTTGCCCCTGGCCACTTGCATAGGGAGCCTCACAGACGCAAGGCCAGATATTGTCCGCGACATTATCGCCGGCAGCCACTTCGGCGAGCAGGATCAAATTAGCGGGTTTCAGCACAACCGATGTCTTGATACCGGGCGCGGCCCACCCGTTATTGGGGTCATCCGCCCAGTAAATGCCCACACCCTGGAGGGCTGTGGGCATCTGGTAACCGCATTGGCTCACGTTTACTTGCATCCCCGCATCCGAAGCACAACCCATAATGGCGCTGGCTACATTCATGGCGTACGTTCTTCTCCCAAGGAGCACCCCTGTTGCCTGCTCTGTGGCGGCCACCCAATAAGTATCGGGACCCGTGTCAGCGGGGCACTTTAAAATTTGAGGGCATATGTTCCTGGGGATGGCATTAGCCAGTTCAAACGACTGGAATTGCTTGTAGGTAAAATGGCCGCCAGTGATGTAGAAGTTGATGTAAGTATCCCATGAAAGCTCCAGATTCCCTGCCTGCGAGTCATCCCCGGCAGGCGGGTACATCTCATTGTTGTCGCCGGCGAAAAGAGTGATGGCCGTGCCGAGTTGTTTTTGATTGGAAAGAGATTTGGCTTTGTTGGCTTGGGCCTTGGCCTGTGACAACGCCGGCAGAAGCATGGCGGCCAAAATCGCGATGATGGCGATGACCACCAGCAGCTCAATCAGGGTGAAAGACCGCCGGGCCGCGCCGTTGCCCCCCGCCCGTTCCCGCAAGAAACGGAGTCCACGAATGTTTTTCATGCTTCTTTTCATTTGGCGTTAGCGTCAACTAAAATAACTTCCCATGTCTTGCTGATGGCATATTTCTCTCCGGCCGGCGGCGGCGGCACCTCCACACCAGTGGCAGCCACGAATTCGTCGAAGTCGCCGGTCAGCCGGTGCTGGTGCAGACTCTGGCGCAATTCATGTGTCAAATGGGCCAGGTTCGACGCCACCACGGGATCCGACGGGACAATGGCCTTGGCGGCGGGAGTGACGACGGCCTGCGTGGTTTTCTTGTGGCATCCGACGGCCAGCGCGACAGCCATGCACGCGACCACAGCGAGGCGGCACAGGTTCGTCAGACCACCGGATGGCAGTTTTATTGTTAGAGGCTTCACGTCCCTCACAGTTCTATTTCTAGTGTCAGCAACAGAATATAGCCGTTTGCGAGAGTTCAGTCGAAGAAAAAGTAAAACGTGTTAGCCGTATGCCAGGCTAATACTTTGGTATAGCTGGCGCGGGACACGGCTTTTTCAAATATTGCCTATTCTCCGAGATTCCGCCGCAGGAGGGCGCGCATTTTCTCCGGTGACAGGACCACAATGGTTTTGCCCCTCACGGTCAGCAGTTTCTGCTCCCGAAACTTTGCGAGTGTCCGGGAAAAAGTCTCGCCGACGGTGCCCAATTCCGCGGCCAGCACGCGCTTGGTCATCGCAAGCTCAATCCGGACAGGCTGCCTGCCCCGGGGATTCGGGCATCGTTTGACAAGCCAGTTCGCCAGCCGCGTCTCCACATCTTTGAGAGTCAGGTCTTCGAGTTGGCTGATCAGCGTCCTCAAGTGGCTGCTCATGGAACCGAGCATCCGCAATGCGAGTTCAGGCTGACGCTGGAGCAACGCCAGAATCCCCGCCTTCTGCACGAGCAACACCTGTGTTGCTTCCAGCGCGCGGGCATCAGCGGGGTAACCTCTGGCCGAGGCCAGTACCACTTCGGCAAAGGAATCCCCCGCGCGAAAAACGCGGATGACCTGTTCCCTGCCCGCCACATTGACCCGGTGGACGTTGACGGAACCGCGTTGCACAATATAAAAGCCGACGGCGGGGTCGCCTTCGTGAAAAAGGTACTCGCCCTTGGCCAGGGATTTTACCACAGTGATGTCCGCGATGCTTTCGAGGTCTTGCAAAGGCAGGCCGGCAAACAACTGGCAGCTTCGCAGCGCGGCAGTCATGCCGATCCTCTTTAACTCACCGGGTGTCAGGGACATGCGGGGATGATTCAACCATCTTTACGCCAAAAGTAAACCATCCAGTCGCCGCCTGCGCCGCGCCCGGCCTTGCTGGCTTAAATGGCTTCGGCGGCGGCATATTCAATTTAAAAAGTTCCGGCTCCGGTGGCGTTCCGGCCGACTTCGGACATCATCGAAGGGCGCCACGGAGGGTCCCAAACGACCTGGACTTGAGTCTCTTCCACTCCTGCGAGGATGGCCAGCGCCTGTTGCGCACCCCAACGGATGCTGTCATGCATCGGACAACCGGCGGTGGTAAGGGTCATCACCACAATTACTTTTTTGCCCGTGATGGAAACGCTGTAAACCAACCCCAAGTCAACAATGTTGCAACCCAATTCCGGGTCAACGACCTGGCGCAAGGTTTCAATTATAGTTTCTTTGGTGATTTCGTTTGTCGTCATGCCGTTTTAGGTGTGAGGGAGGCTGGCAGAGCGGACGGCCTGAGCGCGGGTTTAAAGAAATGGGCGAGCATTTTGCCCACATTGAGCGCCAGCGTGGCCACGCCAAGGGCAAGGCAACCGGCGCCGATGCGAACCCCTGTTTCGTTGGACAGGACAATGGCGCCGGATGTTGCCGCGAGTCCGGCCAGATATGCCCAATAACCCAATGCTTGCAGCCGGGCCGAATAAAGGTCCGCAAGCGCGGGAACCCGGGTGCGTCCGATTTGCCGGCTGTAACGGGCAAACCAGACCAGAAAAGGGATGATTTTGTAAAGCATGCCCATGATGGCCAACGTGATGACGCCGATCAATCCGAGAAAACCATAGAGGTTTTCCAGTTGTCCGGTGAACGTGCTCAACGGCAGACCGGGCCACGACAGCACCACGGCCAGCACGGACATCGGCAGCATGAGGACAATGGCTGTCAAGAAGTATTTTATTCCCCAATCGAGCGCGCGGCGTTTGCGGGCGCGCAGAATGGCGGCAATTTCCCGGCCATAAACCGCCAGCGCCGCGACAACCGTCAAGGCAAAGGCCGGTTTCAGCGGACTGCGCAGCAAGATCGTCACGAATGAACCGGCAAGCCCGATATTGAGCAAAGCGATGCTCCAAGCCGCGCGGCGCCGGCTTTGCAATTCGCCCAGGGTGAACATCGGGATCAGTTTGTAGGACACACCGACGATGAGCATCGTGAAGCAACCCACGCCGCCCAGATGCGCATGGGCATGCATTGCGCTCACAGGATCGAAATGCGCCACAAATCCCCCCGCCGCTTGAAACCCGTGGAGCAGGGCGGCAACCAAAGCGGGCGGCGATGATTCCAGGGCCGACGCGTAATCGCATTTGGCGGCAGCGATGGACAAACCCGCCGTGACGGCCAGAGAGAGCCAGACCAACGCCGCTGTTACAGCGGTGGCGGTGATGTTCCACCTGGGCGCCCGGCGCAAAGTTCGCGCCATATTGTACACGAACAAACCCACACCGACGGCGAAGGTCGAACCGAAATGGGCCAGTTGCGTCATGTGCCAGACGCGAAACGACCAGACCATTCCAACGAAGCCGGCCACATGAAATACGAACTGGACGGAGGCGAGCTTCTCGCTGTAGAGCTTCGTCTCAAGGGCAACCGGCACCAGTTGATACATCGTTCCCATGACGACAGAGCAGATCCAGCCAAGCACAAACAGGTGAGTCGCTGCGATGACATATTGGTTGTAGTGGTAGGTCGCGAGCAGGCTGGGCTGGAGCACCAGCCAGACAACGCCAGTGCATAGCGCCAGCAAACCGGTCATGGTGAACAGCAACGGCAACGCAGTGGAAGAGCCTTTCATCCCCGAGGGCGGAGCCGTGGCGGCCTTCTGTGCGGGCGCTGTTCTAAAGGCGACGGATATGGGTAATGAAACTTCCATCGGATTGCTCCTCGGTTGCCGCGGCGAAGCCGCGCTCTTCAAGTTGCGCATATAAATGCATGGGCCGGCGGTCTGTGCAGGCTCGCAATTCCGCGCCCGCAGGCAAGGCGGCCAGGGTTTCAAGAATTTTGACCAGTGGTTGCGGCGGTTCGAGTCCGCGGGCGTCCACTTCCACAACTTGCGCCGGATTGGATGCGGCGCCTTTGCGCAGACGTATGGCTGTCTTGTTGTTCATGGCAGAAAGGGGTTCAGGCTTGGGCAGCCACGGCTGTTTGAAGGTCAGGCGCGGGGTCTGGAATCCGGGCTGGTTTCAACAAGGTCAAGAGCATGGAGAATGGCTGTGTGGCTTTCACCGAATGCGGGAGATTGGGCGGCATATACAACAGGTCGCCGGTCTTCAGGTGGCGCGGCACGCCCGCCAGCCAGAACTCACACGCGCCTGACAAAATCTGAATCAGCGCGTGCTGGGTGGAGGTGTGTTCGGTCAGTACCTGGCCTTCCGCGAAACCGAACAGAACAGTTCGGGAATTTTCCGTGCGCGGCAGGGTGCGGCTGACAATCCCGTTCGGCGCGTATTGCGTTTCAGCGGGCAGCGACAAGATTTTCTCGCACCCGCAATCAATGAGAGGTCGTTCATTCATGCGTTCAAGATAACCTCTGGAGGCGGTCGGCGCTTTGACGCAGGTCAAGCATTCCTCATTTTTCGGCGCGAAGGCGGCGGCCAAACCGAAAACCCGGGTTGTTAAATACTCGCCAACTCCCCAAAGTACTCGTGGTCCTCGTTATAGCCGCCTTCGCCGTGCTGAATCCGGCTCGTGCTTTCCACGAATTCAACCGCCCGAATCCATTTGACCATTTTGAAACCGAGTTGGTTTTCAACCCGCAGTCGCAAGGGGGCGCCGTGGAGTTCGCTCAACGGCTCGAAATTCATCTCCCAGGCCAGCAACGTAAGAGGGTTGGCGGCGTTCTCCATCGAAAGGCTGTCATAAAACTGGCCTCCCTCCGCGCCCTCGCCGAAGGAATGGAAGACGACAGCGTGGGCATCTGGTTTCGGCCGGACCAGTTTGATCAATGCCGCCAATGGCGCCCCGCCCCATTCCGCAATGCCCGACCACCCCTGGATGCAATGGTGCAACGTGATTTGGGTTTTCCTGCCCAGGGCGCCAAGCTCCTCCAATGACAACTCCACCGGATTCTCCACCAGCCCATGCACCTTGAGCCGGTAGTCTTTGAACTGGTTTGCGGCCAGATTTTTCCATTCCTCACAAGTGGGCATTTTGCCGTTGGCCCAGAAGTAGGGGGAGATGTCCTGGAGGCGAAATTCGGCTATGGGCGACGCACGGTTGAGGAGCAGATTCATCACCGGTGTGACCACGGCTTTGGCGGCGTGCTGAACCGCGCGCGGACGTTTCCATGCGGCCCAGTAAGCCAGCGCGTTCACCGCCACCACCACGCCAATGCCAAGCAGTCCCAGATACAACCCCAGCGGCCGCGTCTGGTCCGTGCCGAGCACAATGTGGTTCATGTTCCGGGCGAATCCCGTGATCACAACCAACGCCACATGCACCACGATAAAAATCACAAAAGAGCACATGACAAGGAAATGCAGCGAACGCCCGATTTGCCGGTTTCCCGGCAGCTTGGGATACCATTTGAACCGGTTGGTCAACGCTGGCGACATTGAAGGGCCGCTTAGGATGGCCAGCGGAGCCAGCAGGAACACGACGATGAAATACGACAATTGCTGCAGCGCGTTATAACGATAGAACCCGTTCGGCTCCTGCGGCATGTGAAAGGTGGCGTAGTGGACGAAAATATCCCAGGCGTCGGGAATAATTTTCCAGGAAGAGGGAACGAGCCGTTTCCATTGGCCGCCGCTCAAGAGCAACACGGCAAACACCAGGCCATTGACGACCCAAAACAACGCGCCCAGAAAATGCCAATGCCGGGCCATGCCCACCGTGTGCCGGCGTCCGGGCAGGCCGATCCACGGTGAAAGGTATCGGGAATCATCCTTGGCCGTCC
>Ga0326728_10006655_pt1 | contig 30819 bp, 22 predicted proteins | sample MB3enrmetagenome_FD_207602 | JGI IMG/M metagenome (GOLD analysis project Ga0326728, IMG submission 207602) | Lab enriched peat soil microbial communities from McLean, Ithaca, NY, United States - MB31MN | ecosystem: Environmental > Terrestrial > Soil > Wetlands > Peat | place: USA: New York...
TCAGAGCGATCATGTTTTGGGTCTTTATCGGCATCTGCTGCATGCTGCTTTGGGGCGTGATGTCGAAGAGCGGAAACATGGGGGGCAAGGATGCGGAGATTTCCTACTCCGACCTGTTCAACAAGGTGAAGCAGGGGCAGGTACTCGATGCGGAGGTCCAGGGCACGGAGCTGCACGGCCACATGAAGGCCAACCCCAAGGAGCAGTTCCACACCCACGTCGGCGAGCACTATGAGGGCCTTGAAACGGCGTTTCTGGCCTCCGACGCCCACTTCTCCAAGAAGGCGGAGCAAAGCAACCTGCCGTTGCAGGTACTCTTCAATGTGGGACCGATCCTTCTCTTCGGATTCATTTTTTTCTTTTTCATGCGCCAGATGCAGTCGGGCGGCAACAAGGCGCTCTCGTTCGGCAAGAGCCGCGCGCGCCTTCTCTCCATGCAGCAAAAGAAGATCACCTTCAAGGACGTGGCCGGCGTGGATGAGGCCAAGGAAGAGCTGAAGGAGATCATCGAGTATTTGCGCGAGCCGGCGAAGTTCCAGAAGCTCGGCGGCCGCATTCCCAAGGGCGTGCTGCTGGTTGGCCCTCCGGGAACCGGCAAGACACTGCTGGCACGCGCTGTTGCCGGCGAGGCCAACGTTCCGTTCTTTTCGATTTCAGGTTCGGACTTTGTGGAGATGTTCGTCGGCGTGGGCGCAAGCCGCGTCCGCGACCTCTTCGAACAGGGCAAAAAGAATGCGCCTTGCATTATTTTCATTGACGAGATTGACGCCGTCGGCCGCCATCGCGGCGCTGGTCTGGGCGGCGGACACGACGAGCGCGAGCAGACGCTGAATCAGCTACTCGTAGAGATGGACGGCTTTGAATCCAACGACGGCGTGATCCTGGTGGCTGCCACCAACCGCCCCGACGTGCTCGATCCCGCGCTGCTACGCCCCGGACGCTTCGACCGCCGCGTGGTGGTGGGCCTGCCCGACGTGCGCGGCCGCGAAGAGATTCTGCGTGTCCACGTGAAAAAGGTTCCCGTCTCCGACGATACCAACCTGAACGTGCTGGCCCGCGGAACCCCCGGTTTCAGCGGCGCCGATCTGGCCAATATGGTCAACGAAGCTGCCCTGAGCGCCGCGCGCATGAATCGCAAGCAGGTCGTCATGTACGACTTCGAGCTGGCCAAGGACAAGGTGCTGATGGGCGCCGAGCGCAAGTCCATGCTGCTCACCGAGGAAGAGAAGCGGGTGACTGCCTATCACGAGGCCGGCCACGCGCTGGTCTCTTTCAAGCGCGAGCACTCCGACCCCATTCACAAGGTCACCATCATTCCGCGCGGCATGGCTCTGGGCGTGACGATCTTCTTGCCCGGCGACCGGCACAATTACACGCGGGAGTACCTGGAAGCCAATCTGGCCATCTCTTATGGCGGGCGCGTGGCCGAGGAGATCTTCCTCAACCAGATGTCCACAGGCGCGGGCAGCGACATTGAATCCGCCACTGACCTTGCCCGCCGCATGGTCTGCGAGTATGGCATGAGCCGCCTGGGACCGCTCACCTTCGGCAAGAAGGAGGAGCAAATCTTCCTGGGCCGCGAGATCGCGCAGCACCGCGACTTCAGCGAGGAGACGGCGCGGCAGATTGATTTAGAAGTGCGCCGCCTGATCGACGAGGCCTACCAGTCGGCCCATACCATCGTCGAATCGAATGCCGACGCCATGCACCGCATCGCGGCTGCCCTGCTGGAGCGCGAAACCATCGATGCCGAAGAGGTCAAGATGCTGATCGACGGGCAGGAACTGCCCCCAATGCGCTCGAATCTGGCCACGCCCTCGGATATCGGCGGGCCCGACGTGCAACAGGTGCTCAAGCCCGAAAGCCGCAGCGGACCCGGCTACCCTGAAGGTTCGCCTTCACCGGCCTAGGTTCCTCTACCATTGCAAGCAAAAGGGCTGCTCAAGACGAGCGGCCCTTTTGCTTTTGCCGCAACTGAAATGATCCTTTGATGCACGGAACTTCGTCCTCCTCGGTTGCGTATTCAAGATGCAGAAAAGGAGTTTCATGCGCATGACTCTTAACTGTATCCGCAGATTCCCCGTATTCGTTTCGTTCGCCTCCGTCCTGTTCTTGGGTAGCACAGCCGCAATCGCGCAGAATTCCGATTTCAAAATGGAGCTTCATGCCAATAAAAACGCCCGAGCGGCAGAGATCGGCCTTCCCTCTTATCCCGGCGCAACCCTCGCTATAGAAAAAGACAACGATAACAGCGCGGATCTTGGATTTACCTTTGGCGACACGCACTTTAGGATCATGATTGCCAAATACGCAACCACTGATTCGCCGGACCAGGTCCTTGCCTTCTATCGCAAGCCACTCTCTCGTTACGGCGAGGTTCTGGAGTGCAGTCACGGCCAGCCCGTCGGCGCCCTCACTGTTACGCACAGCGGACTCACCTGCTCGGAGCAGAAGGAGGGTGGGTTCAACGTCTCCGACAAGGAAGTTTCTACCGACGGTCACGAACTCCGCGCGGGCACTCCTCACCAGTTTCGCATCGTATCCATCGACGAGGCTCATCCGCAATTGACACGTTTTTGGCTTCTTTTCATCGAATTGCCGAAGGACGGCGACAAGGCCGAAAAGTAGAAGTGGAAGTTTGGTTTGCGAAGCGGGCCGCTCCATGTGAGCGGCCCTTTTTTTCGGTCATAGATTTCCGCGTAAATTGAACTATGAGAGCCTTTGCTTCGACATAAGGTATGAATGCGCATGGAGAACGAGAATCGAATCCAATACGAGTGGCTTGCGCTGCGCTGCCAGGCTGGCGACGTGGGCGCCTTCGAGGACCTGATTGCGGTGATGGAGCGGCCGTTGCTCTACTACGCAACCAGCCTGACCGGCAATCCGGATTCCGCGCTCGACGTTCTTCAGGAGGTTTGGATCAGGGCCTTTCGCGGCATTCGCAAACTGAAAGACCCCGGTTCCCTGCGCTCGTGGCTCTACTCGATCACGCATGGAATCGCCGTGGATCGCATCCGTAAAAACTACTCGCGTGAGCAGGCGGAGAAAGTTCAATTCGAGGAGTTTCAGGAGGCGGAGGAACCGACCTTTGCAGCAGAGGATGCGGCGGCAATTCATCAGGCATTGAATGAGATTGGTCTCAAGCATCGCGAGGTTCTGGTCCTGCATTTTCTGGAGGACTTATCGATGGCGGAGATCGCAAAAGTCGTGGGATGTTCGGAAGGCACCGTGAAATCCCGCATCCATTACGCAAAACGAGCGATGAAGGAAGTTCTGAGTGGAGGAGATCATGGAAAAGCAAAATGAAAGTGTGCGCGACAGATTGCTGGCGCGTTTGCCTCAGCCGGAGAATCTTGGGGGCTATCGGGAGGAGACGGCATTCTTGCTGGCGAAGCATGAGAAAGCATTGTTCTGGGAGAAGGTACCGGCTGTATTGATTCTTTGCATTGGTGTTGTTATGTATTTTTTAGCCTTCTCAACATGGTATGTAAAACTACTGCCTGGAGATGGGCACATCAACCTCCTATTTGGTTCGTTGTATTGCATGATCGTTGGTTCGGCGGTCGAAGTGCGTTATCGCATCTACCGCAGCAAGGTTGACTTGCTGAAAGAAGTGAAGCAGCTCCAGTTGCAGGTGCTCGAACTCCAGGCTTCCCTTCGCAAGAACGGCGGGCAATCCCTTTGATTGCCGTGAAGAACCTAGGCTTACAGGCTGCAGAATCACTCTGTTGAGTAAAAGATTTGTATCAGGGCACGACTTGATTGGTGCCCTGATACAAAACAGGACTTGCGTAGAGTTTTTTATGCGTGTGGAATAAATGTACCTCGTACGAAGCTTCAGAGGAACGATCATGGAACAGCGCGTTCTCTTTCTCGGCCGAAGCACCTTTGACGCTCTCTATCGCCTCGACGGACTTCCCGCCGAGGACACCAAGGCTTACGCACGCGAGTTTCATGCCGCGCCGGGAGGCCCGGCGTTGAACGCCGCCATCACCCACGCGCTGCTGGGCGGCGAATCGATGCTGATCAGCGCAGTCGGCGGCGGGCCATGGGCCGAGGCGGTGCGCGCCGAGCTTAAACGCCACGGTGTCAGGCTGCTCGATCTGGCCGCGGGTACGAATTACGAAACGCCGCTGACTACGGTCCTGGTGAATGCCGCGAGCGGCAGCCGCACGATTCTCAATCCACCTCTTTCCGCAGTGCGGCTTACGCCGCTGGCAGGAAGCTGGGAGAAGAGTGTACCCGCCGATTGGGGAGATCTTCCAGCGGTCGTTCTCACGGATGGCTTTCATCTGGAAGAGACTCTACCGCTGCTCGCCACCTGCAAAGCTGCTGGAGCCGCGCTCTGCCTGGACGGAGGCAGTTGGAAGCCCGGAACTTTGGAACTGGCTCCCCTGCTCTCCGTTGCGATTTGTAGCGAGCGCTTCGTGGTTCCCGGTTTAGCCGAAGAACCGGAGTCGCTCTTCGCCTGGTTCGCGGCGCGGGGCGTTCCCTGCATCGCGCTCACGCGCGGCGCACGGCCCATTCTCGGCTGGGAGCGCGGACGGCGCTTCGAGATTGAGGTGGCGCGGATTGATGCGGCGGACACGCTGGGCGCGGGAGACGTGCTGCACGGGGCCTTCGCGCATTTCTACGCAGCTGGTGATGGCATTGAGCCGGCCCTGCGGCACGCCGCGCAGATCGCAACCCTCTCCTGCCAGAGCCTGGGCATGCAAGGCTGGGCTGCGGGGGCGTCCGCTAATTGGTGAAATTCGTCCCTCGGGGGCTAAAGCCCGCATCGTTTTGCAGCATTTGATGTACGGGCTAAAGCCCATACCCTTCAAACTGACCCATTACCAACAGAAACATCCCGCAGGGGCCAAAGCCCAACGTTTATGTTGCGGCATATGCGGCACGACTCAAGTCGTGCCCTGATACAAAGCTAGCAGACACAAATCTGGCTCACTTTCGAGTTTTGTGTAGTTTGTAGAAACCGTCAATCGGCGGGGTTGGCCTTTTTTGCCGGCGGCTTGGTGGCGGCGGGCCTGGGGAGGGCGCTCAGCTCCGCCTTGCCCTCGGCCAACTGCATGAGAAAGTCCTGACTGGAGAATGGGCTGGCGAAAGGCTTGACGTCCTTGAGGAGTTTGCTGGCGCGCAGGTAGCTGCCGTCGGGCTGCTGGAGGCGGGCTTTTACATTGTCAGCAAGATAAGCGGGCAGAATCTCGTCGTGGATGCGGGCGAGAGCCGCCGGATCGCGGACCGGGAAGGCTACCTCGCAGCGCTCGAAGAGGTTGCGCGGCATCCAATCGGCCGAGCCGAGATAGATTTCGTCGTTGCCGCCGTTGGCGAAGTGGAAGATGCGCGAGTGTTCGAGGAAGCGGCCGACGATGGAGCGAACGCGAATGCGCTCCGAGAGGCCTTTCACGCCAGGACGCAGAATGGAGAGGCCGCGGACGATCAGGTCGATCTCGACGCCGGCCTGCGAGGCTTTGTAGAGCGCCTCGATCACCGAAGGCTCAAGCAGCGCATTCATCTTGGCGACGATGTGGGCGGGGCGTCCGGCCTGGGCGTGCTCCTGCTCGCGGCGGATGAGGCCGAGGAAGCTCTCGGCCATGGTCAGCGGCGCGACGAGCAGCGGGCGATAGTCGTCGATCTCGGCGTGGGCGGTGAGGTAGTTGAAGACCATGTGCACGCGCTCGGTCATTCGCGGATCGCAGGTGAGCAGGCTGAGGTCGGTGTAGAAGCGGGCGGTGACGGGGTTGTAGTTGCCGGTGCCCAGATGGCAGTAGCGGCGAGTTTGGCCGTCTTCGTCGCGGCGGACGAGCATGGCCAGCTTGCAATGGGTCTTGAGGCCGACGACGCCGTGGAAGACCTGCACGCCGGCATCCTCCATGGAGCGCGCCCAGCGGATATTCGAGGCCTCGTCGAAGCGGGCCATCAGCTCGACGACCAGCGTGGTCTCTTTGGTGGTGGCGGCCTCGATGAGCGCCTGGAAGACAGGCGAATCGTGGCTGGTGCGATAAAGCGTCTGCTTCATCGTGACCACAGCAGGGTCTTCCGCGCCCTGCTCAATGAAATCAACGACCGGATCGTACGAATCATAGGGATGATGGAGGAGCACATCGTGCTCGCGCAGCTCGTCAAAAATGTTGGCGGATTTGCGGCCCAGCTTGTAGGGCCTGGGCGTGAAGACCGGGAACTTGAGGTCTGGCCGCTGCACATCGCCATAGAAGAACATCAGCCGCGAGAGGTTCACCGGGCCGTCGCCGCGAAAGACCTGATCTTCGTCCAGCTCGAAGTTGACACGCAGGCGCTCGACGATCTCCGGATCGGCGCCGGACTCGATCTCCAGGCGGACGGCGTCGCCCTTGCGGCGGTTGTGCAGCTCGACGCGAATAGTCTCCAGCAACGAGCGCGCTTCTTCTTCCTCGAAATAGAGGTTGGAGTTTCGTGTGACGCGAAAGGCGGCGCGGGCCAGCACCTCATAGCCGCGGTACATGCCGGCCAGATTCTGGGCGATCAGGTCTTGCAGCAGCACGTAGTCATAGACGCCTTCGGCCGAGGGCAGGCGCACGAAGCGGGGCAGCGCGCGCGGCACCGTGACGACGCCCAGGACTTGAGGGCCGGAGCTGCGCCGCCTGAGCCGCAGCAGCAGCGCCAGGCAGAGCGCCATATTCAATACGCGCGGAAAGGGGTGGGCCGGATCGATGGAGATGGGCGTCAGTAGCGGGTCGACTTCGCGCTGAAAGTACTCCTGGGCATAGGCGCGGGCCTCTTCGTCGAGCTCATCCCACTCCAGCAGCCGCACGCCCTGCTGGCGCAGCTCGGGCAACAGGTGATCATTCCAGCAGCGGTACTGTGCGTCGACAAAGCTGTGAATCTCGGCGGTCAGCACGGCGAGGGATTCGTCGGGGCGCAGGCCGTCGAAGCCCGGCTCGCGGTAGCCGTCCTCGATGCGCTGCAAGAGGCCGGCCTGGCGAATTTCGACGTATTCGTCGAGATTGGAGGCGGTGATGGCGAGGAACTTGACCCGCTCCAGCAGCGGGTTGACGGGGTCCTCGGCCTCTTCAAGCACACGCCGGTTGAACTCCATCCAGGAGTGGTCCCGGCCGTTGAAGAGCTTCTGTTTCTGTGTCGTTCTGGCCATTGAATTCGTTCAGAGCGCCGTAGTTGGAAGTCTACAGCGTTTTGGAGGAAGAGGGAATAGGGCGCCGTCAGCTCTCCTTGCGGTAGAGCATATCTCGGATGGTTCTGCGCCTCTCCTCGTTCAATTCGCTTTCGGCTTTGCGGGCTACGGCGTCGCGTCGCTGCTTGGCGGTGGGTTCGACGAAGTCCGGTGCACTGCAAGCGGGGCAGCGGTTGGCGAAGCCGGGCTTGTCTGGCCTCAGCTCGAACTCTTCCGAGCAGTTGACGCAGGTTTTTATTGGAAGTGCCATACGCATCTATGATAACGCGGGCGATTCTTTGTGGGGTTGATCTGATTGTTGAATGGAGTGAGGCCGGTTGGCAGTTGGCGGCATCGATTCTCGTCCATGCCTTTTGCATTGACCAGCATGACCCGGCGGGTTGAGGATAAGAGAAGCTTGCTTCATCTTGAGAGAGGAGCCGTCACCATGCGCCAGGAATCCGCCCGATTGAACGACAGGACAAACGACCGCCTGTCTTCGCTGCCGCCGATTCTGGAAGGCGCTCCGGCCTTTGAAGAGATGGAGGAGGTCGTCGAGCTTATTGCCGCAGGGCTCTACAGCCTGGCTTCGATGCTGGTGGGCGAAGGCGAGCAGAGCGTGCGCCTGGTGGAGGCGGCGATCGCCGCAGCGCAGGTATCTCCTTGCACCAATCCGCATGAGGCGCGGCAGAGCAGCCGTCGGGCGCTTGGCGCCGCAGCTCTGGAGCTGCTTGCCCAGCGCGACCCCAGCAGCCTGGCCGCACCTGAGGGCCTAACGCCGGCTTCTGTCTGCATTGAGGAGGACGACCTGGCTGCGGCGGGCATATCGAGCGAGGAGCTGGAAGGCATGATCGCCGGGCCGGAGCGTGACCGGGTAAGGGAGTGGCTGGAAGGCCTGCCTGCTTGGATGCGGACTGTCTTCGTGCTGCGCGCGGTGGCCGGCTTCAATGCCGCCGAGACGGCCGAGTTACTGAAGGCGCACGGCGGACCGCAAGCCGCCGCATGGACTCCGGAGGCGGCGCGCGAGGTCTTTCGCCAGGGGCTTTGCTCGCTGGCATCGCAACTGCTAAGAAACAGGGAATAATGGACCAGGGACTTAGGGACCGCGCGATATGGCTCTGGCGATTCTCCGCGACCTCCTTTCCTCTCCGTATTCGTAAATGGGCCGGGACACGCCCCGGCTTCCCTGTAGGGTCAGGCGTTTGCGGCGAGTCCAGACGCCCGCCCGATTTGTTCGTTACACTAGAGATATGAAGCTGCCGCCGGTCAATCGCATCCGTCGTGGGGCGAAGATTACCGTTCCGCGGCGCTTCGGTGAAAGTCGAACGGCCCTGATGCCCTCAATTACTTCTAGCCACTGCTCGAACTGTCGCATAGCCTGTGCCCTGTCGCTGATCCTCGCGGGGCTGATTCCCTACGGGCTAGCAGCGCAGTCGCCGCCCAGCCAGTCGATCGCGCCGGCCGCGTCTCCCTTTCAAGGCAGTGTGGCGACGGGCAAGCTGTCTGCGCAGCCTCTTGCGCTCACGCTCGACGACTCCATCCAGCGAGGGCTGAAGACCAACCTGGGAGTCATTCTGAGCGGTACGCAGACGGCCGCTGCGCGCGGTGAAAGGTTGAGCCAGTTGCAGGCTCTGCTGCCCTCGGTGGACGCGAGCGCCAAGGAAACCGTGATGCAGTTGGACCTGCCCGCCGAGGGATTGCGCATTCCCGGCTTTCCCAAGATCATCGGGCCCTTTGGATATACCGATGTGCGGGCTTCGCTGACGTGGTCGCTGATCGATGTGGCTTCGCTGCGCAACTACCTAGCCGCGCGGCACAACTTTACCGCCGCTCAGTTATCGGCCCAGGACGCGCGCGAGCTGGTGGTGCTGGTGGTGGGCAACGCCTACCTGCTGGCGCTGGCCGATGAAACCCGCGTGGCCAGCGTGGAAGCGCAAGTGGCGACGGCGAAGATTTCGCTCGACCAGGCGGTTGAGAATCACAAGGCGGGAACTGCGCCGCTGCTGGATGAGCTGAGAGCCCGCGTGGATTATCAGTCTTTGCAACAGCAGTTGATCGTGGCTGAGAATGCTCTGGAGAAGGACAAGCTGGCCCTGGCGCGGGCGATTGGGCTTCCTTTGGCGCAGAGTTTCACGCTGGCCGACAAGGCACCGTACGCGGCCTTCGACCAGATTGACGTGGAAAAAGCCATTCGCGAGGCCCATGCCAACCGCAAAGATCTGGCCGCGATGGTGGAGCAGACACAAGCGGCCGAGGAGCAGCGCAAGGCAGCGACCGCCGACCGGCTGCCCACACTCACTTTCAATGGCGACTACGGCGACATCGGCACGACGCTGTCGCACTCGCACGGCACCGGCGATGCCGCGGGCACACTGAGCATTCCGCTCTTCAATGAGTTTGCCCTGCGCGGCGAGGCGCAGGTGACGCAGGCGCAACTCGACACGGCGCATGCCCGCTTGAGCGACAAGAATTCGCAGGTAGACGCCGATGTGCGCGACGCGCTCCTGGACATTGCCTCGGCGCAAAAGCAAGTCGAAGTGGCTAAATCGAGTGTTGCACTGGCGGGCGAGGCGCTCAGCGAGGCGCAGCAGCGCTACGCCAACGGAGTCAGCGACAATCTGGCGGTCAGCCAGGCGCAACAGTCGGTGGCCCAAGCCAACGATCAGTACGTGACCAGTATCTACCGGCACAACGTGGCCAAGCTCAGCCTGGCGCGCGCGCTGGGAGCGGGCGAGAATTACAAGAACTATCTGGGAGGAAAGTAGACGTGGCGGATTTTACTCCAACACCCATGCAAACCGATCCTGACGAGGGTGGCGAGATCGCGCAGCCGGCATCTCGCCGCAGAGGCATCATCGCTGTTGTGGTTGCGGTCCTCGTGCTGGTTGCCATCGGGCTCTGGTGGCACTCGACGTATAGCGAGGACACCGACGATGCGCAGATCAACGGCCACCTGATCCAGGTGAGCGCGCGCATTGCGGGCCAGGTCGCCAAGGTCGACGTCGAGGAGAACCAGGTAGTGAAGGCGGGCGACGTGATCGCCGAGCTGGACCCCTCGGACTACAAGGTTGCGGTGGAGAACGCCGAGGCGGCTCTGGCCAGCGCCCAAGCCAACGCCGCAGCGGCCAATGTGAATGTGCCCATCACCACCGTGAACACCGGCAGCAATCTGACTTCGGCTGACGCCAATGTGACTGGCTCGGCTGCCGCCGTCGAGCAGGCGGAGCAGCAGCTTCAGGCCGCGCACGCCCATGTGGGCCAGGTCAAGGCTAATAACATCAAGGCCCAGGCCGATCTGGAGCGCTACAAGCCGCTGGTGGAGAAGGACGTGATCAGCAAGCAGCAGTTTGACGCCGCCGTGGCCGCGGCCGACGCCGCCAAGTCCGCGCTCTCCGATGCCCGCCACTCCGAGGATGCGGCCAAGCAGGCCGTGAATGTGGCCAAGGAGCGTGAGAAGCAGGCCGAAGCTCAGTTGAAGTTCGCGCAGACGGGGCCCGAGCAGGTGGCTGCGCAGAATGCCCGCGCCAAGCAGGCCGAGGCGCAGGTGCAGCAGGCCCAGGCGCAGCTCGACATGGCCAAACTGAATCTGAGTTACACACGAATTGTCGCGCCTGCGGCGGGCATTATTACCCGCAAGAGCGTGGAAATCAACCAGAATGTCGCGCCGGGACAGAATCTGCTGATGCTAGTCTCGCTGGAAGGGCTGTGGGTGACCGCCAACTTCAAGGAGACGCAATTGCGGCATATGTTCGCCGGGCAGGCTGTGGAGATTGATGTGGACTCGACGGGGAAGACTTACCACGGCAAGGTGACGCAGATTGGCGGCGCGACCGGCTCAGTGCTCTCGCTCTTTCCGCCGGAGAACGCAACAGGCAACTACGTCAAGGTCGTCCAGCGCGTACCGGTGCGCATCGATTTCACTGAACTGGCCCAAGAAGATCCCAATCACGAGCTGAGGCCGGGGCTTTCAGTGGAGCCGAAGGTGCGCGTGAAGTAGGGACTATTATTCGGCCCGAAATCAGTTTGAGGTTTCACATCCTTGCACTTCTAATCTGGTGCAACTGGTAGAGAACAGTGATGAATACGGAAGACAATCCAAGTGAAAAGGATCGTGAAGTGTCAGGGTCATAGACCCAATAGATGAAAATTTGCACAAGGTTCTTATGTTACTAAAATGCTAATTGACAATTATTAATCGGAACTTTAGTATAGGCTAAATTGTTACTTGGGTCGTGAGATTCGCGTTATCGAGTCGAACGAATCTAGGAAGTCTCGGCCCGTGCGGCACGAACTATGCACGGAATAATGCCATTTGCCTCTTCCCCCGCAGCCAGCTTGGCAGCGGTACAAATGGATCTTCTCTGAGGACGATAACCGCTACAATTCACACTCCGGAATATCGGGAGGGGCAACCAGCCCCATCACGAATCGCCAATCCGCGGCGAGTTGATCAGGCGCGGGGATGCGCCATCGGCTTGCCACTCAACCTCATTTCTTTATCCCCAATCGAAAGGAGAGTTGTCTATGTATCGTCGTTGTTTCTCCCCGATCGCCGTCGCGATCGCTTTCCTACTATTAGCCGTCGGTGCGCCGATTGCGTGGACCTATACGCAGAGCGGCGTCGGCCTGGGCTTCGCTAATGTCATTCCCATGGGTCACGAGTGGGTGACTCGCATGGCTGCCATCGAGCTGATCGGCTATGCACCGCCTACCGTTCCCGATATACCCGACCCGAACGACCCCCGCAAGGTTTGGACGCAAGGGCTGGCCAAGAACCTCGACCTTTCCAGCCCCGGCGCGCAGGCCGAGGTTGCTCGCATCAAAGCGCAGCCTTATAACGATCAACGCTACGCCTCCCGCTACAAGCCGGTTTACGACGCCATTGTCGGCGAGCGCTGGGTGGATATTGCGGGGTATAACGTCCTGGGTGGAAAGGTTCCAGGATGGGTAGACTGCTGGGACGCGGTGGCGCAGGAGCCGGTCGAGGTGCAGTACGACCACTTCATGCGCCGCTACGACGAGGTTGGCGGGGCCGGCGGGGTGAGCGCGGCCAGCAACTCGCGGCAGCGATTCATCAACTACTTTGTGGCCGCCGCGATAGCGCCGACCACCATCATGCAGGTTTACGACGGCGGCGCGGCAGGCTCGGTGCCGGTCAATGTGGACCGCAACTACTTCCTCTTCGGGCGCGCAGTGCATCTGTTTGAAGACTCATTCAGCACCGAACATACGGTGCGCATCCCTGCCGACAACTACACCATCGTTCGGCAAGTGAAGAGCTATCTGTGCGCCCCAGGCTCGGAGTTGCACGAGCATTCCGAGTCGGCAATCCTAGACTATTCCAGCGGAGACGTGGTCTGGCTTCCCGGCACTGGACTCGATCCCTCCTGGAAGAATTACAAGGCGAGCTCGATGAAGACTCCCGCACTGGTGGCGACCGAAGCCTCAAAGGACCTTTGGGCGGCCTTCATTCGCACCATGGGTATGCCCATCGATCAGAGAGGAGACAGGGCCCGCATGGAAGCCCAACAACTGGTCCTGAACTGGCTCAATTACAACCCGGACGAGATGACCTCCTGGTACGACGTTGAATCTCACCGCGACGATACCTATGTGCTGGCGCCGGGGCAGACCGGCAAGGGGCGCACCGTGAAGCAGTGCATGGCCAGCCTCAATGTCGGCACCGACGATCAGATGACCTATGTCCGCCTGTTGCAGGCCAACCAGCGCAAGTGCATCTACAATGCCATTCCCTGGCCGGGCTATCAGGATCTGGCCGACACCTCCATGAATATGTACTTCGACTGGCAGTGGCTGAACAAGCTGCGCTACGTAGACCCTCCACCGAACTACGTGATCCCACAACTTCCCGCCGACACCGGCACCCGCGTACAGATCAGGAGCGTGGTCAATAACCAGCCCATGATCTCGCAGGATGGCATCAAACCCGAGTCCTGGGTCTACGTGAAACCCGGCATGCCTCTGGACTTCATTCTGGTGGGTTCCAAGCAGGACGGTGTCTTCCGGTTGACCATGAATCCGAGCCTTTTCCTCAGCTACCGGCTCACGACCGGAGCGGTGAAACTCTATCAGCCGACATCCGTCGAATCACCCTCGAACTACAAGGTGGCGCCGGCAGGGAGGGGATGGTCGATCATGAGCATCCCGTGGGGGCCAAGCAACGGCTACATGAACTACAACAGCTCCACTCAATCGCCGTACATCAATAGCAGCGGAAATCCCGCGAATCCGAACTCTCAGTGGGCGATTCAAGGGCTTCAATAAAATGCTGGATGCCCCATCCTTTTCCGGAAGCATCCGAAATAGGATGGGGCATCCACGAACCTCAATCGGTTTGAACCACAAACGGCCATTGCCCCAGCCGCCGTGCGCGGAACAAATAAATCAGCGTGCCGGAGAGGGCAATGGCGGCGGCTAGGGCCAGGCCACCCAGCGCGTGGCTGCGGTTGACCAACAGGAAGACAAAGCCTCCCATCGCCACCAGCGGCGCCAGCGGATAAAGCGGCATTTTGAAGGGCCGCGCCAGCTCCGGCCGCTGCGCGCGGAGCAGCATCACTCCCACCTGTTGCGGGAAGAACTGCAAGAGGATGCGCGTGATCACCAGCATGGTGATCACCTGCGCCAGCGAGAAGAAGCAGAAACACGCGGCCACCACTCCCAGCGCCACCAGCGAACGGTGGGGAATATTGTGCCTGGGATGGACTGCGGCCAGGAAGCGGAAGTAGTTGCCGTCGCGGGCGGCGGCGTAAGGCACGCGCGAGTAGCCCAGCAGCAGCGAGAAGACCGAGCCGAAGGCCGTCCAGATGATCAATGCGGCCATCAGCCGCCCGGCCGCGCTGCCAAAGGCGGAGCGCGCAATGTCGGCCACCAGTTGCAGGCGAACGGTTGCGCCGGCGCTGGCGTGCGAGGCGGCGTCGCGCCCAAAATCGCGCATCGCAGGCAGCGCCGCCAGATTCATCGCCACGTAGAACGCCGAGACGAAGAACACCGAGAGTAGAATGGCGCGCGGAATCGTGCGCTCCGGCCTCTTCACCTCGCCGCCCAGGAAGCAGATGTTGTAGTAGCCCCAGTAGCAATAGGTCGTCAGCAGCGTGGCCTGCGCCAGGCCGCCCAGCGTCAGGCTCAGCGGCACGGCGGGCGACACGGGCAACAGCCCGCCGCCGCCAATCGCAAAGCCGGAGACGATGACACCAGCGATGGCCACCAGCACCCCGGCAAAGAGCACCCAGGCGAGGCGCGTGATGGAGCTGAGATTGCGATAGAGCAGAGCCGTGACCAGCAGGCAGGCTGCGGCGGCGGCGAAGTTCGAGCCGTGCAGCGCGGGCAGGGCGGCGAAGGGCGCTTGATCCAGCCCCGGCCAGAACCAGGCCAGAAAGCTCGCCAGGCCGATGCAGCCGGAGGCAATCGCGAGCGGCGCGGTGAAGCTCACCTGCCAGACGTAGAGAAAGCTGAGCCAGTTTCCGGCTCGCTGGGGGCCGTAGATCTCGCGCAAGAATGCATACGATCCGCCGGCTCGCGGGAAGGCCGCGCCCAGTTCTGCCCACACCAGCCCATCGGCGACGGCAATCACCGCGCCCAGCACCCACGCCCACACCGAGAGCCGATAGCCCGCCGCGGCAATCACCAGCGGCAGCGTGATGAACGGCCCGACGCCGATCATCTCCAGCATGTTGAAGGCCACAGCCGAGCGCAGGCCGATGCGGCGCTGTAGGGGGGCGGCTGAGTTGGAGGAGGCCAGGGGCATGAGGCTCTTTCGCTCCCCGGATTGTACACTGGCGACAGGTATGATTCGAACCGAGCGAGCATTTCGTGCATATGTTTTGGCGGCCGTTGCGAGCCTGATGGCAGCGGGCGCGTTGCCCCTGAGGGCGCAGCAGGCCGCGCAGCCAGCGGCAATACCAGCCTCCGAGCTGGCTTCCATTCCTCTTCCTGAGCCGAGCGAGATCGCGCTCCCGCTGCCCGAAGACCGGGGCGCGGCGGCTCTGGAACAATCGTTGAAGCGCCTCTCGACTACCGCCAGCGTGCTGATGATCGTCGCCCATCCCGACGACGAGGACGGCCCGCTGCTGACCTACCTCTCGCGCGGCATGGGCGCGCGCGTGACGCTGCTGACGCTGAATCGCGGCGAAGGCGGGCAGAACGCCATCTCCGCCGACGCGGACGACGCGCTGGGCCTCATGCGCACCAACGAACTGCTGCGCGCCGATGAATTCTATGGCGCTAAGCAGCTTTGGGGCACCGAGGCGGACTTCGGCTTCTCGAAGACGCAAGAGGAGTCGTTCGCAAAATGGGGCCACGAGCGCGTGCTCTACGACGCCGTGCTGGCCGTCCGCCGCGAGCGCCCACAGGTGATCGTCTCGACTTTCGTCGGCGGCGTCAGCGACGGACACGGCCACCACCAGGTCTCCGGCGAGATCGCGCAGGAGGCCTTCAAGGCCGCTGCCGACCCCAATGTCTTTCCCGATCAACTGAAAGACGGCCTGCAGCCCTGGCAGCCGCTGGCTGTCTACTCGATGGTCCCCTTTGCGCCCATCACCGAGAAGGGAATGTTTGACTATGCGACGGGCAAATGGGCACCGGCGCGCTTCAAGAATTATGTGACCGGCGAATGGACCGAGGGCGCGCTCTCGGCGGACGTGACAATTCCGGTGGGAAATCTGGACCCGGCGCTGGGCCGCAGTTATGTACAGATTGCGCGCCAGGGCTGGGGCGAGCAGAAGTCGCAGAACGGCGGCGCGAATCCGGCGCTGAGCGGTCCGGCGACAACCAATTATCACTTATGGAGCGTTCGTGATAACGCAAAGATTGATCCTGACATTTCATCAACGGATTGGAGTCTTTGGGGAAATGAAAAAGTCTTTTTTGAACCTTCCTATTATTTTTTGGCCTATGAATCTGGTTTGAAAACTGAAGAATGGTTGACTACAGAATTAACTGCCATTGATTCCGATTTCGATTCCTTGCTCTGCAATTGTCACAACACAGATTGGCTCAACAATCGTCCGGAAACTGCGAAAAAACTATCCGCTATTTATCAGCGTGTACTCAATCTTCGGGAGCGTGTGCAATCAAGTGAATTGAATAAAGAAGAAAAATATAATCTTCTTTTTGAACTCGACGCGAAGATCGACGAGTTTCAGTCCGCGCTCAAGGAATTATTGGGCCTGGACCTGATTGCCTTCACCACCAAGGCCGACAATCAGCCCAGCTTCGCAGGCAGAGGCGTATCTGCTGATGAAAGCCCGCGCAGCGTGACGCCGGGCGAGGAGTTCCGCGTGCGTATTCACACCGCGCGTGCCACCAATGAAGTTCAGTTGAGCCGCGTCTGGCTGGAGAGCCGCAGCGGCGATCCCTGGAAGACCGAGAAGCTGCCTGGCAAAGATGACCCAACTGCATGGGTCGCCGATTCGACCTTCCGGGTTCATGCCGCCGACAATGCCGAAGCCACTCAGCCGTACTTCTCGCGCCCCAGCATCGAGCAGCCGTACTACGATCTGACGAAGCCAGAGTTCCGCCTGCGCTCCTTTGCGCCCTATCCGCTGGCGGCCTGGGCGGAGTTCACCTTCGACGGCCTGCCTATCCGCGTTGGCCAGGTGGTGCAAACGATGCAGCGCGTTCCTGTCGTGGGTGGCGTTTACGAACCGCTGGTCGTTACGCCCGCGATAGGCCTCCATATCGAACCCGAAGCCCGCATCCTTCCGCTCGACGGCAGCGCCCTGCCGGTACGCGTCACCGTCCATGCTCAGGTCGCCGCCGAAGGCACGGTCACGCTCAATCTGCCCGCCGGATGGAAGTCGCAACCGGTAGAAGCGGCCTTCCATCTGACTGCGGAGGGCGATTCCGAGCCTTTGGTCTTTTCCGTAACGACGGATGGCGCTATGACAGGCGCGTATACAATTCAGGCCATCGCGCGCTCTGATGGTCACGAATATATAACTGGCTGGCAGAGCATCGGCTACCCTGGCCTGCGCCCCTATAACCTTTACAAGCCCGCCCAGTTGAAGACCAGCAAACTTGATGTGAAGCTGGCGCCGGGGCTGCGCATCGGTTACGTGATGGGCACCGGCGACCGAGTTCCGGAGGCAATCGAAGGTCTGGGAGTCACGCCGCACCTGATCACTTCGGCTGAGCTGGCCTCGGGAGACCTCTCCGCCTGGAACGTGATCGTCATCGGCATTCGCGCCTACTCCGCGCGCCCTGAGCTCGCCGCCGCTCAGCCACGGCTCGACGAGTTTGTCCGCCGCGGCGGAACGCTGGTTGTCCAGTACCAGAGCGGCAACTTCCCTGCCCCGTATCCGCTGTCGATGGGCCGCATGGCGGAGCGCGTGGTGGACGAGCAAGCGCCGGTGAAGCTGCTGGAGCCGGATCACTCCCTGCTGCGCTGGCCGAATGAGATCGGAGCCGCGGATTTTGACGGCTGGATCGAGGAGCGTGGACACTCCTTCCTCGATAGCTGGGACAAGAGTTACACGCCGCTGACCGAGACCGCCGACCCCGGCCAATCTCCGCAGCGCGGAGGCCTGCTGGTGGCGCATCCCGGCAAAGGGACTTACATTTATCTCGCCTATGCACTCTATCGCCAGCTCCCCGAGTTAGTGCCGGGAAGTTATCGCCTGCTGGCTAACCTGCTCAGCGCGGGCCAGGACAGCGCTATGCGCCCCTAGCGCTTAGACCGAATAATTTGGTAATTGCTCCCAGACAGGCGCGGATGAGGACGTCCGCGCTACAGCCAGCCAGGAGGCCGGCGCTACATTCTGGCATTAGCAATTCTTATGATCACGGTACTAACCGCTTGAACCCGGCGATACCTTTATCAAATCTAGACAACTTTCTATGTTAAAAGAAAGTTAAATTATCGCCCTGTTTTTAGCTTGAAATAGCTACGATAACTTTGTTAAAAGTGTATGAATTCGTCAAATATTCATAATCTTCTGCGAGTCTTAAATAGAAAGCGGTCAGGATAGCTCAGCTTGCGCGGAATCATATTCCTGGCCGTCGATGTGCGTCCCTTACACCGCTGGGAGTATATCCGCCAAACGCGCGAAGCCATGATTCAAACCGAGATGAAAGGACATTGAGAGGCCCCATGAAATTCAAACTTCAGATCGCTGCCGCGGCAATGCTGGCAGTCTGCCTTGTTGCTTCCTATGGACAGTCAAGTGACACTAAACCTGCCGTGAAGAAGCACGTTGCAACCAAGAAGGCTCAAAAGCCTGAACCGCCTCCGCCCGTCGAAGTCAGAAAGCTCAGGGCGCCTGCCGAACCTTCCGTGACAGATGCGATTATGGAGCTGCGCCGCGATCTGGAGGGACAGATCAACGACCTCAAGAACGATCTGGCCATGAAGGACACACAGTTGAAGCAGGCCCAGCAAGCTGCCGCCGCCGCCCAGGCCTCCGCCGCCAAGGCGCAGGCCGCTGCCGAAGCCCAGCTACAGGCGGTGACCGACAACGCCGCCGCCGTCAACACTCTGCAATCCACAGTCACCGATCTCAAGGGCAATCAGGCGTCGTTGGCCACCACAGTATCCGATGAGACGGCCAAGATTAAGAAGGAAGTCTCAAATCCGGAGGTGCTGCACTATAAGGGCATCACACTTTCACCCGCGGGTAGCTTCCTGGCGGCTGAAACTGTGGACCGCACGGCGGCCACCGGCGGCGGCCTCAATACCGCCTTCACCGGCGTTCCGCTCCTGAACTCCGACTTGGCAAAATTGAGTGAGTTCCAGGGAACAGGCCGTCAGTCCCGCTTGGCCCTCAAAGCCATCGGAAAGCTGCCTTACATGACCATGACCGGTTACTACGAGATGGACTGGCTGGGCACCGGCATCACCTCCAACAACAACCAGAGCAACAGCTACGTGATGCGCCAGCGCCAGCTCTGGGCCGATGCCAAGCTGACCAACGGCTGGGACTTCTCCGGCGGCCAAGGATGGTCGCTGGCCGCTGAGACCACCAAGGGCCTCACGCGCGGTACTGAAATTCTGCCGGCCAGCATTGACCCCCAGTACGTGGCCGGCTTTGTCTGGACGCGGCAGTACAGCTTCCGCGTGAGCAAAGATATCGGTAATAAGGCATTCATCGGCGTCTCCGCCGAAAACGCCGAGACCCTCAATCCCGCAGGCACCATCGTTCTGAACCCCGGCGTCACCATCCTGCTCGGCAGCGGTGGAACCGGCGGCGGTCTCTATAACTCCACCGCCAACTACTCCTTCAATATCGCTCCCGATTTCATCGCGAAAGCCGCCTTCGAGCCGGGTTGGGGTCATTTTGAGCTCTTCGGCATCGAGCGCAGCTTCCGCGACCGTATCTATCAAACCGGCGCGGCTCCGACCAACGACACGGAGATGGGAGCCGGCATCGGCGGAGGCTTCCGCGGCCCACTCGCCAACAAGAAGGTTACCATCGGCCTGAAGGGCCTGTGGGGCCAGGGCGTCGGCCGTTACGGTTCCTCCACTATCGCCGACGTGACCATCAAGCCCTCTGGCTTAATTGCTCCGCTACACGGCTTCTCCGCCCTCAGCACCGTGGAACTCAATCCCACGCCGCGTCTCATGGTCTACCTCAACTACGGCGGCGACTATATCAACCGCGAAGTTTTGAGCACCACGGCCAACGTCGGATACGGCAGTTGGCTGGCCAACATGTCAGGCTGCAATACCGAAGCTGCGGCAAGCACTACTTATAGCAACAGCGGAACCGGCTTCGGCAATGGCGCAAACCCGGCGAACTGCGGCGGCAACAACAAGGACGTTCAAGAAGGCACGGTGGGCTACTGGTATGACATCTACAAAGGACCGATGGGCCGTCTGCGCCAGGGTCTACAGTACAGCTACATCGAACGCGACCTTTGGGGCGGCGCGGGCGGCACTACCAATCCCGGTGGCAGCGCCCATGGCGGCGACAACATGGTTTTCACCAGCTTCCGCTACTATCTGCCGTAAACCGCCTACCAGCGGCTTCAGCAGCAGCAAGAGGGGCAGCCCCACTCCGGGCTGCCTCTTCTGTTTACCGGCGGAAGAATTCGTATTACGTGGTTCTTCCTCGTTCAAAGAATCGATTCACAGCCCTCTTCCTATACTGGAAGCATGGCTAATACTCCGCCTTGCGGATGGACGCTGGAAGAGGCCGCGCGCACAGGCGGGGCGCTACGCATTGCCGGAGTGGACGAAGTGGGCCGCGGACCTCTCTTCGGGCCGGTGGTCGCCGCCGCGGTGATTCTGACGCCCGGCTTCCGCTTCAATGGCCTGACCGACTCGAAAAAACTCACCGCAAAGAAGCGCAACGAACTCGACGTGGAGATTCGCGCCAATGCTGTTTGCTGGGCCATCGCCGAGGTGGACGCCGAGACCATCGACCGCATCAATATTCGCCATGCATCGCTGCTGGCCATGCGCCGCGCCGTCGGGCAACTCGCGCTCAACCCAGACTTCCTGCTCATCGACGGCCGCGACGTTATCGACTCGGAATGCCGGCAGCAGGCCGTTATCCATGGCGACGCCATCAGTTTTTCCATTGCCGCAGCCAGCGTGCTGGCCAAGGTCTGCCGGGACCGCCTGCTGGTGAAACTGGACCGCGAGTATCCCGGCTACGGCCTGGCTCGGCACAAGGGCTATCCCTGCCCCGCGCACCTCGAAGCTCTCAAACGCCTCGGCCCCACCCCGTTACACCGCAAGAGCTTTCGCCCTGTGGCGCAAGCATTGCTGCGCTTCGAGGAATCATAGAGCATTTTCGCAAATTGTGTAGACCGGAATTTTGTTGGCTTCCCACCCATTCCGCAGAAAAACGCGGAATGGATGGGGCACAGAAGTCTATAGATAAGCAAAATACTATAGTCGCAGTTGGTATTGTGATGTTTTGTTGGCGATTGCAAGTGGATGGGTAGTTGGTGATCCGCGGAGAGCTTGCTCTTCTATACGCGAAGAGGCCCGGCGATTGGCCGGGCCTCTTGGTTGCTGAACTGCGATGAGAACTACTTGCTATCAGGCGGGGTGGCCACGGGCTGGCTGCTGCCCTTGGCGGGTGTGAGTCCGGGCACAGCCGGGGCTGCTGTTACCTCTCCCGTAACAGCCTCCTGCAGGTTGATGCCGTAGTGTTCCAGGGTGGACGCAAGTATCTGGTAGAGGCCGGCGCGATCCTTGGCGTAGGCGGCCTCCGCGCCCAGCAGTGTGTCCTGCGCGGCTGCCAGGGTCTTCTGCTGCAACAGGACATTGGCCGTAGTCGAAGCGCCCAGCCTCAGCTTCTTCACTTCGGCGTCCAGGGCTTGCTGCGCATAGGCGTGGTTGGCGATGGCCGATTGCACCAGGGCGCGATCGTTGGTGAGCGCAAACTGCGCATTCACCACATTCATGCGGATCTGCGTGTAGAGTTGCTCCAGCTTCAGTTCCGCCTGGCGGTACTGTATCAGCGCCGCGGCCTGCTCGGCCTGCGCCGCGCGATTGCGGATGGGAATCGTGACATTGAAGCCAAAACCCTTGTCCGGAGATGAGTTGTTGAAGGCGTGGTCGAAGGCTGTTCCATAATCGCCCGTGCTCGGAGAGCATCCGAATGGAGAGGATGCGCAACTGGGATTTTGCGAGCCGGCCGCGCCCGATCCGCCCAGATAGCCGTATACGTCCACCGTGGGCAGCAGCCCGTTCTTGGCGCCGCGCAGGCTGATTTCGTCATTCTTGAGCGCCAGGGCAGCCTGCTCCAGGACCGGGCTATTCTTGAAGGCTTGTTGCACCAGATCGTCGACCGGTTGCTTCTCCTCGGGTATCTCCGCGATGTTGACGCGGTCGGTGGGAATGACGGCGGCCGCCACCAGCGCAGGGTCGTTCAGGTTGCGGGCGATGGCCTGCTTGATAATCTGCTGCTGGTAGTTGAGCGTGCTCTGCGAACTAATGAGCGCCTGCTTGTCCGAGGACACAGCTGCGTCGGAGTTCACCACGTCCAGCGGGGCCAGGGTTCCGATCTCCAACTGCTTGCGATTGTCGGCAGCCAGCTTGCTGCTCTGTTCGAGCGCCTGCTGCTTGGCCTGCACATCCTCGTAGGCGTTCACCAGCCCCCAGTAGATGTTCTCTACCTGGTTGACGGTGTATAGGATCTGCTGGCGGAAGGTGGAGTCGGTTATGCGGCGGTTGTTGGTCGCCTGATAGACAAAGCGCTTGTTCACCCAAATGCCGGCCCCTTGCAGCAGATGCTGGGTCACCTGGGCGTTGAAGCTGGAGTTATAGAGCGGGCTATAGCTCTGGATGGCGTTGGTGTTGGTCGCCGCGGAATTGTTATAGGTTACCTGGAAGGCCGTGCCGGTGACAAAGCCCTGGTTGTAAGTGAAGTCGTAGGTCTTGGTGGTGCTGGTGCCGCCGGAAAAGATGCTGGTGATGGGCGTGATCTGGCGGTCATATTTGATGGCTGCCGTCAATGCGGGGTCCATGTAGCTCTCAGGCGCAGGTCCCGCGCCCGAGGCAGAAAGCGTCAATCCCGCACTGCCGGTCGCCGAGCCGCCGGTCGCGCCGCCGGGTCCGCCGCCCGCGCCGGTGGACGAGGAGTAGCCGCCCTGGGTGAGGCTGTTGACCGTTGCGCCGGAACCTTGAAGGGGCTGACCCGCATGCGCCCGCATCAGGTCCAGGTCCGCCAAATCCATGTAATAGCGGGAGACGGCGATGTCGTAGTTGTTCTCCAGAGCCAGCGCCAGAGCGTCGGAAAGGCTGAGGTAAATCTTTCCGTTCTTCACCAGATCGCCCAGGCGCACCGAGTTCTGGAAGCTGGCCTTGGCGATGGTGGTGGGCAGGTATGCTTTGAGCGGATTGCCGAGAAAACCGCCCGCCGGCTTGGAGAAGTCACGCTTCGACTGACGCAGGTCCAACGGTTGAGTCAGTACCGGAACCGGCTCCACGGGCAGGTCAGAGGCCGCCTTCTCCGCGGCCGTAGCCCCGGCTCCAATCTGCTGGGAAAATCCAGAGGGCGATCCAGCCGCCAGGGTCAGCATCACCGCCGCTACGGCGCGCAACCGAGAGCCCGCCTCTCCGTGCACTTTGCGCACGGTCTTTTCCTGCTGCTCAAAGATACGTTTACCGAACAATTGCATGGTTCCTCTCCAAGTGTTGGTCCCTTTTTGGGAATTGTTAGGCATTTAGGGCGTCCTTCTCAAAGACGACCGGCGCGCCTCTCCGGACGCAAAAATGTGGTGATCCAGGACAATGATCGTTGATTGCAAGGCGCAACCATCCGCCTATCGGTCAATACGCGCGTGGCTTCCGGTTCGTTCCATGCTGCCCCTTCGGCGCAGGGTGCGAAAAGCTGAGTATAACAACCGGGGTCAGGGATCAGGGGTCAGATGCATTCTTCGCTCTCTGGCGGCTTGGTCGGCTACCCTGTAGTCAACAGCGATTCCCGTGACCGAAGAGACCCAACCCGCGCCCAAGCTCCAGAACTGGAAGCTGACTCTGGCCTACGACGGCACGGAGTTTCGCGGCTGGCAGGTGCAGCCGGGCGAACTCACTATCCAGGGCGAGCTGCAGGCGGCGCTCAAGCGGGTTACCGGAGAATCGCCCCTGCCCCAGGGATCGGGACGCACCGACGCCGGCGTCCACGCGCTCGGCCAAGTGGCCAGTTTCGCGCTGGCCGCGCCGATTCCGGCGGAAAACCTGCAACGCGCCCTCAACCGGACGCTGCCTTCGGCGATTCGGATACTGGAAACGAAAACTGCGCCAAGCACCTTTCATGCGCGGCACTCGGCGGTGGCCAAGAGCTACGAGTACCGGGTCTTTCGGGAGGCGGTCTGCCCACCGTTTCTGGCCCGCTACGTCTATGCCTGCCCCTGGCCGATGGATGTGGAGGCGCTGCAAGGTGCTGCTCAGATCTTTGAGGGCGAGCACGATTTTATGAGTTTTGCGGCGACGGACCCGGAGTTGGTCAATCGCGGCTATGATCCGGATGAGAAGCCAGACCAACGGCCCCTTCCCAGGGAGGGCTTTCAGGCGGAGCCGCCGATGGCGGCAACGGAGCGCAGAATCTTTTCCTCTGGTTGGGAAGAGCGGCAGTGCGAGGCCGGCGTGCTGCTGGTCTATCGCGTGCGGGGCAGCGGCTTTCTGCACCACATGGTGCGCAACCTGGTGGGAACGATGCTGGACGTGGGCCGGGGACGGCTCAGCGCCAGCGCGATCCCCGGAATTCTAGCCGCTTGCAGCCGCGCCGCCGCCGGACCGACCGCTCCGGCGCGAGGATTGTTTCTACATTCTGTGGAGTATGACGCGCGGGAATTATCCCAAGATACCTAATAAGGTCACTATCTCGTCCTACCAAGCTTCAAAGGCAACCGACTCTTGGCGATCCGCGATGCTTGTGCTTTGGAAGACGGAGTGCTTCAGGAAGTTAGCGTCATCGCGGTGCGGGAAGTCGTTGCGGAAGTGTGCGCCGCGGCTTTCCGTGCGGGCAAGCGCCGAAGCCAGGATGGCGTGGGCGACGCGGCTCATGGACAGCGCCTCGGCCAGCCGGCGGCTTCCCTTACCTTGTCCGGCCAACTCGGCCAGAGCCTCCGCGCAAGCCTTCTGCGCAGCCAGGCCCAGCCGCAGCGTGGATTCCTCGCGCAGCAGGCCGGCGTAAGCCCACATGGCGGCTTGCAGGCTGGCGATGATCTCTTCCAGGCGGGCTTGTTCGGGAGCCGTCAAGGGCGCGGGGGGCGCCAGAGACACCTCTGAATCCCGCCCCTGCGGCAAGCAGTCGTCGAGCATCGACTGCGCCGCGCGCGCGCCGAAGACGAGGCCTTCGAGCAGCGAGTTCGAGGCAAGCCGATTCGCGCCGTGAACGCCTGTGCAGGCCGCCTCGCCCGCAGCGTAAAGCCCCGGCAAAGTGGTGCGGCCAAAGAGGTCCGTCCGGATCCCACCCATCAGGTAATGCGCTGCCGGGCGCACCGGTATCAGGTCGTGGGCGAGATCGAGGCCGTACTTCGCCAGCAGCGCACTGATGCCGGGAAAGCGATGGCGCAGGTCGATGCCCCGGACGGCGCGCATGTCGAGATGAACGACGCGGAGTTCGCCCGGTTTAGAGCCCATCCCCTCGCGGGTAATCGCGCGCGCCACCACGTCGCGGGGCGCCAGTTCGAGCAGCGGATGATAGCGCTCCATGAAGCGCTCGCCGCGATCGTTGCGCAGGATTGCGCCCTCGCCGCGCAGGGCCTCGGAGAGCAGAAAGCGCGGCGCGCCGGGGAGCGAGAGCGCGGTGGGATGGAATTGATAGAACTCCATGTCGGCGAGCGCAGCGCCGGCCTCCGCGGCCAGGGCGATGCCGTCGCCGGTGGCCACGGCGGGGTTGGTCGTGTCGCTATAGACCTGGCCCGCGCCACCGGCGGCGACGAGGACGGCGCGCGCGCTGACCCGCTCCAGAACGCGCTGCGGGCGGCGTTCGCAGTTGAGCAGGTCGGCGGCAATCACGCGGCCGTCGGCGACGACCAGGCCGGTGACCGTGGTCCATTCGGCGAAACGGATGCGCTTGTGGACGCGGGCAAAGGCGGCCAGCGAGCGACTGATCTCGGCGCCGGTGGCGTCGCCGTTGGCGTGCAGGATGCGAGGCAGGGAGTGCGCGCCTTCGCGGGTGCGCAGCAGCTCGCCCGCTTCGGAATCGAAGGCCGCGCCCCACTCGATCAGCTCGGCCACGCGCACCGGCCCTTCGGCCACCAGCGCATGGGCGGCGGGACGATAGACCAGCCCGTCGCCGGCGTTGACGGTGTCATCCAGATGCAGCGCAACGTCCGCATCGCCCTCCATGGCCACGGCGATGCCGCCTTGGGCATAGTGGGTGTTGGACTCGGCAACGGACTCCTTGGTGACCACCAGTACCTCGCCGTGACGGGCCAGCTCGACGGCCGCGCGCAGCCCGGCGACACCCGCGCCTATCACCAGAAAATCGACCTGCGACGATACTGCCATAAGGGTTAAGGCTATCACTGAAGGCGGGGACTGAGGGACCAGGGACGAGGGACCGAGAGACTAGGGACAGCCGTAGTCCGGAGCAGGGCCGGCCATCGGTGCTTGCAAGCGGTGCTTCATATTGCTCAGACTTGATGGATGCAGGCGGATAAAGTCAGAAATGTAAGGATAGATAGACGACAACCCCCGACGTTGTGAGGGAGACTCTGGAAGAGCTTCAAAATCCTTATGGTAGCTGCTGTTGCTGGACTCTTCTTTACGGCTGCATACAGCATCCCACGCAACACAGGTAACCGCAAACACCTCAAGGGGGGTAACTTATGCACGGACTCAAAACTCTACTCGGAAGTACAGCTTTGGTTGTGGGCATGGCGCTGGCGCCAGCGGCTCAGGCACAAATCGAAGTCGGCATCGGCATTCAACCGGTCTGTTCCTATGGCTATTACGACTATGCTCCATACGCCTGCGCGCCCTATGGATTTTACGGGCCGGGCTACTTTTACGGCGGCGTCTTTCTAGGCATGGGCCCATGGGCCGGCTGGGGCTATGGCCACGGCTGGGGCGAGCATCGCTTTAGCAACGGCGGAGGAGGAAGCTATCGCGGCGGCGGCGGCGCCATGGCCAATCGCAGCAGTTTTGCGCGGGGTGGCGGGGGAGCACGAGGCGGGACAGCGGTTCGCACCAGCGGAGCGGCACGCGGCAACGTAGCGGCATCCCGTTCCGGCGGAGCGCGACCCAGCGCAAGCCGCGCAGCAGCGCCTCGGGCAGCAGCATCGCATGCCAGCGCACCGCACGCGGCGGCTGCGCATAGCAGCGGCGGCGGCGGTGGTCATGCTGGTGGCGGTGGTGGTGGACATGAAGGCGGCGGCGGACGCAAGTAACCGGTTGCTGCCGCATCAGTCGGCAGATGAACCAAGAAGCGGCGGAGCTTAACGGCTCCGCCGCTTTGCTTTTGCGGAGACACTTTGCGAAATTATTATTCGAGTTGGTCGTCCGGTAACCGTGGCACAGTGTAAGCTGACTAGCAGATTGTTTTCGGAGGCTCGACGCGAATGGAGATTTACAAGCAGCTACCGCCAGAAGCTGTGCAGATTGTCCTGGTCCTCTTCCTGTCGTTCCTGATTGGACTGGAGCGGGAAGAGCGCAAGACGCCGGGAGGAACGTACTCTTTCGGAGGCGTGCGTACCTTTCCGCTAATTGGCCTGATCGGCTACTCCATAGCCCTGGTGGCGGGCACGCAACTGCTGCCTGTGGCTGTGGGCTTTCTGGTCGTCGCGGGCTTTCTGCTCGTCTCTTACTGGCACAAGATTTCCACTTCCGAGACCGCCGGAGTCACCACGGAGATGTCTGGCCTGGCAACCTTCCTGGTGGGCGCGCTCGCCTGTTACGGGCATTTATGGATTGCTACCGCGCTGGGCGTCGCCAGCCTGCTGCTGCTCGATCTGAAGACCGCACTTGAAAAGCTCGCCGTGCGCATCGCTCCCAATGAGATTCTAACCTTCACCAAGTTTCTCTTTTTGAGCGGAGTCATTCTGCCGATCCTGCCCAATCAGGAGTTCGGCCCCTTTCACATCAATCCCTTCAAGACATGGCTGGTAGTGGTGGCTATCAGCACCATCTCGTACGCCAGCTATGTCCTGCAGAAGATGACCAAGGGACAGGGCGGGATCGTGCTGGCGGCGCTGCTGGGCGGCGCATATTCATCCACGGTCACTACTGTCGTGATGGCGCGCCGGGCAAAGCGCGAGCTGCGTCCGCATCTCTTCGCCGGCGGCATCCTGATCGCCTGCGGGATGATGTACCTGCGGCTGGTGATTCTGCTGGCGCTCTTCAACCACCAACTCATGCTCATGCTATACATTCCCTTTCTAGTGCTGGCTGGCCTGGCGGTCGGAGGCGGCTGGCTTTGGACACGCTGGGCGGATAAGAACACACAGGATGTACAACGGGAGGCCGAACCAAATAATCCGCTGGAGTTAATGACTGCCTTTCTTTTTGCCGGACTTTTTCTGGCAATGCTGGTCATTACCCAGTTAGCTGTCACTTATTTGGGAAGAACGGGTGTGAATACTCTGGCCGTGCTGATGGGAGTCAGCGACGTGGACCCGTTCATCATGGGGCTGACGCAGGCGGCGGGCACGCTGACGCCTTTGAAGGTCGCGGCGGGCGCGGTGGCCATCGCCGCCGCCAGCAATAACATTGCGAAAGGGTGTTACGCCTTTAGCCTGGCCGACCGCAAGACCGGCATACAAGCGCTGGCGATGCTGGTCACGCTGGCTTTGCTGGGAGTTGTTCCGCTGTTCTGGCTGGTGTGAAGATCAGAGGTTGCCGGAGGTTCATCAATTTACTTCGAAGGTGGATTCGCGGGTGCAGGTTAGCGTGAAGGGTTGGCTTCCGCTAATTCTGAGTCGATAGAGGCAGTCCGGCTCCGCAGGGGGAAGTTCTGCGCCGCTCTCAATGGCTCGGCAGACGAGATCCGGATGGCGGTCCCAGAGAATCTCGGCGGCCTCCGGGAGACCGGCCTGGGCGTTCAGAGCCGCGAGCTCCAGTTGCGAGACGGCCCGGACCACGGGATCATGGTGCTGCTCAAGCGAACGGAGAAAGCTTCGGCTGAGTTCCTCAATGAAGGGCGAGGTAGCATTGCGGTTAAAGTAATCCGTAACCAGCGCCTCGAAGGATCCCAGGCGCTTGAGCAGGCGGGAGGTTTGACGGCATTGGGCTTCGATCTGGAAGGTGCGCCACCAGATAGCAATCTTGCGCAGCATGGCCAATTCACGGGAGCCTTCGACGAGACGCAGCCAGGGGTCGCTGGGAGACGTTCCGCGGGATTTTAGAAGATTCAACACGCCGCGCTGCTGGAGTTCCAACTGGGTCATTGGAGCACCGCCTGACGGAGGACCGTTTGCCGCAGGCGCTGGAGCTCGCCGCAGATGGCATCATGGCCCAGCAATCCGACCGCTTCTTTCAGGTATTCGAAGGTGACGGCGCGCAGATTGGGAGCACGCCGGACGATCTCACAGGCGAGCGTGACGGTGCTCTCGCGGGTGATGCTGGAGTGAATATCGAGCTGGAAGCCCTCGTACTGAACGCCTCCGGCAAGATGCATCTCGACCACTGCTGCGAGATTCAGCTCGTCGAGAAAGGCGGGAATATTCAGGCCCTGGTTATGCTCGTCGCATTCAAGGTTGTACACATCCAGAACCAGGCCGCATCCGGTGCGGGAGGTAATGGCGTTGAGGAAGCCGGCCGGGGTGAACTCCGCGGGCGCATCGGGCAGTATCTGGATCACGTGCTCAAGCAGAAACGGGACCGGATACAGTTTCTGGAGAAGCTCGACGCGGCGGCTGACCAGATCGAGCGCCTCCTGAGTGCGGGGCATGGAAAGCATGGTGCCGAGGCTTTCTCCCGCCACGACGGTGCAGGCCAGGTGTTCGCTGTGCCAGAGGAGATCGAAGCGCGCGAAGAGCTCATCCAGCAGGCGCAGGTAATCGTGATTCCATTGGTCGAATGAGCCGATGGAGAGGCCGATTCCATGCGCGATCAGCCCCACGCGTGAAGAGACGCCGGCGTACTCGTCGAGCACCTCCGGGCGGAGAATGTATTGTCCCCGCTCCGAGCCGACGATGGTGTCGGGGGCAATCTCAAGGAGATCGACGAGTTCGATCAGGCGCTGAAGCAGAGCGGGTTCGCCCCCCTCATAGGTGGTGGCCAGCGCAGGCATGGGCCGACCACCGAAGGCTGCTTCGAAGCCAGGCATAGGCCCCTCCGTGCAGTTTTCAGAAGCGATGATTGTATGCAAAGGCGAATGCTTCGCAGTCTGAGAGTTATCAGGCCGGCTTGTCGGCGCTTAGGCGGACGTCGACTCCCAGAATGCCGCAGAGGGGATGACCTGTCAGCGTCCCGACACTTCTGAAAATCTCAGTCAATGCATCGATTTGGATGTTCTCCGTCACGTGAATGTGGAGCGTGCCTTCGATCTTGGGTTGAATCAATTTGTCTGCCATGGTCATACCTTCCTTTCCGGGGATTGAGATGCGGGCCCGTTGCGGGTCCGTGGTTTGGCGAGTATCGCTATAAAACCCCATCGATGTCAAGAAAAAATTGCATCAATATTAAAAAAGCCGGAGATTTGCGAGTGTGCATTCAGGATAGAAGTATCGTGCCGGCGATACGAGTCGGGAGACCTTCGGCGGAAGAAGATTGAATTACGCGCAGTAGGCTGGGTTGACGCGAAGATTCTAGATCTGTAGTTGACCCTTGTGGCGATCCTGCCGGTTCGGCTATGCTTGGTTTCACTATGCCCCATGGATTCGACTCATACCGCATCTTCATCTCGGCTCCGGGCGATCTGGAAGCGGATCGCCAGGCCTGCTACGACGTCATTGCAAGCGTGAACGAGACTACGGCCATGCCGGCCAAGCTTCTGCTGGTCCCTGTCGGTCTGCGGGACAACGCGCAAATCTCCGGCAGCCGCGCCATCGTATCCGACAACGTACGCTGGAGCGCTTTTTTCATTCAACTCTTCGCGGACGACTGGGGACCGCGCGACCTCTTCCGGAAGCTGTTTCTGCTGGGCGTCGAGTGCCGGGACGACACATCCTTGCCGATGCGCGATGTGGTGGTCTGCCTCAAGGACGCGCCGCAGGAGACCAACCCCGAGATTCTGGCCTTTCGCCGGGAGCTGGAAGAGCGCAAGGATCTGCGCGTCTTCCACTACGCCGGCCTAGACGAACTGCGCGTGCACCTG